>Ga0233437_1000596_pt1 | contig 79505 bp, 67 predicted proteins | sample SI_122_August201_FD_182714 | JGI IMG/M metagenome (GOLD analysis project Ga0233437, IMG submission 182714) | Seawater microbial communities from Saanich Inlet, British Columbia, Canada - SI_122_August2016_200_MG | ecosystem: Environmental > Aquatic > Marine > Inlet | place: Canada: British... | reverse complement strand
ACTAGAACTGCGTGTGACGCTCAGTGGAGATAGTATACGAATTCCACCAGGAGATGAATCCATTGCCCTGATTACTCCTCGGCCAGGGACATATAGATCGGCACGTGTCACTATTACAGGAGAAGCGAATAAATGTGATGCGGTTGATTTGGTAGATGGTCCAACGGTCCTTACAACGAATCTTACAGTTGATCCACGAGGGAACTTCCTCTATCAAACACCAAGATTGGGAGATGGAATCCATATATTCAAAGCTACTTGCACAGCAAATCAGCAATTGATTTCCAATGAACTCACGATTCGAATTGATCAATCGCCTCCATCAAATATTACGATCAATGTGAATCCAACGGGTGATTTGAAAAAAGGACAACCTTTTACAGTAACCATTACAGCCGACGAACCACTGTCAGGAGCAAACTCAATATTCAGAGGTATTTTGACAGCGCACAAAATGCAGGGAGATGCATTTGTGGCAGATTTAAGTGCCCCTCAAGAATGTGGAGAATTTCCCCTTGATGCGAATGCAGCTGATTTACTAGGGAATCAAACAGACTTTCCAAATGCGGCTTTAATTCGTGTTTCAGGATGTGATGAAATTAGTACGGAAAATCCAATTGCTCCGACAGCTGTTACGAATCTTTCTACAGAAAGTGGTGACGGGAAAGTAACCCTGTTTTGGTCTCCCGCAAAAGATGATTCTGGTATTGCGAATTATCGGGTTCTTTTTGGAGAAGCGGATACTGATGAAGGCGATTTCAATGTTGTCCCAGATAACCGAACTCAATGGTATATAGACGGACTCGCCGATGACAAGGAATATTACTTTCAAGTGGTGGCTATCGATGATATGGGAAATGAGAGTCCTTCAAGTGAAAAAGTATTTGCCATGACAGCTGGTGCACATGACGATATGTATACTTCAGCGCCAGAGCCTGACGAACTAGAAAAATCAGGAGGAACCACTCCTATTTGGCCCATCATTATTGCGGTCTTGGCGGGAGGAGGAATCTTGATGCTGTCTCGAAGGAGAGCGGCGTAAGGAAGTGAAAAAAATATGAAATAAGACGGTTGTATCTTTTATTCAAAAACAAGATTCTTTTGTCACCTTGAGTCCCCGATCTCGTCGAGGACAGGCTTCATCGAAGGGTCCCTTCCAATGATCCAGCGACATTTTCACTACTTCCTCATCCTCTAATTTAATTAGAGGATCCATAATAGATCCTTTGATCAAGTCAAAGGATGAGGGAAAGATATGAATCCGATATGGCAAGATTTAACCGAAGAAATTGTAGACTAAGGGATTCTTCGGCTCCACTTTGTTCCGCTCAGAATGACAAACGGTTCGCCAAACGAGGATGACGGGGGAAAGTAATATCAAAGATTTCCGAATAAATCGGGAGAACTCTTTAACTTTTAAACTCCTTTACTCTTAAACTACTCTTACGGTGAATTCTCAGGATTAACCGGTGCTTCTTGTTCTTCTGGTCGTTCTGTACGAGCGATAAGTTCATTGTACTTTTCAGCAGCCAAGTTTGTTACGGCAGTCGCAGTTTTTCCTTCGGCCTCTTTTCCTAGATCGTAACTTTTTTTGTAAAATTCTTTTGCTTCGGCAAATTTAGATTGTTCTTCGTAGAGAAGTCCAAGGTTAAGAAATGTTCGAGGATTGAGAGGCTCGAGCTTCTTGGCTTTTGAAAGAGTTTGTTCTGCTTGAACAAATTTTTTGTTCACAACAAGTGCCCATCCATACATGTTCAAAGCAAAGGCGCTGTCTGGATCATCAGCAATAAGCTTCTCTGCAAAGCCGAGAGCAATGTCTGGTTTCTTTAAAATATCTACGGCTGTGTGGATAGCAGAAACAAACTTCTGAGGTTCTGAATCCGTATCGAGTAAATCTTGATAGAGTTCAATAACACGATCGTATTTTTGTTCTGCAGTAAAAAGTTCTACCAGTTTCCAACGGACCTCATCACTAAATTCAAAATCGTGCTCAAGGGATTTTTCAAAAAACAAAATCGCTTCTTCGTCTTCTCCAACTTTGTGTAAAGCAAGGGCCAGGAAATAATGTGTTTGTGGTCGGATAGGATCAAGCTCGTAGGCATGACGAAGGTCTTGGAGGGCGACTTCATGTTCTTCAAGTTGTAGATTTGCAAACCCTCTCACGATCCATGCATCGACATAATCGATATCTTCTTTGATAGCAATTTCAGCAAATTTCTTTGCAAGAATATTTTCGTTGTGTTGTGCGAGTACTTTTCCAATAAGTCCAAAAAGATGTGGATTTTTTCCCTCACTTAAACTTTCGAATTCTCCGTACACATTGTATAAATCTTTCACTTTATCTCCGAAAGAAGTAAGTGCTTGTGCTCGTTTGGTAGGGGAATCAGTCCAATTGTCAGAACGGGCAGGAAGACCTCGTAATTCTTCTAAAATTGCTTTGGCACCTGTGTGATTGTTTTGCAAAGAAAGCAAGACCGCGTGATAGAACTTTAGCTCAGGACTCAGATCTTTGCCTTCTTTTTTAAAGAATTCGAGTGCTTCGGCAAAGTGTTCTTCTGATATAAGTTTCCGACCTTCCAGAACAACGACATCTGGACTGGTTGAAAAATCCTTTTTGAGTTGGGCAATTAAGTTTCCTAATTTATTCGTATCAAGGGTTCGAATATAAATTTCTCCAAGAAGGAGGTAGGGATCAATCACTTTAGGTTTTTCTTGAATAGCAGAGGAAAGTTCTATTGTTGCAAGTGAAAAATACTCATGATCAATGAGTTTTTGTGCTTCTCGTAGTCGGCCTTGATAAGAAGTTTTGCGCTTAATCCCTTCGAGTTTTTTTGTACCAACAGAAGATGATTCATAGGCAAAGAAATGTCCAATGGGTTCAGCAAAAACCCATACGACAGAAGCCAGAATTAAAACGGCGAGTCCACATGAAAGCCACCAAAAAGTTCGTTTTTTCATTTCGAGGGGGATTATAGGGGACGAGAGGCAATTTTCAACTTTATGCTGTTCATAAAAATAAACTACTATTTTGAACTTCGTTCCAATGAGATGATTTTTTGATTTTCGATTTCAGATTTCGGATTTTTAAAATCGACAATCGCCAATCGTAAATCGTAAATCGCTTCATTTTCTCCCATTTTCGGTTGACAATATTTGAAAGTTTGTGAAACTACGCGCGACAAATTTTCACACCCACTCATGAGCGACGATTTTCTAACCCGCATCCAGAAGGCCGAATCAGAAGCGCAACAATTGATTGAAAAAGCGCTTGAAAAAAAGAAAAACGAACTCGGCAAAGAGCAACAAAAACTCACAGAAAATCGAGGAAAAAATTTAGAAAAATCTCGAACAAAAGCCAAAGAGAAATTGGCGGAAAAGCAGAAAGAAATGCGTGGAGTATATGATCAGCTTGTGACAGAAGGGAAAAAAGAAGCACAAGCGCTCGAATCAGACGCAGAAAAGAAGATGAACAAAGTGCAATCAAGTGCATTTTTGTTTTTTACCAACGAACTTATTTAAACCATGGCAAAAGTCGTACTTCAAAAAGTATTAGTGACCGGATTCAGAACACACTACAAGATTTTGATGCAAGAATTGCATCGAAGCGGGCTCTTGGAAATTGTGGACACATCCGACCTCAATACAGGAGAAGTGGAAACAGAAGAACATTTTGGAGTCTATGATTTGGCGCGAATTGATGGTGTTATTAAGTTTCTCAAACCGTACGAGACGATGAAAACACAAGCAGATTCAATGCTCTCTGGCGGAAAGCTTGTTATGAGTGAAGAAGACGCAAAGGCACGAGTGAAAGCATTTAGTGTAAAGTCAGATGAGATTTTTCAAGAAGCAGAAGAAGCGGAAGAAAATTTGGTACGATATAAGAATGAAGTCGTGAAGATTAGAAAGAAACGAGAAGAACTTGAACCATTCAAACTCTTTAAGATGTCTATTGAAGTAGACTATTCTACCGAAACGACAAAATCATGGGTAGGATCGGTTGCCAAGGCACAACAAAAAACACTTATGGAAGAACTTTTGGGAGAATCCAATCTTATTGATATGGATATCTTTGCAGAAGAAAATGGGAAAGTGTACTTCCGTGTGACGGCAGATAATAGTGTTGAATCACTCGTTTCGGAAATTTTGACCAGAATGCGATTCGAAGAATTTGATTTCTCGGTTGAATTTGCTGACGCTTATGGAAAGAAACCACGAGAAGTGTTGTACACATTTGAAAAAGAAGAAAAAGAATTCGTTGAAAAACGAGAGAAGCTTGAAACGAGAGTGAAAGAACTCGCCGAGAATCTTGATGATCTTCGAATCCTTTGTGATTACAACACATGGGGAAAGACAAAGAATGACATTCAACACAAAATGCTCAAGACAAAGAACCTCTTTGCTTTTGAGGCATGGATGCCAAAAAAATCGTTTGATAGTTTTACCGTGTGGCTTCAAAACGCATTTGCAGGAGAAGTTTCTATTGAAAAAATTGAAGCGAAGGAAAATGAAGAAGAACCTGTTTTGGTAAAAAACAGACGAGGAATTGCTTCCTTTGAACCAATTACAGAGATGTTTGCATTGCCAGGAGCGAAGGATATTGATCCAACCGTTTACTTGGCCCCCTTCTTCTTTGTGTTCTTCGGACTTTGTTTATCAGATGTGGGATATGGAATGATTTTGACACTTGTTTCTGCATACTTCCTTCTTCTTGGGAAATTCTCACGAACAGCAAAAGACGGACTCTTTCTGCTTTTCTTGTGTGGAGTAGGGGCAACATTGGGAGGAATATTCCTTGGTGGATACTTTGGAATGACACCAGAACAAGCACCAAGTTTCTTACTCAATCCAGACTTTGTAGCAGGAATAGAAGGAGTGAATCCTTTCCGCGGACAATTCATTGACCCAATGGTAGGACAAGGACCCATTTTATTCCTCGGACTTGCGATGGGACTGGGAATGATCCAGCTTTTGACGGGAGTATTCTTGGACTTCTATAGACAAATGAAAAATGGTGATTACGTGGATGCGATTTGTGATCCATTGGCATGGTTCTTCTTGCTTCTTATGATTGTTTTCTATGTAGCGGCTGATTTTGTTGGCTTCTTGGATAAAGGACTTATGACAACACTCGTTCTTGTTGCCGCCGGTATCCTTGTCCTTACACAAGGACGGAAACAAAAGATTTGGTTGCTTAAACCGTTGTCTGGAATTTTGGGGTTGTACAACATTACCGGATACGTATCTGACTTGCTCAGTTATTCTCGTATTATGGCCTTGGGGCTTGCGACGGGAGTGATTGGATTTGCTATGAATTTGACCGCTGGGATTTTAAGCAGCATGATGCCGCACCCAGCTATTGGAGTTGTTGTAGCGATAATTGTTATCGTTTTTGGCCACTCACTTAACTTTGCCCTTTCTCTTCTTGGAGCTTTTGTTCATTCTGGACGTCTCCAATTTATCGAATTCTTCGGAAAGTTTTACGAAGGAGGTGGGAGGAAGTTCAAACCGTTCGTGCGAGAAAAGAAATATCTTTTCTTCCGAAATTAAGTTTCTTATTTTTTATTTTTTATTTTTAACCCCTTATTACTATGCTTGAATCAGGAATCGTCCTCTCAATCATTGGAGCTGTTATCGCAGCTGCGTTAGCCGGTATTGGATCTGGACTTGGTGTTTACATGGCAGGATCTAAAGCAGCCGGTGTTCTCGCCGAAAAGCCAGACCTTTTCGGTAAATTACTTGTTATCACGGCTTTGCCAGGATCACAAGGTGTGTACGGTCTTCTTATCGCCATCTTGACGTTGGCAAAGATCGGACTTTTTAGTGGAGGTGAAGTAGTTCCAGTAGAAGCTGGATACCAAATCCTCTGGGCTGGAATCCTTATGGGAGTTGCAGGACTTGCTTCTGGACTTCTCCAAGGACGAGTAGCTGCTGCCGGTATCGGAGCTGTCGGAAAAGACGGATCTGTGGCAGGTAAAGCGATTGTGCTTTCGGTTATTATCGAAACATACGCTATTTTCGGTCTTTTGGTCGCGCTTTTGGTTGTGAACTCAATTCAATTGGGTGGAGCAGCTGTTGGAGCGTAAATTATTTAAAAGTCTAAAAGACGAAGAGTTAAAGAGTTTAAAAGTAAATAACTCCAAGCTCTAAAATCTAAAATCTAATAACTACTAATCATGTCATTGCAAGATATTCTCAAACGTATTCTCGATGAGGCGTCAGCTGAAATCAAAAATATCGAAGCGGATACCGATAAAGAAAAGAAAATTTTGGCAGAAGAGTCTGCAAAAATTGAAAAGGCAGAGCAAGATAAGCTCAATGCCAAAACAGAAGCGGTAACCCAATCGATTGAAAAAAAGATGGCCTCTATGGCTCGTCGTGAAAATGCACAAGCTTTGCTTCGCGCAAAACGAAACATTATTACGAAGTCATTAGAACTCTTTCTCTCAAAGTTAGAGAACGCAGATGACAAAACCTACGGACAGATCTTGGAAAAATTGTTTGCCAAGATCACGTTTCGTTCAGGAAAAGTTTTTGCTCCTGCAAAGCGACTAGAAATTACTTCTAAATTCGCGCCTCCAGGATTCGATGTCGTTGCTCACAAGGACATTGAAGGAGGATTTATTCTCCACACGGGAGGAACAGAAGTTGATAACTCTTTCCGAAGTCTTGTTTTCTCAGAATTTCAAGACGCGCTCACATCTTATTTCGCAGAACAACTGAAACTTATCTAAATGAGTAGCTTCCTTTTTGTAAACGGACAAATCCGAGCACTGGAATCAAAACTCCTCACCCCTGAACGACTTGATCGTATGGTGGGAGCGGGGACTCCAGAGGACGCCTTTCGCGTCTTGGTTGAATTACAGTATGCACAGTACTTTGATGAAGCCGTAAAACCTCAAGATTTCTCCGCGATCATCGAACAAGGTCTTCGGGAAACCAAAGACTTGGTGGTAAAAGGAACAGACAACTGCGGGGGACTTCATTTTATCTGGAAACGATTTGATCTTAATAATTTGAAACGAGCGTACAAATTGAAATTGTTGGAAAACAAAGAAGAACTTGGAGATTTTACCGAAGAAAACGGATTTTGCGATCTTGGAGAAATTTCAGCAACAGAGTTGGAGAAGATAGTCTTTGTCAACGAAGTTTCAGAAACACTTCCTAAGGAATACGCAAAAGCTATTGAAAACGTTGAAAGTGTTTATGAAAGTACGGAATCATTCCGTAGTGTTGAAGCACTTCTTGATCAAGCACATTTTGCTTTCTTGTCTCGAATTACGACAGGATCTACATTCTTGAAGAAATTGTTCAATCTTACGGTTGATGCCACAAACTTCAGAACATTGTTTCGATCTGTTTTGATTTTGGAAGAACCGTTGAACGAAGATACTTTTATTCCTTATGGATCATTCGATTGGGAAGCGGTATCAAAGATTAGTACAGCAGAAGGTTTGTGGAAATGGGCACAAGATGCTCGGTTCTACGATCTTTTGAAGACATTCAAAGAAACCGATACTAACGAAGACAAAGTTCTTATCATCGAAAAAGCATTGGATGGAATCATGAATGACTTCTTGCACGATGCTCAGTTTGGGGCTATTGATAGTATTCAAGTACCACTCGCATACTTCGAACGAAGACTTCAAAACGCGAAGATGATTAAATTTATCATGTTCGCAAAATTTCATGGACTCGATTCAGAGACCATTTATAAAACACTCAAAGAAATCTAATGGAACACAATTTCCGACTTGCCGTGATAGGAACAGAGAGCTCAATTTTGCTCTTTAAAGCCTTTGGTACAGAAACGTACCCCGTTAGCTCGCCAGACGAGGCGCAAGAAGCCTTGCGAGATCTCGCTGCTAGGCATCTGGGAGACGAAGCGCAAACACCAGAGTTTGCTGTGGTTTTTGTAGAAGAGAACTTCTATAAAAAACTTCCTGACGATTTATTGACTAAGCTTGCCCAAAAGGCACTCCCAGCCGTCGTACCGGTTCCGTCTCCTGATTCAAAGGATTCGAAGTTTGGTGCGAAACGACTTTCAAAGATTGTCGAACGTGCTGTGGGAAGTGATATCTTGAGTTAGAAATAAAAAAATATAAGGGAAGGCGATTCCTGATGGAGTCGTCTTTTTTATAAAACACGTACTGATAGGTTGACTTTTAGAATATTTAAAGATATACTTTTAGTATAACTTTTTAAAAATGAATACAGTTATTGTTTCAACAAAGGCGTTTCGGCAGGATTTTCCTAAATATCAGAAGCTCGTTGAAAAAGGAGTTTCGATAACAATTGTAAAACGATCGAAGCCGATTTTCAAAATTGAGCCAGTAGATGCAGAGTTTGATCATAGACTTTTGGAGGCGTTGATGGACTATGAAAAGGAAAAGAATTTTGTACCGTATAATGAACTCTTTGGAACATGAGAGCGATTTTTCATCATCGTTGTAAAAAATTCCTCAAAAGACTCCGAGATAGATCGGCAATAGATCTGTTAAAAAAACATATTGATGAAATTATTCGTGATCCCTTCGAGGGACAACTTTTGGAACAGCCATTTCGGAAATATGAAGTTCGAAAAAAAAGCTTTGATTACAAGGGAAACTCATATCGAATTGCGTACACTGTGAGTAAGGAAAAGAACGAGGTTATATTTTTAGTGATTGATTCGAGAGAGAATTTTTATGAGAAATTAAAGAATGCGATGAAGTAAGATGGGGAGTTTAGAAGTTCCTTTGATTTCTCCCCTTGTTAAGGGGGAGTTAGAGGGGGTTTAATCAAAGATTGTCGAACGTGCTGTGGGAAGTGATATCTTGAGTTAGAAATAAAAAAATATAAGGGAAAGAGACGGTGAACCAAAATGGTCTACCGTCTCTTTAAAATTCCCAAGGATTCCCAATTAAGGGGTGTTCTGGTTTTGCTGATTTTGGTTGTTTCTTATAAGGAAACAAATCAGTAAAGCAATTACAGCCAACAAGATTGCTCCTGCTAAACTGAGCATCCACCAGGGGATAGCAACAGAGCTGCCATCATCTTGAGGTGGTTGAGTTGCCTGTTTGATGTTGTTAAAGTTGTGATAGGATTTTTCCCTCACCACATCTTGTTGTTTCTTGACATCCGCAGGGACACCATTAGAAACAGGAACATCCGTAAATGCAAATTCTCCACACCAAGTTCCAGAAAGCCCATTTCCATAAAGTGCCGAAACATTTACATGTCCCGTTAAGGCTAGGTTCTTGTCGTATGTATAAAAGGTTACTTTTAGGAACATTCGACCTGACCATGGCTCAGACTCTAAACCAAAAACGGTAGCATTCTGATCAATGCTGTCTTTTTTTACGACATAATCATCCTTTTCATCGTTTTTCCCGATCCCGAAGGATCCTGGAACAAGGTAGAAATTACCAGCGGGACTTACGTCCACGGTGAAGTTCGCTTTCGCGACGATTTCTGGCGTTAATAATCCTGCATCGGGGTTAATCGGAGCAGGGGCATCACAACTTGTCATAGCTATCGCTACAACAAGGACGCTTACTAAAGTTAAAATTTGTGTTTTCAAAACTATTGGATTTTAATTAATAATTCAATTTATAAGCTCTTCAAAGGAGAGGAAAGCTCTCCTCAATGGAGCTTACAAGTGAAATAAAAATAAAACCCTAGAATATCAGTCCTCGGGAGCGGAACTCAGTGTTTATGAAATGGAAAACTCCATTCGTAAACATATAAATACCGCTAAAAGGACTGATCTTATCCGATTTTTAAAAGAACACCCTTTATTGTATAACAAAAACAACAAAGTGTCAAGTATCATTTACTTCAAAATCTCAGTATTTTTTACTTTTCTTGTTGCCACAAAGAAGTATTATTTCTTAATTGTGGAACAACATTATTTAAGTAGTTGCAGAGTTGCAATCGTCCAGATCCATTTTGAAAAGGAGAAAATGCTTTTAATGCTGTCGCGTAAAATACGACAGGAGTGGAACCATCGGATTTTTTGAAATAAATATCGGTTGGATCTTTTTTGTTGTAAAAGAAAGGAATTACCTCATCAGGTCCTGCCTGATGTGGATAAGGAAGCAGACCTCCTTGGAGTACTTTAATAAAATTCTCTAATTCAGCAGGATTTTTGAACATCAATGCCAACCCTTCAATATTTGAAGGAGTTTCTCTATTTTGAGCGGCTTCTTGTTGGAGTTTCTGTGTGGCTTTATCAATCTTGCTAAGTTCTTTCGTCAGTAATTCATCAAACGTTCTAAACTTTTCTTTAAATCGTTCGCTTTTTTCTATCAAATTTGGATATCGCTCTTTCAAACCAGAAACTTCTTTAGAAATATTATCAAGCGTTGATTTTCGTTGATTGAGTTGTTCGATGGTCTCATCACCAGAAAGTTCATCTAGGTTTGTGAAGATATCAAATATTTGGGGAGTGAGCCCGAGCTGTTCCCCGGCTTTATCATAATCTTCTTTCTTCCACTCTTTTTTGTGTTCTTCGTTGAAGAAATAATCTTCCGCTGTTTTTACTTGTTCGTCAGAAGAGGCTTCCGTATTCGCTTCATTAAAAGACATTGAAACGTCTTCAGGTGTGATTTGTTTCACTACTTCATTATTTCCCGTAAGATTGTCTGCACTTGAACTCGGTTTTGTCTTCGAAACACCAGGTTTAGCAACGGGTGATGTCTTTGAAGCGGTGTTTGCATTCGCTTGATCAATCTTGGTTTGTCGAGCTCGAACTTCAAGGGCTTTCTTGGCTCCATACCAATCATTCAAGTTCTTCAACTGCTTTTCATCAAGAGCGTCCCTATTGAGTGTGTATCCATCTGGAAGTTTAAGTTTTTCTCCTGGATAAATGAGATCAGGATTATTCTTACTTCTCAAATGTCCTTTATTTACTTCATAGACATCTTTCCAGTTCGGTGATTTTCCGTCTTTCTTACAAAAGCTCACAATGTCAGAAATAGTATCTCCCGGTTTAATCGTGTAGTTTCCGAGCGTTTCGTTGATATTGTTATTAATTTGTTGAAGCTCTGCTTGTGCTTCTTCATTGAGCATTTCGGTAGAATCTTCGTAAATCTCTTGAATATCTTCAACAACGTCTTCGCGAAGTTCTTCGATTTTTGGGATAATTTTTTCGGCATCAATCTCTCCTCGTGTTCGCTTAACGGTTTCATCAGGTTTGTAGACAACAACATTATCATTAAGTAGTCCTGGCACTTTTTCGACCACTTTTTTTATAGTATTTTTTTCATCATTTTTTGCACGAACTGCCATTTCTCCGTTTCTAACTACTTTTAAATTTGCCGGGTTTCTGAAAGTTTTTACGACTTGCCATCGCTTTCCATCCTCTTTTTCTCGCATGATGAGTCTCCCACTTGAACGTTTGGTAAGTGATTGTCGAACACGAGGAGTTTCAGCTACTGGATCGGCATCAATAGTGCGTCGCATGTAGATACTTCCATTGGGTTGGAATTTGTCTGTCCCATACGCATCATCTGGGAATGTTCCCCCAAGATTAACCACCCATCCTGTTGAGAGTTTGATTTTTTCTCCATTCAGAAGTCTTTCATTGAATCTTTCTTCTGGGTTGGAGTATACTTCTCGATTCAACGCACCGAGTTCTGCAATGATTTCATCACGACATTCTTTAGCCGCTGCAAGTATTTCACTATAGTCCTGTTGCTCTGGTTTGCTTTGGTACACAAACCGAGTATTTCCGCCGTTCTGAAATTGAAAGAGTTTCATAATTTCTCAAATAATCGAGTTATTCTACCATATTTTGCTAAAAAACTCAATAAAACCATTGACTTTTCTTCTCTTTTCTCCAAAATACCGCCGAAATTTTTTATCATTCTATGACGCAAAAAGACCCCGTTATCGTAAAAGTATCTGGACCCCTCGTGGTTGCCGAAAACATGGAAATCTCAAAGATGTATGAGGTGGTTCGTGTAGGTGAAGAAGGTTTGATTGGAGAGGTTATTCGACTCGACAGTGGAAATGCTTCAATTCAAGTATATGAAGAAACGGCTGGTATTGGACCAGGAGAACCAGTGAAATTGACAGGACAAACTTTGTCAGCAGAACTTGGACCCGGACTTCTTGAAACTATTTACGACGGAATTCAACGTCCCTTGAAAGTGCTTGAGGAAAAATCAGGACACTTTTTGGCTCGTGGTATTTCAGCAGACGGACTTGATCGTCAGAGAAAATGGGATTTTGTAGCAACTGTAAAAGCAGGAGACACAGTGAGTGAAGGCGATGTTTTGGGAACAGTGCAAGAAACAACTCTTATTGAGCACAAAATTATGGTGCCAATTGGAATCCTCAATGCGAAAGTAGAATCAATCAAAGGCGGACAATACAATGTAACAGAAATTGTAGCGGTATTGAAAGAAGGAGAGAAGAAACACGAAATTCAAATGCGTCAGTTTTGGCCAATCCGAAATCCACGAAAAGCGAAAAAACAACGTATTCCAGATGAACCACTTCAAACAGGGGGACGTTCAACTGACATGTTCTTCCCACTTGCGAAAGGAGGAGCGGGATGTATTCCTGGACCATTCGGATCTGGAAAAACAGTGACGCAACAAAGTTTGGCGAAATACTGTGATGCGCAAGTGATTGTGTACATCGGATGTGGAGAACGAGGAAACGAGATGACAGAGGTATTGAACGAATTTCCAGAATTGATCGATCCAAACTCAGGAGAACCACTTATGCGACGAACGGTGATGATCGCGAATACTTCAAACATGCCAGTGGCAGCGCGAGAAGCGTCTGTGTACACAGGAATTACAATTGCGGAGTATTATCGAGATATGGGATACAACGTGGCGCTCATGTCAGATTCAACATCTCGTTGGGCTGAGGCGATGCGTGAAATATCAGGACGTCTTGAAGAGATGCCAGGAGAAGAAGGATATCCAGCGTATCTTGGATCAAAAACGGCTGAGTTCTACGAACGAGCGGGATCTGTAGATTGCTTGGGATCAGATGATCGAAAAGGAACATTAACAGTTATTGGAGCGGTTTCACCTCCCGGTGGAGACCTTTCCGAACCAGTGAGTCAAAACACATTGCGTGTGACAAAGACCTTCTGGGGACTTGATGCGAAACTAGCGTATCAACGACACTTTCCAGCGATTAACTGGCTTAAATCTTACTCTTTGTATCTTCCAAACTTGGATAAATACATGAAAGAAAATGTAGCTCAGGATTATTGGGATGTGCGTAACGTGGCGATGAGTTTGCTCCAGCAAGAATCTAAATTGGAAGAGATCGTTAAATTGGTGGGACCAGATGCATTGTCTGTGAAAGAAAAATTAATCCTCTTGGTTGCAAAATCAATTCGTGAGGATTACCTCTATCAAGACTCTTTCAGTGATACAGATGCGTACACTAGTGCTGCAAAGCAATACGAAATGCTCAAGACTATTACAGCCGTATATCACGAAGGTTTGAAACTAGCAGATCGAGAAGATTTCGACTTTGCAAAAGTTGAAGCACTTCCAGTTATGCAAAAAGTAGCGAAGATTAAAGAAGTGGAACTCAAAGACGGAGACAAATCTGGATTCGAAAAAGTTCGATCAGAAGTGGTTTCTGCAATGAGTGCGTTGTAAGACATTGTTACAGAATAAATAAAAACCCCCGCACTGCGGGGGTTTTTTAGTATCCATCTATCCGAAGTATCGGACATCCGGACCAGAAAGAGGAGTCGGTTCTTCCTCTTGAATTTCCGTTTCTACGCGCTGAGAAAAGTCCTCCATTTTTTCTCTCACGGAGGGCTCAGTTGAGAGTCCTTCGTAGAAGGTTTGACGTTGTTCAGCGCTACGATAATCATCGAACTTGAGATCATCATTTTTCGCCAATTGAGCCCGTTGCGCCTTCATTCGTTCTACTTCAGTGAGAATAAAACTCGCCTCTATAGGGAAAGAAATTACGAGTTCTTCGACATACAAATCTATGCCATCGAGTTCGTTTTTACGAAGAAAGTCCGCAACTTGTCTCTTAAAAATATTTTTATCAAACGTTTCTCCCATCTCTGGAATATATCGATTCTGGTTTTCTGGTGGTTTCATTTTTTTAAAAAATTTAAGAATAATAAATAGTTTCTGAAATTGCGTTCAGCGGTGGTAGATGGAGTTACAGAAAAAATTATTCATATAAAAAAAACCGACGATTCGTCGGTGGGAAAGAAAATAGATTTACTTCAAGCTACAGGAGTGCTCCACCGACGAGTACGTCAGCGTGATGATGTGTGCAAGAGAAAGCAAGAAAGCTCATGCACAGGGGAGTGTAGAATAGATTTTTACTTCGTCAAATTTTTCTTTTTCGTTACAATCAGACAAATGGCAAAATTTAACGTATCGACACCGAGTGGTTTTCCGGAATTTACTCCCGCCCAAGAGAGAGAAAGACAACGCTGGATCGGGGTCATTAAATCGGTTTTTGAGAGGCATGGATTTCCTCAAATCGATACACCACTTGTCGAACGTGCGGAAAATTTTACGGCCAAAGGAGGCAACCCAAAAGAGATTTATATTCTCGACAGATTGCTCCGAGAAGATGCCATTGATCAGGACAAAGATCAGCGGGCAATTCGCTTCGATCACACGGTGCCGTTGGCGTTGTATGTGGCCCGACATTTTAATGATCTCACATTTCCGTTTCGCAGGTCAGCCATTGGTCCGGTGATGCGTGGGGAACGAGCGCAAAAAGGACGATTTCGTCAGTTCGATCAGTGCGATATTGATGTGATTGGAAATGGAAAACTGTCCCTCCTAAATGATGCTCAAATGGTAGCGATTATTGTTGAACTTTTTGAAGAATTAATGCCCGATCAAAAGTTTGTCGTGCGGATAAATAATCGAAAAATTTTGATGGGATTGCATGCTTTCATTGGTGGAAAAATAGGACAAGAAAAAGACACATTTAATTTCTTGGATGGACTTGAAAAAGTTTCGAATATTTCTGATATGAAAACGGAATTACCGAAGGATTTTATAGAACCCCTATTGGAGTTCATAAAAATAAAAGAATTAGCACAAACAAAAACTCATCCAGCTATGGCAAATGAACTTTTTGCTGAAGGAGTGGAAGAATTAGAATCGGTCGTAGAATCTCTTGAAAATATGGGGGTGCAGAAAAGTCATTATATAGTGGATCTTGGAATTGCCCGTGGCCTCGACTACTACACAGGAACCGTGTACGAGACCAACTTAATCGGATACGAAGGACTAGGTTCAGTTTGTAGTGGAGGACGATACGATGATCTGGCAAAAGTCTTCACGAATAAAGATCTGCCAGGGGTGGGAATTTCAATTGGTCTGACGAGACTTTTATGGCAACTTTTCAACGCTGAAATCATCAAACCAACCCAAGCCACGTCTTGCGATGTGATTGTGCTCACGCGAGGAGAAGAGTACATGAAAGAAGCGCTTGAGATTGGAAAAATTCTTCGGGATGGAGGAATAAAAACAGAGAATTATTTGGAAAATAAAAAGACCGATAAACAAATCGATCACGCACGAAAAAAAGGAATTCCAATTGGGGTGATTATCGGAAAAGATATTATGGTGGAAAATTTTGAAAGAAAAGAACAAAAGGAATCGTCTAAAGAGAGTGTGGTACAAACAGTTCAATCGTTTTTGTAGAGCCCCCTCCCTAACCCTCCCCCAAAGGGAGAGGGAACAAAAAAAGACAGAGTTGACTTTCGGTCGTTTCGGCCTAATTTTCGCATACCCGAATCCTTGATTTTTGGCTTAAAATATGGTATAATTAGGAGATAGGGGTAAAAAAATATAAATGAAGAAAAAATATAAACGACTTCTTAAACGGTACAAAAAACAGTACAAAAAATATCTCACATGGAAGAATGTGAAGATAGGGGCTGTTGTTCTTGTGATTTTGATACTCATCATAAACACGAATTCAGATAAAACGATACAAGAAGAAATTGTGCCAGAAAAAACAGTAAAAACAGTAGAAGTGATTCCCTTTTCACAGTGGTCACCGGATGATTCACGAGAAGTTTTGGCGACAGTCGCTTCGAGTGGAGAAGTGGATATTTTGGCGGAAGTAACGGGAACGATTGCAAAGACCTATGCGAAGATTGGCGATGAAGTAAAAAAGGGGCAACTCCTCGCAAACTTTCAATTAGCAAATGATGCTACACAAGTGGCGTATGACAATGCGGTTCGAAGTATGGAAGCGACACGGATTTCTGTAATGAACTCTGTGAGTTCTTCACAAATTTCACTCCAAACAGCACAACAATCGTTGGCACAAACGAGACTGGATGAAGCGCAAAATTACACAGAAGTCTTTGAACAACTCAAAACAAAAGCGCGAAACTCCGAAACAACGGCTTCAAATGTACTTGATTGGGCGGATCGGATTCTTCGTGCATCTCCTCGCTTTCGATATTCGGATGACGTAACTCGTTCACAAATTGGATCAAATGATTCTATTAAGAAACAAGATACAAAAAACATGGTGGAACTATTGGTTTTTGAAAAAGAAAAATTACCAACATTGCCCGTTTTTCAACTCAAGGACACAGATTTTATTCGGTATGCACAAAGACGTCTCGATTTTCTTGAAGAGATTCAAGCCGTTGTACGAAACCTCGACGACCTTATTCGTCGAACTGCTTTGTCTCAAAATTTTACTTCAACGAATCGAGCAACCTATCAAATAGAAGCAGAAACATTTTCGGCGAGTATTGATGCAGCGATTCTCACCCTTGAAACACAAATTGAAGCGGCGAGATCTGAAAATCAACGAAATAGACTTTCTATCTTGACCGCGGAAAATGCCGTTCGAAATGCCGAAGCGGCACTTGAATTAACACAAGCCCAAGCAGATTCTTCAACCTCTACCGCACAAAGTTCACTTGCACTGGCTCGGGCATCACAGTCTGACTTGCAAGTACGAGCACCTTTTTCAGGAACTATTGCTGGGGAAAATATTACTGATTATGATCGAGTAACAGCAGGACAGACGCTCTTCACAATTGTCTCAGGAGATGTTGAGCCAAAACTCAAAGCAGCCGTTACACGTGATGAACTCAAACGAATGCAGTCCGCTCCAGAAAAAATTTCAGTGATACTTCCAAGTGGAATAGTGAAGGCAATTCCTAATTTCTTCGTAGCAGGAAAGATGAATGGACTTACTCAAAAAATTAATGTGGAATTCCCACTTGATTCGAAAGAAGAATTGTTTGTAGGGAGTTATGTGAAGCTTTTGCTTCCGATTAAAAACGGTATTCCAAATCTTTTGCCAATCTCAGCCGTAAGTTTCGAACCGAGTGGAGCGGAAGTAGTTGTTATTGACTCAGAAAATATCGTTCGTCGGAAACAAATTCAAACAGCCAAGATTATTTCAGATAGCATTGAAATTTCCGAAGGACTGGAGCCGGGTGAATTGGTTGTCCGATTCCGAAACCGTGTGACAGCCGGAGAGGAAGTAAAAATAATGAATAATTAATAGTTAAAAGTTAAAAATGAAGGAGACACTCTCTCGATTTTGGACAGTAATGCTCGATCGATTTCGGATCGTGACATTGTTGCTCATTTTCATTGTGGTGATGGGAACGGTGTCTTTTATGACAATTCCAAGAGAAACGGAACCAACGATTGATATCCCCGCCGCGACAGTAACAACCATCTGGCCGGGGGCGTCGCCTGGGGATGTAGAGAAACTGATTACCCAAAAGATTGAACGAGAAATAAAAAACCTTGATAATTTGGAAACGTATACGTCGTTTTCTCGTTCAGGAGTTTCAATCCTTATGGTGGAATTCGATATTGATAGTGATAACAATATTAACCTTCAAAAGCTTCGCGAGAAGATTGATAATGCGAAGCGAGATTTGCCAGACACGATTATCGATGATCCAGAAGTGACAGAAATTTCGATTTCAGACATTCCCGTGGTAACACTGATGTTGTCCGGAGATTTTGCGTGGTCGGAGCTCAAACAATTTTCCGACATCTTAGAAGAAGAATTTGAAACCGTAACCAAGGTCAAGCGCGTAAACGTCAAAGGAGCTCCAGAGGATGAAGTGCACATTGTTCTTGATCCAGTAAAACTTGAGGCACAGAGTATTAGTGTAAACGAAGTTCTCAGTGCCATCCGTGCGGCACACAGAGATATGCCGTTGGGATCGGTGACAGTAGATGGACAACTTATTGAAGTAACCGTGCGAGCGGAAATGGAAAAAGCGAGCGAATTTGCTGATATTCCGATTAAAGTATCTGGAGATGCCGTTATTAAAGTATCAGACCTAGGAGTAGTGCGTCGCGAATTTGAAAAATTCGAAGTCGAGACATATTTTTCTACGGCTGACAAAGAACAGCCAGCAGTTCAAATTGAAGTAATTAAGTCTGCTGAGGACGGCAATGTGCTCAAAATGGTCGGGAATATTCTTTCTCGTGTGGAAGAATTAAAACAACGCGGAACATTGCCACAACATTTGGAAGCAACGGTGACTTATAATCGAGCCGATGAAATTAAAGAAAGCTTGGACACATTAACCAAAAGTGGAACACAAACATTGATTTTGATTGCGCTTGTGATGCTCATCTTTGTGGGATGGCGAGAAAGCTTACTGGCTGCAATTGCGATTCCGCTTTCGATGCTTATCGCGATAATGGTACTAAACTTCACGGGAAGAAGTTTCAATGGAATCTCTCTTTTTGCACTCGTGTTGGGAGTGGGGTTGCTGGTGGATAATGCCATTGTGGTGGTAGAAGGAATGAGTGAATCCATTCATCAAAAAAAGATGAAACCCAGAGATGCCGCGATTGAAACTTTGAGGGTATTCCGTTGGCCTCTTATTGCGGGAACTTTGACGACAGTATTTGCCTTTCTTCCGATGCTCTTCTTTATTACGGGTGTGAGTGGGGACTATATTTCCGTAATTCCGATTACCGTAACAACGGTTCTTATTGGAGCATTAGTGGTTTCTTTATTGATCTTGCCTTCAGTGGCACGGCAATTCTTTCTTCAAATTCCTCCGAAGAAGAAACGGAATAACAAAGGACTTAAAAAGGTACAAGATTGGTATGAGCGAACTATGAAAAAGATTTTGGCAAAACGCTCACGCATGATTGCAGTACTTGCGATTGCTTTTGCAGTATTTGGTTTTTCCTTTTCACTTGTGGTTACAAACCGTGTGCCGATTGAAGTATTTCCGTCATCTGACTTTACATTCTTTAATGCAAACTTCGAGTTTCCAGAAGGGACAGATTTATCTGACACAAGGGAACTCGTAGGACCGGTTGGAGAAAAACTTAGACCATTCTTTGAACCACGAGAAAACGGAGAAGTTTGGCTCAAAAACTTTGTCTTTACGGCTGGATCAAAACAGGAGTTCCAAAGAGGAGAAGGTTCTACAGGAACCCCTCAAGAAAACATTCTTGGACTTACTGTGAATTTGACGGATAAGGTGGATCGAGAAACTAAGTCGTATGACATTATGCCGATCATTCAAGAGCAAATTGAAATGGTGATCCCCCCATATGTGGATATCGAATTTATGGAAATCAAAGGAGGACCGCCAACAGGGGCTCCTGTAGAGGTGCGAATTATGGGAGATGATATGGATCATATCATTGAACTTTCAGAACAACTTGAAATAGAAGTGGAACAACTCGAAGGAACGGTGAATGCCCGAACCACTGCTGCCGATCGAATCACACAAATGGTCTGGAATTTTGATCGAACTGTATTGGCAAAGTTCGGCCTCACGCCGCAACAGGTTATGGAAACACTGCGTTCAGGAGTGCATGGAGTGACGGCGGTGAAGTTAACTGAGGGTGACGAAGAGATAGATGTAGACGTTCGACTTGATTGGAAAGGTACGGGCGCGTGGGATGATCCAGAGACACTTGATATTCTCAATCGTATTCCCATCAGAACATCTTCTGGCAGCTTTGTGACATTGTCTCAAATTGCAACACCAACGTTGTCTTCAGAACTTTCACAATTACTTCACTATGATGGAAAAAGAATCGTGACGGTGCTGGCTGATATGGAAAAGGGAACGCCTGTTTCGGTGATCCAAAAAGATCTCGATGCGGCCATTCGAAAATTAGAACTACTTCCGGGGGAGGTATTTGAATTTGGTGGAGATAGTGAGGAAGGAAATAAACTCATGATGGAATCGGCAACAGCCATGGCTTTTTCGTTGATCCTCATTCTTGTAGTGCTCGTTGCACAATATAATTCATTTTATCAGGCCTTGGTGACATTGATATTGATTCCGCTCTCACTGACGGGGGTGTTTATTGGATTCTGGTTTACGGGATTTCCCATCTCATTTCCAACCATGATTGGAATTGTTGCATTGGCAGGGATTATTGTGAACGATGCCATTGTGCTTATAGATCATATTAATATGCATGCCAAAGAAAGTAAGAGTTGGATTAAGGCCTATATTGAAGCGGGAAAGAAACGACTCCAGCCGATTTTTCTGACTTCTATTACGACAGTGGTGGGAATGCTCCCATTATCATTGTCAGATGAAATTTGGGGAGGACTTGGATTTGCTATCGTCTATGGAATGGTTCTTTCGACCGTTCTTACACTGCTTTTGATTCCGTGTTTCTTGGGAGTGGTGAAGAAAAAGATTGTGTAGAACTTTTCTGTTATTTCAGAATTCCAACGAAATGTCAGGGATTTTTTATCTTGTTTGATATCGGCAGGGCTGTTCTTTTTATAACTAAAAAGAACCAAAAAGTTCTGGGGACGAGAAAACTCGCTTTCATTGACATAGTGCGCGATTACCGAGTCCTGTTGGAGCTCAAACACTTCTCGTCCCCAGACCCTCATCCGATAGCCAATTCAAAATAATAAAAAAGGAATAATGATATTGGAAAAAGTTTTGTGGCCTTTTAGAGAAACGTGCTAAAATTTTATAAAATCAATACAAATATATCTTTTCTCATGAAAAATTTTCTTCGTACCGTTCCGAAGTCGCTTCGTTGGGGCGTCTTTTTTGGTTTTGCAATTTTGATAGCGGGCATTTGTTTTGCCGCTGGTGTGAATATTGGGCAAAAAAATACCGGGAGTAGCTTAACGCATACGGAATTTAACTCTATTCTCAGCGTTCTCTCTGATATCAGAAATGATAATGGAGACATTGGGATTGGTGTAGATCCGGCAAGTGGAATTGAACTTACGGTTAATGGGATGATGCGCGTAAGTCCTCGTGCGTCAGGGGATTGTGAAAGCGGAGATGCGCATAAAGGGCGTATTTATTTTGATTCAACAGATAAACATTTTTACGTTTGTCGAGGAACGGCCAGTAATGACTGGGTGCAACTTGATAATTAAAACCAATATACAATGAAAAAAGGATTTCTTTTTGGTCTCGGCTTACTCGTTACGAGTGTTGTATTTGCAACTGTAACGGTCAATATCTCAGATAAGGCAGAAGGAGAGGGCTTGATTGCTTCAGAGTTTAATCAAATAGTGGATGTTCTAGAAGGAGTGCAAGCTCTCTCTGGAAATATTGGAATTGGTACGGAACCAGATACGGATGTAAAACTTGATATAAATGGATCAATGAAATTGGTTCCACAAGCTACAGGAGGTACTTGTAACAGTGGTCTAGAAGGGGTGATTTATATCGATACCGATAATCATTGGTATGGTTGTAATGGAACCGGATGGATACAACTGGATAATGAATAATCCCCAATATATTTTTAAAAAAATATGAAAAAAATACTGTTTTTCGTTCTCGGAATTATGCTCTCAGGGGTTGCGGTGGCATCCGTCGTAACTATTTCCCACAAAGAAAATGGACAATCGGTGAGTGCAAGTGAGTTTAATCAAGTACTCAATATTGTGGGAAACTTGTATAACTCCAGTGGTAATGTTGGAATTGGAGCAGAACCAGCAAATGGTGTAAAGCTTGATGTGAATGGAATTTTGAAACTTGCACCGATAACGTTGCCGGCTTGTTCGGTAGAAGGGGAGCTTGTTTTTGATGGATCTGAAAAACATTTGTATGGATGTACAAATGGATCTTGGTTGCAACTCGATAATCCGGTTTGCGAACCAGTTTGTACGTGTGCAGCGGATACTTGTGAACGATCAACTTGTGATAATGAATGTCAGGGGCTTTGCAATGGAACCAAGACAGATGGCGTTTGTGTCACTATCGGATGCGGTGCAACGACAACAGTGGATGACACAGAAGGAAACACATATGACATTATTACCATCGGAGAGCAATGTTGGATGCAAGAAAATCTTAACGTAGGAACGATGATTGTTGGAAGTGCTGATACAAGTGATGATGGATCCTTCGAGAAATATTGTTATGCAGACAGTGAAGTAAATTGTACGGCCTCAGGAGCACTTTACGGATGGAATGAAGCGATGGGATACAGTGATACAGAGGGTATGCAAGGGATTTGTCCAAGTGGATGGCATTTGCCAACAGACGATGAATGGAAGATTCTTGAAAACGAACTTGGAATGACACCAGCTGCACAGAGCTCTACAGGATGGCGTGGAACTGATCAAGGAGATAGATTGAAAATAGTAGGAGCTTGTGCCGATGGAGAAAATTGCAATGAATCAGAATTTACAGCATTCATCGATGGATACCGAAACAGAAATGGAGCGTTTAATGGAACCGGGACAGATACGTATTTCTGGTCTTCTTCAGAAGCAACCGCAACAACAACTTGGAGTCGATATCTTTCATCGGGTTATGCGACAGTTTATCGTTTCAATGATAACAAAGATGCCGGATTTGCCATTCGTTGTATTAAAGGAGAAGGGGGGGGAGGATGTACGCAAGCCTCTGATTGTGATGACACCAATCCATGTACGACAGATACTTGTGATAGTGGCAACTGTTCCAATAGTAGTGTCGCCGACGGAACGAGTACGGGGTTATGTAGCCAGTGTGATGGGAGTGGAAACGAAGAAGTAAAAGCAGATGATGGGAATTGTGGCACGATTGACTGTGATGGAAAAGATAATTACGTCCAGTCAGGAACTGAAAGTGCGACAACAACTGAGACGTGTACATATAACGACTACACGGACATTACAACGGATCGTTGTGAAGCTATATATGATTGCAAAGATGAAAACACAGATGATTGTACATCAGCTTCTGAGTCAGTCTCTTACACTTGCGGAACTTGTAAATACATTGCAGAGGGGCACTGTTCTGGTGGGACACAAGGAAGTTGTACGAATTATGCTTCGGGCGAGGAGTGTGGTACTGACAAAGAGTGTGATGGTGATGGGGATTGTGAAGATGTTTGTCCTCCAGATGATTCTTGTGCAGCTACGACTTGTACAGGATCAACTTGTACAGATGATTGTGGGAATGTACATACAGGAACAAAATCAGCATCAAATGGAGAGTGGGGAGACTGGAGTGAGTCGATGTGTAGTGGTGGTATGGTAGAATTGCCGCAGGCAATGAATCAGAACTACTTAACAGCGAGTTTGTTTGCTGTAACAGGAATCGATCCAGATACTGTTATACAGACGAGAGTCTGTGAGAACGCTTTTTGTGGGGGTACTTGTGTAGATGATGCTGAGGGAGGAGCCATAAAAACGATAGACACCTGTGCTATGAATGAGCATTGTGATAATGCAGTCTGTGTGGAGGATGTTGGATGTACTGATGATGGTGATTGCGCAGAGGGGGAGATATGTGACGATGAGATTTGTGTGACGGAGGAGGATATGTCTTGTAATGAGACCTCAGAATGTTCATCAGATTATATGTGTCACAATGGAACTTGTGTATTCGGTTGTGAGGATACTTCAAATTGTTCAAATCCAATGAATGATATCTGTGTTTATCTTTATCCAACATGTGAGGATGGCGGATGTGGTGTTGGAAGTAGTAATATGTCAGAAGGAACTTCTTGTACAAAAAATGGGCAGAGTGGATCCTGTGATGGGAATGGAAGTTGTTCTACAATACAATAACAAAAGAATAAATAAATATTAAGAACTCTCGAAAGAGGGTTCTTTTTTATTTGTTTTAAATTTGACAAAGCTAAAAAAAAGCAGTAAGAAGAATTTGTCATTACTTATTTTTTATATTTTATAATGAAAAAATTAATTATTCTTTTGGTCAGTTTCTTTATTTTTGGAACAGCATTTGCCGCTCGTATACATGTAACAGATCCTCTCTTGGATGATCTTGTGAAAGATTCAAATGAAGGCGGATGTATCACTATTGCGGATTGTCCAGATCCATTTGATCCTCCAGGAGGATGTGTCCACCTTTCACCAACGTGTGTACAAGGAACGTGTGGATTTAATATTACGAATAAGTATAGGGGAGCTTCTTGTAAAAATGGAGTTTGCGATGGACAAGGGAATTGTTTACACCCTTAGTTCGACTAAAAAGAAAACATATACGAATTATTAAAATACCTCACTTCGGTGAGGTGTTTTTGTATTAAAAAAGTCATGGATCGAGTGGTCTGTGACATATTTGCTTCGACAGAAGTATTAAAAAAATATGAAACATCGTCATTGTCGCTTGGCGACAATCCTGTCAATAATGCAGGGATGAATGAAACAAAAATTCCAGGAGTGTATATCATGGGAAATGATAGACCTACGTTGTATGTAGGGGTTTCGGGTTATCTACCAATCAGAATTCTTGAACACAAACAAGGGAAGGGAAGTTCATTTACAAGGAAATATAAACTTACAAAACTTCTGTATTACGAATATTGTGAAACTATTTTTCAAGCCATCATAAGAGAGAAGCAAATAAAAAAAATGTTACGAAAAGAAAAGTTAGAACTTATTCGAACAAATAATAAAATGCTAATTGATATCTTTTCTGAAGTTACAATCGAAAGCGACCTCTTCGGATCCCCGCCAAGCGAGGATGACGGTGTGGGGGACAGAATGACAGGAGGAAGGTTGGAATGACATAGTAAAAATACCCCACAAGGGGGCATTTGTATTTTTTAGATGGTATCTCCACTAGGAATCGAACCTAGATTTTGACCTTAGAAGGGTCCTGTTCTATCCATTGAACTATGGAGACTCGTTGCTGAGGGACTGCATTAACTTCGCGATTGGGCTTTGCCCAATAGCTCGTCTTATTCCGTCCCCGCGCCTCTCACTCGCATGGACTTCTCGGAAAAATGAACGACTTTCGCTTGTTACACGCGCTCAAATCTATTTTTCCTGCGATACCCCATGCTCGTAGGGTTTTGGATATAAAAAATCTGAAAAGATCGCACGCATTGTAGCAGATTTTCCCCCTCTTGTCACTCAAAGAACGCCCCAAACATAACCTCTGGATCGATCTCGATATCGTGCCACAAACGGAATTGTTCAACGGCTTGATGAATGAGCATTTGATCGCCTGTAATGGTCTGCGCACCCGCTTGGCTCGCATCATTCAGAAACTTTGTCTCGAGAGGATCGTAAACCACATCAAACGCTACGTGTGTGTCTCGCCAGAAATCTTCTCCGAGTAGAGATTTCCATTCGCCCATACCCACTGTGGTGGCGTTTATCACCACATCAGCTTTGTCTGGATCTATTTTTTCCAAATCTTTCAGTGCTGTGATTCCAAATTCTTTGGCGAGTTTTTCTGCTTTTTCAAAAGTTCTATTCCAAATAAAAATATCAGCCTCAACATTCTTCAGTGCAAAAATAATTGCCCGACTGGCACCACCGGCACCCAGGATAAGACACCTTTTTCCTTGAGGATTTATGACAGGGGCAATGGCTCGAAAGGCTCCAATACAATCCGTATTGGTTCCGATAAGCAGGCCATCTTTATTGAGAATTGTATTAACCGCTCCAATCTTTTGAGCGGCCTCAGTTTCTTGGTCGAGATATTGATGAATTGTTTCTTTGTGGGGAGCGGTTACCGAAAGTCCATTAAATCTAGGTGCTTCAGCTTTTATCCACGAACCGAGGTGTTTTGGCTCTATATCTATTGTTTCGTAACTGGCATCGATCTCAAATTCTGTAAATCCCGCCTCATGAATTTGGGGTGATTTTGACTGCGTAATGGGATGTCCGATACTGGCGAATTTTTTCATGAAATCAAACTTTATTTCGGCGCAGAGGATTGCATAAAAATTAGATTTTTACAATAAGTGAATTTTCCAATAAAAAAGTTTGACAGATGTGTGGAAGTTCTTACAATCGCTCGGCTTTCCTTTGGGGAAGTAGTAAAAATGTTCTTTCACATGTCGGTAAAAACGTAGATCTATTTTAGCCAATAGATTTACACAAATTCAAATTCAAATTTTTAAATCGATTTTTTTCGTATCGGTTTAAATTTAAAAAACGGTTTTGAACATTTGAGAATTTTTAATTCTCTGTTCCTGTGTTCAGAGCCAAAACGCAAAGTGCTTTCTGCAATTTGCGCATCGAAAGATGAACAAGTCTGAGTCCTGTCATTTATGACAGGAACAAAAAAAGTTACATATAGGTGTATAACGGATTCCTTGACTGGCATATCCGATGAAGGACGTTGAAGCTTGCGATAAGCTTCGGGGAGCGAGCAATCACGCGATGATCCGGAGATTTCCGAATGGAGAAATCTATCCCATTTATGGGATATTCTGTACCCAAAACCATTAAGTACAGAAAGGGAAGTCGGCGAACTGAAATATCTCAGTAGCCGGAGACAAGAAATTAATAAAGATTCCCGTAGTAGCGACGAGCGAACTGGGAACAGCCCAAACCGGCTTCGGCCGGGGTTGTAGGACTTCAATATCTTTATGGTCTATATAGAAGAAGATTCTGGAAAGAATCGCCGCAGAGGGTGATAGCCCCGTATTCGAAATATATTCCATACAGTAGAAGTATCCTGAGTAGGGTCGGACACGTGAAATCCGGCTTGAATCTAGGTGGACCACCATCTAAGGCTAAATAGTGTGCCAGATCGATAGTGAACAAGTACCGTGAGGGAAAGGTGAAAAGTACCCCGGGAAGGGGAGTGAAATAGACATGAAATTATACACTTTCAAGGAGTGGGAGCTCGTTTCTCACTGCGTTCGAAACGAAGTTAATAGTTAATAGTCAATAGTTAATAGTTCGGAAGGAATTTTTTTAAAGAATTCTCTTTACTATAAACTGTAAACTATAAACTGTAGACTTGAGCTTCGAGTGTAGCGAGAAGCGAGTGACCGCGTGCCTTTTGTAGAATGAGCCAACGAGTTAGTCGTATAGGGTAGGTTAAGGCAGTATCAGCCGGAGCCACAGCGAAAGCGAGTCCGATAAGGGCGTTTATCTTATGCGCTAGACCCGAAACCACGTGAGCTAACCATGAGCAGGGTGAACCTTCGGTAAAACGAAGGGGAGGCCCGAACCGCCGACTGCAGCAAAAGTCTCGGATGACTTGTGGTTAGAGCTGAAATTGCCATCGAACGTGGAGATAGCTGGTTCTCTTCGAAATATTTTTAGGAATAGCCTCCGGTTTCTAGCAGGGGGGGTAGAGCTCTGTTTGGGGAAGGGCGGTAAACAACCGTACCAACTCTTAGCAAACTTCGAATACCCTTGTGACAGTCCGGGGAGTCAGTCTGCGACAGCGAAGTGCCGTAGACGCAAGGGAAAGAGCCCAGACCGCCGTCTAAGGTCCCTAATATCACCTCAGTGGTAAAGGATGTAAGATTGTTTAAACAGCCAGGATGTTGGCTTAGAAGCAGCCACCATTTAAAAAGTGCGTAATAGCTTACTGGTCGAACGATTTTGCGCCGAAAATTCAACGGGGCTAAAGGTGATAACCGAAGACGCGGGTGGCGAGTATATTCGTATATTCGTCGCGGTAGAAGAGCGTTGTGTGAGCAGTGAAGGTAGACCGTGAGGTTTCTGCTGGAGCGAACACAAGTGAGAATGTTGGCATAAGTAACTTTAATGATGTGAAAACCATCATCGTCGAACACCCAAGGTTTCCGATCCACTGGCAGTCAAGGTCGGGTTAGTCGGTCCTAAGGCGAGGCTGAAAAGCGTAGTCGATGGACAACAGGTTAATATTCCTGTACCAATTATTTTTGTGATGGCGTGACACATCGGGAAAATTTCGTTTCCAGTTAATGAATTCTGGGGCAAATCTTTAGCTTATGCTCTTATAGGCAAATCCGTAAGAGTTCGTGAGAGATGATGCATACTTACTTCGGCGCGAGTCGGGGATAAAACGATGATTCCGGTGTCAGGAAAAGCGTCTAAACTTAAAAGATAATTGACCGTACCGCAAACTAACACTAGTAGGTGGGTAGAGAATACTCAGACGATCGAGATAACTAAGCTTAAGGAACTCGGCAATACAGCGTCCGTAACTTCGGGATAAGGACTCCCCATCTTTGATGGGGCGCAGCGAAAGATGCCATGCAACTGTTTATCAAAAACATAGCTTCGTGCTAACTCGTAAGAGGATGTATACGAAGTGACCCCTGCCCAGTGCCAGAAGGTTAAGTGGACCGGTTCACGCTGGAAAATGAAGCCCTGGTGAACGGCGGCCGTAACTATAACGGTCCTAAGGTAGCGAAATTCCTTGTCGGGTAAGTTCCGACCCGCACGAATGGGGTAATGATGTGGCAACTGTCTCAAGCTTAGACTCGGTGAAATTGCAGAAACGGTAAAAATGCCGTTTACGCGCGGTAGGACGAAAAGACCCTATGCAGCTTTACTCCAGCTTGTCACTGAGTTTTTGCATGTCATGTTCAGAATAGGTGGGAGACTATGAAGCTTAACGCTAGTTAAGTGGAGTCGCCTTTGAGATACCACCCTTGAGATGTCGGAAATTCTAACGAAGGCCGTTACGAGGAGCAAGTCATGAGTTCAATTTTTAAAAAAATATGAACTAAAATCTTGCTTCTTATACCGGTCTTCGGACAGTGATTGGTGGGGAGTTTGACTGGGGCGGTCGCCTCCTAAAGAGTAACGGAGGCGCGCAATGGTTGGCTTGCGTCGGATGGAAATCGACGTGGACGTGTATTCGCAAAAGCCAGCCTGACTGTGAGACTTACAAGTCGAGCAGGGAGGAAACTCGGTGAAAATGATCCGGTATCACCACGTGGGTGGGGTATCGCTCAACGGATAAAAGTTACGCTAGGGATAACAGGCTAGTCAGGTCCAAGAGTTCACATCGACGACCTGGTTCGGCACCTCGATGTCGGCTCATCGCATCCTGGGGGGGAAGCACCTCCCAAGGGTATGGCTGTTCGCCATTTAAAGCGGTACGCGAGCTGGGTTCAGAACGTCGTGAGACAGTTCGGTCTCTATCCTCCGTGCGCGTTTAGGAATTTGAGAAAAGTTGCTCCTAGTACGAGAGGACCGGAGTGAACGAACCTCTGGTGTACCGGTTGTCGTGTCAACGGCATGGCCGGGTAGCTACGTTCGGACGGGATAAACGCTGAAAGCATCTAAGCGTGAAGCCTCTTTCAAGATAAGATTCCTCGATCTTTAAGATCATAAGACCCCTGGGAGACTACCAGGTTGATAGGTCGCAAGTGTAAGTGTAGTAATACATTCAGCTGAGCGATACTAATCGGTCGAACGAACTTTTTTTTATCAGTCTTGTACATCTATCCGGTGTGCAAATTGAAGAAAGTTCATTGCGAATTAGTTATTTGAATTTTTTTACCGACAGTTTTTAGAGAACCACCCTCACCTCAGTCCTCTCACAGAGGGCGAGGAGGGAAAAGAAGGTTCCATGTTGATGTCTCTTGAGAAGGGGGTACACCTGATTCCATCCCGAACTCAGAAGTTAAGCCTTTCATCGCCGATGATACTTGGGGATAGCCCTGGTAAAGTAGGTCGACGTCAACATGGAGCTTTTTTTATATTTCTAAAAAAGCCACAATAAAATTATTTATTACAAACGTTGAGGGTCAACCCCGCTCGTCACTTCGTTCCTGCGGGGCAGGCATGGAGCTTTTTTGTGTATTGAATTGTTTGACAAATTAAGTAAAAAAGATTAATAACAATTTGTGAGTTTTTAATTTTTTGTAAAATGCCAACAGGAGCAGGACTTCAGTTTCAGGAAGGACTTCAACCAGGTTTAGTTGAGGCAGCACTTGCGAAATATGAGAAAGAAGATCCAACAGATTTGTATCTCATTTGTCAGAAGTGTTCAAAAGCAGTAAAAGATTGTACCGAGTGTGGAGCACATCTTGCATTTGTTGAGAAGTCAGAAATGAACTTGTGATGATTTTAAAAAATGGATGAAAAATTGAAATATAATTCTGATGTAAGTGCGGCAGTAGATACAATTCTATTGGAAATTAACAATGAATGGACACGGGATAAATTAGCAGATGATGTAGATTTGGTTAAAGACTTTTGTTTAGAGGAGAAGATGGATTTGTTAATGATAATAACAGAAGTAGAAAAAAGTTTTGGGATTGATTTATCAAGTATAGATGCAGAAATTGAAAATCTAGAAGGAAATGGAAAATTAACAATTGGAGCATTCAAAGTTTTTGTGCAGACTTATGTTACGAAGAAACAAATTGAAGATGCTTCCTCTCTTTTGAACTTCAACGAAAAAGGATTTGATAGACTTGAAAAATAATAAAACTTAGAAACCAATGACAGTAAGAAATATCGATACTCACAACAAAGCAGATGACGAAAAATTGGCAGTAAAAACAGAAGAAACTACTTTAAATGCAGAAGTTGAAAAACAATTAGAACGAGCAAAAACAGGCATGTTGAATGCCATTGCTTTTGCAAACGGGCAAAGGTGATTATCCAATTAACTACCTTCATCATTCGGTAGACTCATGGTCTCCGTAATTTAAATAATAACCTCCACCAACGGTTCTTTTTTGAACTTCTGATAAAAGATACGCGTTCCAGACTTCGAGAGCATTTCCTCGAGGTCTTTTTTTGATTTCCTTGGACTGTAATTTTTTTCAAAAGACGCTTTCATTTCTCGTTTCAAAATCTTGAAAATCTCGAGTTCCATATTCATATATCGGAAGCCACGAGCGCGCACTTCAACATTCTTCACTTTTCCTTTGAATTGATTGATGCTGACAAAGATCGTCCCACTATCTGCCATCCGTGTTCGATCCGCTAAGATAGTTTCTCCAATTTCTTCTCCAAGCTCAATTAACACAGGACGAGAAGGAAGTATTTCTTTATCGGTCATCAAACGAGCCCCATTTTTATTAAGGATCATTCCTCGTCCATTTTTCATAACGAATGTGTTCTTTTTATGAATGTTGAGATCTCGAACCACCATGTCTCGGTGTCCATATCGCATGTACAGTTCTCCATGAATAGGAGCAAAATATCGTGGACGAAGAAGTGCTGTGAATTTTTTACATTCTTCTGCGTGCCCATGTCCTGAAACATGACTGTCGAGTTGCTTGTTATCGAGCATCGTTACACCGAGATCAGCCAAATTATTAAAAACCGATACAATAGCCATCTCGTTTCCTGGAATCGCTGAGGATGAAAAAATGACAGTGTCAGCCGGTGTGAGTTTTATAGCTTTGTGCGTCTTGGCTGCCATTCGTGTGAGCGCCGCAAGCTCCTCTCCTTGTGTTCCTGTTGAGAGAATCAAGACTTTTGAAGAAGGCAATTCTTCTGCCAACTTTGACATACGTTTAAGCGTGCCATCTTTACACTTCAAGTATTTCAATTTCCGAGCAATTGCGGTATTCCGTTCCATGGATCGTCCAGAGAGAAAGACAGTTCGACCATCTTTTTCTGCCGCTTGAACAATCTTCGCCACTCGTCCAATATTAGAAGCAAAAGTCGCAATCACAATCCGTCCAGGGATATCGCGAATAGTTTTTTCTAACTCTTTCTCAATAACCGATTCAGAAACGGTGTGTCCAGGTTGCATGGCATTTGTTGAGTCCACAAGAGCCACAGCGACACCCTTGTCTCCGATTTGAGCAATCCTATTCAGATCAGCGGGTTTCTCATCAGAAGGAGTGGGATCAATTTTAAAATCAGACGAATGCACAATCGATCCATACGGAGTTTTGACGACAATTCCCACATTGTCAGGAATCGAGTGATTCACGTGAAAAAATTCAATTTCGAATTTTCCAAGTTTTACGTGAGATTTTTCATTGATTTCAGAAATTTTATATTTCTTCGGAATCTCCGCATTGTCTGCATTAGAGAACAGAAGTTCTTTTGTTAATTTCGTTGCATACATTGGTGGATATCCGAGATCTGGCACCAAGTATTGAGCACCTCCGATATGATCGAGATGACCGTGTGTGTATAAGATTCCTCGGATCTTTTTTTTGTTTTTTTTCAAATAACTGATATCGGGAACAATGACATCCACTCCCAAATGTTCAGGAGAAGGAAACTCAATTCCAGTGTCAATAATGATAATGTCATTATCCCATTCAATAACCATCATGTTTTGTCCGACTTGTTCGAGTCCCCCTAGTGGCATAATCCGAATGTCGTCAGCCGGAACTTTTGACACTGGGTATTGAACTTGTTTTGTCTGATGAACAGCAGGTTTATGTTGCCTATGTCGTGATGGACGAGGCTTATTCGGCCCCTCTCCTTTTCTGTTCGGACGTTGTTTTTGCGTATGTCCTCCTTGCGGAGTTGCGTTCTTTTTTCTCTGAAAGGATTTCTTCTTCGGTTGCTGCGCATTTGGCGGTTGTATAGTATGCCCTTTTGGCTTCACTGATTGTGCCTGTTGCGTATTTGGTTTAGAAGATTGCGCTTGCCTGGCAGCGGGTTTTGCTGTCTGTGCATGCTGTGTTTTTTGTTTCGGTTGAAACTTTTGTTTTGCCGGTGCTGGTTGTGTTGTCCTCTGTTGAGGCTGTTGTTTTGGTTTTTGTTGTCCAGGAAGAAATCCTTCTGCTTTCAAAAACTTGTTTAAATTGTCGTTACTCATTGAAATAATTAATAATAAAATACTGAGTTGTCGGAGTGTGAAAACACACTTCGAGACAGCAAGAAATTAATCTTGCGAGTGATCATCTGGTAAAAAGAGCAGACATTTGATTTTCGTTCGGCGTGGGACGAGTTCTGTTGTCTTCAGAAAAGGTTTTTAACCGCCTGATCACAAGTATTATAGGTGAGAACGGGAAAATAGTCAATAGTTTGTAGTTAATAGTTTTTAGAAAAATTAAAGAGTCAAAGAGTCTAAAAGTTAAAAAGTTGTAGGGGAAATCCCTTGTGGTTGATTGGTTAACAAGGGGTTTAAACCTCTTGTTAAAATTCAAAACAGATTTGTATTGTAGGGGCTAGGCATGCCTAGCCCTTTTCGGGGGACAGACATGTCTGTCCCCTACGAATAGGAAAAATATATTCCAAAAGATTGAACAAAAAATGTGTTCAAAAAAGGCATAGAATTTATCTATGCCTTCTCAGTGTCTTCAAAAAAAATAGTTTTAAATAAAAATGGAAGCTATCGCTAAAAAATCAATTACTTTTGGGTTCCACTCACAATAGATTGTATCTGTTGTTTCGATGCGAATAGTCTTGATTCCCGGGTCGGTAGAAAACTGGAGTACTATTTTTTTATTTTCCGGAACATCCTTCATTAAGCTTTCAACGGTATAGGTCTCCATCAAATTGAATTCAGCACTTTTATTTATGCGATCAAGCAAGGATTGCAAGTGCGCTCGCTCGTTGATGTTATTTTGAACACCAATAATACAGTTTCTTGTAGCCATATATTTAAGGTTTTTGTTAGAACAAATTAATAATTAAACGATCACCTTGATCACCTTATAGATAGTCAAAGTGATCGCTTAAAAATTCCTCACACATTTTCTTTTAAAGAACACTTGCCACGTTTCAATTTCAAAAAATTGAAAGCGCAGACACGTCTTAAATAGATTATTTTCTAGAAGTTGTCAATACGTTGGGCATTATAAAGAAAAGAGCCCCGCACTGCGGGACCCCTCTTTTTATTGAAATATTAACAACCTACATCATTGTCGCCAACTCAACATATCTGACAGAGTACCCCCATTCGTTATCATACCAAGCGAGTACTTTTACCATGTCATCAATAACCATCGTTTCAGCCGCGTCCACAATAGAACTCCGTGGATCACATTGGAAATCTTTTGATACGCATGGTCGCGTTTCAAATCCAAGAATTGTTGGATTGGCGTCAGACGCTTTTTTGAGTGCGATGTTTATTTCTTCAGCCGTTACTGTTTTTCCGAGCTTCACTACCAAGTCTACAAGAGAGACGGTTGGAGTTGGTACACGAATAGCGAGTCCTGTCATTTTTCCTTTGAGAGAAGGAATCACGATTCCGACAGCCTTTGCTGCTCCGGTTGATGTTGGGATCATGTTGACGGCTCCAGCTCGTGCTCGACGGAGATCTTTATGACTTACATCCAAGATTCGTTGATCATTTGTATACGCGTGGATGGTCGTCATGAGACCGGCTTTGATTTCAAAGTTGTCGTGGAGTACTTTCGCCACAGGTGCGAGACAATTTGTCGTACAACTGGCATTTGAAACGAATACGTCAGAATCTTCTAACTGTTCTTCATTTACACCAAGGACAATTGATCGCCATCCATCGTCTTTGGCGGGAGCAGAAAGGAGAACTTTCTTTGCTCCTTGATCGATGTGTGGTTGGCATTTTTCTTGTGTTCGGAAGACACCAGTACATTCAAGTACGATATCAACATCAAGATCTCCCCAAGGAAGTTCTTTGATTTCTCGTGTTGAAAAGCTGTGAATTTTCACACCTTCAACATTGAGGAATTCTTTGTCTCCTTCTTTTTCGATAACAATCTCTTTGTCGTACGTTCCGTAATTGGAATCAAATTTAAAAAGATGAGCTGTTGTCTCGGTAGGAGACGGATCATTGATAGCGACCAGTTCGAGTTCGTCTGAAAAATCAGACAAAATAATGCGGGCTACGGCGCGTCCAATACGACCGAAACCGTTGATAGCAACACGTTTTTTCGACATGGGGTGGGTGGGTTTAGAATTAAGTTGCCTGTATTGTAGAGAAATATGTGTTGAAAAAAAAGTAAATTTGACTTTATACCTCCTCAATTTAAAATTCACATCGTGAAAACAACAACAACGATGACTACCACAACGCCCCGATAATCTCGGAGATTTTTTAAAACTTAAATATTTATGTCTGATAATAATTCCAATCTCGAAGTCTGCCGACGCCACACTGGTTCGCATGTGATGACCGCTGCTGTGAAAATGATCTATCCCGATATCAAACTCGGAGTGGGTCCATGGACGGACGATATGTTCTACCAAGATTTCGATCTCGGAGAAGAATCTTTGTCAGAGAAGGAGTTCAAATCGATTGAGAAAAAAATGCGATGGCTGGTGAACAAAAATTTCAAAATTGAAAAAAAGATGTTCACAGAAAAAGAAGCCCGAAAAGAATGGGCGAACGATTCGTTAAAACTAGAGCTTATTGATGGCATTGTGGAAAAAGGAGAAGATATTTCCGCGTACGATTTTGTTGATGACAGTGGACGAGTCGTGTACCGAGATATTTGTGCAGGACCACATTTGAAATCTACTGGCGAACTGGGAGTATTTAAACTTATGAAAGTCGCGGGAGCGTACTGGAGAGGGGATGAAAAAAATCCCATGCTGACTCGAATTTATGGAGTGGTATTTGAGACTCCGGAGAAACTGGAAGAATATCTTCACTTGCTCGAAGAAGCAGAAAAACGAGATCATCGTCGACTCGGAAAAGATCTCGGACTCTATGCGATTGATCCTGAAGTGGGGAGTGGGTTGCCACTTTGGAAACCAAAAGGAGCCATGATTCTTACACAACTCAGACGGTGGTTTGAAGAAGAACAAATGAAGAGAGGTTATCAACCGTTGTATACTCCACACATTGGAAAAAAAGCCTTGTGGGAAAAATCAGGACACTGGGGTTTTTATAACGATTCCATGTTTCCGCCGATACAAGTAGGACAATCGTTATCTGATTATCAGGATGAAAGGAAAGTGAGTGAAAGCGAGATTTATTTATTGAAGCCAATGAATTGTCCATTTCACATGGCGATTTATAATGATGACCTCCATTCTTATCGAGATTTACCTTTGCGATATTATGAGTTTGGGACGGTGTATCGGTATGAACAAAAAGGAGAACTTGGGGGGCTTACTCGTGTGAGAGGGTTCACACAAGATGATGCCCATATTATTTGCCGAAGCACCCAAATAGAAGAAGAAATGAAAAAGATTCTTGATTTTGGATGGTTTGTTTTGAACGAAACATTTGGCATGGAAATTGAAGTTCATGCATCATTGCGTGATTCTGAAAGTGATAAGTATCTTGGAGATGATAAGGATTGGGATAGGGCAGAAGCATCGATAAAAAAAGTATTAGAAGAAAAAAAGATTCCTTATATCGAAGAAAAAGGAGAGGCAGCGTTTTATGGTCCGAAGATGGATTTCAAAGTGAAAGATTGTCTTGGGCGAAAGTGGCAACTCTCAACAATTCAGTTTGATTTCAATTTGCCGACACGATTCGACATGACGTATGTGAATGAGAAGGGAGAAGAAGAACGTCCTTTTGTAATTCACCGTGCACTTCTTGGAAGTTTAGAACGATTTATGGGAATTTTAATCGAACATTATGCGGGAGCGTTTCCAACATGGTTGGCTCCGGTGCAAGTACACATATTACCAGTGTCTGATAGTCATAAAAAATTTGCTGAGAAAGTCCTTTCGCAGATAAAAGATAAGGGTGGTCGAGCAGAATTTTATGAAGCGAGCGAGACTCTTGGGAAACGAATTCGAAACGCACAGACACACAAAATTCCTTTTTCAATCATTATTGGTGATGAAGAAGTGAAGAACAAAAATCTCACCGTGCGAAAGTACGGAGAAGAGAAAGATCAAAAGATGAGTGTGGAGGAGTTTTTGGAGTTGTTGAAATGAGTTTATTGAATAAGGGAGCATACTCCTTTGTTGAAAGAGATTACTTGACATTTCCAATAAAATAGTCTAAAAACACTTTGTAAAAACAAACATACACACAAAGGATGATAATTCACCTCGTATGTTTTTTATTGCACTTTTTCTTGGTCTCATTGCGTTTACAGCGCCAGCAGAAATGCCGGTGGATATGCATCTGTCAGCGCCCGTTCAGGTCCCTGTTCGGCAACGACTTCGTGTGGTACGTACGCGACCGTTTCCTTCGGTTAAAATGCCAAATTGGAATGGGCATTTTTCTGCACAGAAATTTCAAAAAACAAGAGAAGACAGAATTGCACTTCTCAAAGTGAAACAAAATGTGCGAAAGGTATTGTCATCATTTGAACCAGAACAGATTAATGTTCTTAAAAATCTTGTGATTAAAAATCAAAAACATCCTTCTCGAGGGATGGCGAATAGTAAGAAAATCATTCTTCACACGGATTCCATAACGACAGATGACGAGATGGTGGCGGTATTGGTACATGAATTTGGACACGTGATTGATCTTGGGGGGTTGAAAAGTATCAATGGAGGAGTCAGCAACTTTCGCGACAAATCAAAAATATTCTTCAATGACGATCCGAGTGTGGATTTTTACTCTCTTGCTTGGAAAACTTCAGACAAAAAAAGAGAGGATGTCTCTCGTGCAGACTTCGTGTCGGGATATGCGATGGCGAGTTGTTTTGAAGATTTTGCGGAAAGCTTTTTGTTTTACCGGATGCATGGAGAAAAGTTTCGATACCTTTCTCAAGAGTCAGAGGTGCTAGGTGCAAAGTACGACTTCTTCCGTGATCAAGTATTCAACGGAGATGAGTTTCAAATAGACGAGTCAGTTTCAGAAGCATTTATCGCCGGAAAGTCTTTGGTATGGGATGCGACGTTGTTGGGGTTGTAAAAATAAACATTCCCCCTCATTCCTGCGAAGGCAGGAACCTAGTCGATAAAAAAATCCTTATTTATTATTTTCAAGGAATATTCTGATTGACTGGGTTCCCCTCTGCAGGGGAATGAGGATATTTTCTTTTTGTTTGTTATAATAATTTTGTATGGATATTCTTCACAAAAAAGCACACCGATGGGCAAAAATTCTTGGACGTTGTCCGGGTGTGCGGGCTATTTTTCTATCGGGGAGTGTGGCAGAGGGAAGAGGGACGAAGGAGTCGGATATTGATTTCTTCATCATCGCGAAATCAGGACAAATATGGACGGCAAGATTTTTCACATTCCTCGTTTTGAAAATATTCAACCAACTCGCCAAACCGCATCATCACGCGGGAAAAATTTGTCCGAATCATTTTATTGCTGACCATCAATTGAAAATCATTGAACAAGATTTGTATTCAGCAAAGCTCTTCACACACAACATCCCTTTGTATGATCCACAAGCGATATTCCTTACTTTTGTGCACGAGAATAAAGAGTGGGTGAAGGCGTTCGGGGAAGGATTTGATAACGTTGATTATAAAGGCGCAATTAATTGTAGAGACGCGATTAATCGCGTCTCTACAAAACGTACGGGCGCATTGCAATGCGCCCCTACAAAGAAACCACGATCGTGGTCTGATAAAATCTTGGCTCCTCTTCAAATCACCAAAATCAAAAAGAATCCCGATTTCAAAAAAAAAGGCGCAGTCATCATTTTCACCGACGATGAACTCCGGTTTCATCCAGAACCAAAGAATCGACATTTTTCCAAAAGCTAATAGAATCCTTCCACGATGTTTTTTCTCCTTGCAGTTCTGGCGATGATTGCGTATTCCATACAAGGAACGCTTATTACACATTATGCACGGAAGCATGATGGGCTTTCGATTTCGATTTATCGAAACTTGTCGCTTGGAATTAGTATGACGCCACTTTTGTTTTTTGCTTCAAAGGAGAGCTTTGGATCTTTGTTGATACTACCGGTTATTCAGGAATTCCTCATCGCAGGAGCGACGGGAGCGGCGGCGTTGACTTTGAGTCTGTGGGCGGTGAAGTCTTTGCCAGTAGGCGTTAAAACAGTCTTTGGAAGACTCTTTAGTGTGGTAATTGTGTTTGTTTTGGGATTTTTCTTTTTTGGAGAAATTCCACTTTGGAATGAACTCTTTTTTGTAACTCTTATTCTTATTGCAGGAGGGGCACTTGCTATGCAAAAAAATGAATTTGCGCATCTGGATAATAAAGTGGCAAAAGGAATTTTTCTTACCTTTGTTTCAGCAATTCTTGCGGGATTCTCCTTTTACTACATGAGTAAGCTTTCGCGAGAAGTAGATCCGTTTCTTTCTGCATATGTGTGGGAAACACTGATTGGTCTTTTTGCGCTTCTCTTTGGAATTTTGCGTTCAATTTCTGCACAAAAAATTGCCCGTGTGTCATGGAAAGAATTTGGAACGATTGCACTGGTATCTTGGCCGACCATTATTGGAACGGGATGCTTCGCGTATGCAATTACTTTGGGACCACTCGGGATTGCCAATGCTATTGGAGCGGGGGGAATACTGGTTTCTATTGTTATTGCTCATTTCTTGTATGGTGAAAAACTTATCCGGGCTCAATGGTTCTGGATTGCAGTTATTTTCGTTGGGCTTGTAGGACTGAAATTGATGGGAAGTTAACCCCACCCTTGTCATTCCGATTGGAGCGAAGCGGAACAGAGGAATCCCTTCAGACGCTCCTATTTTCGTTAAAGACTCCCAAAGAATATAAATCCTTTGTGAAAGATATTCATTAACATATTTGCAGACTAAGGGATCCCTCCGCTACGGTCGGGATGACAAAAGGAGCGGGATTAATTCATCTAAACTTTCTAACCTTCTATCGACCTCTGGAAATTCGAGATTCGCAGTCATGCCATTTGGAATAATATGACAAGTCATACCAGCTGCTTTTGCGGCTATTGCTCCACGAGGGGAATCTTCGATAACGAGACAGTCTTCCGGTTTGAGATTAAGTTGTTTCGCGGCGTAGAGGTAGGGATCTGGTAATGGTTTGGATTGATTATAATCTTCTCTCACTGCAATGAGTTCAAAGAACGGTTGAATGGGGGCGGTTTCGAACTTCACAGCCGTTTCTTGTCGCCTTGCTCCGGTTACGAGTCCTAATCGATATTTTCCCTTGAGTGCATTTAATACGTCTAGGGTTTCCGGAAAGAGTTTCGTTTCGGTTTTAGTAAGTTCGTAATAGTTTTCCAGCCAGCGTTTACGCACTTTTTGGGCTTCTTCCATTGAGTATCCTTTTTCTTCCGTGAGATATCCGATCACCCCTAAATTATTATGCAATGTGTAATGGGCATAGAGTTCGGGTGTATAGGAAATTCCAATCTCAGCCAACGCATCTCGACACGCTTCAAAATACAAACCTTCGGTATCCATAAGGACTCCGTCGTTGTCGAAGAGAATGGCTTTAAATTTCATAGTTTAAGAGTTGAAGAGTCTAAGAGTTAAAAAGTAAAATTCGAAATCGAAAATTGGCAATCAGAAATTGTCTTATTCCCACTCAATCGTTCCAGGGGGTTTGCTCGTTACGTCCAAGAATACAGCAGAGATTTCCGTATCTTGTAGAATCTCATTGGCTACTTTCTCAAAGAATTCCCACGGCAGTTTCCCCACACTCGCACTCATCGCATCGATAGAATCAATCGGTCGGAGCACAATCGATTCAGTTCCTACATTGTTAAAGGCAATTGGCAACAGTACGGTCGGGAACTGCCAGACTTTTTCGTACAGATTCATTTCTCGCAATGTTCTGGTGACGATATCATCGGCTTTTTGCAATAGCTTCACTCGTTTTACCGACATGTCAGTTTTACTCATCGTTATGTGTTTGATGTAACCGGAGTAACTTTGTCCGAGTGGAAAGATGCATCGATTGATTTCTTTGTAATGGTTAATCAGACGCGTCGCGTGTTTTTCCAAATTATCGAGCGTTTTTTCTCCTGGGAGTTTAGTGAGGATTGCCGGATGCTTGTATGTCCGAAAGTCTCCCTGAACGCCTACCGATTTAATTGGTAATACGATGAAGGGTTTCTTGTTTTCTTGAAGCGTGAACCCAGACACCTTATTCACGAGTGGTGCATCAATCACTTCATCGTTACACAAAATTCGCACTCCCAATCCTGGTCCGGGAAATGGATGTCGCCACACGAGATCATGTGGGAGTCCGAGATGTTCTCCCAGACGTCGTACCTCGTCTTTGTAGAGCTCTTTGATCGGTTCTATGATCTTTCCCGCATCAATCAATTTTTGCACCTCAGGCGCCCGATTATGATGGGTTTTGATTTTTGAAGCATGCTTGGTTCCACCAGTTTCAATCGTATCAGGATAAATCGTTCCCTGTGCCAAGATCCAATTTTCATGAAGATCATGTTTCGTGAAGAAATCGTTCTGCACATCAAGAAACGTGTGTCCGATGATTTCTCGTTTCTTTTCGGGATCAGCCACGCCTTTTAAATTTCCAAGGAATCGACTCCCTTCACTGAGAGTCGTTAGATCAGCCCCAATGGCGCGAACAGAAGTTTCTACTTGCTCAACTTCGCCTTGGCGCATCATTCCGGTATCTACAAACAGACCTTTTACTCGATCCGCTCCAAATATCTTGGTCAGAAATGAAAAAGATACTGTGGAATCAACACCACCTGAAACAAACAGGAATACATTTTTGTCACCGACGACTTCTTTCAAATTTTTCTCTTGTTCTTCAAAGAATTTCTCCACACTCCAATCACGTTTACATTCACAAATATCCAAAAAGTTTTCGAACATTTGTTCTCCAAAATCCGTATGAGTTACTTCCACATGAAATTGTAATGAGAAAAAATTTCTTTCCTTGTCCCATGCCGCAGCTGTCGCACAATGAGGCGTTGATCCACAGATTTTAAATCCTGGAGCGAATTCTCCAACGGCATCCACATGATTCATCCAGACGGTGGAAACCTCTGGAACGCCTTTGAAAATTGGGCATTTCCCGTCTTGTGTAAACTCGGATCGTCCAAATTCTCCAGTGGTTCCCGGAGCTACAGTTCCTCCCAGTGCATGAGCGAAATATTGATGTCCATAGCAGAGCCCCAAGATTGGTTTCCCCAGTTCAAATATTCCTGCATCAGTCGAAGGGGAGTCATCGGCAAAGACGCTTTGTGGCCCTCCCGAAAGAATAATTCCTTTAATATTGTCATCACTCATATTCTTCGCATTTGCTTCATCTGGCGCCATAATTTCTGCGAGCACATTGAGTCGTCGAATCCTACTTGCGATAAGATGCGCGTATTGTCCTCCGAAATCCAAGATGATAATTTTCTCGTGCATTGTAAGGGGATTATAGGGAAAAAAGGGGGAATATTCAACTTGTACTCACCCCTCGTCATCCCGGAATTCCGCTCTGCGGAATATCCAGGAGCCAGTGAGGAAAAATAAACCCCTCATAACCTCCCCTTAACAGGGGAGGAATTTAAAGCCCCCTTGTTAAAGGGGGCCTGCCTGCTTGCAGGCATGTTTGGGGGATTTTTAAAAAGAAGGGATTCCTTTCCGCTTAGCGGGATCGGAATGACCCTAAAGCTTGGTTTTATTCAGGCTTTTTCACCAACAAAATCTTAGTACAACTTCGCTAAATAACATTTTTCGCAAAACACTTTTTCTGGGCGAGTGGGATCAAATGTTGTGAGAATTTTCGTCTTACATTCAAGGCATTCTCGTTCATGTATTTTTCGTGAATTTCGTTTATTCATTCGTTTTTTGTATCGTTCGTCAGGATGTTTCCTGGGAATCGGAAGTTTTGCGGTTCGATAAAATTTCAATTCCTTTTCTTGGATTTTGAAAAGTTTTGTCGAAGTTTCACATTCAATAGCCCAGTCCAAAATTTCATCTGTCACATCAGTAATATCATCGGGGATATCTTTTGCCGGAACGACTTTTGTCGCGCTTGGACGTTGTTCTACATGTCCAGTCCAAATGAAACCCGCTTTCTCGGCGTCATCTTTTGTGAGAGGGAAATTCTCATTTGCCACCGATTCATCATACCCAAAAGGAGAGAGTTCTACGGGAGGAAATTTTCCCCATTCTCCGTGTTTTTTCATGTGTTCTACAATCTTGGGAATCATCTGATCGTATTCTTCGGGTGTATATTCTTTATTGAGAATGTGAAATTTCTTATTTCGCAATCCCGCACATCCAAACAAATTGGAAGAATAAAAACAACAATCAGAGTAATACATATCGTTACTGTCTGAGACAAATGTATTAAACGCTCCAGTATGGGCATTCTCATTTCCGAGACAATCGTAGAGCCAGTCACTTTTTCCTAACCCATACACATCATGAATATCATGACTTTCAAAAATCCACGTGCAGTTTTTGCAATCTTGGATTTCAAAAGAATCAAAACACATCTGACAATTCTTTGCATTGATAAGATAATTCCCAACACAATCAACCGTGTTGAGACTCCAACTTTCCCGTTGTGGAGCATCGACAAGGGCTTCTTGGAATTTCTTTCGATAAAGATCGAATTTTGAAAACTTATTTTTTCCAAGTTCTTCGAGTTGTTTGAAATAATCTTCTTTGGAATACTGTGTGTTAAAAATCTGGAATTGTTTTTTTCTCAACCCAAAACACCCGAAGCAATTATCACAACCTATGCAGTCGTAACAAAAAGTAAGGTCACTTGAATTTTGGCAACTCTGACAATCCGCACAATTATAGAGTTTGTCACTATCTAAACACCCGAAACACAATTGGCAATTTTGCACGTAATCACAATCAAAACAGTCGGTGTCTTTATTCGCATGAGAGATATACATGCAGTCTTCACATTCAGTGATCACGGTGCAGAGGTAGCAATTTTTATTGTTATAAGCCTGCTGACAAAATTCAGAATTCGTCGGATTCACATTAAATAATCCAATGCGAGGAACGGCGATAAGAAGTTCTTTGAACTGTTCAAAAAATGGCCGAGAGAAATCAAAATCTTTTTCGAAATCAGTTCCATTCCAGTTGTCGCCCCACCATTCATCAGGATGAAAAACTCGGTGTGGAGAACTTTCGTGATAAATAGAAATAATTCCATTTCCAGAAAGCGAAGATTTTCGTCGATATAAATGTCGCTCGTTTCGGAAATTCATCTTTTGTTGCATCCGACAATCAGGACATTTTTCTGGCTCCGGAATAAGAAGTGTTTTGCCATCACATTTCGGAGATACTTTTTCCAAAAAAGCATGGTCTGCTTCTGTAAACTCAAAAGAGGTGTTGCACTTGGAACAATTTCTTGTCATCTGGCTCGTAAGATACGGTTTTTTGTATTATTTTCAAATGGTCTTTCCTTTGAATTTCTTTACCCAATAACTGAGATACAAAAACGGTGTGTCGATAAACGCGACGATGATTTTTATTAAGTAGGTCGCAATTGCAACTGACCAGAAAATTTCAGTAGAAATTACGCCTTCAAATGGCAACCAAGAAAAAGTAGTCAGTCCCACGGCGGTGAAAATGAGCGTATCGATTGCTTGCGAAATAAGAGTCGATCCGTTGTTTCTCAAAAAGAGAAATTTATCACCGGTCCATTGTTTGATTTTTGCAAATGCCCAGACATCGAAGCTTTGTGCAATCGCGTAGGCCAACATTGACCCTAGCAATATTCTTGGCGTTACCGTGAAGAGAGTTGCCATTGCTGGATGCGCGAAATCAAATTCATTGGGACCAAAAGCAAGGAGGACTTGCGTAGCCACCACAAATATTCCAGAAACCAGAAAACCTACTACGACGGATTTGAGCGCCTCTTTCTTCCCATAATGTTCAGACAAGATGTCGGTGAGGAGAAATACAGATCCATACAAGGCATTTCCTCCCGTGACCACGAATCCAAAGAGCGTGAATTGCTTCAGTACAAAGATATTCATCAGGAGGCTGTAGACCGCAATGAGGATGAAAATGTACATCTTCCCAAAGCGGAATGCCGTTAAACCGAGGGCGAGTAAAAATACCGAGAAACCGAGAAAGAGAAGTTCGTTCATCGAAAAAGAGTGTAGGCGAAAATCAATTTCTCACAAATGGAGTTTTAGGCACTAACAGCAGCTGATGTTTGATTGGCTATTTCTCTTTTTAACTTTGTAATAATTTCGTAGGCTGCTTTCATAAAATCATCACCGGTTATATGAACTATTACTCCATCAGGGAGTTCTTTTCGAACTTGTTGTTCAAAATTTATTTTAAAGAGAGTATCTCCAGCTGATATGGCATCAAGATTTGCTGCTATCTTGGGGATATTTGCTTCATCTTGATTCAATCCCACTAAAGGATGTAATTCTTTTTCTATATTCTTTCGTAAGTCTTTTTCTAATACAGAAACTATTGCATCATGAATAGTTATTCCCATTTGGATCTCTTTTGTTTCACCAGTTTTTTTCATTTTTTAGGATTTAATCTTCTGCCATTATACGAATTATTTAAAACATGGCAACCCTTTGTCAACATTATTATCATATCGCCATCGAGTTCTTTTGTTTCAATAATCTTAAAATTCGCGAGTGACATCTCTTCAGTAAAAGTATTTTTTCCCGTGCCAGCAATGTATGGGGCGGTAAAGAGAATGATCTCATTCACCAAGCCTTCTTGTAATAACTTGGTTGACATCTCGGCGCCACATTCGGTCAGGATCGAATCAATGCCCATTTCATAACATTGCTCGAGTGTTTTCTTTAAATTCTGATTGGGAAAGGTGTGTATTTCGCGATCCCCACCTTCGATTCCTCCCCCAGAGGGAGAGGATGATATGGAGAAAATCTTCGCTTGTTTTTTCACTGGTCGATCACCGAGAATAATGAGATCAGGATCTGAAAAAGGTCTGTGAAAATTCTCCAATCGCACGTTCAATAACGGATCATCAATGCGCACGGTTTCAGTGGTAGTGAGGATGGCGCGATGCTGGGCGCGGAGATGATGGACAAGTGTGTGGGATTTTTTGTTTGAAATCGGATCCGGATCCCCCCCCGGATCCGAATCCCAATGAATTTTCCCATCGAGACTTTGTGCCAATTTTAACGTGAGATACGGACGCTTTTGTTTAAAAGATTGAACAAAAAATGTGTTCAACAGTCTACTTCCTTCATGATCCACGACTTCTACTTCAATGCCGGCTTTTCTTAATCGCTCAACACTTCGCCCTTCAAACCTCGGATCGAGACAACCAATGACCACCTTCTGCGGTTTTGCTTCCATGAGGAGGTCTGTGCAGGAGGGAGTTTTCTTTCCCTCGAAATGGTCGCAGGGTTCGAGGGTGAGGTAGATTTGGGATCCGGATCCGGGGTCGGATTCGGATCCCCCCCCGGATCCGGATCCCATCAAAGAAATTACTTCTGCGTGTGGTTCACCGAATCGCTCATGCACTCCCTCACTCACGATCTCTCCATCACGAACAACTACACATCCAACACGTGGATTGGGGCTGGTCAGGTGGGGGTCCACCTGTTGTGCGATTTTGACGGCGTGATCGAGGAAGTTCATTTTTTGTTCCTGTTATTCCAAATTTAGTTTGGAATCTATTATCGTTTTTTAAGAAGATGCCTGGATCCTGAACTAAATTCAGGAAGACAAAGGGGGGCAAGTGTTTTTCAAAAGGTATTTTCCAAGAATATCGAATTCAATGTTTACCTTGTCTCCAGCCTTCTTCGTATGCAGATTGGTCTCCTCCATCGTGTAGGGGAGGATGGAAACTTCAAACCAATATTCACCTTCATCAGAAACAGTGAGTGAAATCCCATCTATCGCCACAGAACCTTTTTCCACGATAAGTTTCGCATTGTCTTTGCTCATTCCAATTCTAAAAATCCAGTAATCCGACATTTTTTCCAACTTCAAAATCTCACCGACTTGATCGATATGTCCCGTGACATTGTGTCCTGAATTTCGTTCTCCAATAATCGCCGATCGTTCCAGATTAACTTCATCACCTTCCTTAGAAAACCCAAACACCGTGCGGTTTCGTGACTCCTCCATCATTTCCACAGTAAACGTTCCTGTTTTTTGCGCGAGTGCGGGGTAGTTCTGCGAAGCAGGAAGCTCCGTACGAGCGAGACGAGAACATGACGAAGTTCTTGGAGTCTCAACTTGTTGAGACGACTTTATCGAGTCATGTGCGAGGACCGTCATACACGCTCCATTGATCGCCACCGATTCCCCAATTTCAAAAGATTTCCCAAAAGCATGCTCGATGGTGAACTTGTTTCCATCGATTTTTGATATTTTCCCAACGTGCTGAACAATCCCCGTAAACATCATTCGGAGCGTATTCAGTTTAGGGTTTTTTTCAAATGGATTACTTTACACGCAGTTTTTTACTCGTGTGTTTTCCCCGTTGAAAACGAAGGTAAGGACCGTATTTATCTTTCCCCACACAGACACGATCTGTCGCGTAATAGGTACTTTTTTTATAAATATCATTGATGTATTTTTGAACACGGGTCGCGGCATCATCAAGTTCTCCATCGGATTTGAAGATTGGTTGATCCATTTCTTGTCGAATGTCCCAGTGTGCATTTTTGATAGCGCTGTTTAATATGTTTCCTTGTCCAACTCGATAAAAAGTGGATTCTTTGTCTATAGCAGACTCTTTAGCTTCTTCTTGTTTTTTAATTTCGACTTCTTGTTTCGCTTTTCCCGAAGGACTTTGAAGTCCTGGAATAAGAATGGTTTCTCCTACACGAATGATTTCATCGGCAGGATCTTTCCCATTGAGTCGTTTTACAAAATCAATAGCAATTTCTGATTTTCGTCCTGGATACCAGACTTTTACAAAATCAGAAAGTTTTCCATCTGGAACGGCGATCATATTTCCTGGAACACGAAGTATTTGACCTTCATCGAGAACTTGAGTTCGTTCTGGTCGAATGCCATCTTTTGCGGCTTCAGGGTTTAGTGATTGCAAGAGTTCAAGGACGGTCCCACTAATCATTCCATCGCCAGAAAGCCAGCGAGCAAGCGTGTTCAAGGTTACGTCTTCAGAAACAATAATTTCTTCAATGTGTACTTCAAGAAGTTTAATCTCATGAGTTTTTGGATCTTCTCGGTTGATAGAGGCAATAACATTTCCCAATTCATCTTTTGAAACGGTGATATTTCGTTCAGGGTTTGGATGTTGCTCCAGATAGTTTGTAAGCTCTTCGAAAGAGTATCTCACGATTTCCTCTGGTTCAATAATCTCTTCTGGTTCGACAACGATCTCTTCGGGTTCTACGATGATTTCTTCTGGTTCGATGAAAATCTCTTCCGGTTCTACGATGATTTTTCCTTCTGGAATAGTGACATCTTTAAGGCGCTTTTCAGCATATTCAAAATTCGTTTTAAGTTTATGTCCATAACTAGATCTCCCACAGTACCATCTCCCTGATTTCTTGAAATCAGCAAGCGTTTCCATTTTGAAATAGGGATCAACTTTCGAAGCATCAAATTCCCCTTTGGAATTACAAACCTTCTCAAGCCAATAACCAAGAAAAAGTTTAGCCGCATTCTTGGGGTGATAACACTGTCCTTCCGTAAGTCCAAGTCGTCGACGTGCTCGGAGTCCTGGTCCCTGCATCAAAATATGAAACATCGTAAATGAATATTCATGATGCCCTCGATCTCCTTCGTATCGCTGAAAAGAATATTCCCCAATAGCTTGTTCAGTATTGGCAGCGGTTTCACTACGTGCAAACGCAATCATAATTTCTAACAATTTCTTTTCACCATGCTCTTCGACGATGTCCTTCACTTGTTCTTTATAAAAAGAATCTTCTTTCATTTCACATATTCCTTCATAACAATAGTTGGTAACTTGCTTATAACTCAATCGTCGATCATCTATTTTTAATGGAATGGGAATGTACATTCCTACCTTTATATGACGTGGGAGAATATTAAATGCGGAAATATTTCGGGTATAGGCTGAAATATCTTCGCCCTTTTCGTTAGCAGCTGGATGGGCGTAAAAAGATTCTTCCAAATAAGAAAACTCAGGAATTTGTGCGAGCCTGCTTCGTATTCCGTTAATAGTGTCGCCTTTTTTTACGACATAAAATGTTGTTCCTTCATCACGAAAAAGTTCTACTGTTTTTTCATCAACAATAAGTCGTTCGGTTCTATTCTTCCGTTCCTCTGCTGAGAATTCTCCTTTCCGTCCTTTTTCATTCTGGAGTATTTTGAAATAGTCATAATTGTCTTTTTCCCAATAAGGATGTTTTTCTCCAGGGAAAATATCAGGATACGTTAAACTTTCGACAGAGATATTTGCTACATCTGTTTTGAGTCCTGCTAATTCTCCTTCAAAATCAGTCTCTTGTGATTCAGTTTCCACATTACCCCACACTTCTCGGAAAAGAAATTGAGAATTATTTTTTTCAGATCGTTGAGAAAAAATCCACTTCATCTCCAAATTATATCACAAAAAACGAGCAAATGCAATGGTGAAAGGGGCTCTCGTTGTTTTTAGAACGGGTATTCTTCAAGGCGCTTTAACCACTGTGAAATTTCTTTGTCACTTCGTTTTCGTGTCATTCCCAAACTTCTCAAATCCACCTTCTTCACTCCACAGTAATTGAAAATATGTTTAAGCAGGTGGTACACGTGATTGTGACTAGGGAAAATTCGATAATACCACGTCGGTCCATCAGAAGTGGAGACAACCAAAACTTTTTTTGTTTTCAAAAGTCCCTTTGGCCCAGCGGTGGGGAGGACTTTCCCAAGGGGTAATATTTTCACCAACCACGTTGAAAGTTTATTTGGCACAAAGGTGAAAAAATACTTCGTTTGCACAACTCCATCGAGGAAGGATTTCATGGCACTAGGAGCAGCAAAATTCCACATTGGTGCACAAAACACAACCGCGTGAGCATCCATAATTGCATCACGAGGAGCGGTAAATTGTACTGGGAAACCGTGTTTGATGGGATTTGTTTTCAACATCTCAAAATCATGCGCTTCAAATCGCACCACTTCAAATCTTTGCTTCTTCGCGCCACGTTCAATCGCGTCTGCGTTTGCATGGCAAAGACTTTCTTTTTCTGGATGCGCGGTGACGATCACAATTTTCTTCATGGGAAGAAAGGGTAACAAAAATTTGAAATTTTTCCAAAAATTAGCACAATCGCGCTGTTCTTTTGAAACAAAACTCGTGAGTTCCGTTTAACGGGACGAGCTCAATGAAGTTTATGCCGACGAGGCGCCATCGTCTAGTGGTTAGGACACAGGATTCTCATTCCTGCAACAGGGGTTCGATTCCCCTTGGCGCTACCAGTAAGAAGGCGGATATACCCGAAGGGTGTAGCCGTCTTCTTACCTTGTGGAACACAAACGGGGAAGAGAACCCGGGTTCGCCCTTCTGAATTTTTGCACAGCAAAAAACAGATTCCCCTTGGTGCTACTATTAAAAAAATTACTTAGAGGATATGTTTTTATAGACAACTCCTCTGTGTTCTATGGAATACACAAAAATAGTATTTTTACCTTTTTCCTGAAAAATTATTCGATACAGTCCAACTCTCAATTTTTGATAATTCTGAAGTGGCTTTCGTAAAAAAAGCCCCTGAATTTTCCCATCAGCAAGAGATTCTATTTTTACCTTTATTCTTCTTTTTATACTTGAATCAAGTTCTTGAATATTCTTTTTGGCAACGGAGGAATAGAGTACCTTTTTCATTCTCCAAATACATCGTCATGAGAATAGACATCGCCATTTTTCCAATCTTTTTCAGATTGAACTAAGGCTTTCATTGTTTCTGTATTTGAGAGTGTTGCAATGGTTTCTTCGTATGCCTCAATTTCTTCAGGTGCAATAACCATTGCTTTTGAAGTTCCATTTACGGTAATCACAATCCGATCAAATTCTTCGTTTACAGATTTTACTATCTGGGGAAGTTTTGTTCGTGCGTTACTGAGGGAGAGTGTAGTCATTTTTAGTTATGTACAGAATTGTGTACATTATAAGGAGGTACTAAAAAAAAGCAAGCTTATTGCTTTATACAAATTTAATAAAAAGGGATTCCTTGGTTTCACTCGGAATGACAAAGCGTATGCTATCAATTTCAAAGGAAATAACTTAAATCGGCAATCGAAAACAGGTCCTCGGCTCTGATCGAGGATTGGCAATCGAAAATCCCCCTACACCTCCTGAAACTCCCGAATTATCGCCTGACGTTCTGTCGGTCCTTTTTTCATAAGGAAACTTCCGACGACCACGATGTCAGCTCCAGCTTCCTTAAGTTCCCCAACGTTAAGCAACGTCACACCGCCATCAACTTCGATCTCCCCCTTGAATCCTCTTCTTCGAATCGCTTTAATCTTATCCAAACTCTCTGTCATAAATGATTGTCCGCCCTTTCCGGCTTTGACCGACATGACGAGAATCTTGTCGACATTCTTTAAAACTTCATCGGATAAGGCCTCATCGCCTGTGTATCCATCAATGCAAATTCCCGCTTTGAGACCTCGTGTCTTCAAATCTTCAAACAATTTCAAGGTAGCCTCTTCCTCTTGTGTCTCAATGTGAAATGTAATACCTATGACGCCCAGATTTTCAAATTCATCAAAAAAACTTTTCGGGTCATTTACCATGAGGTGAGCTTCAATTGGAAGTGGAAACTCAACGTGTGCTAAATCAGAAGCGCGAAAAGTCTCTCGTGGAACGTATTTCCCGTCCATTATGTCGAGATGAATTCGGTCGGCACTCGCGATTGAGTTGACCTCGCTTTGCAAAGCTTCAAAATCAGCGTCTAAAATCGATGGAGAAATTTTCATTCTGCTTCATTTTATGCTAAAAATGCTGAGAAAAAAATGAAAATCCAAAAATTTAATCGTCGCAGAAAAAAAACTGGAAAAATCCAGGCGATTTGGAAAAGAATTTGTCCGCATAGGAAAGCCCATAAATGGGGGTTTAAGAGATTCTTTTTGTTGTTTGTGGGATTGGTATTTTTTGGACTGTTTTTTTACGGTTGGTTGTTTTTGCCATCGGTGAGCAATGCTGACCAGTTAGCATTTGCTGAATCAACTATTATTTATGATCGAGGAGCTCTTGATGAGGAAGAGGATCCCAATGAGCACATTCTTTACGTGATTCATGGAGACGAAAATAGAGAGCACATTCCGTTGTCAGAAATTCCACAATACATGATTGATGCGACTATTTCTATTGAGGATGATTCGTTTTATTCACACTTTGGATTTGATCTCGGAGGTATTATCAAAGCAGTTCTTAACCACTTTTTCAACATCGGGTCATCACGGGGAGGATCGACGATTACACAACAGTTGGTGAAAAATACATTCCTCTCTCGAGAAAAAACAATCACGCGTAAATTCAACGAACTTTTACTCTCGATTAAAGTTGAGATGAATTATTCCAAAGATGAAATTTTAGAACTTTATTTGAATAATATTCCCTACGGAAATAACGCTCATGGGATTGAGGCAGCAGCCAAGACGTTTTTCAATAAATCAGCAAAGGATTTGACCATTGCCGAGGCTTCGATTCTCGCCTCACTTCCGGTGGCGCCAACTCGGTTTAGTCCGTATGGATCCAACAAAGATCTCCTCATGGGATATTACGAGTATGATGAGGATACGGGGGAGAAAACCTACAAAAAAGGACGAAAAGATTTGGTACTTCAACGAATGCTGGATTTGAAAAAGATTTCTTTCGAAGAATTCAAAACCGCCTGGGCTCAAGCCAAAGAAATCGAATTTACCCAATACAGAACAGATATTAAAGCTCCACACTTTGTGTTTTACGTGCGCGAACGTTTGGAGGAAAAATATGGAAAAGAGTTTTTGAAAAATGGGGGACTTCGCATCTACACCACACTCGACCATGATTTACAACAGATGGCGGAAGACATCATTGATCTCAAATCTCCGCACTACGAAGATACCTACGGTGCAAAGAATGTTGCACTTGCATCAGTTAATCCTGACAACGGACAAATTTTAGCGTATGTGGGAGGGAAGGATTACTTTGATTTCGAAAACGACGGACAAGTAGATGTACTGACTTCACGTCGCCAACCTGGATCGAGTTTTAAACCGTTTGTGTACGCGACAGCGTTTCAAGAAGGATATTTTCCCGCAACGGTACTCTTTGATGTGGAAACAGATTTTGGAGGAAATTATCAACCCCAAAACTTTGATGGGGAATTCTCCGGTCCGGTTTCTATGCGAGATTCTTTGAACAAAAGTCTCAATATCCCCGCGGTCAAAACAGCGTATATTGCGGATCCAGAAAATGTGCTCAAGGTGGCTGATAAACTCGGAATTATCTACGAAGGAGATGCGGAAATGCACGGAGTAGCCCTTGGGATTGGAGTAGCGGAAGTGGAACCACTTTCACATATTGCTGCCTTTCAAGTGTTCACCGGCGATGGATCTTATTTCGAACCGACAGCGATTCTTGAAGTACAGAATTCTGATGGAGAAGTGCTTGAATCATTTGCCCCAGAGAGAGGAAAGAAAGAAGGACTCGATGGCGAAGTTGCGGCGCTTGTGCGTCATATTCTCACCGATGAAACGACTCGTCCGACAACAGATGGATTCGATTGGAATATCTTATTACAACTGGAAGGACAAAATAATGGAGCCAAAACAGGGACTTCGAATCGAAAAGTAGAAAATCCAGAATTTGATGAAAAGAAGCCAGTGGATAAAGAAAAAAATCCAGAATTTATTACGGTTCCTGGGGATTCTTGGACAGTGGGATTCACTCCGCATTTGGTAACGGGTGTTTGGGTAGGAAATAATCGTGGAGAACCGATGAAATCTGGTGCTACGGGACTCGCGGTAGCGGCTCCTATTTGGAAGAAATTCATGAACGATGCGCATGAAAATCTCATTGAAAAAGGCGCTGATTCGGAAAAATTATATAACGAACCAACGCCGTTAGAAGTACGACAGGTTAATAAATATTCTGGAAAAATTGCTTCTCCGATGACACCACCAAAATTGGTGAGAGAGGAAGTGTTTGCTTCTTTTTCGATTCCGACAGATCTTGATGATGCAGTGAAAATGATTGAAATCGATAAGGTCTCTGGACGACCGGCAACGCAATTTACGCCATTCTATGCACGGACACGAAAGTATGCTCTAACAGGGTTGGAATCAGTTCGTCCTGATATGCCAAACTGGCAAAATCCGGTAAAAGAATGGATTGAAACGCATCCGAAATTTATGACGTCATTGGGAGCGATTATGGACGAAGAACCAAAGAAACAAGATCGTGTTTTTGGGAATTTTACGTCACGATTTCGCAATCCACCAGATGATATTCACAATCGATTTACGCGGCAAAATGCACCAGAGATTCAGATTGTTTCTCCTCGAAACAAGGGCTCTCTCGCGCGTGGACAAGTGGAAATTTCGGTTACTGTTTCCGCGAAATATGGGGTTAAAGCTGTGGAATATTATCTTGACGATCAATTGGTCGCAGATGGAATAAGGTATCCGTGGACAGGTGTGTTTAAGATTCCAACATCAATTGATTTTGGAACTAAACATACGATTCGAGCAGTGGCGATTGATGAACTTTTTCATTCCTCAGAACATGAAATTGAAGTGGAAATTGCTCCTGATATCATGGGACCGGAGATTATTTTTATGGGACCGGTTGGGCGACAAAAAATTCCGATCGATTCAGAAGTGCAGGTTTTGGTGGATGTAAAAGATGCTTCTTCTGGAGTGAAGGTTGTGGAATTTTTTCTTGATGATGTGAGTTTGGGATTTCAGGAGAAGTCTCCGTATAGAACTACAATTCAAACAAGTATGGATTTGGGGATTCATCAGCTTGCGGTGAAAGCATGGGATTATCATGGTAACGTGAATACAAAATCTATTCCGATTACTTACGAACGACAACGTCTCCTTCAGATTAGTTATCCGGAGATTAGTAATACTGTGTCGTACAGAAACTCAATCTCTGTCGATGTTACGGTTCCTGATCCAAGAGAAATTGAATGGGTTGAACTTTTTGCAGAGCAGAGAGAACAAATTATTTATTCTGAAAAAGTTAAAAATCCAAAACAATATTTGCAATTTCAAATGCTTCGAAATATAAAGGGGAAAACAAACCTGAAACTCGTAACGAAATTCAGGGGAAAACGTACAATATATGAGAGTCCCGTAAAAATGATAAACCTCTAAAATATGGATTTTTTACTACTTGGGTTCGGTGTTATCCTGATGATGGGAGGGCTCTTCCTTCTTTGTAGAGGAAAAAAGAAAAAATTAAATCGAGAAGATTTTAATCTTTTTTCTCATAAGATTAATAATACTCATACGCTTGATCCAGCGCACGCATTGATTGAATCTCATAAATTATTTGTGGCAGCAATCGGAAAAATCTATCCCGAAAAAAAGATGACAGCGGCAGAAACGGTTAGTCAGGTTTCAAAGATGTTTAAAAACGAACACGATGTGTGGAAGTTTCATCATTTGCGTAATCGTATCGCACATGAAACGGATATGAAAGTGTCCTTTGAGCAATCACACGAGGCACGAAAGGCATTTATTCGAGCGTTGAAGAGTTTGACGCAGAAGTAAAGATTGAACAAAAAATGTGTTCAATGATTTGTTAAGAAAATATTAATAGTCATCTTAACAACCTCAGTCATCCTGGCTTGTCCAGGATCGGATGAGTTATCCTCTTGTGTCCAGAGTAAAACGAAATAACCGACATTGGTACCGCGCTAACGCTTTTAAATATATTCCAAGTTTTTATCTGATTCCGGGCAAGCCGGAATGACAGGGGGCGCTACACCGCCGGAAATTCATAATCCGCATGGAATTGTTCTTGGGATTCTGATTCTTTGAGAACTTTTAACAAAACCTGTTCACTCCCCTCAAGAGAATGATTGAAGGTTTTTGAAATCTTCTCCTGTTTTTCTGCAGGCAAGAGACCGACGAACATAGGTTGATCAAATTTGTCACCTGCTTTGTCAATCGTAATTCTCACTAATTCATCATTCTCCTGATAAAACACACCATCGGAAAAAGAGTTCAACAGAAAATCTCGTGATTCGAGGAGTTGTTCAATCCACTTGTCAGCTCGTACCTGATGCACAGGGATGTTGTGAGCCACGCTCACAGCGTTCAAAACACCACCACCAGCCCGTAAGCTTGAAAATCCTCCGGGACCGGTCACGCCACCACAGAAGGTTATTTTTCCTTCGTGATTCTTCAGAAAATCAAACATCTCTTGTCCATCGAGTTTCCGATTCTCCCAGGTTTGTCTCTCGATCAAATTGTTGGCTTCGTCAAAAAGCGCACAGAAATGAGGATCGACGGCGGTATTGAGGATGAATTTCACGTTAGCACTTTACCGAAGACCAAGGAACTTCGCAATTTTTGTCCGAATTGTTTCTTCTGCAACTTTGAGTTGTTCGAGTTGTTTGCCTTGGGATTGTAATTGTTTATTTAATGCTCGTTGTTCTTGTTGTTCTTTTTCCCATTTGCTTGCCATCATTTTCATAAAACTACTCCCAATCATGTGCCCAATTCCGAGATATCCAATCATTTTTTCAGTAGTATCAGCATCACCAAAAGGAACAAAAAGTTCTGGATTTGCTTTTAATGTTGCAATAGCCGTTAAATAGTTTCTCCAAGGATTTTTAGGAGATATTGGTTCATCAACGTTTTCGAAGAGTTCCATAAAGGGAAATTAATCACAAATATTATCACAATAAAAACAGATAAAGTCAAGTAGCTATGGAGTCATTCATTGGAACTTTTTTATTTACGCTACTAATTTTGTAAAATATTTATCAAAATAATCTCGCGATTCCTTCAGAATCTCAATCATCTTTTCATCATTTCCTTCTTGTAAATTCTTTGGAGAAATGACGAGTGTGAAGTCTCCTTTGAAGTGTTTTTGTGCCAGTTTTTTCAAAAAACTTTCAAGTGGTAAAATCCCCACTGGTAGCGGAGAATAAGGAATGTTTCGGTGAACATTCGACAAATAGACATGATGAAGATTGTCTCCCAAGAACTCGATTGTTCGCATAGATTCTTCTTTGTTGGCCCAGAGAGCAGAAAGGTCGAGACAAACACGCCCTTTTTCTCGCAAACTAAACATAGAATTTTCTGGACGATCAGGCAAAACCCCAAACATCGCTTTGGTTTGGACATTTCGTCTATTGAGTTGGAGATCATATTTTTGACACAATTTCGGCACAATCTCTTCAAGCCATTTTTTATATCCAAAAGAAAAACTCTGCGGTGAACTTAAATTTAAACTGATTCGATTAAATTCTCGAACCGTTAATTGATAGGCTGCGAAATATTCTCCTTCGCTTTTTTGAGGCATAGAGAATGCACGGATTGGCATAGAAAATCGTTTTTCAAGATCTTTTAGATACTTTGCGTTTTGGGTGTCAAAATTTCCATTAACCGTAATTTCAACTCCATCAAATCCTGCCTTTTTGGCAAAATCAAAAAATCGTTCAAGTCCGTAATGTGGAAAAGATTGAGAAGAGAGAAGTAACATATTTGTTTTTGTATTAATTTCGAAGAATTATACCTGAGATTAAGGGAAAACGCAATTTTTTTTGGGAGTCTTTGGGATCCGGATCCGACCTCGGATCCGGATCCCAAATGTGAAGAAATTATAAAATCGGTCGGTTTCTTTTCATTCAACACTCTGCATAATCGGAGCAATGCTGGCAAAACTCAAGACGCTATCACTATTCGGACTCTCGGGGGAAGAAGTAGAAATAGAAGTTGATTTGCATCGAGGGTTGCCAGCATTCACTATCGTAGGATTGGCCGACACTGCAGTCCAAGAATCAAAAGAACGGGTTCGCAGTGCAATCAAAAATTCGGGATTTACTTTCCCGAGAGGGCGAGTGTCGGTCAATCTTGCGCCTGCGGATTTGCGAAAAGGCGGTCCCAGATTCGATCTCCCGATAGCGTTAGGGATTCTTCATCGAACAGGGCAGATTCGTCTGCCTGATGATTGGGATGAAAAGATATTTGTGGGAGAATTGGGATTCGGGGGAGAACTTCGTCCTATTACAGGCATCCTTCCTATCACTGCTAATTCCGCTGACAGAGGGTTTAAGGAAATCTATGTCCCGAAAGAAAATGCGAATGAGGCGAGCGTAATTGAGGATATTTCAATTTTTCCTGTTTCTTCTTTGCAACAACTCTGTGACCATTTTATTGAAGCAAATGTAATAATACCCACTCCTCCAACAGAGTTAAAAACCATCGATTATCCTCCCACGAGTGAACATGATATGGGGCACGTTCGAGGGCAGGAACATGCCAAACGAGCGCTCGAAATTGCCGCTGCTGGTGGGCACAACATGCTAATGACTGGGCCTCCCGGGTCTGGAAAAAGTATGCTCGCTAAATCACTCGCTACTATTCTTCCCTCCCTCACCGTCGAAGAAGCGCTTGAGATTACCAAAATTCATTCCATCGCCGGACTGGTTAATTCCAAAAATCCCGTTGTGCACCAACGTCCCTTTCGCTCCATCCATCACACGGCGTCAGGCGTGGCTATCGTCGGAGGAGGGAATCCCCCGAGACCTGGGGAGATTTCACTCGCGCACAGGGGAGTTCTCTTCCTCGACGAATTTGCAGAGTTTCCCCAAAAGACCCTTGAAGTTCTTCGCCAACCGCTTGAGGACGGCATTATTACCATTTCTCGTGCATCGGGGAGTTGTGCTTTTCCGGCAAAGATGATGCTCGTGGCGGCGATGAATCCGTGCCCGTGTGGATTCTTATCGGATCCTGTGAAGGATTGTGTGTGTGGGGGATTTCAACTTCAACGGTATCAAGGAAGAATTTCAGGACCGCTTCTCGATCGGATCGATTTGCACGTGGAGGTGCCACGAATTCCTTTCGAAAAAATTTCAGACATGAAAGCAGGAGAGGATTCTTCCATCATTCGCAAACGAGTGCAAATAGCTCGAAAAAGTCAGCAAGAACGATTCCAATCGGAAGGCATCACGTCTAATGCGGAGATGACATCGCCACTTGTAAAAAAACACTGTCCTATTGGAGATGATGCACAAGAACTCTTGCGCTCCGCGATGAGTCAGATGAATCTGTCGGGGCGAGCGTTTTACCGTATTCTCAAATTGGCTCGCACGATTGCGGATTTAGCAGAAAGTGAAAATATTGAACTCCCGCATGTGGCGGAAGCGATAGGGTATCGAGAACAGCAGGGGTGAGTATTTATCATTGTAGTAGGCGCGGTCACGTGACCGCGCCTATAGACTAATAAAATGTATAAAAATTCACAAAAACGGATTATTGAAGAAGGGGATATATATTTCATTACTTGTGCAACAAAAAATAGATACCCTTTTTTTAAAGAACGCTGGTTGTGCGAATTTTGGGTGCAAGAATTGGAACATTGTCGAGAATTAAAAAAATTTGAACTTCATGCATTTTGTTTGTTGTTTGATCATTTTCATTTGTTAATTGAGCCTTGCGGAGAAAATAATATTTCAGAAATTATGAGGTCTTTTAAAACGAATTTTTCCAGGGATGTGAACGTGCTTCTTGGGTACACACCGAAGGCGAGGTCGCGCGACCTCGCCTACAATGATTTATCACGTGACCGCGCCTGCGGAGATTGGATTAAAAAATGGGAAAAATATGGAAAGGGTACTCCAAAATTTCAATGGCAAAAATCATTTCATGATCATGTTATTCGTGATGATCGAGATTTAGAAAACCATTTTTATTACACAGAACTCAATTTTCTTAAACACGGACTTCCAGATGATTGGAGATATTCATCATATCGAGAGAAGCAAGGTTGACAATATCCTTAGAAGTGATAAAATTTATTTCGTGCAATAATTCATAAAGCATTATCGCCAATATTTGTTCTTTTATACGCTCTTGAAAATATTGTTCCTGAATGAGTGCATTCTGTGCATTTTTGCAGGAACAATAAATATATAATTATGGCCGAACTTAGTATCAAGGGGGGACTTTTAGTAAAAAACACCCCTCCAAGAAATGGACAGAAACCATTTCAAACTTCCTATTGCCAGGTAGTAAATATCTATCAGGTGATAATAGCAAACAATACTACCCTTCAAATATGGGTAAAAGATGCAAAAGAAGAGAGAATTGAAATCATGTTTGATTCTTTAAACTTTGTTCAGATGGGATTTGAATTCCTCAAGAAAAGATGCCAGAACATTACAGAGGTTAAAAAAAATTTCTTTCGAGGAAATTCGTTTTATCTTAATGAGAGCGAAAAAGAAAAAGTATCAACAGGATCCTGCCCACTGCGGTAGGATCTTTTTTTAGATGGATGAGATTTTATTATTAATAATGGATCCCAGACATCCCTCCGGGATTTTGGGATGACGGGAGAGGGGAAATCAAAAATAATTATTCCTTCTCTGCCAAATATCGTTCCGCTTCTAACCCCGCCATACATCCGTATCCGCTAGCTGTAATGGCTTGCCGGTAATGCCAATCAGAGCAGTCTCCAGCAATGAAGATAGACGGTACTTTTGAATGTGTGTTGTTTTCCACTTTCAAATATTTATTGTCGTGTAAATCAAGCTGTCCTTCAAAAATTCCAGTGTTCGGGTTGTGTCCAATAGCCATAAAGAGCCCGTCGATTTTCAATTCAGAAGTCTCCTTCGTATCAGAGTTCGTCAGCTCCACAGATTCCAATTTCATATCACCTCGTAGGTCTGTCACGTTCTCACTAAAAATCATTTCAATCTTTTCATTTTCCAAAACTCTCTGTTGCATGGGTTTACTCGCTCTCATTTTTTCCTGCGGTCCTCGGTAGATTTGGTACACCTTGCTTGCAAATCGAGTGAGGAACATTGCCTCTTCGCACGCACTGTCACCACCACCCACAACTGCTACAACCTTGTCTCGGAAGAATGCTCCATCACAGGTCGCACAGGCTGTGTATCCTTTTCCCCAGAACTTTTCTTCTCCTTTATTCAGTCCCAACCACCGAGCACTCGCGCCCGTGGCAACGATTACAGACTCAGCAGAATATTCCTCCTCTCCACTCCAGAGTTTTAAATTGTTCGCATCGGAAAAATCAACACGGTCAATTTTCTTAAACTCTGTTCGTGCGCCAAACGATTTGGCTTGTTCGCGCATCCGATTCATCAATACTGGTCCGGTAGTTCCTTTCCCAACTCCTGGAAAGTTCTCAATCTCAGTCGTTCCCATAAGTTGACCTCCTGGCTCTTCTCCTTCAAAAATTAACGGCTTCAATTCTGCACGAGCAGTATAAATACCAGCCGTAAGTCCAGCTGGACCCGATCCGATGATGATAAGTTTTTCTTTTTGCATTTAGTTGCAGTTTGTTACAATTCAGGACGAAAATATTATCACCTTCTTAAAAAAAAATAAACATGGAAATCATCGAGACACTATTACTAGGGGATTTATGGGAAACAGTTATCTTAGGAAATACAGTTGGAGAAATTGTTATCGCGATATGTACATTCTTCTTTGTACTGATTGGTATTCGGATACTCAGAACAGTGGTGTTTCGGCGATTAGAAAAATTAACAGAAAAAACAGAAACAGATATCGATGACCAACTTTTCAAGATGCTCGAGAATATTTCAAGGTTATTTTTCTGGTTTTTGGCATTTTATATAACGGTCAAAATGTTGAAAACCAATAGTCGATTTGAAACAGTTCTTGATGGAATTTTCCTTGTTTTGATTGTATTTGAAGCTATTAAAATTGCGCAGAGTTTGATCAACTACGCATTTATGAAATCAGGACGAAGGGATGAAACGGTGCTCAATGGGGTACGACTTGTTGCCAAAATAATTCTCTGGAGCATTGGACTATTGCTCATTCTTTCGAACCTTGGGTTTGATATTTCCACGCTTGCAGCATCACTTGGAATTGGAGGTATTGCGATCGCGTTGGCGGCACAGAATATTTTGGGAGATCTTTTTGCGTCTTTTACCATTTACTTCGATAAAACCTTCAAAATTGGGGATTATGTTGTGATAGGTTCTATTTCGGATGGAGAAAACAAAGGAGTTGTTCAGCATATTGGACTTAAAAGTACACGGATTAAAACGTTGCAGGGAGAAGAACTTATTGTGAGTAATAAATTGTTAACAGAAACGCGTATTCAAAATTTTAAAAAAATGAAGCGACGGCGAGTGGATATTGACTTTGGTATTGAGTACGGGACTCCAACAGAGAAAATGAAAAAAATTCCGGAAATTATTCAAAAAATTGTAGATAAAGAAAAATTGGCAGAATACGGACGAACACACTTTTATGAGTTTGGAGCGTTTAGTTTAAATTATAAACTCATGTTTCACGCGACAACTGGAGATTATAATGACTACCTTGATACACGACAAAATATTAGCCTGGGGATCAAAGAAGCCTTTGAGAAGGAAGGCATTAGTATGGCCTTTCCAACTCAAACGTTGATTATGAAGAAGGATTAAGGGGGGGGGTTAAAAAGTCCAAGAGTTAAAAAGTAGGGAGCAGCCATGTTTGTTTCTTTTATAAAATCCCCATAACCCCTAATTATACCACATATCCCGCAAAAAAGCAAGTGTTTTTGAGTCTATAACAAGGGAAAGTCTATTGGTCGATGAGTCTGCAAGTTGAAGAGTGAAAGAGTTTGAAAATATTAAAGTAGGGAAATACTGAAGTCTCACGACTAAAGCCGTGGGTTGCCAATACTATTAATTATAAACTGTTAACTATTAACTCATTACGCCTTTCCTAAGGTTTTATCTCCTTTCTTCCAATTTACAGGACAGAGATCACCAGTTTGGAATGCTTTGAGTGTTCGCAATAATTCTTCTGGATTTCGTCCAACCGCGAGGTTGTTCACCGTTATTGATTGTAATACGCCATCAGGATCGATGAGGAATACTCCTCGCAAACTCATCCCTTCATCGTGCAAGACTCCGTAATCAAAAGAGATGTCTTTTGTGAGATCAGAAATAAGCGGGAACCCAAGTTTTCCAATTTGAGGATCTTTCTCGGCCCAAGCTTTATGAGAATAAATAGAATCAATAGACGCTCCAAGAATTTGGCAATTTGCTTTCTCGAATTCTTCGCGCATGTCTCCGAGTTGGTACAGTTCTGTTGGACAAACAAAGGTGAAGTCGAGAGGGTAAAAGAAAAGGAGTACCCATTTTCCACGGTAATCTTCGAGGCAAACTTTCCCATCGAGAGTTCCCTTGTCGTAGGCTGGTGCAATGAAATTAGGGGCAGGTTTTCCAACCGCAATTTCAGGATACATATCACACATATTTTGTAGGATTAAGAATAAGTGGACGGGAATTATAGTGTGAGAATTGAAGGAGCGCAAATTGAGTATTAAAAGCCTTGAAGAAGGGGATAGCGGATGAGTAGAAAATTTTCGATTTATGTTTTCTCAGTTCTAAAATTCCAAAAATTGTAAACTATAAATTGTAAACTGTGAACTTATTCCAAGTTTATTTGCAAAAAAAGTTTGACAAAGGGGGACTGAGTCCTAGAATTCGCCCGTATTTTTTTGTTTTCTTAACACCCACAAAAAATGGCAGACGCTAAATTCGACAGAAGCAAACCCCATGTTAACGTCGGGACCATCGGACACGTTGACCACGGGAAAACGACGCTTACAGCAGCTATTACAAAAACGCTTGCTGACAGACTTCCATCAGACATCAACAGTTTTGTTGCGTTTGATCAAATTGATAACGCGCCAGAAGAAAAAGCGCGAGGTATTACGATCGCTACTTCTCATCAGGAGTACGAATCAGAATCACGACACTACGCACATGTAGATTGTCCGGGTCACGCCGATTACGTGAAAAACATGATTACTGGAGCCGCTCAAATGGACGGAGCAGTACTCGTTGTGGCAGCAACTGATGGACCTATGCCACAAACAAAAGAACATATCCTTCTTGCTAGGCAGGTTGGAGTAGACAACATCGTTGTTTTCCTCAACAAATGCGACATGGTGGATGACGCTGAAATGATCGACCTCGTTGAAATGGAGGTTCGAGAAGAACTCTCTAAACGAGATTTCGACGGAGATAACGCGGTTATCATTCGTGGATCAGCACTCAAAGCTCTCGAAGATCCGAAAGGAGAATGGGGAGACAAAATTATGGAATTGGTTGCGGCTTTGGATTCTCAAATCCCTGAACCAAAACGAGAGACAGATAAAGATTTCTTGATGTCTGTAGAAGATGTTTTCTCTATTAAAGGACGAGGAACAGTTGCTACTGGACGTATTGAACAAGGAGTTATCAATATCGGAGACGAAATTGAAATTGTTGGAATCCGAGACACATCAAAAACTACTGTTACAGGAGTGGAGATGTTCCACAAACAACTTGATCGAGGAGAAGCTGGGGATAACGCAGGATTACTTCTTCGAGGAGTTGAACGAGAAGATATTGAACGAGGACAAGTTTTGGCGAAACCTGGAACTATTACGCCTCACACTGAGATGGAAGCTGAAGTTTTGATCTTGAAAAAAGAAGAAGGAGGACGACACACACCATTCTTCAAAGGATACAAACCTCAATTCTTCATCCGAACAACAGACGTTACAGGAGAAGTTATTCTTCCAGACGGAGTTGAAATGGTTATGCCTGGGGACAACGCTAAATTTAAAGTTGTTCTTGGAGCGGCTATTGCTTTGAACGAAGGTACACGATTCGCGATCAGAGAAGGAGGACGAACAGTTGGTGCCGGAGTAGTAACAAAGATTCTTAAGTAAGTGATCCCGCACTGCGGGAGAACTTATCCCCGTGAAAACGGGGATCCCAAAAGTTTCAGAAATAATAAAACCCCCCGCATTGCGGGGGGTTTTTGATATAAAAATACCCACGGCTTCAGCCGTGGGTTGCAGTGTGATCAATAATTCATGGCTAAATCCCAGATATTCCTCCGGCCATCGGCTCTGAGGAAAAAAATGAATGCTCAGGTTCGAAGAGAATTCCGGCCTGCCTGTCCGGTAGGCAGGGATGACAGAAGGGGGGAAGCGGGTTTTTTGAAATCCCCCTCATTCCCCCTTTAACAAGGGGGAGATATAAAATAGTACAAAAAAAGCTTGCAGCCGTAACAAAAGTTCATTACGTTCGTTATAGTAAATGGAAAGGAGACGTGCTCTGTGCATATCGCCTTTCTTTTTCTTCCCCACAAAAATACCCATGAAAGCTTTATTAATGCTTTTTTTCGGGCTTTTGCTCTTTGTGTGTCTTTTGTGTACACGTATAGAGATGGAACGAAAGTCCTGAAGAGTTAATAGTTTCTAGTTAACAGAGGACAGTTTAGAGTCTATAACTGTTGTTTTTTGACGGGAGAAAAGTTTAAAAGTTAAAGAGTTTAAAAATATGGAAGTATTGTCTTCGACCTTGAGCTCAGACCGAAAGGAAGAATGGAAGTTTATTCTAAGTTCATATCTAATTATTCATTGTTCATTGTTCATTCTTCATTATAATGATGCCGATGAAAAATTTTGAAGTTTTGGAGAAGATCTTGGGATCAGTCAACGGGGCATCGCGTATTCCAATTTATGAAAAATATGATAAGAATGTGCAAGGAAACACCGCCTGTGAGCGGGGAGCGGTGGCAGCTTCAGTGTTGACACCTTTTCGCGATTATCCGGAACTGTCAGAAAAAGGTTCTCGAACAGGAGTGGCGATTGCGACGGGAGGTAATCCTAATTTGGCCAAAATTTCTGCCCGTATTGCTTCAGAATATGCGGTAACAGAAGCAGTGATAAAAGTCTCTTGTGTGGGAGGAACGCCATTGTCAGTAACTGATTGTCTTAACTTTGGAAACCCGGAAAAAGTAGATCAGATGGGAGAATTTGTCGATGGAGTCGAAGGACTTAAAGAAGTGTGTAGTGCTCTTGATGTGCCGATTGTGTCCGGAAATGTTTCGTTCTATAACGAATCAGGTGGGAAATCTATTCCACCAAGCGCTCTCGTTTCTGTATTTGCACGTGTGGAGGATCCGGAAACAGTTCCTTCTCAAAACTTTCAAAATTCTGGAGAAACAATATTCGTAATTGGATCCCGTTCGCCAAAACTTGGCGGTTCTGCATTCCTAACCGTATGTGACAAAGAAGACTCTCGAATAGAAAAAATTGATTTCAAAAAAGTGAAAGAATGGATACAGAAACTCCAAAATGTATCAGAAAAAGGGATTCTTTCTTGTGCTCGACCAATTGTACAGGGGGGAATGATTACAGCGATTACAGAGGCTTGCTTTGAGAAGTCAATAGGGGCTGAGCTTGTTCTTGAAACAGCAACTATTCCACAGTTTCTATTCTCAGAAAGTGTAGGCGCGATTGTGACAACGAAATATCCAGAAAAAATTCAAGAAATCTTTGGAGATACGGCTATTGAAATTGGAAAAACAAAGGATGCTTTTGAATTGAAACTTTTTGCCAACGGGGCATTGATTGAAGAAAAGGCGCTTGCTGAGTGGAAAAAAACATGGGAAGGAAAATTGCGAGAAATATTTTAAATCAGTATATCAGTAACCGATGGCTTTAGCCGTTGAATAGCCACACAGTTAAAGCGGTGGGTTGCAAAAAAAGAAGGAGGCTTTCTTTTTGCATAAAATGTGAGCTTCCTGATATACTGAGCAAAATAAAAATAATATGAAAAGAGTATTTTTTGCGTTCCTTGTTGCACTGCTTTTTTGGGGAAGTTCCTCGTGTGTTTTTGCCGATGGGGGAAACACACCATTGGATAAAATAGATGCAATTGCAGATGATGTTGAGTGCATTGTCGATATAGATTTCGACAATATTATTGATTTGGGTGATGGATCGGAACCTATATTTAATGGGCCGGGAATTAAAAAAGGAGCAAAAATTGTAAAATGCAATCTTGATAATGGGGTTTCTAAGGAGAAAAACTTAAATGTGCTTCTTATCGGATGGATGAAGTTTTTCCTTTCAGTAACAGCCGTTGTGGCCGTGCTGGCGATTGTCTTTGCAGGGTTTCTGTATATTACCGCAGGAGGGGACGATGCACAGACCACAAAGGCCAAAAAAGTGGTCATGTGGGTAGCCATTGGAATTATCCTTATCTTTGGATCGTATGCGATTGTTAATACTATTATGAAGGCTCGATTTGGGCCGAATGTATCCGCAAATTTAAACGAATCGACCATTTCTTCTCATTCATTATTATGAAAAAAATACTTCTCATTTCCGTTGCATTTCTCGCATTTGTTCTTTTTATTCCCGATGTTTCTCATGCGCAAGACGCCAATGGTTGGGATGTTCTAAAGGACATTACGGGAGCAGAAGGAGCGGTTCCTGATGGTGGATTTTTTCTTCCTCCAAAAGAAGATTTTGGAGAAATTGGAGAACATGATTCAGCACGTGTATATATTGTAACAGTTCTCAATTTCATTCTTTCTTTTCTTGGACTTATTGCAGCCGCCTTTATTATTTATGCGGGAATTCTTTATATCACGGCCGGAGGGGATGATGCGCAACACGGAAAAGCAAAAAATATTATCATGTATACCGTTGCCGGGATTCTCGTTATTCTTATTTCTTACGCATTGGTTAACACACTTTTGGTTCATGCTCCTGCGGGAACAGATGATAGAGATGGAGCAGTTCCCATTGGTGGAAATGGAGGTGGAGGTGGTGGGGAAGATGATAATTATCGTGGTCATAGAGGACCTCCTCCTGGAGGATAAAAAATTGTTCAATGAAAAAAAATACAGTACTTCTTATCGTGGCCATAGTTCTGGGACTTCTCGTAACTTTTGGGGGAGTGTTTTTGCTCAAAAAATTCCCACAAATACTTCAGAAGAATCAACAAACAGCTTCTCAAGTATCGGTGCAACCGGATGAGAATGAAGTGATTGCTCCTATCATCATAAGTGAAGGAGGCCTTGTTGATAACGGACCAGACGTTATTACAGAGAGACTTGAAGAATATACAAAGACTTCAAATGAACCGATTCATATCGTACAGGGTGTTTCTGGTGGGGACGAACAGGCGACTGATGATGTCGAAAAGTACGATGCTAGTAAACGAGTAAAAAAACGAGCTGTTGTAAATCAAGCACCGATTTATGTGAAAGGAGGAATCGAGTTTTCTGGGGGTTATATGGTTAATTCAGACCAAGCTGTCGACGGCATTACGTTAAGTAGTGACGGGAAAATGGGGGATTGGCATTTTGGTGATGGAGTAACAGCTCTTGGAACAACCGTAGAACATTCTTATGGAGAAAGAGGGATGTATGATGTGACGTTTTTAGCTGAAGAAAGTGGCGTTGTATATATTACACAAACCAAAATTGTTGTAGGAGGGGTTATTCCAAAATTTGATACTAAAAATTTCACCCCTCGTGTAAATGAGATACGTAATCTGAAAGGAAGTGAATCCAAAAGTTTGGTGGGTTCTATCACAAGTTATAAATGGACTTGTTCAGAAATACAGGTAGAACAGTGCGTTTTCAGCGCTCCAACGAGTGCACGCAGTGCAGTTCAGTTTACTGAACCTGGAATATATGAAGTGTCGTTAACCACTACCAACAATATTGGGGCGAGAGAAATAAATCGAAAAATATTTACGGTCTCTGGTGAAAAACCAATAGCCAAAATAGCTTCTATAGAACCAACAAATGCATCTCATCATCCAGGAGAATATTCTTTTGATGCCAGTGAGAGTGTGAATGTTTTGGGACAAAAAACAGGACTTTCCTATGAATGGGATTTTGATGGGGATGGTACATGGGATAAAAAAATCACCGATCCAGTGGTAACACATGAATACTTCACTTCTGGGAATAAAACCGTGAAGCTTCGAGTGGAACATGATTATAATCGCCAAGATTATCTTTCAGAAGAAATTACTGTTGTATTTGAAAACGTAAATATTCTTTGGGCAGATTTTGAAACGCCTTTCGTGTTGGCAGTAGAAGAACCATTTCTATTGCATGCTGAAAGTTCGGAAGAAGTGGAATATGCTTGGACGATCTTTCCTGAAACGTATTTGTTCGAAGAAGGTTTTGATATTGCAAATGCCAATATTTCTTTTTCTGAACCAGGAAGCTACAAAATCACGCTCACGGTTACGAAAGATGAAGATTCTGCTTCTCTTACAAAAACAGTTCCTGTGCGTGCAAAAGAGGCTCCAATGGCACTGGTGCGAATATCACATGATAGGAGTTTGTCTTGGGAACCGGCAACTCAAAATATTCCTATTACTCGAGATGAACGTGGTATGACAAATCTCTTTGTAAAAGCGCATGCCGTAGATGAAACAGGGAAAATCGGATGCGATGAAGCTAACTTGAACTACAGTTGGTCGGTGAGTGGGGTTCCCATTTCTACCGATTGTGATCCGGGAGGACTGCTTAATGCACAATTTACAGAAGCCGGAACCTATTTGGTAGACCTTGTGGTTTACCATCCGGGAAATCAAAATATCAGTGATACCACTTCTTTTTCTGTTGTGATACAAAACGAACCGCCAATTTTTATTGAACCTATTTCTTACGAAACAACGCTTGGAACAGATGACCTTTCTACAGGACCAGTAAGTTTTGTGGTCACTGCACAAGCAAAAGATAGTGATACCGACAATCCTATTGCACAGTACTTTTTTGAACCAATGGAAAATGGGAAAGTGCTGTCAGATACACAGTTGCTCGATACGGGGCAGGCGTATTTCGATTTGTCACAATATGATGGAATTCATACATTTTTCTTTCGAGTCACGGCTTTTGATGTGGATGGAGGTCGGAGTCTTTCTGAAGGAATAGGAACGTACACTTTCCAAAACAATGTTCAAAATGGACTTCCAACAATTACAGACTTTACTGCAAGTAAATCAGGGGTAGCAAAAGGCGAATCAGTGCGTTTTGATGTGATGGCACAAGATCCGGAAAATGAAACGCTTTCCTATCAATGGACGGTTTTCCGTGAAGGAGTGACACTCTTTACAGCGCAAACGATGGAGACACATTTCCAATATTCTTTTGAAGAAGTGGGAGAGCATGAGGTTGGAGTAGTTGTTTCAGATGGAATGAACACTGTTTCCGCTGACACAGCAAGAACAATTTATGTTCGGGAGTAGAGTGTGTCTAAAAATTTTGACAAGAAGGGGTAACATCGGTCATCATTAGGGGCAGAAAATCCGTTTTTTTAAAAATATGGACGAAAACAAAAACCAAAATCCCGTTCCGGTATCTCCAGAAAACGAAGGAGAAACGTCAACACCAAATACTTCTCTTCCACAGGTTGAACCTGTAGAACCAACTCCTGCAGAAGAGCCAGTTATTCCTGTTGCAACAGAATCACCTGCGGAAACTCAGGCGCCTGTTGAGACAGAACCACCGGTGGAACCACCCGTTCAATCAACAGAAGTGGTGGAGGAAGATATTCATGAAGAAGAACTTCCAGAAGAACTTCCAGAAGAGCTTCCAAAAGACTTGAAAAAAACAGAAGAACCAGCTGCGGTTGAGGCGCTTACCCCAAAAAAGAAAGTAGGAGCTTGGACGCTCTTTCGATGGTTTATCGGATTTGGAGGAATTTTGCTCGCGGTTTTTTATGTACTTTTACTGTGGGGGCTTTTGGGAGGAAATGTCTCAAACCCCTTATTTGAAGCGTTGAATATTCAAGAAACAGATCTCCAATCAACCTTGCTTACTCTGACAAATTATATCTTTGGATTTTTAGCAATTTTCTTTTTGATTGGAACACTCGTTAAATTTTTCCAATGGTTGATGCTGGGAAAAGAAGCTGTTAATCGTGGAGAATATGGGAAGAAGTCAGCGTTTTTCCTTGGTATTTTTATAACGGTATGTGTTGTTTGGGTAGGTCTCTTTTGGCTTATTACCAATGTCAATGCGGAACATAAAAAAATCAATAAATCAATTATTCTTTCAATGCCAGAACGTATTATTGGGTTGCACGCACCGGTAACAGTCTCATTTGATGTTGGAACAGAGCTTTTTAAACAGATTGATCCGGAACTCGTTCGGCAAATTAATTGGGATTTTAATGGAGATGGAGTTTATGATGCAACTGGTCCACAGGTGACGTATCGGTTTTTGAAAAAAGGACCGAATAATGGGAAATATACCATAACGGTCGATGTTGATTATTTCTCACCTTCGGCTCAAACAGAAAAAACGTATACGGCGACGCGAGAAGCGGTGATTGTAAATGAAGCCGTGCAAGCGGTGTTTAGTGCGAATAAAGAGGTGGGACCAGTGCCGTTTACGGTTCAATTTTCTGCGAAAGATTCGAATGATCCTGATGGGAATATTGTACTTTATGAGTGGGATTTGGATGGAGATGGGAAATATGAAATATTGGGAGGAGATAAAACAGAAATAAAAACAACCTATTCCAAAGTAGGAGATGTGAACGTTTCTTTGCGGGTTACGGGAACAAACAATGATAGTGATGTAGCAGAAAAAGTAATTGTTGTTCAGCAGTCAGAAGAAAATATCCAAGCACGGATTACCTCGGAAAAAGGGTTTGAAGGGGTGCCACCGCTTGAACTTAATCTTTCAGGAGGGCAGTCTTATACGCGTTTTGGAAATATCATTTCTTACGAATGGCAAATTGAGGGAGAGCAAGATGCAATTCCTGGTCGGAAGTTGCAACGAACTTTACGTGAACCAGGAGAATATCTGGTTTCTTTGATTATTGAAAATGATGTCGGAGAACGGGATAAAGTAGATCAAGTGATTCGAGTGGTACCACAGATGAGTGATGCAAAATTGAGAATTGTTACCAATCCTGCGGTCGTAGAAGGGGCATCATTAGTGGGGTCTTCACCGTTTGAAGTAGCCCTTTCGGCTGATACCTCAGAGATTCATAATCCTGTCGAATGGCAATGGGATTTCGAAGGAGATGGGGAGGTCGATAGTTTTAGTGAGACGGCTACCTTTGTATACAAAGAGTCGGGTGAATATAATCTGACATTACATATCATTGATTCTTTCGAAAATAAAATTACAACTGTTCAGAAAGTTGTGGTGGATCGATCAGGTGTTCAGGCTCGTATTACTACAACACCGAGCTACGGAACAGTTCCTTTGACGGTCGAATTTGATGGTTCTGCTTCTACGACAGATCGAGGGGAAATAGTGCTTTATACATGGCAATTTCCAGGGAAAGAACCGATTCCTGCAGGAGCGAAGCTTTCGTATGAATTCGATAGTGTGGGAACATTTCCGGTAAATCTCACGATTCTTACCTCTGAGCAGGAAGTGGATAGTACACAGGTTCTCATATCTGTAAGATCACTTCCCTTGAGTGCGGATTTTGAAACGATTCCGAATATTGAGAATGGTCTTGAAGTGCAATTTGATCCAACGGCTTCAACCGGAACGGTTGCAGAATACCTTTGGAGTTTTGGAGATGGAGCGGTATCGCGAAGTTTCATGCCAACACATGTGTATGGGTTTGCCGGAGATTTTGACGTTACGCTCAAAATCACTGATCCGAAAGGAGTGGTCTCTTCTTTTTCAAAGAAGGTAACGGTGACAGAGGAGAAGAATTAATTAATTCATTCATTCATCCCTCCCTCATCCTTCAGCTTGACTGAAGGATCCAGTATTGTAGACGAGATTCCCCAATCTCGTTCGTTCGGTTAAATTGTCACGATAGCGAATATGGATTTGCGACTACAATGCAGGAGCGACGGCGCCGTCGCTCCTGCGTTTTGATTAAGGAGAATTCGAATTCGGTCTGTGATACAATGGAGTGTGAATGAAACTCTGGAAACTCGTCTTTTTTATTTTTTTGACCAATAGTGCATCGGCCTTTTTTACAAATGATGCGGTCGAAGTGCTTCAGAAAGAGGTAAAAATAGTGGTTGAAGGGGATATGGCACACGTGGAAATTTCAATAGAATTTCTGAATCCTACAAAAAAAGAACAGGTGTTTCGAGAAATTGAGCCACTTGAAAAAGGTGCGGTTGTGAAGAATTTTTTTGTAAATATGGAAGGACGCCCGTATTCGGTTATTGAAGAAAAGGAACGATTAGAATATCTGTATCAGCAGGCAGAAATAACGAAAGATGTTCGCTTCTTTGGATTCGGTGCGAACAAATATCCCACACTATTTCGATCGGAAGGAATTATTCTTCCGGCGCAACAAAAAGTTCGAACAAAAAAAGTGTTCAACATTCCAATAAAGATACAAGATGATTTTTCTTTTGTGCAGCTCTATTTAGAGGAATGCGTTGATACGATCCCCACGGAAATTTCTTTTATGCTGGCAGAACCAGTGGCACATTTTATGCACTCACTTGATAATTCAGCGCTCGTTTCGACAAAGAATCAAACAGCGTTGTTGTGGTCTGGAACTGAAAAACAGGCAGTTTCTTTTTATTGGTCTTTGGTTGAAGAAGCGGAAATAAGCATGCCTTATTTAGGAATGGATTATGGAGCAAAGTTTGTTCCACCAACTAAAAAAGATATCCAAGAAATCACCATCCTTATTGATCGATCGGGGTCTTTGACGGGACTCCCTTGGCAAAGAACAAAAGATTGGACGGAGTTTTTGCTCGAAACGTTTGAAGATGTGCGCATTCGGATTGGATTTTTTGCAGATGGAATTGAGTGGCACGATGAAGAATTTCAAATCAATACATTTGATTTCAAAAAAGATTTCTTCAGCTTTTTGTCAGGCATTGCGCCAGTAGGGAAGACCGACATTATAAAAGCACTCACGGGAGTACGTCACGGATGGACTGTCGATCCAGAGAATCGTCTGGTGTTTCTTTTAACCGATGAGACCACACTCGGTTCGGATTCCAATATTTTTTGGGATAAAGAAATTTCAGAAACCTATGTTTTGTTACAGTTCGCAGAAAATTTGGATAATGATATCGCATTTTTCTCAAAACTTTCAGGAGGATTCCCTCTTAAACTTTTTCGGTCGAGTCCAAGTTTGATCGAAAAAACAGAATTTTTGAAAAAGCTCCAATTGTTGAACACAAAAGTTGTTCAACCTAATGAGTGGGAAATACAATATAAACTCCCTCAATTTTTTCCCTCCAAAATGCGTTCTCAGCCGTTTTTCTTCACAGGACGAACGAGTAGATCATCTCAGGGAAAAAACACTTCAGAGGCGCATTTTGTGCCACGGGAGTGGAGTATCTTAAAAATAGCAGAAATCTTACAATCATTTTTGTCCTCTCGTCCTCAATCCTTTTCCCAAAAGGAGAAGGAGGAAAAAATAGATGCACTTTTGGCAATTGGACGAACCTTTGGAGTTTCGACAGAATTTTTTAATGATCGGACAACTCGTTCTGAATTAGAAAAAAAATTAAAGAATGTTTCCAGAAAAAATTTGATGGCAGAGATTTTGAGATTGGAAAATACCCCCTCTAGCTCCCCCTACGAGGGGGAGAATATTAGATTTCTTGATGGAGTGCCATTGTACTCCTATGAGAAGGGGTGGCGTCAGTTTAACTTTCCAGAACTTGCACGACTCGAAACGTTGATTCATATTGCGCCATTTTCAGAAGCACAGAAAGCGTTATTTTTGCAGTTTCCTCAATTTGTAGCGGAAGGATTTGGTGTCGCGAGTGAGGTAGATTTTTGTACGGAGTTTCGTTGTCTTTCTATTCGAGAAGGGGAGAGAGAAGTACAAAAGCTCTCTGATAGAGCGTTTTTCAAAGATTACGATGAGAACCACTGGGCACATGATTATATCGTGCGGGCGGTAAAAGAAGGACTGCTTGAACCAGCGCTTAATGGAAAACTTCATCCGAATCGTCCAGTTGATCGAGCGGAGTTTGTAGTGATGGTGGTGAAAGCTTTTGGATTGGAACAAAATCTCCTCTCCTCCCCTGCTAAGGGGAGGGTAGGAGGGGTTTCTTTTTTAGATGTGCATGATCCGGCTTATTTTGACGCGGTAAAAATATTAGCACAAAAAGGTATCATAAAGGGATATCCAGACGGAACGTTCCGCCCATTGCAGAGTTTGACGCGGGCGGAGGGGGTGAAGATTTTGTTATCGGTTGGTGGTTGGGATCCGGATCCTATCCCGGATCCGGATCCGGAATTGAATTTCTCCGATGTGATGGGGTGGGAGAAGCCATGGGTTGGGGAAGCCGTTGAACGCGGTATGGTAAAGGGCTATGGTGATGGGACTTTCCGTCCACATAATAAACTCACCCGTGCTGAAGCGCTGAAGTTGATATTTGAATTCTTCGGATCCGGATCCGGGTAGGGATTCGGATCCTACCTCGGATCCGGATCCGAATTCTTATATTATTTATTAAATCCGGCGGTGTCGGCTTGTTCGATTTTTCCTCCTGGTTGGACGCGGATTTTTCGATCGGCTCCACTAAACTCAATGTTTGTGGTTCCTTCAATTCGGAAAGTGACGCCGTTGTAAATGATAACGTTTCCATACACGGTGTAGGTTTGACTTGTGATGGTACAACTTCGTGGGGGAGCCCAGTCTCCTGATGCTGGAGGAGCGCATCGGTTATAATTGATGATGAAAATTCTTTCTGTTCCCCATGTTCCCGCACCGTTCTTTGGACGCACATGGAGATAGTTCACACCATCGGTAATAGCAATGGCATCGACATATGGATTGGTTGTTGTGGCTTCATCTCCAGTAATAGTATCTGATGGGGTTCCATTGAGTTCGTAGTAGAACGTATCATTGGAAACTGAAGAGGGATCAGTCCAGCTGAACGAAATCGCATCATCACTTCCTATATCAGGGTAGGTGAACCAGGTTGCAGAGGTTAAGCTTGTCCTGTCTCCAGAAGAAGCTCCTGCATCTACAGCTACGATATCTGGAGTGGTGGTATCGATTTGAAATGGTCCACGGTGCACGGTGTCACCAGAAGCATCCCAGTTCCCAGCGCCATCAACAGAACGAATGTTAAGATACCAATCAGCCGCACTGGTGAGAGTTGATGAAGTGAGTGTTTGTGCACCACTTTCTACATTCTTTGTCGTGCTTGTGATATCAGTGGTGCCTTGAGTCCAGCTTGTTGCATATCCATAGAGACCGGTGATGACGGTGGAAGAGTCAATTTTATAAAGGTGGATATTTCGTATTTGATACGTTGCATCAACGTTACCAGTTCCTATGAAGTTATACACTTTCATTTGTTCCGCTCCGTAGGAGTTTGTTTTGTAAGTGAAGGCTCGATTACTCCATGTTGTAGAATTCATAGTTGATGGGCCACTCGAAGAAGTGCTATTAATAAGATCATTGGATGCTTCTCCGGGATAAGAATGATTTGTATCGAGACGAATAGGGGCTCCATCAGTTCCTTTTATTTCATATTCAAATCGATACCACGTGTCTTGATCGACATTGAGATAATTTAATTTTATTTGTCCACCATTATAAGAATTTGTATCAGTTTGAACATCCCAAACGCCTGCATCACCATCAAAATCCCAAACAATATTGGTTCCAAGTTCTCTTAAATCAGAAGGTGGTATTTGAGAATAATGATCAGCATTTCCTAACTGATCATAAGCATTCACATAGTAGTAATAATCATCCCCAGAGTCGGTGGCATCTGTCCAGGTAACCGTTGGTGTGGCATCTGTGGTCCAGGTGCTGAGTGCATCTCCACCGAGTCCTGTGACGGCCGCTGGAGCAGTGTCATCTGTGGCTGTGGTGTCAGAGTAGTTATCATTAGAAATGGCGTTTCGTAGATAGCGGACGATAACGATACCAGATCCTCCGGCAGCGCCACCAATTGATCCATAACTCAAGTAATCAGCTTGACCTGAACCACCTCCACCTCCACCAGTGTTTGCACCACCAGCACCTCCCCAAGAATTCCATGTGGCAGATGGTGTGTCTCCTCCTGAATTTAGAGCAGAATCACCCCCTATTGCTAATTGTGCACCAGTAGGGGGAGTTCCTCCTGTTGTTGAACCGCGTCCTCCCGCTCCTCCACCACCAATTCCTCCATTACCACCAGAAATTTCACCAGCACTTCCGTCAGTCCAAACACCACCCCCTCCACCAGCACCCCAATAATAATTATTTCCATCTATATTTATTTGTATACCGGCTCCTCCGTCACCACCATAGGTTCCATCCGTTGGATCACCAACACTACCGGCTCCTCCTCCACCACCACCATCAGCATGATGACTACTTGCTCCACCAGCATTACCATATACCGTTCCTGTTCCCCCATAGGTCAGAACCGGAGCGCCTTGATTAGACGAACCTGCCGTAGAACCAGCATAACCGCCGCCACCTCCAGAACCTCCAGTTCTTCCATTTTGGCTAGAATAAGAACCACCTCCACCCCCACCTTTGGCTGTTTCACCAATAAAAGTGGTATCTCCACCATCATTTCCAACAACGCCCGTACCACCAACAGCGGCACCACCAGCACCAATTACTACAGGGTAACCACCAGATGGAAGGGTTGCTCCAGTTATATGAATAACACCACCACCCCCTCCTCCACCACCATGTCTTCCTCCTCCACTTCCTCCCCCTCCAACAATCAAAACGTCAACATCCATATCTGCAGAAGGAGTGAACGTTCCATTACTTGTAAAGGTGTGTACTCGATATCCTCCCACATCAGTTATAGTTCCGCCCGTAGCGGAAGCAGGATTACTGGCAAGAGTGGTGTAGGTTCCAGTAGCAGTTGCTGATTGATAAATCTTAAAATTCGCGACCCCAGACTGCATATCATTGATAATTTCTTCTTGTGTGAGGACTTTACCATACACGCGAACTTCATCGATTAATCCGTTGAATTCATCTCCCGTGACATCGGTTGCCCAGTTTTCATATCCCCCCCCAATTCGATTAATGTATCGGTTTCCGGCATAGGTGATTGTTCCAGAATTATCCAACACCCCGTCTAAGTAAAGATCAACAGATCCATCAGAAGCATGTGTAGCGGTAATATAATGCCAGTTTCCATCATTAGCATTTGCAAGTCCCGTAACGTTGTTCCAAGCTGTGTTGTAAAGGTTGTATTGGATTTTTCCACCGGTTAATCCAAATCCAAGAACAACTCCAGTTGTATTATCTCCAAGAACATTTTGTGCGGCATTTCCTGAGTAAGTCTTTCCACTATCAGTACTGGTTGTTTTTACCCAAGCACTAAAAGTATTTCCAGTTGAACCAACTGTAAATCTCGGTACGATAACATAATCACTTGTTCCATTGAAATCCAAGGCCCCACCATTTCCGGTGTTTCCTGTGGTGAAAGTGGCGCCAGAGAGCGTTCCATTTCTATCTCCACTCCCCCAATCATGAGTAGTGGGTCCTTGTCCTTCTTCAAATGGCATGTAGAGAAGAAGACCGTCGGAGGCATCGGACATTTCGAGATCAATTTCATCATTAGCGGTATCAGCCGTTGTCGCAACGGTGGCTCCGTCCATCCCTGTACGATCAGCCGTCGTTCCACTTACGGTAGCACTGTATTCAGAGTATGAGCCTCCTTTGTATGCTCGGACCCGGTAATCGTAATTATTATTATCATCGATATCGTCATCGGTGTAACTCTTTACATTCGCTCCAACAGAGCCAACTTCACTCCAGCTTCCGCCATTTGTTCGACGCTCAATTTTAAACCCGTCTTCAATCGTAGAATTATTGGTCCAATCAATAATTATTTTTCCGAGTTCGGAACTGAGCACTTTATCGGTCGTTACGGTTGCCGTTGCACTTGCTGGCTGATTGAGACATCCCACATCAGCGATACAACTATCGTTTGCATGAGCGAGTGTACAACTTGATCCGTGAGCGGCAGAAGCGTCAGAACAAGTAATATTTCCGTAGTAACAGGTGGTGCCGGATTTGTAACCGTTTCCGTAGTAGGTGGCATTAGTTCCATTAGCACCGCTTCCATCAGCACAGGTGATGTCACCGTGGTAACAGGTTCCAGAGGTATCGGTGGCGGGATTGGTTCCAGACCAGTTTCCATTTCCTTTGAGAAGGGCACTGGCGGTCCCATTTGCCGAACTTCCATTGGCACAAGAAATGTCTCCGGTGTAACAATATCCAGAAGTCGCGGTGGTTTTGGTGGCAGCCGTACACGCTGTGTTTGAGCTCGAGAAATATCCATTTCCACAACGCGTGGTGCTAGATCCATGACCAGAACTGCCATCGGCACAGGCGATATCTCCGTGATAACACGTTCCAGAAGTATCGGTTGTAGTGCTGGTTCCGCCCCAGTTCCCATTTCCCTTGAGAAGTCCACTCACACTTCCATTCGTGTGTGTGCCATCACCACAGGTAATATTTCCCGTATAACAATAACCGGTTGTTGCGGTTGTCTTGGTCGCTGCGGTACAAGCCGAATTAGAACTCGAGAAGTATCCATTTCCACATTGGGTGGCACTGGTACCATTGGCTGAACTGCCATCGGCACAAGCGATATCTCCGTAATAACACGTTCCAGAAGCGTCTGTTGAGGTACTGGTTCCAGACCATTTCCCATTTCCGTTGAGGAGGGAACTGACGGTTCCATTGGCAGCACTTCCATCACTACAGGTAATGTTCCCCGTATAACAATACCCTGTAGTTGCTGTGGTCTTGGTAGCAGCGGTACAGGCAGAATTAGAACTGGAGAAATATCCATTTCCACAATAGGTTCCATTGGTTCCATTGGATTGATCTGTTGGGGAACAACCAATATTTCCGTAGTAACAAAGTAAACTTGTACTTGTTGAAGT
>Ga0233437_1000593_pt1 | contig 79639 bp, 77 predicted proteins | sample SI_122_August201_FD_182714 | JGI IMG/M metagenome (GOLD analysis project Ga0233437, IMG submission 182714) | Seawater microbial communities from Saanich Inlet, British Columbia, Canada - SI_122_August2016_200_MG | ecosystem: Environmental > Aquatic > Marine > Inlet | place: Canada: British... | reverse complement strand
TTCCTCATTATGTTGAAGATGGAAGCCTACAACGACCTCGGTAACCTCTCTTCGACCATGGATATCGTCGAGCTGGGTGAATTCGAGGGCAAGTTGACGGCCAACGTAATGTTGGCAGCCGACGTCTCAGCAGGAAGCACGACGACCATCACAATTACTGACCAACGACGACCGGATGCCGCGGTTTCAGAAGACGTATTCTTGCCAGAGAATATCAAGGCTTTCGATGCTGTGTTGTGGGGTTTCGCGGACTAAATCAAAGAAGCCAATTAAAGCCAAAGGGCTGCCGCATTGCGGCAGCCCTTTTTTATTGCGATTCCAACAGACTGCTCGCCTTTCGAACAGCCAATTTGAGAATTCCCAATGCCCACTCATCCGTTCTCAATCGAGGAGTCCCAAGAATCCAGGCAACCATTGTGAAGGCTCGCAGCATGTCAAAGGAGGGAAGATGCTCGTCCAGATCGCAGGGTAGCGGGCGAATCGACGAGTAGCCATCAACATACGCGGACACCAGTTCCTCAAGATCGGGACGCCCGCTGAGGGCACTGAATGTCGTCGCAATATCATAGGCATAGTAGTTCCACTGCACACACTCAAAATCAATGGCTCGTGCCACCCCATCGTGGAAGGGGATGTTCCAATGATGCAGATCGCCGTGGATAGCGCCACAAACGTTTACGCCTGTGCCCAAAGACGTCATGGCGCTCTGAATGAGCGGAAGGGTGTCGCGAATCGTCTCAGCTTCGCTGTGTGTGTAATGCGTCGTGAGTATGGCTGTAGGGATGCTGTCGCCGACAGTCTCTGAAGAAACACACATTGGCTCCAATTCCTCAGGCCAACGAAATGTCTCCGCATGCTTGTGCAGCTTGGCTGTCAGGATACCGATTGCTTCAAGATGTTGGGCTGTCGGATCGTTCTCAAACTGTCCCTTGACCCAGCGAAAGAGCATACATGCACGAAATCCGGGAACACCAGGCATAGATACGCTTCGAAACAAGTCGCCCGATCGCATGATCACGGGTTCAGGAACAACCATATCCGTATCGCGGCACAGGGCCACCAACCACAGTAACTCACGCCGAAGGATTTGATGATCGCGCCCTGGATTACAGATTCGCAGGGCCCAGCGACTGTCATCCGCTTGTACGCGGAACATCACATTGGCTGATTGCCCAAGATACCTCAGATCCGCTTGCTCCAACCCATAGACGGAAAGCGCTTTGCGTGCCAGTCGTTCGTAGCGCTCAATCCTCTCGGCATCAGATAGCTCGTCGAATAGACTCACAGACCAACCTCCGCAACTAGGCTACACAGCAGGGAGCTTGTGTGCAATGCATCCGCCTGATCTTGAACACAACCACGTCTTTTGCAGAGGCATCGAAGGAAGACTACCATCACGCAGAATCCCATCACAATGGTGACAACAGGAGACCGCATGTACGACAAGATGGCTCAATACTATGATCGTATCTATTCATTCAAGGACTACGCAGAAGAGGCAGCCAAGATCGTTGCGTTTATCCATACACACAAGCGATCCGACGGAAGACGGCTACTCGATGTCGCTTGTGGAACAGGCCATCATCTCGAGTTCTTGGCCAAGTCCTTTGACGCTGAAGGCCTCGACATATCGTCAGAGCTGCTTGAGCATGCCGAGAACCGCAATCCAGGATTGGCATTTCACTGTGCTGACATGCGAACCTTCGATCTCCCCGTCAAGTTTGACATCATCACGTGCCTATTCAGTTCGATTGGATACATGACCTCCATCAAGGATTTGGAAACTGCTATCGCGAACATGGCTCGCCATTTGGTTCCCGGCGGTGTTCTCATTGTCGAACCCTGGCTGACACCTGATGTGTGGAAGGCGGGGAGTGTGCACGGGATGTATATTGACGATCCTGACTTGAAGATCGCGAGGGTCAATACGAGCCTCACGCGGGGACGGTTGTCGATCTTTGATCTTCATCATCTTGTCGGCACACCAGAAGAAACTTTCCACTTCGTTGAGCATCACGAAATGGGTCTTTACACCGTAGAAGAGATGACGGCCGCACTTGAGAATGCCGGGCTCATCACGACCGTAGATCCTGAGGGCATCACAGGACGCGGTATCTATGTCGGAGTCCGTGCAGATGACTAACGAGTCTCCCAATAACGCTGACTATCCCATTCGAGTGGCCACGATTGACGAAATCGATGTCCTCATTGACCTTCGTCTCGCCATGTTCGAGGCGATGGGATACGAAGGACAAGTGCTGGAACGCGCCATCGACCCCATGCGCAACTATTTCCAAGAGCACCTTCCCTCAGGTGCGTTCCGTGTCTGGGTTGCCGAAAATCAGGGCGAGACCGTCGCTAGCATCGGTCTGGTCATTCACAGCATCCCTCCATCGCCCAAGAATCTCATTGGCAAAGAAGCCTATGTGATGAACCTTGTTACGCTGCAGGAGTTTCGACGCCGTGGGATCGCCAAAAAACTCATACTGCACGTACTGGATACCGCCCGATCCGAGGGAATACGCGTTGTCAGCTTGCATGCGTCGGCAGAAGGACATCGTCTGTACGAGGGATTGGGATTCGAGATTTCGGATTCAGTTCCGGAAATGCATCTCATGCTGAAGTCTTCCGACGGCCAGCAATAGGTGACCTGAGATGATCAAGAGATAGCATTCAGAGCCAAAGCTCATTCAGAGGATGCTTCGACGACAGAGAATCCATCCTCAAAATAGTCCGCGCGATAGACGAACATCGAATCCTCGCTATCGCCTGCGAACAGCCCGAGGAGCTCTATGCCCCGCGCAAACAGTCTCATGGTGCCCATGGATCCCGAAATCTCATACTGGGAAACGACCATTTCCCGTCCATCGAACTGAATCACGCCGTCTTCGATGCGGGAGATTCGAGTCTCAGGAAGCCCTTCTGTCTCAGCGCCTTCATCACTGTTCGGGGGACCGCCGAACACCAGTGTTTCCAATCCCGCTTCTCCCTCGAATTCCCGAAGCTCGTACAACAACGGGATCACGGCATACGTACTGAAAGTGCCAAGTACAAAAGCGCGCTCCAGGTCCACAGCATATTCATCGACAGTGTCGCCTGATCGGACAAGAGCACGCCCGTCAGTGAAGTCAGCCTGTGTCTCGCGTCCGAAGCCAAGAGGTGCATCAAATGTGGATGCTAGTGACAGGGGGCGCAGATAGGAATCGAGCTGAAGTATTTGATCGTATTTGAGGGTGATCGTAGCAACGAGCGCCTTGAACCAGAATTTTCCGTTGGAGCGAAGCATGACCTCGTCTCCCTCTTGGGAGAGCTCGAAAGTTTCTTCACCAAAAGGCTTCCCTTTGCTCACCATCACGAGGGTTCCGGCAATCGGAAGCTCGAATGCGTCGATCGTCAGAGCTTGAGCATCGGCTTCTTCAGGTCCGTCGATGCTCGGCGTCCCTGTAGCCAATGGCACGGAATCCATCTCAACCTCGGCCTGGTTGACGTCAACATCAGGGGCAGTGTCTGTGGTAGTTGATTGTTCCCAGGTGCTTGGCAATTCCTTCATCTCAATGGATGCCAAATCCAACTCAGGGTTTGGTGACGTCAAACGGAGCACCAGCAACACTCCGACGATAGCGATAATCGGTATCCCAATGACAAGTCCAAGGATCCATTTTGTTCTTCTCTTCACAGTCTAAGCCTCCCAAACACAGTAACGTTATTGTGCATGAGAACCGTGGGCTCAACATAGGATTGCCGTGAGCTCTCTGTGAAGGCAACCCTGCGGTTCAGCATTTACTCAATGTGTCTGTTTGAGACGAATCAGCTCTGAGGGTCATAAATCACGGTCACGCCTCTCGTCTGCAAGGCTTCAATATCCAGGACATCTTGAGAGTCGGGTTGAAGATCCAGCTGATTCCGTTGCACATCAACGATATCACCAAGCCCCATCACGCCAGGGGTCAACAGCGGAGAAATATCTCCCACTCGATTATTGCGTAAATCAAGCTGCTCAAGATGTATCAGTTCTCCCAGCACGCTGATATCGACGATCCAGTTGTTGTAGAGGTGGAGTTCTTCCAGATTTGCCAAACTCGCTAGTGCACCGATGTCGCTAATCACGTTGTTCCCCAATTCAAGGAATGTCAGGTTGATCAGGCCTGCTAGCGGACCAGGGTCGCTGATTTCATTGTCACGAAGGTCGAGCCACTCAAGATTGACACAATGCTGGAGACCTTCAACAGAGAGCACTCCCCAGTCTTCAACATCCAACTCTGTCAGGACAGCCAGATCTGTATTGAGAATGTCACCTGCTGGAATATCAATCGCATCTCGCATGACGACCTCAAGTTCAGGATCCGGGAACGAAACCACAAGCGGATTTTGACACTCAAATTCGATGTGGGCTCCCCGCCCTTGCAGCGCTTCGACTGCCTGCCTGTTCGGTGATCCGAACGTCAGGTCGAGGAAATTCATGTCAACAGATACCCAATCCCCAACGCCCAATCCCATATTGTCAGCAAGGGCGCGAATACTCGTGATCTCATTGCCCTCCAGATGCAGTTCTGCAAGGTTCAGCAAACCCGTTAGCGGGGTGATGTCAACGATCTGGTTCTCCCGCAAAGAAAGCGTGGAAAGATTCACGCAATACTGCATTCCTTCGAGATTAGTGATGTTCTGCCCATTGGCAGCGAGTGCTACCAACCCCATCAGATCGGTGGTGTCGAGTTCGCCAGTCGGTTTCTCGATTGCTATTCGAATCGCTGCTTCAACCGCATCGTCTGGGAATTCGACACTGCTCGCAAAGACACCCAGCGAAGCTATAGCAACGACCATACATAACCCCATTGCCCGATTCACATCTCTCCTTCGAGTACTCCGCTTCATCATCATGGGATCAGCATATCCTGATGGATGCGACGACCAACCAGGCGCTCGCAACCATCTCATCAATGGCTGGCTTGCAAGTAGCGGACAACAGCCCAAGAAGCTAGGATAGAGGCATGAATGGCGAAGGCATTTCCAGAATCATCGATCAAGCAGATTGGCCAAGACGTGAGCAGTTTGAGCTGTTCAAGACGTTCGGATCCCCCTACTTCAGCATCACTGCTGATGTCGATATCACGACCTACAGACAGGCATTGCCCAAGGGGGGACGCTTCACCATTGGAGTCGTCCATGCCATTGCTTCTGCCGCCAATGCCGTTCCTCAGTTTCGACAACGAATCCGCGGTAACGATGTCATTGAATTCGCTACTGTCCATCCTTCGATCATTGTGCTCAACGAAGAAGAGGCATTCCGATTCTGTACCTTTCCTTTTTCTGCAGACTACGCTGACTTCTCTGTGGATGCTCCTGCGCTCATGGAGAGGGCGAAGGCAGCCTCCTCCATGTTTGATTACCAGGATCAGGATGACTTTCTCTTTCTGACTGGACTGCCATGGATATCATTCACAGGCGTCATGCATGCAGCGCCAACACAAACACCAGATTCTGTTCCCCGAATCGCCTGGGGCAAGTATCGAAGGGTTGAGGATCGCATCATGATGCCCCTCAACGTCCAAGTTCATCACGCCCTTGTGGATGGCATTCATGTTGGCCGATTCTATGCCCAGGTTGAAGAGATCCTCGGACGCGTCAAAGAGTGGTTGCCTGCGTCAGACTAGAACTCCGAGCGAAGGTTGATCTTGGGTTACGTCAGATCTTCTGAGAGCGTTGCTGTGGTATTGGATATTCTTTGCCGCTCAGGGGCCAATCCCTTCACCATGAAAGACATGAAGAAAGGACTGAGGGCTTCTGAGCTTCATGCTCTTCATGGTAGGGAGCCGCTGCTTCTGGGCAGTGTCCTTCAATCGCGAATCTCTGCCTCGCGAAGCTCCGAAACTCAACAATCAGGCCTGCGCGAGCAAATCGTAATCCTCGGTTTGGGTAACCTCGGCCTGAACGAATTGCCCTGCTTCAAGGTCCGCTCCCATCACATACGTCACGCTATCAACATCAGGCGCCTGCGACTGTGTTCTGCCAATCCAAATTCCCTCTTCTTCAGTCGGCTCATCAATTAAGACCTCAACAGTCTTGCCAATCATCGCTTCGTTGTTCTCAAAGACGATTTCTTGCTGGGCCAACATCAGTGCTTGAAGCCTATCCTCAACAACGTCAGTCGGGATCTGATTGGGAAGCGTAGCTGCCCGTGTGTCGGGTTCGGGAGAATAGGCGAACGCGCCCATATGATCGAATCGGATTTCGCGAACAAGATCTAGCAGCTCCCTAAAGCGAGACTCCTTTTCCCCCGGGAATCCTACGATGAACGTGGTCCGAATCGCGATGCCAGGAACCTGAGAGCGAAGCCGCTCAATGAGATTCAGACAGTCGGCTTTGGACACTCGCCGCCCCATTCGCCTCAGAATATTATCATTCAGATGCTGAAGAGGAATATCGACATAGGCACACAGCTTGGGATTGCTAGCATATTCAGCCACCAAATCCTGAGTGAAATGAGCAGGATGCGTATACAGCAGCCGAATCCAGCGCGCATCCTCGATGGTTGCTAGCTCTCGCAATAACCGATGGATTGTGTAGGGTTCTGTGAGATCCTTTCCGTAGGACGTCGTATCTTGGCCAATGGCAACCAATTCCCGAACGCCAGATCGGACGAGATCATTGGCTTCTGCGAGGATATCTTCTGGCAATCGACTCTTGAACGGACCTCGGATCAGTGGAATCGTGCAGTAGCTGCATCGATTATCACATCCGTCCGATACCCGCAAGTAGGCCATATGCGAGGGTGTCAGCAACAGCCGTGCATCGTCTGATTCGGCAGTTGGAAGCAACCCACAAGCCTTCAAAATCTCACGATGGGAATGCAAGCCGAAGAATACGTCGACGTCGGGCAGATCAGACTCCAACAACTCCGCGTATCGTTCAGCCATACAGCCCATCACAATCAGTTTCTTGATATTCCCCGTCTTGCGGAGTCCGCTGTACTCGAGAACCGTTTGAATGGATTCTTCTTTTGCAGGACCAATGAACCCGCATGTGTTCACAATGACAATATCAGCCTCTTCTGCAGGAGCACCAACGACTGCCCCAGCAGTGGCCAATCGACCAAGCAGTTTCTCGGAGTCAACCAAGTTCTTTGCGCACCCAAGACTAGCTAGATGAATTCTCGGACCGATATTGGATTCGTTTTCCATGATCACACTTCCTCACTGAACCTGTGCGGGAATCATACCACGCTTGAATGCCTCAGACATGCGAGACACGGAACTGAGACGGAGAATTCAGATGCTTGGATCGCACCGGAATTTGGAGGCTTACATGACCCTAATCGAGAGACTTCTAGCAACGCTTCAGCGCGAAGACGACTTCCTCCTTGCGCTCGCATCCGTAGATGCAAACGGCCTGCCGCACGTGCGATATATGAAGGGGTTCATCGATCAGCAGCTAACGATCCGATGTCCCACGTTTGCGGCGACAGGAAAAGTGCAGGAGATTCAAGACTGTGCCGATGTTTCTTTGACCTGCGGCGACACGGATTCACTCCAGCCTGGGTCCTACTTCCAGATCACTGGCAAGGCCTCCATCAGCCGTAGCCGTGAGGACCGGATGCTGGCATGGACCGAGCGAATGGAGAAGTGGTTCACTGGCCCTGATGACGATACCTATGCGGTGGTCAAGATTGAGCCCGTCCATATCCGAGCGTTTCCCATTGGTGGCGGTCCAGCTGGAGATGTCTGGTCTGCCTAAATCAGTCCTGGGGTGCTAGAGGCTTAATCATATGGATGTCCTCTGGTTCAAGGGCGAACAGCTCGGGATGGGGGGTCTGAGTCCATACAAAGCCACGACTTGTGTAGAAGGCAACAGCCGATTCTGAAGGTGTCGCTGATACGTACAACTGCGTAGCCCCCGTTTGATGTGCCATTTTGACGATCTCGTCGAAGAAGGTCCTGGCAATTCCCAGTCTTCGATAGCCGTTACTCACATGCAACAGTGCGAGTTGAGCCATTGTTTCTGAGAGATGAGGTCGAAAGGCAGCCAACCCAACCAGTCGATCTCCATCAAACGCTCCCAACATGGATCCTTTATTGGCAAGGATGTCTTCCAGAAAATGAATCATGTGAGGGAACGAGTGTTCGTCTCCTTCCTCTCGCCAAGGGGAACTGTCCCAAACTACGTCCATGCGAATCAGCGCATCTCCTTCAACTCGATACCCAATTCGGACACGCTCTGTACGATCGATCTCGCGTATTCGCGTGACTTCATGCTCCGACAAGGGTCGATACGTAATGGAAGGCATGAGTTATTCTCACACGCTTGTCTTCTGCCCGCCAGTTCAACAACCACGGACTAGCGAAAGGAGGTGTTTCCTCGTAGACTATTCCATTATGGAATACTCGGAATCTCGTCATGGTATGCGTGGGTTTCCCGTGGAGTTTGCAGCCCTCGGGTTCTTGATCAATGAACCCCTGCACGGCTATGCATTGAGAGCACGCATTGCCGAAGGCTTGGGCCCCTTATGGCAGGTGGCCTCCAGTCAGCTGTATCAGGTTCTGCACCGGTTGGAGGAGCGAGGGTATGTACGCCGATCCTCTGAGGCACACTCCGCTGGCCCCTCCAAAACCGTCTACCACACGACAGCTGACGGATCAAAGGCGTTTTGGAGCTGGGCGCAAGAACCGGTTCACACCATGCGCACAGTGCGGGTGGAATTTGCAGCCAAGCTCTATTTCCTGAGAAGGCTTCGGCGCGAAGCCGTTGGTCCTCTGATCGATGGGCAGCTCGCCGCGCTTGAAACCATGGAAGATCGCCTGACTTCCGAGAGAAAGAAAGGCAGTGATGATTCCACGCTCAACGCAGCTTGGCTAGCCCTTCAAACCGCAACTGTCATCAACTTCTATCGATGGCTGGCAGCTCATCGAACGCAACTCAGCACGCCGAAGGAGAACAACGAATGACCAAGCTCTGGATTGCTGTACCCGTAGTACTCTTATGTGCGTTCGCCGTCATGTCCCAAACCGAGACGACGATCACCGATCAATCAGGACAATCAGTAACCGTTCCTCTTCCCGTCGAAACCATCGTCAGCGTGCATGGCATCGGGACATATTATGTGTATGCACTAGGGGCAGGAGATCGATTGGCCATTGCCTACTACATTGGAGTCAAGGCGCTGTCGAAGGCCTCCGAAGCCATGTTGCGCTGGGAGCCTCGGCTTCCAGATCTTCTGTCGTTCGGGGATCCAAGCATCGAGGAGCTGGTTGCATCGGGAGCTCAGTTGATCATGGCCGATGGATCTCAACACGTAGCTGTTGCTGAACAGCTACGTGATTTAGGGATTCCCGTCGTCCTGTATCAAGCTGAGACACCGGACGAATTGAAGGAAGCCGTCACACTCACTGCTGCGTTTCTAGGTCCCGAAGCGGAAACTCAAGCAACTGCATTCATCACAGACTACGACCGAATGATCGATGCCGTATCACTAGACCTCGCGTTGCTCGATGAGGGTAGTCGTGCACGTGTCTTGTTCATTGGAACAAGCCTGACCAAGGTGATCAGTGGGGAGATGTATCAAACGCATCTCATCGAAGCAGCCGGCGGAGTCTCAGTAACGCGTGAGTTGTTTGGTGCATGGAATGAGGTCAATCTCGAGCAAATCCTTCTTTGGGATCCAGAGATCATTGTCATTCCACCGTATGGCCTGATTCAGCCTGCAGATATTCTCGAGAATCCTGATTGGCAATCTCTGTCCGCTGTTCAATCCGGGCGCGTTCACCGAATGCCTAGGATGATTGCTCCCATGGATACGCCTTTGCCTGAATCACTTCTAGGCATTGCCTGGATGGCCAAGGTTTTCTATCCAGAGCTCATCACACTGGATCTGGCTGAAGAGGTTGTTCGCTTCTATGCTGACTATTATCAGTTCACACTGACTGCCGAAGAGCTTGACCAAATGACACATCCATGATTGAGCACAACCGTACCTCATTCTGGGTCCTTGCCCTGCTGCCAGCGAGCGCATTCGTGCTTGCCTTGTTTCTGGGGAGATATGGCATTCACATCCAAGATACGGTACGTGTTCTATTAGGATTGGATGGGCCTTCAGACGTCTTTCGAGCCCTCATTCTTCGAGTTCGCCTGCCGCGTGTACTGGCAGCTGCCTGTGTCGGCGCCAACCTATCAGTGGTCGGTGCGGCATTTCAGGGTCTTTTTCGGAACCCTTTGGTCGATTCGCGCATCCTCGGAGTCAGTTCCGGTGCGGCATTCGGAGCTGCATTGGCGCTGCTATTCACCAGTCAGGGCATGATTATCCAAGCGAGCGCCTTCGTCTTTGCTATGGCCGCCATCGCAATGGTGATGCTAGTAGGTGTCCGCTTCGGATCCTCTACCCTCGTTCTCGTCATCGGCGGAATCCTTGTTGGGGCACTATTCAATTCGTTTCTTGGATTGATCAAATATGTCGCCGACCCGCTGAGCACGCTGCCTGCGATTACCTACTGGCTGTTGGGCAGTCTCAATGCCACGCAATGGGTTGATCTCCCTCCGCTTCTCGTGATCACAGGGCTCGGACTGCCGTTCTTCATGCTGTTTCGTTGGCGACTCAATCTACTGACTGTGTCCGACACCGAAGCCATGGCCATGGGCATCCGGGTGAAGCTGCTTCGTACTATCATTGTTTCAATCGGTACCTTGCTAGTCGCCGCATCCGTGGCTCTTGCCGGTACGATTGGATGGATCGGGTTGGTCATCCCTCATGTCGCACGTTCTTGGGTAGGACCTGATCACGGAAGACTCATTCCAGCTTCTGCCGCACTTGGAGCGACCACGCTGATTCTGCTGGATACTATCGCTCGAACAGTACTGCCCAGCGAAATTCCATTAGGTGTTCTAACCGGACTCATCGGCGTGCCCGCCTTCTTTGTGCTGTTCCTTCGCTTCTTGCGCACGAGAGGGGAGGCACAGTGAATCTAACAACCACTGAACTAGCTTTCGCCTATACGCCAGAGCGAGAGATCCTTTCCTGCGTGTCCCTGTCTCTAGAGATGGGCCAAGTAATGTTCATTCTGGGTGCCAATGGTACGGGTAAGACAACACTCCTGGAGTGCATGTCGGGATTACGTTCGCCCTTGCGCGGAAGCGTGACAGTAGACGGGCGAGACATGCATCAACTCGCAGTTCGTACGCGTGCGCAAAACATCGGATTGGTTCCACAAATGCACGAGCCCGTGTTCGAGTTCACTGTTGCACAAGCCGTGCTAATGGGACGAGCTCCCCACCTAGGCTTGTTCGGTAGACCAAGCAAGCAAGATCATCAAGTGGTTGGGCAAGCCATCGAGTCTGTAGGAATTCATCATCTCGCTCTCCGTCCCTACACGAAGATCAGTGGAGGCGAGCGCCAATTGGCGTTAATCGCTCGCGGTCTCGCCCAAGGAGCACGATGTCTGTTGATGGATGAGCCTGTGGCACATTTGGATCCGCACCATCAGCACGACGTTCTTAGTGTTGTTCGCCAGCTAGCTGACGATGGCTTCAGCTTCGCGATTACCTCCCACTTGCCCAATCACGCCCTGCTGTATGGAGATTGGGTCGCCTTCCTCACAGACAGAGAGGCACGCGTTCAAGGTGTCCCAGGCACAACGATTACCGAGCAATCTCTCCGAACCGCCTATTCAATGGAATTCGAGATTGTCGAGGGATCCAGCGGCTCTCGGGCTGTGCTTCCGAGACTCCATCGCAAGTCCAATCCAACAACCTGGTAGACGTCTGCCTCCACACAAAGACGTTTATGAGACGGGACAGCAACAGTGGCCGCCTAGGCTGTGTCGATCAAGGAGGTCGGCATGGATGCGAGCGGCTATCGCGATTTCTTGAAAGCACGAAGCCTGAGCACGGCAGCGATTGACAAGGCCCTTGCCGTCATTGGGAGGTTCGAAATCGCTCTTCAAACATCAGGAAAAGCGAAGCCAGTGGACGTCGCTACGCGAGATGACGCACAGGCGTTCTCCAAACAGCTGATATCCGAGGGGCAGAACTCCTTTGATAATTACCTGGCGCTTCTTCGATATGGTTCCTTCTCTCGGAATCGAGCGCTTTATGTCGCTGTGCTTGAATTCCTTGATGGAGCAGAGGCCTTTGGAAACCTACACATCAAGATGGCCGAAGTACTAGGAGAAGCCAAGCGTGATGCGTTCTTTGAGGGCGTGGCCCTGCCTCCACTCGGAACGCCCAATGAGAAGAAGCCCTCTCTCGTTCAACAGGTTCTCTCACGCCTGGAGACCCAAGAACCCGAAGCGTGCAAACACATCCTTGGTAGTGGACTTCGTGATCTGCGAGATGAGTGGTTCCAAGATGCTGTGACTGCATACGAAGCGTGTAGTGGGTTGGACGAGTATCTGGCCGAGAAATCAAAGCGCTTCATCGCCGAATTGGAAAGACACAAACAGGAAGGGAAATGGTGGTTTGTTCAGGAAATCACTGCCGATGTCATCGAGCATGTTCGACAACGTCCGATGATGTCAGGTGGCGTCAGAGATGGCAACGTCATCTATGAAGTCAAGATTCCCTACATGGCTAAGGAGTGGCTAGAGGAAGTAGATCCCAGGATGCGGCGATACCATGCCTGCCACTGTCCATGGGTTCGAGAGTCCTTGCGCACAGAAGAAGTCACTATCTCGCCCACATTCTGCAATTGCAGTGCCGCTTTCCACAAGAAGCCGTGGGAGATCATCTTCGGCCAGTCACTACATGCAGAAGTGCTCGAGTCCATTCTCAAGGGCGATGAGCAGTGCAAACTCGCCATTCATCTACCCGAGGGTGTCATCTGAACGCCAGCGCCTCGAGGAACTGCAGTCTCTTCGAGATCCCTTCTTGCCGAATTCGGAGGATAGACACAAAGCCGGAGGTCAGACGAACCCGAAGGGTTCACGAACGCCGTGCATTCGCGTTCGCCGGATTACCAGGATTCGGCGTTTGATTCAGGCTCAACAACCGATCGCAGCCAGCTGCGATTGGCCAACAGGCCGAAGGAAGCAAGCCCAGCCACTACATTGCTGATAGACATCCCAAGCCAGACGCCATCCGCTCCCAGCTTGAATACAAAGGCCAGGATGTAGGCAAGGGGAATACGGAGAATCCAGAGGCGGATGATGCCCAGAACCATCGGAGGGACATTATGTCCCGATCCTCTGTACACGGACTCAGCCACGAAGAACGCGCCCAAGAAAGGCATTCCAACAGCAAACACTTCTAGGAAACGGGCCCCTTCGTGGATGACGACGGCATTGCCGGGCATGAATATCGAGATGAGCGGGAAGCGAACCAGCCATATGAGCGTGGCTTCGACCGCAAGAATCGTGAACATGGCTCCCAAGCCCTTGCGCATGAGTTCCTTGGCACGTTCCTTCAAGCCCGCACCCAACGCTTGCCCAACCATTGTCGTCAAGCCGATCCCCATGCTATCCGTCACAATAAAAATCATTCCAAAGATTCTGTCGGCAATCCCATAGCCAGCCAATGTCGCTTCTGCATTGGCCAATCTGCCAATCACCCACATCATGACAACATATCCAAAGGCCACCGTCGACTGTCCAATTCCCGCAGGCAGTCCAATCTTCATTGCCTTGGTCATCCATCCCCAATGCAAGCGAAGCGCAGATCGATCCATTCGAAGAACGCCCTTCCCTCGAATGAACAGGAGGAGGAAAATGCACATCGCCACGGCTTGTGAGCATACCGTCGCGTAGGCGGCTCCCAGGATCCCCATCTGAGGAAATGGTCCCCATCCCAGAACAAGGAACGGATCAAGAACAGTGTTGATGAGGATGCCAACACCATTAACGAGTAGAGGAGTCACAGTATTGCCCGTCGCTGAGTAGGCGTGATAGAACAACCCTGGGAGAACCATCGTCGGCAGCCCCAGGAAGACAACGCCAAGATAGAGTCCCGCTTCACGCGAAACCTGCGGTTCTTGAATCAGTACAGACAAGATCCGTGGCGCGAGAAAATAGCCAATGAGTCCAAGAAGAACGCCGGCAAAAACCGCAAACGTGAAGAGTTGATTCAGCGCAAATCGAGCATCGTCCAGTCGATTTGCCCCAATGTTTTGGGCAACCAATGCACTAATCGCCGCTCCGCCGAATCCAGCCACAAATGAGATAATGAACCATACAAAGGGCCAAGAAATCTGGATCCCGGCCATCACAGCCCCCGCATGATCCGTAGGCAACCGGCCAATCCAGAAAGCGTCGGCCATGTTGTACAGCGTGAACATTAGAGAGGAAATCACGGCCGGGCCGCCAATCTTCGCCATTGTGCGAAGCGCAGGGCCGTGCAGGATCTCTGTACGATCCGGAATAGGGAAAATGCGCTTTCTCATGAGCCTCTGGTTGAAAGAATGTGGGTTGATCGATCCGTATCGCCTGAAAGCCGTCCTCGTGGAGGTGAGACTATACCTCAGATTTCGGCGAAAAGCAGAACACGCTACAAGAGAAGGAGGGGACAAGCCCCTACTGCGGAAGAGACTGCGGACCGCTCACGCGGCCCGCATGATGGATGATTGAGGAATTAAGGAATCTGAACCGTGATTTGAGAGAGGCCCACCGCACCGTCATCGTCAATCACATAGAGAGAGATGACATACATGCCCGATTCCATGTAGGTATGTGAGTACGCGTTGTTTGTTGAGGGACCACCTGCTTGATAGCCGCCATCGCCGAAATCCCAGGCAACGTGAACGATCTCTCCATCAGGACTTGGATCAAATGACTCGTCACTGAGGATGAGAGGAGTCCCTACGCCGAGCGTCGACGGATCAAGGGAGAATTCCGCCTGAGGAGCTCGATTAAGGACCTCAACCTTGAACACATAGGCTTCGGACCAGGCTCCATCATCGTCAGCTACAGACAACGTCGCGGTGTAGATACCGGCAGCCTGATAGGTATGTGATGGACTAGATTCACTCGATGTGGAGCCGTCACCAAACTTCCACAACCATGAGGCGATCAAGCCATCGTCATCATGGGACGAATCCGTGAACTCAGTCACTGTACCCTCGATGCCATTCACAGGGTTTGCGGAGAATCGTGCCATTGGCTGTCGATTGATGACATTAAGTTGTACAACATCCGAAAGTGCGGATTCGCCAAGATCATTCGTTGTCTGCAATTGAATGGATATCGTCCCGTCTTCAGTGAATGTGTGGGTGAGCGAACTCTGAGTCGAGGACTCGTCAAACACGCCGTCTCCGTTTAGATCCCACTCATAGAGAATGATTTCACCAGCGCTAGACTGTGATCCTGAAGCGTCCAGTGTCACAGGTTCCAGGGTTTGAATGCTATTATGGGTCAGTGACAACACAGCGGAAAGGGCAAGGGGATCTGCAATAGTACCTCCTCCGCCCATCAGTGTGAGTGCCAGTTCACTGCCCGTCTCTCCTGCAGTAGTCGTTACGGCCGCTTCGCTCTGAGCAACCCCCCCAGAACCGGATCCATCATCCAAATCCAAACGCACTCCTGCCGATGCCGTAGCACTGATCAACAGGATCAGTGACAGTAGTAGTGTTAATTGTTTTATGTTCATCACAACTCCTTCAGACAGTCCCAGTATCGGGTGCCCGTGTGGGGGAAGAACGCCTTGTCTGTGTCTGCTTTGTGAAGATGAGTAAGCCTAGACAGGCCGTCATTTCGATCACATATCGCTGGAATCGCCTGTGTTCAGCCACCTCACAGCACTTCAGCGCCATATAGATCCTTGAGCTAGACGTTTCTCCCTCGGCTCGTCGCAGTCGCCGATTGATGGAAGTGTGCACCGTAAATGTGACAGGAATTTGACAGCAAAGGACGTCTGAATGCGACGAGGGAGGGATACGGGAGTATCATTATCGATTCAACCAAAGGAGGAAGCGTGATTATCCGTGAATCGAGAGAAGCAGACTCACTTGAGATCGGGCGTCTTATCTCTACCACCTATCGCACCTACAACCTCTCACACGCTGATCCCGAAGAGCAAGACCGATTACTCGGACCCTTTCAGCATGCATTCTCTGATGATCCGAAGCATCAAGAGGCCATTCGTTCAGTCGTCCGCTCTCCCATGCTATATGTTGCTGAAGCTGGGAATCGGATTGTGGGTGTGTTGAGAGGCAGACCCAACGTTTTGGCGAGCCTGTTCGTGCACGGGGATTATCACGGGCAAGGTATTGGGCGGAAGCTGGTAGGCCGGTTCGAGCGCGATTCACAAGAGCAAGAAATCGAGTGGATACGGGTTGCGTCAACGCTGTTCGCCATTTCCTTCTACCAAGCACTCGGATACAAGAAGACGACGGGCATTCGCCCCTGCCACAGCTTCGAAGGAACAGACCTCCAGTACCAGCCAATGAAAAAGATCCTCGCCTAACCAACTTCCAGAGGACCACCGTCAAGAGTTACGTAGTAACTCCAAGCAACTCGTCGCCAAATGAGTTGCCAGTAACATCCAAGCAGCTCACCGCCAGGTGAGGTGCCTACCAGCCAATGAAGAAGGTTCTTCTGTAAAAGGCAGTTGAGAACCGTTATCCGCCTGCGCCTTCGTCCTTGGGCATTCTGTACTTGAAGTAGAGTGAAAGGTCAATGGCAATCAACACCATGTTGAGGATGTAAAGGACAATGACCCAGTCAAAGGCGAAGAAGATCTTATGGAACACGCCTGCAAGATAGCCCAAACAAATGACGGCCATGAATCCAGGGCTTTTGCCTGACACATGTTTCGTGCGAAGTGCTTTCGCAATAGAGAAAGGCCACCCAGAAGCGAAGCAAATCAACATGATGACTTCAAATGGACTCATCGATCCCAATCCTTTCCGTGCTCGAAGCTACAAAATTCCACTCACTACAACCCGAGTTGTACCTCAATGTATCTCTTTGTGCCATACTTCCATGGGCCTTCGATAGCCATGCTCTGCCCGCGTTGCAGGTTCCTTCCCACGCTCTGTCCTCCTGTCTAGCCCGTCTAGCGCCCCTTAGCCTTTCGTTGCACAGCTAGGGCAGGACATCTCGCCTGCCAGGAGGTGTGCAACAACTCCAAGCAACTCGTCGCCAGACGAGTTGCCCAACACTTCGTCCTGCTGGAGCGTTGTAGGAAGTGAAGGCTGCACAGCGCGGCCTCTCGAAAGGAGGAATCATGAGCATCTCATCCCTAAGTGACCAGGCCCAACTGATCCTGCAGCAACGCCTCAGCATGGCAGCGAAGGGTCGGATTACAGAGCAGGCATGCACACTTCATCGAGCACAGAAGAGACTCGCTCGGGCGGTGACTTCAGGTTTGCGCGAGGGTTTGACGATAGACGGGATGATTAGCGAATTAGCACGCATCTCTCAGATCAGCGGCTTCTCGCAGGCGAAGTGACAACGGGCGAGAGAACCAACTAGAATTCACTCGTGAATTCGCAAACACGAAGACTGGACTGCATAGAACACGTGGAGGATTGATTTGAACGTTGCCGCCCTGTACGAAGAGTATCGAGATAGACTGACACGTTATGCGATTAGTCTTTCACGTAGCCTTGATCGCGCAGACGACCTTGTTCAAGAAACCTTCGTGCGTGCATTGACTCACTCAGGGGATCTCTTGAGCATGAATCGATATCAGCAAGAGGCTTGGCTGAAGAGAGTGTTGCGCAATCGGTTCTTCGACGAGGAACGGACGCGACGACGGAAGCAGCAGCTCGTCCAACGTCTCACATCACACATGCGTCGCCAAGACGGCGGTCCCGTTTTGCCCGACTTCGATGCCGTAATGGATCTCGTCCCACTTGAGCATCGAGACATCTTCGAGAAGCGCTACCGTCTTGGGATGAACAGCACAGAAATAGCCCACGACCTGAACGTCTCTGCTGGAACCGTTCGATACAGACTTCATCAGAGCATCCAATCCTTGAGAGCGCAGATCTCTCAAGCCACGAGAAAGGAGTAATCCATGGATCAGAAAATCGTCATCAAGAATGTCAACGTTCTCGATTTGAGGAAGACGACGAAGGAAACCTTTGACACAATTGGGTTCATTAAGAGCGCCAACCTCATCTTGGTATCGCCCGAAACCGCTGACTACATGCCGGGCATCCATGCGAAGAACATCAACACTGTTGCGGAGATTCCGCCGAATGTCGAGATTCAAACGTGCATGAGTCACGTCATCATCAATGCCGCTTATCTATCCGGCTTCTCGTCTCCAAGATTCTTGCTGGTCATGGGCAGAGTCATTGTTGAGCCTGATGTCACTCAGGATCTGATTAACGACAAGCTGGCAGGGCTCGTGGTCATGGGTAAGCTCGTCTGTCCGGAGGCTGTAGCAGGCACACTGCAATCCAAGACCAAGCTGATGATGGGAGATACGACAACGTATCCCTCAGGTGCCGTGCTCGCCACAAACTCGCTGAGCTTGGATGACGACTATCTCAATACCCTAGACGACGGAACGCAACTGGTCGCCACAGGCTCCTTGCGCGTCATCGATCATGTCACCACGGAGCTGATTGAGCGCAAGATTCATGTTCTCCACGCCCATGGCAGCATCCTCTGCCGGCAAGAGCATGCTCTAGTCATCAAATCCAAGCTTGCCAGAACAAAAAGCATGACCGTGATACCGACAGGACATCGCCTCATTGAGGGATCCCTCCAACTAGATACGCTTACACTGCAAACACTGGAGAACGAACAGCTGTTCTGTATGGGTGACGTCATCATCAATGCTGATGTCAATTCGCAAGCCTTGGATACTGCCATCTCTAAATTGGGATCGCTCGGAGTCATTCTGTGCCCGATCGCTCTCAAGGACATCCTCAAAACCAAGTGTGACATGCTAGACAACCGAGTCGTCCTCTATGAAGGAACGCTTTGGTATGTAGACGACGACCGTCAACTTCTCCCTGATCAATTCGACTACATCGATGGCTCAATGACCCTTGTCATTCGTGACGAATTGACAGTCGGTCCAGGTGTATCCCCAGAGACGATCCTGAAGAGAATTCACAAGATCCATAATCTGGGCGGCATCATATGCCAGCCAGAACAGCAAGCGGCAATCGAAGCTCGTCTGGGTATTCGAGAAGGCGATGTATCAACTCCGAACGAACCGGAAGTCGAGACAAAGGACGAGGGGCCCTATATCGGAAACGCGAACGTACTCGTGCTATAGACACCATCTCTCTTGATGACAAACCGAGCCACAATGCGGCTCGGTTTGTCGTTTAGACCATGTGATATCCGTGGTCATGGTCAGCCGCTATGAAGCCTCAAGCACACACCAGTCGAGCGTCGTTTCGGCAATCGGGAATCCGTCGATTCCTTGATCGGCAAGCGCGACGCCCTTGGGCGTCGGCAGGGCATATCCGCGAAAGGATCGTGGGCCTGCATCCGTTGCGATGATTGGACGTTCTGTTGCTTGGATGAGATCACAAACCAGGTCTGCGACTAGAGAAGCAGGTTCATCCGGGCAATGAGCGGCTCCAGAAATGCATCATGGCCAGGTGCAAGCTCAGGAACACTGCTGGGTAGCTCAGCCCAATACAGCTCGAACAGGATCGGATCGGATGGACCCTCTGATGGATGTTCCTCGCAATGCTGCCATCGTTCGGCTGGAGTGTTCGAGCAGATGAGATGGTAGAAGCGTCTGCGAAAGACTTTGTCTCCCCCCGGCCACGAGAAGTCGATCTCCCCAAGGAAGCCTGCGATCTTGAGTCCCTCAAGTCCTGTCTCTTCCCACGCCTCTCGGAGCACGGCAGCTTCGGGTTCCTCACCGTCGGGGCGCGTACCTGCGGGCACTTGGGGAGCATCTTCGGGGAAGTCTACGTGATCGAACACCAGCAGCCGATTCCCATGTGTGATGTAGGCAAATACCTTGTGAACAAGATCCATCCTGATCCTCCAGCGCTAGGAAATTGGGTGTCACACAACCTCTGTGACGAGATGTTGCTAGGGTGCGAGCATCTGTCCCGATTCTATGAACTGTCGCGTCGTTTGCGATCTAGTACTAGTCCGAAGAGAACGGCGAGGCCTGAGCCTACGCCAATTCCGATGGCAATACTCTTGAGTGCAATCCCCAAAGCCATGCCAACGGCCACACCAAGGATGATTCCGAATGGGGCTGTCCGTAAACCCGTGTTGTTTGCCATAGGTCTAGTATAGCATCCTCAATGAGGGCGATGAAAAGCCCTGCTGACAAAGTCAGCAGGGCATCTCATCAGTCACATTACTCGCTACGGCTAACTGTTTCTAGCAGATGATAGCCAAACTGAGTGGCGACTGGGCCGTGAACAACTCCGACAGCTTCGTTGAACACCACTTGGTCGAATTCAGGAACCATTCGCCCCTGCTCGAATTCACCCAAATCTCCGCCCGATGAACCTGATGGGCATTTCGAGTGTTCGGCTGCCAATGCAGCGAAGTCAGCGCCATTCTCAATCTGCGTCTTCAAGTCGTTACAGAGCTCTTCTGTTTCCACCAAAATATGTCGTGCTGTTGCCTTAGGCATTGTTCCTCCGTTCATCTTCTGCTGAAGATCACTTGCTGGTTGTTTCGGACAGTTTACATGGATTGGTCTCAATCTTCATCGTGTTCTCCACGATAATTATTCCCAATCAATGGGCGTTTCAGCATGGTGCGAGATGATGTTCGACAAGCCGGGGAGCTGAAATGTGCGATCCCACCTCCAGATCTCGTCATCAGTGATGATGCGGAGAATATCGGGATTGGTGAGAGCATCGGCTTGCTCGCGGCCCGAGCCTGGCTCAATGGCATGAAGCAACAGCCCAATTACAGCGCCATGCGCACAGATAGCAATGGTATCCCCACGACTTTCAAGAAGTACCGACTTCGTTGCGTTGAGGAATCTCCTCTGTGCATGTCCATGGCTTTCGCATTCCGGAAGAGCAAAATCGAAATCATCCCACGCTCGCGTCCAAATCTCCGAGAAGTCGTTTCGCAGCTCCTTAATAATCTCGACCTCGTGAAGATCATCCCGTTGCTCGATCGGCAAGTCTGAGTGTCGCGAAAACGGCCCGATCGTCTGAAGACAGCGGAGGTAGGGGCTTGAAAAGACCTGCTCGATTCCCAAAGTTGTCAGCACGTCAACCAGCTGATTCGCCTGAATCATCCCATTCGTGCTCAGAGGCCACTGCGCAGTCGGAAGACTATGGGACGGGCGACTCTGAGCATGGCGAACAAAATAGATGGTCTTCTTCATCGTGTCTCAAGAGTACTTGAGAAGTCGTTTCCGTGCACTACGCGTCGCGGAAAGATGCACCCTCAAGCTCGAGAAGCGAACGCTTCCGCCACAATCCCCCTCCATATCCCGTCAGTCGCCCGTTCTTGCCGATGACCCGATGGCAGGGAATGAGAATGGCGATCCGGTTGTCTCCATTGGCTCGCGCGACAGCACGGACAGCCGATGGTTGCCCGATCGATTCGGCTTGCTGCTGGTAGGATCGTGTCTCTCCACAGGGAATAGTGCGAAGGCTATTCCAGGCTCGCTCCTGGAAGTTCGTCCCCGCCAACGCGAGAGGAACATCAAAATCCTTGCGGTTTCCATCAAAGTACTCATCCAATTGTGACTGTAGCGGTTCGAAGAACGGACTCTGTCCAGGAAGAATTTCGGCACTCAGTCGCACTCGAAGCCGAGAGAGCTGCGTCTCCAACATGCGACGATCCGCATATTCGAGCAGGCAGATGCCGTTCTCTGTTGCCCCCGCCAATAGTGGACCTAGTGGCGAAAGGAGGCGGTGGACATGAATGATCGTACGATGGGCACTTCGACTGGGAGCAAATCCGGTACTCTTCTTGAAGGAATCCGCAAAGCCACTCAGAGACTCATATCCAGACGAGAAGGCTGTGGGCCCAACTGACTTGCCGCCTCGGAGCTGCCCAAAGGCTTGCGAGAGTCGATTCATCCGACAGAAGGCGTGGAATGTCATGCCATGGGTCTTCTGAAACCATCGCCGCACGCGTAATGGGTCCAGCCCTCGATTTCGTAGATCCTGATCCTTGAGACGCAGTGTCGGATGATCCCGGACCTCATCTAGCAAGGGTTCCAGCCAATCTGGCGCCTTTCCCAGCGGGCGTATCGGCTGACAGTGCTTGCATGGACGATAGCCATGCTGAAGCGCCTGACTCGTTGAAGGATAGAATTCCACGTTCTCTCGCTTAGGCTTGCGCGCATGACATGTCGGACGACAAAAGACGCCTGTCGTCCGGACTGCTGCAAAGAACACGCCCTCGAAGCGCGAGTCACGCTCAACAAGGGCGCGATAGCAGATTGTGGGATTGGGCATTGGACGATTGATCAATGGCTTCACCTTCCAGGCTCAAGTATGCATCAGCACTGTATGTGAAGCCGTCTCCTCCCTACAACCGGAGAATGTGCATGCATTTTTCTTCTTGATCTCGGGCCATTCTCCTGTAGGATGAACGACTATGGGGGATTGGTGAGAAATTTGAAAAGGATCAGACCATTTTCATTGGCGATAGGGATTACTGTCATGATTTTCTTCAGTTGCTCAGCTCAGACAGAGAAGACGGCAACGGAGTGGCCAGATCTAGCCGGGGATTGGGCCGTTGTACAGGTGTTAGTAGCCACTGCAGACCTAACCATTGTCGGATCCATATGGATCGACACCGTTGTCGGGGCGTTCACCCACATTACGCAGTCTGGTTCCGCTCTTATCTTGCAGGATAGCTATTGCTTCACAGACGCGACGCCTTCCTCATTTCTGTTTACTACCAATATTGCCGATGTCGTCATGCAATCCATACAGCCGGAGCCACGCACCGCCTCGTTGAGCTTGGTCGACTATGACTTCCGGTTCAGCCAGGACTGGTATACGGAAGTTCGAGGTGCCATTCTCGAAGACCCAGAGAACGAGTCGCTGCCCGCAGATCCCAATGATCCCCGATTGGTTGATCTCGAAGGAGACGGGAACCCTGGAATGACGATTGAAGCCTCGATATTGGGCATGTTTAGGGGCGCAGGATATGCTGTCCAACGCTACAGATATCGTCTGGAGGGATCGGTCGTCAATGCGGACACCATTGTCGGTTATATCGATTGGACGTCCGACCAGGTCGTCGTTGAAGCAACGAACCCTCTGTTCATGGAGGCCTTCACAGATGACACGGATCCAGATCCGACGAAGCACAGATTCGTTATGATCCGGATTGATGAGACATGGAGTTGCCAAACACTCAGAGAACAGCTCCCAGCACTTCTGGAGCTACTCGACTTCTAGATTCCTCAGCAATCGCGTTCGTCTCTCTGTGCCTAGAGCGCAATCGCCAGAAGAATCGTGCCAATTGCCAATGTCACTGCTCCACCGACAATGAGGCCCATGCTGACCGGTCCGATCCATGGAACGCGTGCGCCTACGACGGCCTCAAAAGCCAGCCCGTCAGACGCATCCTCGTTCATGATGACAAACGAGACGTCTCCTTCTTCCAGTTCCCACTCCAATTCCTGAAACCCAATCCCCGTTGAAGATAGTGTCCAGAACTCCTGCTCAGCCGGAGGTGACAGCGGTTGTTCGGATGTGTTCATTCGGTAGCTCAAGAACATGCCATCCTCGTTCGTATCATCGACAACGGCATAGGGGACGCCGCCCAAGTAATCGTCTAGGAGATCTGTAGGAGCCATGCCAACGAAGATCTCCTGGTCAGGATCAAGATTCAATGCTTGGATTCGCAGTGTAGCAATCTGGCCCAAATCAATGGGGCTGCTGGGGATCTCAGGCAGGTCCTCAATCTCCGCAGGTCCCGCGACCAGCGCAAACCCATCCACCTCTACTTCCATGACAACTGAATTGACAAATCCGTTTTCGTCAGTCAAGGCCGTATCAACCCAGTACAAGCTTCCTCCATTGAATAGGAGCGGAAGCGCAATGAGAACGCCCGCCAATCCGATGACGCCAAGCATTAGTCGAAACATGTTCCCTCCTTCGCAGTCTGTACGGCCTAGCATAGCATCCAATGATCTACCGGCCTATTCGCTGCATTGCGTCCAGAGAAGTCCCCGGGTACCGTGTGCATGATAGGGAGGTGGCATATGGGGATTCTCGACGGAAAGAAGGGACTCATTTTCGGTGTAGCCAACGAACGTAGCATTGCTTGGCACATCGCGCAGCATGCTGTGGAACAAGGGGCTGAGTGCGCATTCTCTTACCTGCCAGGAGAGAAGATGGAGGCACGTGTCCGTAAAAGTCTGAGCAATGGTGGACTCGGGGAAGCTTGGGCATTCCCTTGCGACCTTAGCTCAGATGAGGATCTTGATCAGCTGTTCAGTGCCGTAGGTGATCATTTCCCCGTAATCGATTTCGTCGTACATTCTGTTGCCTACGCCAATCGCGAGTACTTGCAGCCAGGCACATTCACAGCAACACCTCGTTCCGTATTCGCTCAAGCATTGGATATTTCAACCTACACTCTCATTGCCATCGCCAATCGGGCGGCGCCACTGATGACGAGTGGCGGATCAGTTCTTGCACTCAGCTACTATGGTGCCGAGAAAGCCGCATCAGGCTACAACGTGATGGGTGTTGCCAAGGCAGCCCTTGAGTCGACGGCTCGCTATCTGGCTGCCGAACTCGGCGAAAAGGGAATTCGCGTCAACAGTCTATCTGCGGGACCGTGCCGAACCCTGTCGGCCATGGCAGTCGGCGGCATCGACGCCCTACTGAAGAAGGTAGAGGCAACGGCTCCCCTGCGGCGTAATATTGAAACATCCGAAGTGGGAAAATCAGCTGTATATCTGCTGTCTGATCTGTCATCGGGCGTAACCGGTGAGACGCATCACGTCGATGCCGGCTACAGTGCCATCGTTTCCTAGGAGGCATCTGGGTGTTCCTGAATGGGACCCCAAGCCGAACAGCTGTTCTCCAGGTTCTTACTCCAAGCAGGGACAGGAGCAAGAGCCGTTGAACCTTTGGAAGGTGAGTGTCCGACAATGCGTTCGTGTTTATTCTGTATCTGGGGCTTTATTCTCATCGTGGTTGGAGCCTCCTTCTGTTCAATCGCCAACTCCGACAACGAGCAGTGGATTCTGTTCGACTCAGACCGAGACGGCGCGAGTAATCTCTACCTCATGCGCCCAGACGGCACAGGATTGCATCAGTTGACGGCGCAATCAAGCTGGGACTGCTGCGGAACCTTCTCACCAGATGGTCGAACGATCGCGTTCAGCTCCAATCGGGCCGGGAGATTCAGCATCTACACGCTGGATGTAGCAACTGAGGAAGTGGTGCGTCTGATTGCGTCTACTTATGACGCGTTCTATCCGCAATGGTCGCCTGACGGACGCACGCTTGCTTTTGCCATGCAGCATCCAGTAGGAGGGGAGCTCTATACTTACGACCTCGATACTGAGGAGCTTGCTCGCTTGACCGACAATTCTGTCGAGGATGTTTCCCCAGTCTGGTCGCCTGATGGAGCAAGATTGGCCTACATCTCAGGACCGATCGGGTCTCCCCAGCTATGGATCCTCGATTTGGCCAGCAGCTCGTCAACCCTGGCTGTAGATGACTATGTCGGTGCGGGCTATCCCAGATGGTCTCCCGACGGGAAATCCATTCTCTTTTCGGCTACTGGACCAGGACTTCACAATAGCGAGCTCTTCATACTCAACACCGTTAGCAGTGAAGTGCAGCAGATCACAAATCATCGTCTCGTTGACGAATTCGGCATCTGGTCTCCTTTGGGAGATCAAGTGGTCTTCAATTCCTACAGAACTGGAAACCCAGAAGTCTTCGTGCTTGAGCTTGCTACAGGTATCCTTCGACAGCTTACGAGCAACTCCGCAGGTGACACGCCATCTGATTGGTGCAGATGCGACGGCGCAGAGGGATGACGCGGTTTTCGGTGGGATCGAGCTACCTAGTCTAGTGACGATCGAGAAGGCGTCACTTGTTCTTAATACGGACGTGCCTCCTCCTCACCGTTGACACAGGCGACCCATGCAACGGTAGTGTTGCCCGTGAGCAGGACACTCTACGGGATCCCAATCGATAGGAGCACTTGGCATGCTGAAATACATAACGGTTCGTATCCTTAGCATCCTTCCTGTTCTCTTTCTTGTCGCGCTGATTTCGTTTGCTATTGTCGCCATCTATCCCGGCGATCACTTCACAGTCTACAAACTCCGCCTAGCACTCAGTGATGACCACATCACACGTGCAGGAGCCGAGCAAATGGTCAGTGAGCTGCGTGCGTTGCGAGGCTTGGACAAGCCTTGGTATTTGCAGTTCTGGTTCTGGTTTGAGGCAGCTGTCACGCGAGGGGACTTTGGATACTCGTTTCAGACAAACAGTCCTGTAAACGGCATTCTATTCGGTGCCCAAAGTGGCTTGGCATGGACACTTCTCATCATGGTTTCATCGATTGCATGGGCTTGGCTTCTCGGCATTCCCGCCGGCGTTCTGTCTGCTTGTCGGTATCAGAGAATTGCCGATCATTGCTTGACTGCCATCTCCTACGGGATTGCCGCATCGCCACCCCAATTACTGGGGCTGCTGTTTTTGTACTTCGTCTACAAGCTAATCGACCCATTGATTATCTCAGGCGGTGTATGGGGGTTGGTCGGATACCAATTTGCCAACCAGCCTACAAGCCTTGCCAAGACGATGAGCACAGTCTGGCATTTGGTCCCTGTATGGTTCATTGTCGGAGCCCCAGTTTTTGCAGCCATCACGCAACAACTCCGCGTCAGCCTATTGAGTACGTTTTCCATGCCCTATCTCAGAACTGCCCACGGGAAAGGTCTCACCAATGCTCATGTGCTATGGAAACATGCCCTTCGTAATGCCGTGAATCCGTTGGTGAGCATGTCTGGCTTCATGCTCTCGATGACAGTAACTGGATCGCTACTCGCTGCCCACTTCCTAGGATTGCCATCTTTCGGCCAAACCTTCCTGGACGCACTCCAACGTCAGGACCAACCCGTGATTACCTCCATCTTGCTAATCTATGCGGGATTGCTTGTCATAGGAACCTTCATTTCCGATCTAGTACTCCTGTTTCTCGATCCCCGTATCCGCTTCACCTAGATCCCAATCGCCTGAATGACTTCTGCGACATCGGGATTGCGACGTCAAGACCGGTCCGATACTCTCACGCCTCAAGCCTCATGGCAGAGCAAAGGAGATTCCATGTTGAACGTGAATGAGTATTTTGATGGCAAGGTGAAGTCGATCGGTTTCGAGGATCGCCAAGGTCCGATCACATCTGGCGTGATGGAAGCGGGAAAGTACGTGTTCTCTACGAGTTCCAAGGAACTGATGACCGTCGTCACGGGTGCTCTCACCATCAAGCGTCCAGATGATGTGAAATGGACAACCTTCCCGGCAGGTAAATCGTTCCCTGTTCCCGCGAATGTTTCGTTCGAAGTGAAGGTCGAGGGTCCAACCGCCTATATTTGCCGGTATGGCTAGAACGCAATCCGATGCCTGCAAGAAGACTCAGCGGGTCAGGATTCACTGATCCCGACCCGCTGAGTTCCAGAGGTTATTCGTAGCGTAAAGCGTCAACGACAGGCAGTTTCGATGCTCGCCATGCTGGCCAGATACCTGCAAAGGCGCCTAGACCGAACGATCCGACAAGAGTCCAGGAGATGAGGCCCGGACTGACGACAAATAGCAGCGAGAAGTCGAAGAGCTGCCCAACCGTGTATGAGGCAGCCCAAGCGACGGCTAGCCCCAAGGTTGTTCCAATCAAGCCTCCCACAAGCCCCATCAAACCGGATTCAATCAAGAAGATCGTCCAGACATGGCTGTTCTTAGCACCCACAGCCTTCATGACACCAATCTCCTTCGTTCGCTCAAGGACCGAGGTGAACATCGTGTTCATGACGCCAACGCCACCAACCAGCAAGCTGATCCCAGCGATGACGGCGAGGAACGCGCTAATCGTACGCATGAAATCCTCAATAAATGCATTGATGTCGCTGGAAGTGATTGCCGAGATCTCAGAACCTCGATCATTGAGGGCTTCCTCAGCTATATCGGCAACCTCATCAACGTCATACCCTTCCTCAGTGCGCACAAGCGTCATCAGCACGTCGGCCTCTTCGTCCCACAGCAGATCCATGGTTTCGTAGGGAACGTAGATTGTGTCACCGTCTGATCCGAAGCTGGCACCCATACCAAATCCGCTCTCAGAGTCCTCTTCGGACTCGTCTTCTGACGGAGCCATGATGCCGACGACTTCCAGATCAAATCCTTCACCATCGCCAGCAACGAAAACCGTGTCTCCGACATCGACACCAAGGAGATTGGCGATGTTCTGATCGAGCATCATCACATTGGAGGACTCGCCGGGGTCAAACAACCGCCCTCCCGGGAGTGCTATCAACTCGCCGGTGAAGGCCTCGAAATCCGTGAGGAGCTCAGATGACAACCCGACGACAGGCATGAAGGCTCCTGGAGGCATGACGCCATTCTCATCGGCCGGCGCTTGGATGAATCCGTTTCGCTGTCGAAGCGCTGCTACAGTCTTAATGCCATCAATCGAACGGAGCAGTGAGATATCAAGTGCGTACTCCTCTGGCTCGCTGTGTGGGCCACCTCCGAACATCTCTCCGCCTGCGACGATGAATGTGTCGTAGCCGAACATGCCAGAAACCTGGTCCGTAACAGTCTTCTCAAGTCCGAATCCGATTGAGAGCAGGGCAACAACTGCGGTGATCCCTATGACAACACCAATTACAGTGAGCCAGCTACGAAGTCTCCGATGGATGATGCTCCTCAACGCAAGTCCAAAGAAATCGAGTAGCTTACGCATTGGACTCACCGTCCTTGGTCGAAGAACTCTTTGACTTGCGTGTGTCAATGCATCCATCGCGAAGTCGAACAATCCGATCCGCAATCTCTGCTGCCTCAGGATCATGCGTGACGATGATGACCGTCTTCCCGTCATTCTTCGCAAGCCCTTTGAGCAGGGCAAGAATCGCCTCGCCGCTTTCCGTATCTAGATTCCCTGTAGGCTCATCCGCCAAGATGATCTCTGGATCATTGGCCAATGCTCGGGCCACGGATACGCGCTGGCGTTCGCCTCCGGAGAGTTCATTCGGTCTGTGCCGGATTCGATCAGCTAGTCCGACACTTTCCAGAAGGCTCTTCGCTTTGCTGCGACGCTCGGATTTCCCGATGCCTTGGAAGATCATTGGCAATTCGACATTTTGCAGGGCGCTCAAGGTCTGAACCAGATTGAATGTCTGAAAGACAAATCCTACTTTCTGTCCTCGGAACGTCACCAGCTGGCTCTCTTTCAGGTCCTTCAGATCTGAACCATCGATCATGGCAACGCCATCAGTCGGCACATCGAGCGCGCCGAGAATGTGCATCAGTGTAGATTTCCCAGACCCAGAAGGGCCCATGATGGCGACAACCTCGCCCTTGTCAATTTCCATGTCTAGCCCACGTAGCGCTCGAACCAAGGTCTTACCAAGTTTGTAGTCCCTGGTGACGCCCTTCATGCTCATCAATGGCATATCTTAGCCCTCGCTCTCAACTACGGTGTACTCGATGAGTTCAAGCGAGAACGTCTCGACCCATGCACCATCTACAAGCTCTTCGGCGCGGATTCGCGGTGAGATATAGACAGGATTGGTGAGTGCAAACGCTACGGTCATACGTACATCCGCATCATCAGTGTCGATGTATGAGCCTTCCAGACACCAAATACCCGCAATGGTCACGCCCTCGATGCCTTCAAAAAGCCCGCCACCAGGAAGAAGGTAGTCTTGGCCTTCCTGAAGCCGATCTCGCTGATCCATCAACGCAGTAAGTGACGAGTAATCGGCATCGTGTCCTCCACCTGAGGAAACCGACGCGGCTCCGAACATAAACCCAAAACCCGTGGCCAATTCGTCTTCGTTACCCGTCTGTTCAGTCACCATGCGAACGGTGTAGCGATCATCACCATACGAGGTCACTACGAGTTCCAGCGTTTGTGGTTCGCTCATGTCTTCAGACATGACGGTGTATCGCATCGTCGTCGTTCCCAATGGGAACACATCGAGATCTGATTGTGCAAATGCTCCGATTCCCGTCAGCAACAGTCCTAGTCCGACAAGCAGTACGATTATTCGTTTCATAGTTTCTCCTTATTTCGTCATCCTAGAATCCCACTGTGGAGTTTTCATGGATGATTCATGTTCACTGTATGAGTGTACTAGCACACTCAGTAAATGCAACTCCGACTACCCTTCATCCTTCTCCTGCGATTGTTTGGCCGGCTCCTTGCTCGCCTCTGAGGCGTCCGCCTGATTCTCTTGATCTCGGAATTGGCTCATGTACAGTCGATAGTAGAATCCGCGCTGCTTCAGCAATTCCTTGTGATGTCCTTGTTCGACGATTTCTCCGTCTTCAATGACAACGATCTTGTCAGCGTTTCGGATCGTTGAGAGACGATGGGCAATGACGAAGCTTGTTCGTCCCTTCATGAGAGTCAGCAATGCTTCCTGAATCTGAACCTCTGTTCTCGTATCCACGGAACTGGTGGCTTCATCGAGAATGAGAATGCGGGGATCCGCAAGAATAGCTCTGGCGATGGCCATCAGCTGCCGTTGCCCCTCAGAGAGATTGGCTCCGCGTTCGGACAATTCCGTGTTATAGCCCTCTGGCAATCGCCGAATGAAGCGATCGGCATTGGCCAGTTTGGCAGCCGCGATGACTTCGTCATCGGATGCATCCAGCCGTCCGTAACGAATGTTCTCCATCACGGATTCAGCAAATAAGAACGATTGCTGAAGGACTATCCCCAACTGACGTCGTAGCGAATCCTTGTGTACTGAACGGATGTTCTTTCCATCAATCTTGATCGCGCCAGCATCGATGTCATAGAACCGAGTCAACAGGTTGACAATCGTTGTCTTCCCTGCGCCTGTCGGACCAACCAGGGCAATGGTTTGCCCTGCATCGACATGAAGACTAACGCCCTTGAGAACGGGCACATCGGGGACATAGTTGAAATCAACGGCCTCGAATGTCACGTCGCCCGTGATTTGTTCTAGATCAGAGGCATCAGCTGTATCTTCAAGATCAGGCACCGTATCTAACACATTGAAGATCCGTTCCGCACCGGCCAAGGCGGCCTGAACTTGGTTGTACAAGTCGCCAAGCTGCCGGAGGGGTTGCGCAAATCGCCGTGAATAGGTAACAAAGGTCGCAATGAGGCCAATACTAACAATTCCCTTGATGGCGAGCCATCCACCGAGGCCTGCCACCACAGCGACATTTGCGTTGGATAATACGCCCATCATCGGCATGATCAGCAGGGCATAGGTCATCGCCTGGATGCCCACATCGCGGACTGTAGCGTTTGAGGCATCGAACTTATCCAGTACACGATCTTCTTGGCCAAAAGCCATGATGACGCGTTGTCCGCTGTAGGTCTCTTCCAGCGTTCCATTGAGCACACCGAGATTGGACTGATAGCTACGGAAGGCGGTCCGCGTCTTCCTGCCGATCAAGGCCACCAATCCCATCATCAAGGGAAGGAAGATCATCGATGCCAATGCTAGCCAGGGGCTAAGTATGAACATCACGATGAGTATTCCCACCAGAGTCAGCAAGCCGGAAAACAGCTGGGTCACATTCTGGCTGAGCACTCGGCTAATGGCATCCATGTCGTTGGTCAGACGGCTCATCAATTCACCTGAAGATCGGCTGTCATGAAACGCCAATGACAGGCGCTGAATGTGAGCAAACAACTCCCCACGCAGCTTTCGCATGGCCTTTTGGGCAATAGTGGCGACAAGAATGCCTTGCCCTGTATTGGCAACCCAGGAAATGCCGTAGGCTGCAAGCATCAGGCTGACAGTCCTCACCAGCGCTGACAGCAATTCTTTGGCTACCAGCTTGTCAATGGCGACACCCATCAGATAGGGCCCCAACAGAGCCATCGTTGTTCCGAAGGTCGCCAACACGAACACAATGATCAGTGTCACTCGGTATGGATATAGATACCCGAGCAATCGACGGGTCGCTCCCTTCACATTCTTGGCTTTTTCAAATCGCATCCCGTGTCCTCGCCCTGGGCGCATCATGCTCGTTGGGCGAGAGGGTGATTTGGATTGGGCTCCGTGGCTATTAGGCACTGGCAGACACCTCCTCAGCAGGAGGAGTGCCATTGGATGGGGACTCTCCCAGTTGCGACTCATAAATCTCGCGATAGATGGAACTACTCTCTAGCAGATCGGTGTGCGTTCCCATCGATTCAATTCGCCCCTTATCGAGGACAAGAATCTTGTCTGCCAGAAGCACGGTGCTGATGCGCTGAGCCACGATGAATCGTGTCGTCGAGTTCTTGGAGTCAGCAATCAGTCGATCGAGTGCGTCTTGAAGCTTGACTTCAGTTTCGATATCCACGGCACTCGTTGAGTCATCAAGGATGAGAACCTTGGGCTTGACGAGCAATGCGCGAGCGATGGCAATTCGCTGCCTTTGTCCTCCTGAAAGGGTAACCCCGCGCTGCCCAACGATCGTGTCGTATCCATCTGCAAGGACGTCAATGAACTCGGCCGCTTGAGCAGCTGCTGCGGCAGTGCGCACCTCTTCATCTGTTGCGTCCATGTGTCCATAAGCGATGTTCTCGCGAATCGTTCCGCCGAATAGCACGGCTTCCTGCAATGCAATACCCACATTCGAGCGCAGGGACTGAATCTCCAAATCGCGCACATCGACATCGTCGAATGTAATTCGCCCTGCAGTCACGTCATAGAATCGGGGGATGAGATGAATCAGCGTCGACTTTCCTGAGCCCGTCGCGCCAAGAATTGCAACCGTTTCCCCAGCCTCAGCTGTGAAAGTCACATCCGAGAGGATGGCCTCGCTGCCACTCTCTCCATACTCAAAACTGACGTTTTCAAAGGCAATTCGTCCCTTCGGAGCTTTCAAAGAACGGGCACTCGACTTCTGCTGGACCTTTGGATCAGCATCCAGAACCTCAAGAATTCGGCTGGCAGAGGCATCTGCCGCGGCAATAGGAGCAAGCATCCCTGCCAACATCATCAGCGGGAACAACGCAAACGCCAGGTAGTTCACAGAAGCAACGATCTTCCCAACGGTCATACCTCCAGCCAATGTCGCAGTGCCTCCAAACCAGATGATCCCAACAACACCCAAATTGAGAATGAGCGTCATGGTTGGCATGAGAATGGCAACGAGGCGCATAACCTGGATATTCTTCTCCATCAATTCGACATTGGCGCCCTCAAATCGCTCGATCTCATGCCTTTCGCGAACAAACGCCTTCACAACGCGGACGCCCGACAAGTTCTCCTGCAAAACCGTATTCAGTCGATCGAGTCGCTTCTGCACCCACAGGAACATGGGACGTACTTTGCGCGCAAACCAGGTGATGAAGATGAGAATCACGGGTATGAAGGTGGCCATTAGTAACGCCAGTTTCGGGCTGGTTATCACCAAGAGAACGGATGCACCGATAGCCCAAATGGGGGCTCGCGTCAGAATACGCAGGAACATCATGACGATCATCTGTGTCATGTGAATATCCGACGTCGAGCGTGTAATCAGATTTCCTGTCTTCAGCTCGTCGAGGTTGCCAAAAGAGAAGGATTGCACCTTCCTCACCAACTCCGAGCGAACGTCATGGGAAAAATTCTGAGCCACGCGAACAGAAAGATAATTGTTGCCTAGTGCGAATAGCGCGGAAAGCAGTGCCGCTCCAAGCATAATCAGCGCTGTCGTCCAGATCACACGCAAGTTCCCAGCAGCGATCCCCTGGTCAATAATACGTTGCGTCAAGCGAGGAATGAGCAGATCGGAAGCAACCATCCCAAGCAGTAAGAGCAGTGCAACGATGGCATACAGACGGTATGGCTTTACAAACCGATAAAGACGAAAGATCGATCTCATCCGGACACCGTCTTTGCCTTATCAGTGTCCGAGGACACCTCTTTCGACTTGTCTGTGTCCGCAGACGCCTCTTTCGACGTGCCAACGTCCGTATCCGCAGCCGCCTGTTCGCCATTCTCACCGTTCGAGGGCTCTCCACAGCAGTCCTCAGCGCTGGCCGATGCATCGTCATCAAGCAGAAAATCATGTGCATGGTGCTCGTGAGGCGCTTCTGCTGCGAAACGGTTATGCAGCTTCATCAGCAATTGCTTCAGCGTGGCCTGTTCTTCAGGCGTGTAGACAGAATTGAGTTCGTCCTCGATCTCCCGAAACACTCGCTTCGCTTCAACACGCATCTTCGTAGCCTTATCAGCTGCGAATACTCGGACAATGCGCTGATCCGCTTCATCGCGTCTTCGCTCAATCCAGCCGTCGCGCTCCATTCGTTGCAGCATATTGGTGACAGAAGCGGGACTGATATGCATGGATCGTGCCAAGTCTCGTTGAGGCATCCCATCCTTATGCCAAAGGTGGATCAGTGCGAACCCCTGCCCTCGATGTATGCCAATCTTTTCCATGTGTCCACGCACGCGATGACCCGTGATGCGACATACTTGGGCAAGCAGTTGCCCTACTGTCATTTCCCGAGTTGGTTTCCGATTCTCATTCATTCGTTAGCCTCTCAAATATTTGGTCCCTAACAGTTAGGAGCCTAACTATATGAATCGGTAGGACGTTTGTCAACCCCATGAGTGGGTAGGCGTCTACGAAAGCGACACGAGAAGCACGCCACAGGAGACGAAGGCGATTCCCAACAGAGCACGTAGAGTTGGACGTTCCTTGAGAAAGAGAACGCTGTAGACAAAGGCGAACAACAATGTTGATCCACGAATCGGCGAGATGGCGCTGGCGGGTGCCATGTTCAGTGCGTGAAGCCATAGCAGCCAACCCAGAAACGCACCACAAATTGCAGAGAGTGCAACAAACAGGACTCCCCGCCGCTCGATACGACGAGGGATTCGCTTCCTAAGGAATGGAACCAGAACGAACATGCCCAAAGCTCCGGAGAGAGCAAAGGTCAGCAATAGGGTCTCGGGTGTCATGCCGGCTTGAAGTGCTAGTTTGGCAGGAACTGTTTCGGCAAATCCCCACAGGATTCCTGTGATCAGGGCAAAGGCAGCGCCGAGCCATGCTTTCGGCTTAGGAGATTCACGTTTCTCAGTAAGAAAAATCGCGCCCACGATTACCAGGACGGCAGCGACGACGACTTGCCATAACAGAGGCTCCCCCAACACAAGGACAGCTCCCATCACTCCCCACAGAGGAGCCGTGCTAGAAAGCGTGGTTGTTTGATGTGCTGACGTTCGCTCCATAGCCAAGAGATAGAAAATGCCGCCGAATGTTGAGTCAAGAATCCCCGCAATCATCGCCAGGCATACAGGCCACCATCCAGGGAATATCAGACGCTGAGTTGCTAACGCATAGATGAAGGCGAGGACTGAAACAAGCATCCAGCGGGCCAACGTGTAGGTCACCAAGTCCATATGTCGAATGCCAGGTTTTGCCGCAGTCATCCCAATAGCCCAAGCGGCTGCAGCTGAGATGGCAAGAAGAATCGCAAGATTGGGCATGGGAACCTCCGGATTGCCGGTTGCTCAGATTTGCGAAGTGTACGTGCCTATTCTGGGAATGGCAATTGCTTCTTGAGATGAAGGCTCTTCGCAGGTTCCTCATCAGGAGAACACACATCAGACACAGTGTAGTGTATAATATTACTCAACTATTAAGATGTTGGGAGGTCGATAGAACGTGAAGATACTTATCGGAATAGCCATTGTCGCCGTCGGGCTACTCGGTGTTGTTGCATTCACCCAAGGTGTGGATGAATCAGTGGTAGAAGAGATCCGCGACGAGATTATTCCTATGGAAGGCATGGAAACGACATACGGCATTCCTCTTACCTTGAGTTCTCTTCCCGAATTCGTTGGCTGGTGGTATACACTCGTTCCCCTCGTCGAAGACGACGTGCGCTACATCGACGGACTAAACGTGTTGGTCGCGCCCTGTTGTGACGATAACCCGGCCTACAAGTGCTGCTGCGAGAACGACGAAGGACAAGCCTGCAATGTTATTCGCAGTGGAAAGGGTCTTGCCGCCCATCTGATACACGATCTAGAATACACCTCCGAGCAAGTATCTTCCGCCGTCCTGGAATGGCTCCAGTTTGCACGCCCCGATTACTACATCGCCGCAGAATTAGAGAGCCGAAACATGGTTCCTGCGCTTTTCGGTATGACAACGAATGGCTCCTGTTACAGAGGACTATGTGGCACACCCATTTCACAAGGCGGTTGCGGCGGAATGAATGAATTGATCGAACCCGCAATAGAATCCAGCAACACCTAATACGTCGACCTCCGGCCTACATGCTGGAGTACCAGAGGCACCACCGACCCCGAAGAACACACCGTCTTCGGGGTCGTTCCCGTTTACATCTTGGCCAGCACGTCCTCGAACATTGTCTTGGCTTCGCCGGGTTCTCGACTAGACTGCCTGGTGACATGAGAACTCAACGAACGGACGTTGTCATATTGGGAACAGCCCAGGACGGAGGTATTCCTCAGCTTGGCTGCAACTGCCCTCATTGCCAAGCTGCATGGACAGATCAATCACGGCGGAGGCTTGTTGCCTCGTTAGCCATCGTTGATCACAACGCCAAGTTGTTCTGGCTAGTGGATGCGAGCCCCGACATCGTCGAGCAGGTACATCTTCTTACCTCTAGCTATCCTGAGTTTAGCCTTGGCGGTATTCTGCTCACGCATGCTCACATGGGTCACTATCTGGGAATAGCGATGCTCGGGAGAGAATCATGGAATCATGAGAGCTTGCCCGTCTTTTGTACACAACGAATGGGCGCCTTCCTGCACCTGAATCACCCCTGGAAGCAACTAATCGATCTGAACAACATCGCCCTCTTAATCATCGAGCCAGGTCACCCCTTGCAGTTGAGCTCCGCCATCACAGTCACACCAATTCTTGTGCCACATCGAGATGAGCTATCAGATACCGTCGCCTTCAGCATTGCTGGCCCGACAAAACGTCTTGTCTATTGCCCAGACATCGATCGGTGGGAAGGCCCCATTCTCGAAGCAATCGAGGAAGCAGATGTCGCGCTACTTGATGGCACCTTTTATTCAGGAGTCGAACTGCCAGGGCGCAACACTTCGGAGATTCCACATCCCTGCATCGCCGATTCGATCAAGGTGTTTTCTGAATTTGAGACGCAAATCCAATTCATCCATTTCAACCATTCCAATCGTCTCTTGAGCGATAGCAACCTTGTGGAGCAGCTTGCCACGAACGGATTCGCGATCTCGGAAAGAATGGACACACACACACTGCAGGCAACAAACGGAGGAATCGATGATTGAGTATCCAGAAGCAGTAACGATCGCCAGGCAGATGAGAGAGCAATTGTACGACAAACCTATCATAAGCGTTGCGATTGCAGACGATCATCCCAAGTTCATGTTTCTCAATGACGATCTGTCTGCCTATCAAGCTCGTTTGCCAGAACGCAACATCGTTGACGTTGCCGCAAAAGGGAAGTGGATCTTCGCTCAGCTTGATTCTGGCGACTTTCTCTTGTTGGGCGAAATGTTTGGCAAGATCCTGCTCGTTTCTCCGGACACTTCCTTGCCTAAGAAGGCGCACGCTGTGGTGACGTTCGAATCAGGAGAAACACTGGTTGTGACGATCCAGGCGTGGGGAGGCTTTCAGGTTCTCACACCAGATGAGCTGGGCAACCATCTCTATACAGGAAGACAGGGCATCTCGATCCTGTCGGACGATTTCACCCCCTCTCGATTCAGTGAGATTCTTGACGGATCGGCAGAGTGGAGCCGAAAACCGATCAAGTCATTTCTCGTGCATGAAGGCAATGTCGCTGGCATCGGCAACGGCATGCTGCAGGACATTCTGTTACGCGCACAGCTCAGTCCGCGCCGCAAGGTTCCGGAGATCAACCCGGAAGAGAGGATCAGGCTGCACGGAGCCATTGTGGAAACAATGACCTTGGCCATCGCTGCTGATGGACGCGACACAGAGAAGGACCTATTTGGATTCCAAGGCGGCTACATCCCCCTGATGGATCGGCGAACCGCGGGCACGCCCTGTACGGAATGCGGAACAACGATCAAGAAGATCTCCTACCTCGGAGGGTCCTGCTACATCTGCCCGTCTTGCCAAACGTGACCTTGATTCGGTAGGTCTTGCATCACCTTCTCCGCGATTCTTAGTGCAGGGATCTTGAGATCGGATAAGGTTATGAGATGGCCAACAAGCAAGACTCCCTTTCTTGGCTCGCCGACCTTAACGATCAGCAACGTGAAGCCGTAACACATGGTGACGGCACGTTGCTTGTTGTGGCGGGCGCAGGCACAGGGAAGACCAAGACTCTGGCCTATCGTGTGGCCTATCTCATCGCGCAAGGTGTGGATCCTAGTCGCATTTTGCTTCTCACATTCACTCGGCGAGCCTCTCAGGAGATGCTACGTCGTGCGTCAGCCATCATCGCCACGGGCGCAAACAATGCCACAGGGCGCGTTTGGGGCGGCACATTTCATGCCATCTCCAATCGCCTGCTACGCACACATCACAAGGCTGCCGGGCTGCGCCAAGACTTCACGGTGATGGATCAAGGGGATGCCGAGGATTTGATGAACCTGATTCGGCATGATCTAAAACTCCACAAGGCTGAGAAGCGCTTCCCGCGCAAACGAACGTGTCTGTCCATTCACTCCCGCTGCATCAATTCCTCTGAGAATCTGGAGAGCGTGCTGCAATCGGAGTATCCATGGTGTCTGGAGTGGAAGGCAGAATTCCGAGAGATCTTCAAACGCTACGTGAGCCGCAAACAAAAGACGAATGTACTCGATTTCGACGATCTGCTTCTGTATTGGCTTCATCTGTTGAGCGATCCCCACATGGCGTCCGAGCTGTCGGGCCGGTTCGACTACGTGCTCGTGGACGAATACCAAGATACCAACAAGCTGCAGGCAGGTATCTTGCGAGGCATGTGCACGGAGCACAAGAACATTATGGTCGTGGGAGATGATGCCCAGTCCATCTACCGTTTCCGTGGTGCGACGGTTCGGAACATGCTTGATTTCCCGGAGCAGTTTGCGGGAACGAAGATCATTACGCTAGAGCAGAATTACCGGTCGGTATCGCCGATTTTGGATACTGCCAACTCGCTGATTGCCGAGGCTCCAGACCAGTACTCTAAGGAACTTTGGTCGGATCGCACGTCGAAACAGTTGCCCAAATTGATCACCTGCAAGGATGAAGCCGAACAAGACGAATTTGTCGTCAAGCGTGTGTTGGAGCACCACGAACAAGGCATTCCCCTGCGCAGACAGGCCGTACTCTTCCGCACGTCGTACCTCTCAGCATCCCTAGAATTGGAGTTGACACGGCGCAATATTCCGTACCACAAATACGGTGGCCTTCGCTTCATGGAGGCAGCACACGTCAAGGATCTAATCTCTATCCTGCGGCTGCTGGAAAACCCGCGAGATGAGCTTGCCTGGTTCCGCGTGATGCAGCTGATGGATGGCATTGGCCCAGGGACGGCGGCAAAGATCGTTGAGCACGTGATGGAGCATGATTGCGACCCACGATCCGTGAGTTCATTCAAAGGCCCTGCGGCTGCTCGGGATGAGTTGAAGGATTTCTGTTCGATGATCGACGATGTTGCGCCCATGGGTGTGAACGAACCCGCCATCCAGCTCGAACGCATCCGCAAGTTTTACGACAAGCTGCTCAAGAAAACCTACGACAACCCCTATGCACGCGAGCGCGACCTGGTTGGGCTGGAGCAGATTGCATCTGGGTACAAGTCGCGGCGCAAGTTTCTTGTTGACCTGCAGCTCGATCCTCCCTCGTCAACATCGGATCTTGCCGGCCCACCTGTCAAGGACGATGACTACCTCATTCTGTCAACGATCCACTCATCCAAGGGCGGCGAGTGGGACGTCGTCTTCCTCATCCACGCCACAGACGGGTTCATTCCTTCGGACATGGCTGCTGGATCACAAGAGGAACTTGATGAGGAGCGGCGCCTTGCCTATGTCGCTCTGACGCGAGCGCGTGACTTTCTCTACGTATCCCGGCCGCTGCGCTACTATCATCGTTGGTATGGATTGACCAACGGCCACGACTACATGCAGCTGTGCCGATACTTCACTCGAAACGTTTTGCCCACTATGGAGACGCTCAACCTGACCCAACCCACGCTGAATCGTAATGACTTCGAGTCCTTTGATGAACCTGCTATGGATATCTCAGAGCGTATTCGCCAGATGTGGGATGAAGGAGAGGTTCCGCTCTAGGACTCAGGCGGCACTTTTCTGTATCATGCCCTGCACTATGTCTACAGATACCAAAGGTCCCGCCTATCGAGTCGAAACCGAGCGTCTCGTCATTCGCTGCTGGCAGCCGCAAGACGCTGCATTGAGCAAAGAGGCAATCGACGCCAGTCGCGAGCACCTGCGTGTATGGATGCCATGGGCAGATGCAGATCCAGATCCACTCAATGCGGTCGTCAATCGCGTGCGCCGTTGTCGAGCGATGTTCGATCTAGACAAGGATTACGTCTATGCCGTGTTTAACAAGAGCGAAACCCAAGTACTAGGTGGAAGCGGACTTCATACGCGCCTTGGGGAAAACGCCCGCGAGATTGGCTATTGGATTCACGTTGATCACATCAACCAAGGCTATGCCACTGAGGTGTCTGCAGCTCTAACCAAAGTAGCCTTCGAAATTGATCACATGGATCGCGTTGAGATTCATTGCAGCCCACTCAACCCAGCCAGTGCATCGGTGCCTCGGAAATTGGGGTATGTTCATGAAGCAACTCTTCGCCGCCGCGGGCCCATCAAAGATGGTCAGCCCGTGGATTCTATGATCTGGTCCATGCACGCAGCCGACTATCCAAGTAGAGTGCCCGCCTCAGCAAAGATTCAGGCCTATGATTCATGTGGAGAGAGAATTCTCTAGATCACAACGTTATTCCAACGCAGTGAACAACGCCGAATTACCACAGCGATTGCGTTGAGGCGATAACATGCCGGAATACAAGAACGGCTTCATCGAGTGGTGTCGTGGGGAGAGGCTATCCTCATAACATAAAGATACGGGGCTGTTTGGCGAACAGCCCCGGAAGAACGCGCATCGTGTTATAGCTGACTAGGAACAGCAGGCCGTCGTTGCTTCACGTCCAACCTGAACCTTGGACTTGGCGGCGACCGTCTCAAGCACGTCAAGGACGGATTGAACGCTTCCGTCTGCCTTCAATACCCTCTCGATTTCGCGACGAAGATTGCGTTGCGCAACTTGCTTGGTACGAAGATTGCGAAGCGGCCTATCAAATCGTCGTTCTTCGACTCGTTCCTCGATAATCCCTGCTGCCAGGCTGCTAATTAGGTGTGTACTAAGCATTATTCCTCCTCATGAGTCTCAGGTCCTGCCAACTCTTGATCACTCTCGATGAACCCCTTGAGAGACACGAGAGTGGCATCCAAACCTTCCGTACGGACACCGTACTTCTGCCGGTGCCCTCTTGCCTTGTTTTCGCCATGAACCGCCGCGATGGTCTCAACATGAATCGACACAAGCCCAGCAAGACGCAATGCTGACAAGTGGTGAATCACGGTTGGCATTCGCAGACGCAGACGTTTAGTTAATTCCGCCATCGTCAATGGGTTTTGATGTAGGTATCGAAGAATGCGCAATCGTGTAGGATCTGCCAGAGCTTTGAGCGAAACCCGAAGCGCATCTGGAACAGGTTCTCCAGGAACCAGTGAGTCCTCTGCAGGTCGGGCACCGAATGTCCACAGACGGCGATTGACTCCCATCGCGTGGATCTGAATAAAGGGACTAACCCAGTAGGATGGAACCAGGGTTAGCTCTTCAATCAGCGGCACATCCTCGTAGCGAATGCCTTGGGAGATCTCTTCAAGAAACGCTAATGTGGAAAGCGACTTGGATCGTTCTTGAGCATGTTCCAATGCACGGATGAGCTTGGGCGCGATTCTTTGTTCCTCTTCCTTGAAGAACACAGCGTGGTAATTGCGCAGCGCGACCAATAGCCGCTCGCCAAATGCCTCTGCTTGAGCCCACGTTTCCAGAACATGCTGCAGTTCCTCGGTACTTGAAGCAGCGTGATGCGTCTTCTTCTTCAAACTCAGCGACCGGAGAGCCTCGAGATCGGCCTCATTCCAGGATCCTTGCTTGGCGACAGAAGAAAGCAGTTGCTGCTTCGGTGTGCGCTCGTCTTCCTGCTGAGAACAACATGTCAGGACCGAGAGCCGATCTTGCTTCTGAATCTGTGAAAGAGCGCTGAGACAATGATCAACACTTTTGGGTTGAGGTAGTGAATGAATCCATTTGGCTGGAATCCCAACAACCAACAGTGACGTATCAAGCGTCTCTCGATCTTCGCATTGAAGCCGCGCACGCATGCCAGAAGCCCATGCACTGCGGATGCCAAACTTCTTGGGTTCTTTGAGAATTGCATGACTGATGAAGAAGTCATAGGCAGTTCCGACATCCCAGCTAATCTTCACTTGGGCATCTGCGCGGTCAGTGGCGGACATGGCTCTCTCCTTGTAGATCGTCATCTAAGTTAGATATATGTATAACATAGATCGCCATCTAAGTCAAATGCGGGGAAACAGCCCTTCGGCTTATCGGGGGAGAATGGTCGAAGAGACAAAGCAGCACCCATCCGCCGCAACATCACAAGAAACGACGGGGGCAACCCGGAGGTTCTATCTCCGATACACCTTTGCTTCTGCGGTGAACGCAACGACTTGTTCAGATCGTAGCCCTGGGAATGCCTCGATCTTCAGACGCTCGTCATCCAGGAGTTGTAGCAAGACTGTTCCTTCAACATGATTGGGGTAAACGTCAACAACAACGTCAGGGTAGGCCCTTCGATTAATCCCATGCCACGGTTCGCCTGTCGAAGCGATGACATGCTGAGATCCCACAAGCTCGTATTTTACCAAGCCAGTATCTGCAGTAACTGCTGCCGGATGCGGACTCAAGTTACCGATAGCATATTGCGCCGTCCGACCGTCATAGGAGCCCAGGGAAATGAAGAGGACTCTAGGATCTATCGGATCGGGAGCAATCGCGAGATGCGTGCTCCAATAGCCAACCTGCTGATCTGGGGCGACGACTGTGCCGGTGATCGTCGAGTTCCCTGCATAGCCGTTGGTGTTCTCGACAAACCAGTTGCCCATCAGCGAACCGGGGATATCATAGTCGAGCTTGCCTCCGAGCGGCTCAACTTGACGAACATTTTTGGTTAGCAGCTGGCTTCGAATTGGTTCATCAAAGTATTCGTAGGGATCGACTGTATGAACCTTCCAGGGTTCAGCAACATAGCTGGTAGGATCGACAAATCCAGGCAGGATGACACGATTGTCATGCACTGAGAAGTCAAACCCCGCAGTTCCACCATCATACGAGATGATTTCGCCAGCAGAGACAGGAACCCGTTCGAAATTGGGACGACTAGATAAGACCATCCCATTGAGATGTTCGAGCGGCCCAGCCAGCTCCTCCAGATGAATCCAAATGGTGAACACATCGCATGAATGCTCAATGACTACGCGATAGTCATCCGCCATGTAACTGACCTCCACAACGACGCCATCAGCAGGAGAATGGACCGTGTACTCACCCCGCACATTCATGTCGAGCCAGTAGTAGTACTGATGGTCCACGGGCGTCACATGCGCTCCCGTCATCAGTCCAAGAGGGAAGATATGGCTTAGATTGGCGGGATCCGCCGGAGCGGCAGTGAATCGCACCTCTCCCGATCCCTGGCATTGCCCCCGCGTGAAGATTTGTGACAAAGGCAAAAGCCCCCACGAGTTCTGGGGTTGATCCAAGAACCCTAGGGTTCCTGCGAAACAACCCATCATCAACACGGATCCCAATACCGCCACGATGGCAACGAGTCTCTCTCTTCCAATTGTGGTCTTCATGATTCTCACCATCTCGATTGTGCCTGTCAGGAGAACGGATCAGCCTGGAGATAGATTGCCTAGAGTCCGATGGATAATCCGGCGTGTCTTGGACTTCCGTCCAACGCTTCTATATTCCTCGTTCAAATCGTCGAAGGAACAAGGTTCTGCTGGACAGCAGTCCAGCAGGTTCTTACTCCTCGGACCAATCCACAAAGGAGCAAAGGGAAGGATGGACAACGGCCCATCCTTCCCTTTATACTTCAGGTTCAAGGAGGAGTCTGGAATGACGGAACTGTAGCTTGCGATTTGTCGATTGAAGGGCCTTGCGCCCACGCAGCTGCATTCCCCCTATACAAGGTGATTCCATGGCTTCTTTAGTCTTTCGCAACATCACGTTCTCCTATCCGGGTTCTCCCGTCGAATTGCTCAAGTCTGTTGACTTTGGCGTGTCTGAAGGATGGGTTGGTGTCATCGGACCCAATGGCGCCGGTAAGACAACACTTCTTCAACTAGCTTGTGGCTCGCTGGCCTCACAGTCAGGACAGATTCATCGCCCATCGAACATTGTCTACTGCCCTCAACGTACGGATGATCCCATGCCAGAGCTGGCCGATCTCCTGGCAGCAACAGATGGTGAGTCTTATCGAGTCCGCGGGTCCCTAGGCGTGGAAGATGACTATCTCGATCGTTGGCAGACGCTTAGTCACGGAGAACGCAAGCGAGCCCAACTCGCCACCTGTCTGTTCATGGAACCAGAGCTTCTGGCTGTAGACGAGCCGACCAATCATCTGGACGCTGATGCTCGTACGAGGGTCGGGAAAGCACTTCACCGCTTTCGCGGGATCGGCCTTCTCGTCAGCCATGATCGAACCCTCCTCGATACGCTCTGTACGCATTCACTCTTTGTCTCCCCTCCAAATGTTGCGCTAAGAGGCGGCGGATACACGATAGCCATCGCCGAGCTTGAGCAAGAAGCTGAGCTTGCCAGAGAAAATCGAACACGTGCTCGCAAGGAACGCAAGCGCTTAGAGAGCGAGGCAGCCACACGCCGCATACATCTGCACAAGGCTGAGAAGAAGAAGTCCTTGCGCGGTGTGAATCCCCGAGACAACGATGCTCGCGCCAAGGCACGTGCGGCGCGTGTCTCAGACAGCGGAGTGAGAAAGCGTGTCCGCCAGATCGACGGACGCGTTGAGAGAGCGACAGCCTCAGAACGCACCATCCGTGTGACAGGCAGGCGATCCTTGGGTATTGGCATCCGGGGCCCGCATCAAAGCAAAACACCTTGTTCACAATACCTGCAGGGGCGCTCTCCCTCGGAGAGACTCGCAGCATGCGCTTCCCTGACCTTCTCATGCAGCCACGTGATCGCATTGCTCTGATCGGAGCCAATGGCGCGGGCAAGAGCACGCTGCTTCGGCACATCATGCCAAAGCTTCATCTGCCAGATCATCAGGTCGTATGGATCACTCAAGAAATTCGGGCTGAAGCCGCTGCCTCCAGCTTGCAGAAAGCCAAAACCTTGGGTGGAGAGGAGTTGGGGCGCGTGATGCAGTGGGTGAGTCGATTGGGATCGAATCCAACGCAGTTGCTGGAGAGTCTAATCCCCAGTCCCGGTGAAATCCGGAAATTGATGTTAGCCTTGAGATTGGCGGATTCACCAGCCTTGGTCGTCATGGATGAACCAACCAATCACATGGATCTGCCGTCCATCGAATGTCTCGAAAGTGCGTTAGGTGACTATGGAGGAGGACTTCTGCTAGTGAGTCATGACCAGCGTTTCCTATCAGCGCTATCCAACATCACCTGGGCAATTCAACTCTGTGATAATGAGCCAGGGGCACAATGCTTGTCAGTCAAGCACGACAGCAGCGGCTCGCTGAGCAGCAAAGGAAATGTTCTATCGTGAACCGATGCGTCCGGGGAACACACTAACCAGTATCACAAGTGAACGGGAGATCCCAGAATGACGATTCGTGCATTGAGCTTACCCAAGGATTTGGTCCCGCTTGAAGACATGCTTGTTCGTACCTTTCAGTATCCAGACAACCCTGAGTGGGGCATTCAAGCCGATGAAGAAGAGGATATTGCCCGTGAGATCAAGACTCTGCGCAGGCTATGGCCCGTCATACGAATCCTGCAGACGGTTATACCTTCCTTGAGGGACTTGATGCGCGGATTCGTTTGGGAGGAAGACGGCCAGATTGGCGCTGTCGTCATGGTTCAACGTAGAGGCAAGACCAATACGTGGGGTGTGGGTATTGTCGGTGTATTACCAGAATTCCGCCGTCGCGGTTTGGCTCGAAAGCTGCTCACAAGAGCCCTGGACGACCTTCGACAGCGTGGTGCGCGGCACATTAACCTAGGTGTGATCTCGAAGAACATTCCCGCCTATGGCCTTTACAAGAGCCTAGGTTTTGAACACTACAGCAGCCTGATCGACTTCGATCACCATCCTGAGCAAACGCCTGCAGCCATAGCCTGTCCTCGGGATTATGACGAGGCCACGATATCCTTGCTAGATTGGAAGCCACGGTATGAATTGGAGAGACGAATCACGCCAGAAGATATAAACAGATACGAGCCTGTGGAGATTGGCGGCTACCGCTCGCCCCTCGTCCTAAGATGCCTCAATCCCGTCATGAATCGGCTCAAGAAAACGGAGGAGAAGAGGTTCGTTTATAAGCATCGAGGAGTCATTGTCGGACTCCTTCGTCATAGCACGAGCCGAACAGGGAAGGGCACGTCATCGATTCGCGTACAGCTCGATCCAGCCCATCCTGAACTAGCGTCCTATGTGCTGGCAAAAGGAATGCGCGCAGTCATGGCGATTAATCCCTCATTGCGAATCCATTGCACCGCTCCAACCTGGATGACATCAGTGGTCGAAGCCGCTCAAGAATATGGGTTCTCTGAGCGCGTACGCTATCACGCACTCGCGTTGCTTCCCTAGAGACCTCTTGGCTGAGTCTCCTCAGGTGGGGCCTCAGAGCGAACGAGCTGAAGCCACGTTTCCGGTTGAAATAGAAGGGGAGAAACATCGTCCGCGTAGAGAAGGGTTCTGTTCCAGCAATCGTCATCCAAATCAGCTGGGAGCCATGTCCGCAATCCGTCGGAATTCGCGAACATGGAGATGATGGCCAATGGCAACATGGGGGCTCTCCAGGGGATCTGGTATTCCAGATCTGACGGGGTTCCCATATACACATTGCTAGCGAACCATCCCTCGTTCTCGAAAAACGTCGTTCTCTCCCACAGAGCGTAGGACGATTCCTCGGAGGATCGAGTAGATCGGCAAGCATAGGGCAAGTAGCTATCCGTCTGAATCCATTGATCATCAACCAGATCATAGATCGCCGATCCGAGCGCAGCTGACGCATGCAGCACGTTCACCAATCCATCCAACACGACATAGACATTGGTTACAGGCTGATAGCCTGCATGAATGGCAACGAAGAGATACAGATCATCTGCCATCAGAAACAGGGTTCCCGTTGACTCCATCGGCAGCTGCACAGCGTTGTCCCATTCACCAGGGGACATGGTGCCATCGATCACTGGCGATGTCCCACCGGGCACCTCAATCTCTATGCGTTGGGCAGTCGCGACGGCAGAAACCAGGAGAAGTACAACGAACAGCGCTAGGGGAGAGAACAATCGAAAGACAGACCTCATCGCAACCTCCTCAAATCAATCGGCAAAACAACGGCTTCATCAGTATACTGAAATAGAGTTTAAACCCCGGTTCATAAGAGGTTCCCAGTGAGTCGTCCCTACTTCATGCAGTCAGCCCGCCTTGGCATTCGCCGGGCGACAGTCAAGGATGCGGCATTCATTCACACCCTGTGGACCATGCCTGCAGTGATGCGGCTCGTCGGTTTTCCTCAAGGGTTATCACTCTCGGTTGGTGAGATCGAAAAGGGAATCGCAAGCAGCCCAAATTCCGAGATTGGATCGCGCCTGATCGTCACATTACTTGAGACAGCAGAACAGATCGGACAATGCAAGATCGGTGTTCCAGACACCGATGGGATTTGCGAGCCTGACATCAAGCTGCTACCTGCATACTGGGGACATGGATATGGCAAGGAACTGTGGGCAGCCATGATTGACTATGCCTTCCTCAACTCCTCGGCTCACATTGTGCAGGGGACGCCCAACCAAGCCAATCTAGCTTCCATCAAGATGCAGAAGGGATCCGGGATGATTCAGGTGGACAAAGGGGTGTTTCCACGGCATCCTGGTCCTCATCCCGGAGCTATCCCTGTTCCCTACTTCAAACTTCAGATCACACGGGCACAGTGGCTGACTCGCCAAAGAACCCACAAAGGGGGCAAGACATGAGCCATGAATCAGATGCTGTCCGAGATGCGTGGGAGAAGAATGGCAGATGGTGGTCGGATCGATTTGGTGAGGGTAACGACTTTCACCTCAATCTGGTTGCCCCACCTGTTGAGAAACTTCTAAACATCCAGCGTGATGAGTTCGTTCTCGATATTGCCTGCGGCAATGGGGCCTTCTCACGCCGCATGGCCGATCTAGGTGCCCGGGTTGTGGGCTTCGACTTTTCCACATCGTTTGTTGAGTGTGCTAGAGAGCGAAGCGGAGCGTACGAAGACCGTATCGAGTATCACGTCATTGATGCAACGAATACAGAGCAGATGTTGGCTCTAGGAGAGAGACAGTTTGCTGCCGCCGTCTCCAACATGGCATTGATGGATATGTCTGACATTGAGTCGCTGGCTGAATGTGTCCCAAAACTACTAAAACCTGGCGGGCGGTTCGTATTCTCCATCATGCATCCGTGTTTCAACAACCCGGATATTCGCATGGCCATGGAAGAGGAAGACCGGGATGGTCAACTGGTAACCACTAGATCGATCAAGATCGGCAGATATCTCACACCGTTTTCGTCCAAGGGGGTGGGCATTGTTGGACAGCCGGTTCCGCAAACCTATTTCCACCGACCTCTTCAGGATCTACTACGTCCCTTTCTTGCTCAGGGAATGGCGCTCACTGGACTAGAGGAGAGAGCTTTCTCCGATGTGTCGAATGCTCGCAGTCCGTTGTCCTGGGATCACTTCCACGAGGTCCCACCTGTGCTCGCTGTCCGAATGAGTCTCTTGTAAACTAGCCGTTCGCAAACGAGCAATCCATTGGAGGAAGAATGACACTCATCGAGTTACTTCAATCGCAAGTCGAAGACACGTATCGAGCAGCAGATGACCTTCTTGACATCGTCGAGGATGCAGATCTGAACTGGAAACCAAGCCAGGGGGACAACTGGTGGACCGTCGGGCAGTTACTTCTCCATACCACGGTCAGCTGTGGGATCTGGTGCAAGGGGTTTGTAACAGGCACCTGGGATGACGCTGGCGATGTCGATTACTCGAAGGTCCCTGAAGGCCAACCACTTCCTCCAGCAGAGGCCTATCGTTCGATCGAAAACGTTGCAGCCGCTCGCGAAGCTCTCGCTGCTGACAAGGCTGTTGCCCTGCAGATGATCGCGTCAACAACAGAGGAAGAGCTACTTACCAAGAGTGTTGTCGCTCCTTGGAATCCAAATCCGCGCATTCTATCCCTTCGCCTCCTCGATATGATCCGACACCTGGAGTCCCACAAATCTCAGCTTTACTACTACTTGAAGATGATGGGAAAACCCGTTCACACAGGACATCTGTGGGGGATGGGAAACGTGGTCGAGGATTAAACGCGGCCTGTGGCAATCCACTGAGCCCAGTCTGGGAAGCCGTTGTTCTCTGCTTCTTTCGCGGCAGCCTGCCAATCATAGGTAACTGCCAACAATTCGGCTCGAATGCGTCCCCCGACCACATCCACCAAGGCATAGCGGGCATGCGGCGTGCCGTTTTCGACTCGATGGGACATGGGCACATCGTCCTCGAAGGCGGGGCAGCCAACGCTTCCTGGATTAACGATCATCCGACCATCTTCCAAAACAACGTGTCTTGGAAGATGGTCGTGACCGCAGAGGATCAGCGGCTTCGCAACTGCAGAAAGCTGCGCGACAATCTCCGTCTGTGTGGCAGGGCAGACGCCCCCATCGTCTGATGGCCTGGTTAAGAGATAGCCAGTGCGAGAATTCGGTTGAGCGTGAAAAGCCATCAAGTCATCGCGCTTAATGCGCAGCGGAAGCGAGGTCAGCCAATCGAGGTGCCGCTGCGTGAGAAACCCACGCGTGAACTGAGCAGTTCGTGATAGTCCTTGAACGGCAGGAGGATCGACAAAAACCTGATCCTCATTCCCAGACACGGTTGGCATATCCAATGTCACCAATCGATCCAAGACTGGTGTCGGATCAAATGGGCCATAAGCACAGTCGCCGAGATTGATCACCTGATCAACGTGGCGATGCTCTATGTCCCGGAGCACGGCATCCAGAGCCCTGATATTGCCGTGAATGTCAGATAGAACTGCCAGCTTCATACTTGCCTCAGCGGCCGAGAATCGTGCCAAGTTCAAGAATGAACCGCTCGTTTTGCTCCATGGTTCCAATCGATACACGAAGAAAATCGGGCAACTCGTAGCCTACACACGGCCGAACAATAATGCCCCTCTCAAGCAGCCCTTGCTGTACGGCCAGAGCATTGGAGCCGATACGCACGAGAATGAAATTGGTGTGGGACTCCGAGTACCTCAATCCTAGTCGATCGAATTCGCGATACAGATACTGTCGTCCCTCCTTGTTCCCGTCAACGGATTGTGCAACGAACTCAGTATCTGCAAGTGCGGCAATTCCTGCTGCCTGAGCAAGCACATTGACATTGAACGGAGGCTTGATCCTAAGCATGGTATCCATGATGTCAGAAGGGGCAAAACCATATCCAATGCGGATACCCGCCAATCCGTACACCTTGGAGTAGGTACGCATGACGAACACGTTCTTCTTCCCCTCCCGGACATAGGCGAGCGAATCGGGGAAATCAGTCGAGTCGACCATTTCAACATAAGCTTCGTCGAGGACGATGATAACGCTCTCAGGAACCCGCTGAATAAAAGCATCAACCTCATCAGCGCCAACGATTGTTCCCGTGGGGTTATTGGGATTGCAGACATAGACTATCTTGGTGCGGTCGGTGATTGCCTCTGCCATGGCATCCAGGTCGATGCCAAGATCATCAGTAAGCGGCGTCTTGATCATGCGTGCTCGCATGGCCGACGCGTACATTTCATACATAGGGAAGGAAGATTCGCTCGCAACAACCTCGTCACCGTCTTCGAGATAGGCCATCGAAAGCTCAAGGATCAAATCGTCGGCTCCATTTCCGATAGCCACCTGACTCATATCGACATTGAAGTGTTTGGCCAAGGCAGATCGGAACTCGTAGCCAGCACTATCAGGATACTGATTCAGTCTGCACATCGCCGCTTCCATGGCGGCAAGAGCTTTGGGCGATACGCCGAATGGATTCTCGTTGGATGCCAGCTTGATGACATCATCGAGCCCGTATTCGCGCTTGACGTCTTCGATGGGCTTTCCGGGAACGTAGGCCTTGATGGAATCCAATCCATATTGCTGGTGAATGCCTCTGCTCATGGTGTCAATTGCTCCTTTGAGTTGTCTTGCCGTTTGTCGGTATCAATCGTGCGTCCCCTGCTACGCATCCACGCTCAAAAAGAAAGACTGGGTTCAGGTCCAATTCTTCGATTCCGCCGAAGCGAAACGGTAGTTGCGAAACATCTGAAACCAATCGTGCCAAGGCAGGGATATCTCGGAGAACGCTTCCTCTTGCCCCTTTCAGAATCTTAATCCCTTTAAGCGCTTCAATCATCCGTCGCGCCTCATCGACAGAGACGGGGGCCACGCGGAGAACGAGATCTTTGAAGATCTCCGTGTAGATGCCACCAAGACCCACAGCGATTGCCGGACCAAACTGGCGATCGGTTGAAAGGCCAACAATGGCTTCTACGGGATGGTCGATCATCGGCGTGATCAGCACACCGTCGAAGGATTCGGATGCAACGAGCCCCTGCATCTTGGAAAAGGTTGTCTCAATTTCATGGTCCGTCACCAGATTCAGAGCTACACCGCCTAGGTCAGTCTTGTGCACAACCTGCGGGGACACGATCTTCATGGCCACGGCCGCATCGAATCTTCCAGCAGCCTGCACGGCTTCGGCAGCCGTTTGCGCGAACTTGTGAGAAATCACAGGAATGCCTGCGGCTTCCAGCCAATCCATGGCCTCAGGTTCACTCGGCCGCTGGTTCCAAGATGACGGCAGCGACGCGGTTCGCAGGGGCTTCGAACCCGAATTCGTACCCAGTGTAGTCCTATTCACAGATGCCCCAAGCGACTCCGCCAGGTGCTCGCGTTCGGCCATCCGAGCAAGTACGCGGGCACATCGCTCTCCGGTCACATAGTTGGGCACGCCTCCTGCTGCGAGAATAGGAAGCGCTGCTTCAGCGGGTTGTCCGGCAACGAATGAGGCAATGATTGGCTTTCCTGCCTTCTGCGCAGCAGCCACGACACCGCGCGCCAGAGGCGCGACGTCAAGATAGGGTGTATTGACGTTGATGGCGATGGCAGCGTCGTACTCAGCTAATGTTTCAATGAGCGTGTCTCTGTATTCGTCCTCTGTACCCTGTACAGTCAGATCAAATGGATTGGTCAATGCGTAGAAATCCGGGAGCTTTGCTGCCAAGCGATCCTTCAATTCCGCGCTAGGTGGCGGAATCTCAAGCCCCTCGCGATCACCTGCGTCTGCAGCTAGCACGCCGGGACCTCCGGAATTGGTCACAATGGCAATGCGGTTGCCTTCTACAGGTGGCAGATGCACAAACCCGCGACACAGATCAAACATCTCTTCGATCCCGTCCACACGAATGGCTCCGCACTGTCGAAGAGCAGCTTCATAAACGGCATCCGATCCAGCCATTGATCCTGTGTGGGATTGCGTCGCTCTGCCGCCTGACTCCGATCGACCTGATTTGATGACAATGAGAGGCTTGACCACTGACAGGGCTTTCGCTGCTTCCATGAATCGGCGTCCGTCAGACACTGTCTCAATATAGAGGGCGACAACGCTCGTTTCGTCATCATCCCGCAGGTAGTTCAACAGGTCGATCTCCGAGATATCGGCAGCATTGCCGTAGCTAACGAATTTGGAGAGTCCGACACCCTGTTCCTCAGCCCAGGACAACACAGCCCCTCCCAAGGCCCCGCTTTGGGAGATGAAGGCAACGTCGCCTACGGGTGGTCGCGTCTCCAAGGTTGGGAATAGGGCGTGCTTGGTATTGACAATGCCCGCGCAATTGGGGCCCACGATGCGTATTCCATACTGCCGCGCAATGGAGAGGAGTTGCCGTTCATCTTGTGTGTTCCCCGATTCAGAAAAACCGGCTGTAATAATCACAGCTGCTTTCACGCCAGCTCGGCCCGCGTCTTCGAGAACACTCGCCACAGTCGTCGCTGGGCTGGCAATAATGGCAAGGTCAATCGTTGAGCCGCTTGCAGAGTGCTCGGCAATCGACTGTGCCGCAGGAATTCCTCGAACCGCTTGCCCCTTGGGATTAACGGCAACAACATCTTCGAATCCCCCATCGAGCAATTGAGTAATAAGCACATGCCCAATTTTGCCCGGAGAACAGGACCCAACAACTGCAACTCGGCTTGGCCGAAACAGTGCATCAGCCCACGAAACGGACATCTCAGGTCTCCTCATTTTCGCCGTACTTCAAACCGGCACGAAACGCACAACCATTGGAGCCAGCCGATTTGGGCCAGCGGTTCAGAAGGACAGATTCAATGGTCTCTACATCAATGAGCTCTCGTAGTACATGCGTACTGAACATGGCCCCCAATGTGAACACATTGGCAGAAACACGTCGATCATCAAACATAGGACGATCATGAGGATTCAGTATCAATACATCGCGAGCCACATCGGATAGCACAGCAAGAACAGAGGCTTGAGATGGGTAGTCATCTTCACCCAACATGACGCCTGTGGGCTCCCACACATGATCATAGAGAACAAACTGGCCTTCGGGATGAATGAGCGCTTTGCCCTTCAAGGCCTCAGATCTCTCCATCGACATCACCAGATCAGCACTATGTTCGGCAACTCTCGGCCCAGCAGCGTCTCTTCCTAATCGAATCTCGACCTTGACGAACCCCCCTCGCTGCGCCATGCCCTTGGTCGGGACGTACGACACAGGAACATCGGCCGCCAGCGCAGCACGCGTAATCAAATCACCCAGCGTGACAACACCCTGTCCACCTACGCCGATCAATGCAATGTCGCAGGTTTTCATGCCGCACCTTCCTTCGTTTCAGATGTTGAGATCCATTGAAGCGCACCCGTTGGGCAAAACCCTACACACAGGCCGCAGCCATTGCATTGAGCCCGATCGATGAGAATGGTTTGGGCTTCTTGATTAATGCTCAAAGCCGGACAACCCGTCATCTTCAAACATCGCTTGCAAAGGATGCATTTGTCAGGATCAATCGTCGTCTGTCCCGCTGCTATTCCTCTGCGATTTGCTTGGATAGCACACTCACGTTGAGCCAGCACCACATTGACGCCGCTAGGCTCTGCGAGACAGCTTGCCAGGGTTGCCGTCATCCCCTCCATGTCGAATGGATCAACGACCTCGACTCGATCCGGTCCAAGACCGCGGATAACAGCCTCGATATCCACGCGCCGGCCTTCGGCCTGGAATACATCAGCAGTTCCGGCGTTGACCTGCATGCCCGTCATGCCCGTCCAGCCGTTGTCCATCACAATGAGCGTGAGCTGAACTTGATGCTGGATAGCGTTGATGAGCCCAGGGATGCCACCGTGGAAGAACGTCGAATCACCAATCGTCGCAATGACAGGGGCCTTAACACCACTATGAACGTACCCCTGGGCAAGGCTGATGCTGCTACCCATGGAGACCTCATTCCAGATGAGGTTGAAGGGCGGATTCATTCCCAGAATCGTGCAGCCAATGTCGCCCGTCACCATGACGTCGTCCTTGGCAAAACCCGCCTTCTTGACTGCCGCATCGATCGCCAGATACGTCCCGCGATGGGGGCACCCAGCACAGACCGTTATTGGCCGCGGAGCGGGCGAACACACGCTTTCAGCTTGTGTTCGTTCAAGAATCGGCTGTGCCGATTCTTGTGGTTGGATGGCATCTGAAGATCCTGATTGCTCGGTGAATTCCATGTCAAGAATACTTGAGAGACCTTTGAGCACTTCTGCGATGCCGTATTCGCCGATGGGAGAAAGCGTGCCGTCCATTTTTCCGATGATCTGGCCTGAATACCCCAGTTGTTGCGCAGCGACATAAACACCGCGCTCAACATGCGGATCCAATTCCTCAAGAACGAGGACCTTCGAACAGTGGCCAAGCAATTTCTTCACTTCTTCCTCAGGGAATGGGATTGTTGTGTGTGCTTCCAGGACTGAGACATCAGTCCCCGCTGCGATGCTCAAGCCCTCTGCAAGGTAGGCATTGACCGCCCCCACAGAGACAATGCCAACGCCTCCTGGCGTATCGGACAGCGTCAATAGATTCAGGCCCATCTCCTGCACGAGAGTTCCAGCATGGGCGAGTCGATCAATCAATGCCTGGTGCTGATCCAAACAAATCTTCGACCCCGCTTTGGTGTAGCGGGTGATATCACGCTCCAGGATGGGCTCAATCGCTTTCGGCTGAACAGGATCTTGTGTGGTCACCAAAGCATGGCCCAGAGCGACTGCCGTTGTCAGACGAACAAAAACAGGAGATCCCGTCTGTTCGGACAACTCGTATGCCGACGTCATCATTTCATAGGCTTCGGCTGGTGTCGCTGGTTCCAGCATTGGGAGATTCGACATCAGGGCGAACCCACGAGAATCCTGCTCTGGCATCCCTGCACTGACACCGGGATCGTCTGCTACGTAGATGACGAAGCCACCATTCGTACCTGAATAGGCAATAGAAATCAGAGCATCGTAGGCCACATTTACGCCCGACATCTTCATTGTGCAAAGAGCACGGTGTCCGGCCCACGCAGCGGCAGCAGCAATCTCAAATGCCACCTTCTCGTTGCTGCTCCATTCAACGTATCGATCCGGCGGATTCAGCTTGAGCAAGTGTGTCAAACAGCCCGTAGATGGCGTCCCCGGATACCCGGTAGCTACACGAACGCCAGCACGAAGTGCACCAACAGCTATCGCTTCATTCCCAGTTAGAATTCGCTTTGTCATGAAAGAATGCCTTTCTTGCGCGCTTCATCAACAGCTGCCAACACGCGTTGGGGAGTCAGAGGAAGCTCAGTAATACGAACACCAAGTGCATCAGCCACGGCATTGGCTACAGCTGGTGCGGCCGGGGTCAGGGCGGGCTCTCCGATGCCCTTGGCTCCAAATGGTCCTACGCCAGTGCCAGACTCCAGCACAATCACGTCTGTGGCTGGGAAGTCAACGGCTGTTGGAATGAGGTAGTCGGCAAAAGAGACTGTCTTCGGTATGCCGTCCTTCATGATGTAGTCTTCCATGAGCGCATACCCCAGCCCTTGGTGACTTCCCCCGGCAATCTGACCAATCACTGCGGCCTCATTGATCGCTCGTCCCACATCGTGACAAGCCGCGCTCTTCAACAATTCAATCTGACCTGTCTCAAGATGAACGGCCACTTCAACAGCTTGCGCTCCGAACGTGAAATCTGGCCAAATATCGCCTTGCCCCGTCTCAGGATCGATGCCTTCGGTAAATGGCGCATTGAATTGTGACAAGTGGGCCAACGGCAATCCCTCTGCCGCACACTTGCCAACCAGCGCCGGCATCTCAATCGATTGCTCAGGGTTGCTGACAACAAACGCACGGCCGTCTGCCAAGTCAACGCTGTCCGCAGGGACGCCAAACTCTTGAGCCGCTCGATCAACCAAGCTCTTGCGAACGACATTGGCTGCCATAGTCACGGCGTTTCCAGACATATAGAGCTGGCGAGTTGCCGTTGATGTGCCAGCCAGAGGGGTCAATGCGGAGTCCGTCGCATAGATAGTGACCCGATTCAGAGGGACTCCCAGAAGCTCAGCCGAAATCTGACACAGGCTATTGGATTGGCCCGCGCCAATATCGGGGACGCCGCAGCGGATAACCACTGTACCATCCATCTCAATGCCTACCCACGCACGTGAGGTATCGTGGAACCAGGTAATGCGTCCGTACGATTGGAAATATGAGGCCAATCCACGTCCGACTTTACGGGTTGACGTACTTGGGGTCTCCTCACCAAGAGAGGAGAGGACACGTGTTGCACACTCTTCAGACCAGGCTGCTGATTTGATCACTTGCCCGGTACCTGTCGTGTCACCCGTTGTCATGTAATTGGCTTGGCGTATTGCCAGGGGATCCAGACCCAGCGTCTTGGCAATCTCGTCCATCTGCTGTTCATAGCCAAGGGCTGCCTGCGGTCCTCCAAATCCTCGGAAGGCGCTGGTGAACGTTTGATTCGTGGCTGCAGCCACACTATCCACATGCAGGTTGTCAATCTTGTAGGGGCCGGCTGCCATAGCGGTGGCATAGAGCAATACGTAGGGGCTGAGATAAGGATAGGCGCCAGAGTCAGCGACCATCGTGATTTGCGAAGCTGTAATCATGCCGTTGTTCTTCACACCCGTTCGATGGGTCACTGTGAACGGATGCCGCTTCGACGTGCAGGTGAACGCTTCCTCACGTGTATAAACCAACTTCACTGGACGACTGGTCGCCCGCGTCAGTAGGGCAAGGAAGATCTCAACGGTAATGTCTTCTTTGCTCCCAAATCCCCCGCCGACCATCGTTCCGCGAATGCGAATGCGATTCTGCGGCACACCAAGGGCTCTGGCAATCGATCGGAAGTGCTCAACCACTTGAGTACAGACGCGGATATTGATCACGCCTTGTTCGTCTGTCCAAGCGACCCCCGCATCTGGCTCTAGATAGGCATGCTCGATAAACGGCATCTTGAATGTGTTTTCGATAGTGACATCGGCTTCTGCCATTCCTGCTTCAAGATCGCCCTTTCGTATCTTCCACCGGGCCACTGCATTGTCAGGCTCAAACAGAATAGGTGCCCCGGGTTTCAACGCTTCTTCAGGATCAAACACCGCAGGCAACGCCTCGTACTGCAGGTCGATGAGGGTTAGTGCTGATTCAGCAATCGCAAGCGTTTCCGCAGCAATGAGGGCAATAGGTTCGCCGACATAGCGAACAACGTCCTTGGCCAACACAGGAGCATCGGATCCAGATCGAGCTTGTTTTCCTGTCTGACCAGGCATGTCCGTATTCAACTTGGCATCAGGCGCATCCTGATTGGTAAGAACACAGACCACACCCGGCAAGGCTCGCGCTTTGGACACATCGAGTCGGGTAATACGTGCCGAGGGAACAGGGCTACGGAACACCTTGGCATGCAGCATATTGGGCATCGTAAAATCGGCTGCATACACCGTCGCGCCAACAGCTTTTCCAAGTGCATCAACGCGGCGAAGAGGTTTGCCCACTTGCCTCAAGGGAGGCAGATGATGTTCCGGCAACGGTTTCGGTTGAACGCGATCCATTACGCTGCACCCCCTTCTGCATTGGCACGAGACGTCTTATCCAAATCCGACTCGAGAATACGATTCGAGGAATCGAATTCTCGTCCGCGCTTGCTATGCGAGCGCGCATCCTCGCAACGCGAGGAGCCAGGGATTGAGGGCAAATCTCGAAGCCGTTCCGCCGAAAGGCGGACAGCTTCGACGATTTGACCGTATCCCGTACATCGACATAGATTGCCAGACAAGGCATCACGGATTTCTTCTTCACTGGGATCGGGATTGCGATCAAGCAACGCCTTGGTCGAGATGACCATCCCAGGAGTACAGAACCCGCATTGAATAGCCCCTGCATCTGCAAACGCTTCCTGAATCATGTGAGGCTTCTCCATAGTTCCCAGTCCAGCATTGGTGATGATCTTGGCTCCGTCTGCCTGCATAGCAAGAACCATGCAGCTATTGACAGCCTCGCCATTCAGGAACACAGCACAGGCACCGCACTCGCCAATTTCACACCCATTCTTGACGTCTGTGTAGCCCAGATCTCGTAGCGTATGAAGGAGTACAGCTTGCGGTTCGACAGCCACGGCATGCCGCCGCCCATTTACCTCTAGATGGATCAGTCTCTCAGTCACGCTATCTCACCATCCTTGCCACGACCAGCAATCCCATTCAGAATTCGTCGCGTCAATCCATAGACCACTTGGCGTTTGTACTCAGACCCCGATCGCGGCTGAGCTGACAGCTCCGTGAGTCGGGCTGCTTCATCGATCTTCTCCACAGTTAGCGCCTGTCCGACAAGCACGTTTTCGGCATCCGGCACACGCAACGCGACAGCCGATGCCGCTCCGTGGGCAATCCTCGCTTCACGACAGGTTCCGTGCTCATCAAAATCTAGCCACGCGGCCACATCAACCTTGGCCATGCAGGAAATCATGCGCAATCCCATTTTCTGGAATCCGCCCTTACTCGATGACGGGGGAATGGCAAAACGAATCTTGGTTAAGAGCTCGTCTGAGCGTCGCTCCGTTTCGAATGCTCCGAGAAGGAACTCTGACAAGGGAAGCTGTCTCACGCCGTTGCTGCTCGAGAGCTCTACTGTGGCGTTCAGGACGAGGAATGCCGGCGCTGTGTCTGAACAAGGTGCAGCATTGACCAGATTGCCCCCGATCGTCGCACGATTTCGAATCAATGTGTTGGCGAATGTCTGAGCCGCAGCAGACAACACGGGCGCGTGTGTTTGTATTGCCGAGCAGCGAAGGAGCTCGGCAATTGTGACCGTTCCGCCAAGAATGATCTCCGTATCCGTCACACCAATGCCGCATAACTCGTCGAGATGGCTGATATCGACCATCGTCTCAGGCACCAATTTGCCATCACGGACATCGACCATCAGATTCGTCCCTCCAGCTACAGGGAACGCCCCCGATTCCGTCGCCAACATGTCCAAAGCCTCAGCAAGTGACTGAGGTTTCAAGAATGTGAATGCTGGAAGAGCCATCAGTCTTCTCCTTCCCCACTTCGATCAGCAGCCGTATTCACAGCACTGACTATGCTTGCAGTATCCGCGGCCCAATAGGGGCCGTCCGAGAAAGCGCATTCATGCGCTTTCTCCAAGGTTATGACAGCATTGTTGGGAGGGAGCGTCATGAATCTTCCCTCCCCGATGCGTGCTGAACAGCACGTACAATGCTGGCATAACCCGTACACCGACAGTGATTGCCCTTGAGATAGTCGCGAACTTCGTCTTCTGTGGGCTCAGGAATCTCTTCCATCAGCTTCTTCGTCATCATGAGCATTCCCGGCGTGCAGTAGCCACACTGGAAGGCGTTTTCTTCGATGAAGGCGTCTTGCAAAGGATCAAGAGTGCCGTCAGCAGCAGCCAAGCCTTCTACAGTTCTCACATCTCCGCCATCTGCGCTAATAGCAAGCACAAGACAACCAAGAACAGGAGATCCATTGAGCCAAACCGTGCACGCGCCGCATTCGCCAATGCCGCAACCATACTTGGAGCCAGTCAGCTCTAGTCGCTCACGAAGGACGTTGAGCAGCAATTCATTGGACGTCACATCCAATTCGAGAGTATCGCCATTGACGGTCAATGTGATCGTCGTTGAGTGTCCGGCTTCCAGACGTAGCGAGCCCTCTCCCTGAAGGCATGGTTCAATCGCCTTCCCCCTGGGAAGGTCAACGGAAGACTTGCCTTCAGCCGAACGATCCCATGCGGCCATTAGGGCATCATGCACCAGGGCAACGGCAGCTCGTTTTCGATAGTCAGCTGTCGACCGCACATCGTCGATTGGGTTGATCTCATCTCCAGCCATGCGTGCTGCATTCAGGACCACATCTCTGGAGAACGGTTTGTCAGACAACATGGATGACGCCTTCTTGGCTCGAACAACCGTGGGTCCGACAGAGCCAAGGGCAATGCGCGTACTGACAACGCGTTCGCTGTCGCGGACGAGTCGAACGGCTACAGAAACTTTCGCCAAATCAGCACGCACGCGTGCCAGCTTGAGAAAAGCGCTGGCCTGCCCTCTCTGCGGGCTGGGGAGGAGAATGGATTGAATCAGTTCGCCCTCTTCAAGAGCAATGCGCCCTGGCCCCACCAACAAGTCGGCAACAAGCGCTGCTCGCCGACCATTTGGACCGACGATTTCGGCTTGAGCACCCAACACAACCAAGGCAGGAACCGTATCTGATGCAGGCGATCCATTGGCAATGTTGCCGGCCAAGGTTCCCATCATCATCACTTGCGTCGATCCAAAAGCAGCGGCAGCTTCAGCCAGTGCTGTGTAGTCCGTCCAAAGTACGTCAGAGATGGCCAACTCGCGAATTGTCGTGAGTGCGCCAATACGAAGTCCCATCTCCGTCTTCTCTATCCCACGAAGCTCGGGAACCCTAGAGATGTCAACGAGAACCCTGGGGGCCTTTGTCAGCTCATTAGCAGTCGCCATCTTAAGCTTAACAAGCAAGTTGGTACCGCCAGCGAGCAGTCCCGCATCTGGGCATTCAGCAAGCACATCCAAGGCATCTCTTAGGGAAACTGGGCGCACATAGTCGTACTCGTGCACAAGAACATGGGAGTTGGCAAACGGCGATCCATCAGAGCCATCACCATGATGAGCATGTTCGTGCTTTGTCGTCTTGATGTCCGTCATGAACGGTCACCGCCTTGTTTGGTTTGAGAATCGAGCCCAGATCGGTCACAGAGAAGCGGTTCATTTCGCGCTTCTCCTTTTCTTGAGCGTTCGTCAAGAGCGCTCAAGACCTTTTCAGGTGTTATAGGTAGCTCGTAGAACCGGACGCCAACAGCATTGGTGATGGCATTTGCATAGGCTGCGGCCACTGGATTCATAGCGGCCTCACCGATGCCCTTGGCACCAAATGGGCCCGTGGGTTCATAGGAGTCGGCAAAGTGCATATGCAGGCCCTTGTTGTCTGGCATCTCAGCGATGCCTGCCACCTTCATATCCACCCACGATCCTCGTGATAACAGCTGGCCGTTACTATCCCAATCATTGGTTTCAAACAACGCGTAGCCGGCGCCCTTGGACAACCCGCCTTCGAGCTGACCAATAGCCATCGATGGATTCATCACCGTGCCGCAATCCGATCCCATGGCCACGTTTTTCGTAGTCACCATGCCTGTCCATGTGTCGATTTCAACCTCAACAAACACGGTCACGTAAGCAGGAGGGCAGTTGGTGGGTCGGTACGATTCCACTGCAGCAATCGTTTTCCAGCTTTCGCTCCAGCAGCGGGTGGCGATCTCTTTAAGCGTCATTTGCCTCTCAGGTATCGATTTGCAATAGACCACACCCTGGCCCTTTTCAGCATCCAGCTTCATGTCGAGGGCATCGGGATAGATATTCAGGAATCGGGCAGCTGTCTCAATGATCTCTTCACGCAGACTGCGTGCAGCCTTGTGTGCAGCCCCACCGCCAGCATAGACACCGCGTGTCGCATGCGTAACACAGTCATAGACTGTGGAGCACGTCTCAGCGGGTGCCATGTTGACCAAGTCGAAGGGCACGCCGAGTTCCTCGCCAACAATCTTCGCTAGGGCTTCAAGCGTTCCGCCTCCGTGATCCATCAATGCCGTAATCACATCTACGGAGCCATCAATGTTGAGCTTGACCATCGCACCAGAGAAGTCGATGACATCGCCCGGTTGGGGGGCACCAGCGCTGGATGTGTGGAAGCCTCGGCCAACACCGATTCCGGTACGGAATCGACCTGTTTTGTCGGCAGGGGCAATACGATTCGACCAGCCGATCAACTCGGCGCCCTTTTTCATCAGCTCGGGCACGCCGTCAGACAGAACAACAGACTTCACCTGCGGTCCTTGGCCCCAGAACGTGTCACCCAGGCCGATGTAGTTCTTCATGCGCAAATCGACAGGATCGATGCTCAGCTTGTCCGCCAGCTCATCCATCAACGATTCAGCAGCAAATGTCACTTGCGGATTGCCAAACCCCTGCATCGCACAGGACAACGCCTTGTTGGTATAGACGGCGGTTCCTCGGTAGCGAATGTTGGGAATCTTGTACAGGCTAACGAGCCAGCCAATGGACACACCCAGGAAGCTATAGGCTTGAATGTTGTGCACGCCGATGTCGGCGACAACCTTCATGTCTGCACCCAGCAGGGTGCCATCGTTCTTGGCTGCCAGCTTTAGGTCGATGGTGCCGCCATAGCGGGTGTGGTCGTGTGCGTCTTCTTCGCGTGTCAGCGTAAGCTTCACGGGTCGCCCACTCTTTAAGGCTAGGGCTGCGCAAATGGGAATGGGAGCATTCATTTGAATGCTCGATCCGAAGGTTCCGCCAATGGGCACACGATGCACATTCACCTTGGACAGCGGAATGTCAAAAATCTCACCAAGCAGAATGCGAACGTTGTGGATGGATTGGGTCGTCGGCCATACGGACAGTCCGCCATCGGGTTCAGGTCGACACACACACGATTTCGTCTCCATCTGGGCGTGGTAAACCTTCTCTAGCTTGAACGTCCCCTCAACAGTCACATCGGCTTGTGCCAGGGCGGCTTCGTAGTCGCCCTCGTCCACGTCACGCGTACAAGCGACGTTGTTATCGATGGCGATCTCGGATTCACCAAACATCACAGTCTCATAAATGGTCGGTGCATCTGGCTTCATAGCCTGTTCAGGATCAGTGAGGGCAGGCAGCACCTCGTACTCCACCTTGATGGCGCGGACAGCTCGCTCAGCCAGTTCTTCAGTCTCAGCAGCCACTGCGGCAATGGCCTCACCCAAACGGCGAACCTTGTCGGCCAGCACAGTGTGATCTTTGTGCAAGACAGGGGGGATGGTGATGATGCGCTCGTTGTAGCGCTTCTGAGGCACATCATCGAAAGTAATGACCGTTACACCCATCGCCTCAGCGATCGATGTGTCAATCGACAGGATATTGGCGTGAGCATATGGACTACACAGAATCCGCCCGTGTAGCATACGAGGAAGGCTGATGTCAACCACGTACTTCTCTCGGCCCGTTACTCTAGCTACCCCGTCTTTGCGAGGGAAGCTCTTGCCGACAGTATCTAGAATCTTCTTCTGCTCCATGCTCTAACCAGCTCCTCTAGAATTTCAATCCACAATAACCGCACGGCTGTTTCATCTAGTCGGTGTCGCTATGACGCGAGAAGTGCTTATGAACCAACTCTGACGCCTCCTGTCCATTCTTCTTCTCAACCGCAGCGATAATCGCACGATGCTCTTCTGCGGATTCCTTCAGGTATTTCCTGCGATTAGGCAAATAGGACTGGCGTTCCATGTCCTTCCAGCCCTCGTGATCCATGTAGTCGAGAAAGCTTCGTTCCGTACTCTCGACAATGGCGTTATCTGTGGCTTGAGCTAATGACAAGTGGAAATCTCGATGAAGGCGGATGTAATCTTCATAACTCTCGGACTCAGCTGCCTGATCGAGAGCGTCCAGCAGTCTTGTGAAAGCCGGAGCTTTGGACGCATCCCATCGAGCCGCCGCGAGCCGCGCTAACCCGGATTCAAACACAGCGCGCGCCTCCTGAAGCTGAACGGCCTCAGTTGATGCCGCGATGGCATCAACAATAGCATTGGCCGTATCACCATTCGCTCCCCCATCAAGGGAAGCCACGTAGCTTCCGTCTCCGACTCGCGTCTCGACCACACCCATGAGTCGAAGTGCAGCCAACGCCTCGCGAACTGACGTTCGACCCACGCCCGTCAGCTCAGCCAGTTTGGCTTCCGAAGGCATCCTCTCGCCAGTCTTGAGAGAGCCGTCTTGAATGGACGAGAGGATCCCCTCGATTACATGTCGAGGGCGATTGATGTCAGGTAGCTTCTCAAGCGCCATCGGCACTACCTCCCAGAAGAATCGCGGAGAGATTCTTCCAAGCCGCTTCCAACGAGGTAAGGGGCCAAATAACAGTGCCTGGGCTTATTCGTGTCCTGCAATTGCTCGAAGGTCATATCTCTAGACTCCATTTCAGGAAGCGAAGCATTCACTCCCTGCAGGCAACGGGAATGATATCTGCCTGCTGTCTGACAGATTATCAGAACGAGGCCCATGAAGTCAACAATCCAGGATGGCGATTCAGACTAGCAGGGGACTTGGCGTTTGCGCGTAGACACGTATTGCAGGCTTATCCGCCCAAGTCTAGTGGGCTGTGGCCCTAGCTCGAATTCATTCGGGTGTACCAGCTGTCAATTCAATTGAGGATTACGGAATCAAGATTGGCAATGCTCTCTCTCGAGGCTGTCGTTCGTTTGAGATAGGCGACAGAGCCGAACATGAGCTGAGCAAAATGTGGATCAGTTCAATTCCTCATCCCCAACGAATGGCTAGCACGATGTTGTTGCGAACAGAGACCGAACGCACGGGATGGTAGTACGACCAGATTTCCACTTCCGCAAGCTTCTGGGCTACAAATCCGAGATCCGTGGCTGTGGCAACAGCGTCTGGCTCACCCCACGCTGATACGAGTTCTGTCGTTGATTGACTGACAAGGTCTTCTCTTGCCGGTGCGTTGGTATAGCTGAACGCTCCGTTCATGCTCACGAAGAGCAGGAAAATGAGAGCGATCATCTCTACGGTGCAGCATGCAATTTTCATAATCCCCCCTGTATCAGATCCTGGTAATAGCCTAGAGAAGGGATGTTGGCGTAACTCTACGCTGTGACCTTTGCAGATGGCTTGTCGGTTCGGAAGAGAGAGCACCAATGTCCGAATGTAATATAGGTCACATTCCCGCGCTAGTCAGATCGGGGCCTCCTATAATAGTTAACAAAAGCACATCAGCTTTCTCCTTTTCCATGTTTTTTTCCACCTTAATTTCATGTTATTCCGATCGCCTATTGAAGCACACTAGAATCCTCACTGGGACAGCGCCAAACTATGACTGAGCTTGTCTCAGGAAGGCGGACAAAATGAAAAAACTCGGATTGGTACTGACAACGATCCTCGCTCTTTCGATTGCTGTAGGGGCGACGACCGTCGATCTCATCGCGGGGCAACACTACGAGGCAGGACTGGTTGATGTCTTCGTAACCAACAATACTCTGACGATCTACATCCTGGCAGACAATGGATGGGCGCTCGAAGAGACTCATGTATATGTTGGTGCTTCTGCCCCGACGAAAGCGGCCCCGGGACGATTCGGATACAAGCACGAAGATCTCGGAGAAGCATTCATAGACGTATACGAGATTTCTCTCGATGGCTTTGACGTTGAATGCGGCGCCGACTTGTATATTGCCGTACACGCTGTAGTCATAGGTGTCGACAATGAGTATGGGGAAGAGACGGCCTGGGGTGAGGGTGAAACCATCCGCGCTGGTAAGAACTGGGCCATGTACTTCACGCAAACCGTGGAGTGCGAAGGACCGATGATTTACTAGGCCCCTGAACAATCTGATCAAAACGTGCTATTGCTGAAGCACATCTGAATTCGAGTTTCGAATTTGGATGTGTTTTGCATTGTGCCCTTCAACCAAACTCAATCGATCTCTCAGACCTGCACCCGGACAAGCGTCCTTCCAAGATCTCACGAGGTCCATGGCTGCCTTCAGGATGAGGCAGTAGCCTTCATTGTTTGGTCTTGGAGGTTGCGTGACAACAGGTCTGTCTCGATGTCTGAAGTTGGCTGCGGCAATAGCGTTTCTGTTAGCCGCTTGTGCCTCTGTCTGTCTTGCCTACGACCGCCAAGCAGCCCTCGACTATGCCCTCGACTACTGGGACAAGGTCTGCAGCGACGGCTATTACTTTGAGGAAAGCACGGGACCAGCCTTACTTGGTGACAGACAAGCTTTGCCGACAGATGCTGAGGGGTTCGATTGCGCCCATTTCGTGTCCTGCTGTATTGGCAGTGAGCCGAGCAATCCTGCTGGCGGGCTCACTGTTCCTAGTCGAACCTCTGCGTATGGCGAACCTGGTGCTCAACGGTTGACGGACTGGCTGCTTGATCAAGGAGCAACACGAGTACAAGGAATATCGGATTTGGTCCCAGGCGATGTTGTCGCCTATGACGCGGATCACAATGGATGGATCGAACATGTCGCCCTGTACATGGGTAACAGACTGGTGACTGCGCATTCGCTCAGCCGCTACAGCAAGTGGAATCCTGATCCAACGTCGGACTTTGTCTTCCTCCATCTCCCCGGCGCCTATCAACCGCTGCAGACTTCAGCAACACTCGGCGTGTTGAGCTGGCTCCTGCTGGTCACATCAGTCATTCGACTGACGGCCAGCGTATTTTTCCGTCTTCGCTAGCCCTCTCACTCCATCTATTTCACTGGCTTTCGCGTGTTCACTGCCACGAAACTGAGACGCTGCACGTATAGTCTCAGGGAGCTTTAGAGGAGGGATGAGAACGAATGAATTCACAACTGAAAATGCGGCTGCGCGTGATTATGCTGGCAGTAGTAGCGATAGCCTTATCCATTTCTGGAGGAGCCCAGACAGATTACAGTCCGCCGACGATTGGTGACATGAGCATTCGTCATGTCGTGGTTCACGACTTCGCCACCTTTGCGGGTGCTGTCGTGACGTCTCTAATGTTCACACCTGATTCCCAGTCCTTGGCTTGTGGCTTTGATGACGGAAGCGTTCTGCTCTTGAACATAGGTGATGGAGCGATTATTCGTGAGTTGCCCTCTCACGATCAAGCCGTGACCAGCGTCAACATCTCTCCTAACAGTCAATGGCTGGCATCGTCTGGCAAAGACGGGCGGGTTCACGTCACGGATCTTCTAGATGACGCGAATTCTCTATCGCTCTCTCATCAAGGCATCGTCTACGAGGTTGAGTTCTCTCCTCAAGGCACCTATCTCGCCTCTGCGGGAGAGGAGAAGCGCATTCGCTTGTGGAACGTTTCAACATGGGAAGAATTGGACTCCATCGAAGGGCACACAGGAACAATCTATGCTCTCGGCATCTCTCCCGCCGAGGACCTCATTGTCACGGGGTCGGGCGATACAGATCCGAGTATTCGACTTTGGAATCTTCAAACAGGCGAGCTGTTACACAACGACTTGTACGAAGGAACCGTGACAGATATCGAGTATTCGCCACGGCGGAGTGACCATCATGCGACAGTCGCCAGCAGCCAGCGATTACTGACGCTTTGGGATGTGGATGAAGGCTCCATGCTTCATATCATTGGACCTTTTGGCGGGGCGACAAACGATATCGCCTACTCCAGCGTAGGGAACACGCTTGTTGCTGTTTGCGAAGACGGGACGTTGTTCTTTACCACCATGTCATGGTGGACCGAGAAACGACGGATTCAATTCGAGGAACCTCTTGTGGCTGTCGCATTCTCCCCCTCGCGGCAGTACATCGCCTGCAGCGACGTGCTCGGGCACATCTATCTGCTGTACATTCCTCAGTAGCAGCACGAGATCTGCCTTGAGACAATGAATCGGGGACGAAACGTTGTGTAAGATGAACCTACAACGCGAAAGCTCGTGACAACCATCTAGTCCGCATAATGCAAAAGGAGTTATCCCATGCGACTTGCCCTCATACAACAACACGCAGCAGCTAACAAGGCAGATAACCTGGAAAGAGGTCTTGCAGCCGCGCGTGAGGCTGCTGCTCAGGGTGCAGAACTCATCTGCTTTGCGGAACTTGCCTTCGAGCCGTTCTATCCGCAGCGTCCGTCAGACGGGACCAATTTGGAATTGGCTGAGTCTATTCCGGGACCAATCACTGACGCCTTCTGTAACTTGGCCAAGGAATTGGGCGTAGTCATTGTACCTAATCTCTATGAGAAACAAGACGAGACAACCTACGACACAAGCCCGGTCATCGATGCAGATGGTCGCCTGATCGGCGCGCAGCGCATGGTCCATATTCCCGACTACGAAGGCTTTCACGAGAAGACCTACTACACACCAGGAAATCTCGGCGTGCCTGTCTTCTCGACTGCTGTCGGGCGTATTGGTGTAGCCATTTGCTACGATCGTCATTATCCGGAAACCATGCGTGCCCTCGCGCTGGGAGGCGCTGATCTGGTTTTGGTTCCTCAAGCTGGTGCTGTTGATGAATGGCCAGAAGGTTTGTTCGAAGCGGAAATGCGAGTGGCCGCTTTCCAGAACGGCTTCTATGTCGCCTTGTGCAATCGCGTTGGCAGCGAAGAGTTGCTCGACTTCGCAGGGGAATCGTTTGTCTGTGATTCTGCAGGCAATGTCATCGCACGAGCAGCGAAATCACGAGACGATATCCTGATTTGCGACATCGACACGACGGCAACCGCTTCATCGAACGCTAAGACTCTGTTCTTCCCCGATCGCCGGTCCGAACTGTATGCAGATTGGCTAGGCTCGACGGCAACGCCGGAACGAGCCAGTGAGCCTGATAAGAATGCCTCTGTCAGTTTGCGCGTTCTCACTGAAGAAACCCTTCGCCCCATACTCTCTCTCAGCAGGCAGATGATGTCAGGACAGGAACGTATGGTCGCACCCAATGCCGTTTCCATTGCCCAAGCCCATTTCAACAGTAAGGCGTGGTTCCGCGGTATCTATGCCGACGACACAGCCGTTGGCTTCGTCATGCTCTACGATGACAAGGACAAGCCCGAGTATTTTCTGTGGCGACTAATGATCGCAGGACCTCACCAAGGCAAGGGATTCGGCCGCCAAGCCATGCTCAAGCTGATTGAGTACGTCAGGGGGCGTCCAGAAGCCAAAGAACTCCTGGCAAGCTATATGCCCATTCCTGGAGGCCCCTGGCCGTTCTATCAATCTCTTGGCTTCGAGCCCACAGGGAAGATGGACGGCGACGAAGTCGTCATCAGCCTGAAACTGTAGCTCTCCACAGAAAGAGACAGCCGTAATAGATACGAAGGGGCCTACCATCGTGTTCTTCCGGAGCGGGGAACACCCCTGTTGATGTAACCGAACTGTGGGCTTGCGTGTATATCCTCCGATTCCTTCTAGGAGGCGATATGTATGCGACGCTCTATGTCTTGGGCAACCCTTCTTGTTTCCCTGGTGTATTTGGCCGCAATCTCCGCTGGCGCGCTTGCCGACGGCGTCATTCTCCCGGATCACCCGGAACATGGGTGGCTCTCTGTTGTCTACCACGATGTGGATGTCACCATCCGTGATGGCGTGGCAACCACGCACATTGATCAGCTGTTTAGGAATGACTTAAATCGCGATATCGAAGGGCAATATGTCTTTCCTCTTCCGCCTGGCGCTGTGATTTCGAGTTTTACGATGTGGGTGAATGGCGAGGCACTTGAAGCAACGATCCTCGATGCCGATGAAGCACGAGCTATCTATGAGGATTTCGTTCGCCGCGCCATCGATCCTGCTCTGCTGGAGTACATCGGTCGAGACACTGTTTCGGCGCGTATCTTCCCGATTCCTGCGGGAGGGGAACGGCGCATCGAAATCACGTATACGGAGCTACTATCTGCTGAAGCCGGCACCTACCGCTATCGCTACCCTTTGGATACCGAGCGCTTCTCTGCATTGCCCCTGGAGCGTATGTCGATCTCCATCGATCTTGAAACCTCGGTTCCCTTGAAGGCTGTGTATTCTCCTTCGCATTCGCTTGAATTGGGACGATTGACTGAGATGACGGCGAGCGTGCAGTTTGAGGATTCGAATGTCCGCCCAACAAAGGATTTCTTCCTCTATTATTCAGTTTCTCCTGACGACATGGGCATGACTCTGCTGACGTACCGTTCTCCAAACGAAGACGGATTCTTTATGCTGATTGTCACCCCTCCTGATCAGGCAGGGTCGGAAACGGCCATCCCAAAGGATCTCGTGTTTGTTCTCGATACTTCCGGAAGTATGGGCGGCGACAAGATCGCGCAGGCGAAAGAAGCCCTTCGCTTCATTCTTGACAATCTGAGCCCTGACGATCGCTTCGCTGTCATTGCGTTCTCTGACTACAACGAAGCGCTTCAGACTGCGCTAACTACCGTGACTCCAGAGAATATTGGCCTAGCAAAAAACTGGATCTCGAATATAGCTGCTGGCGGAGGAACCAACATTGATGATGCCCTGTTGCTAGGTTTTTCCTTGTTCGAGGACAACCAGCGACCGCAGTTTCTCGTCTTTCTTACAGACGGAGAGCCCACAGTGGGAGAACAGGATCCTGTAACCATTGCAGCCCACGCAGCGAGTGCCAATGCTACGGGTGCCCGACTCTTCTCATTTGGCGTTGGCAACAACGTTAACACCGTATTGCTCGACCAGCTAGCACAAGAAAATCGCGGAACAACCACGTATGTGCTTCCAGGAGAGAACCTGGAAGTCAGCGTATCCAGCTTCTATCGCAAAATCGCATCTCCTGTGCTCGCAGACATTACCTTGGACATCGAAGGCATCGAGGTGTTTGATATCCATCCCGTCGACTTTCCCGATATCTTCCGAGGAACGCAATTGTTGATTCTCGGCCGGTATCGTGGCGAGGGCGATGCACAGGTGACCTTAGCCGGAAACTCCCTTGGCATTCAGACATCCTTCGTGGCGAATCTGTCTTTCTCTGGCGTTTCTCTAGAAGACGGTTTCCTGGCTCGATTATGGGCAGGGCGGAAAATCGCCTATCTACTGAATCAGGTCCGCTTGTATGGAGAAAGCGATGAACTGTTGAACAGCATCATCACACTCAGCCACCGCTACGGCATCATCACACCCTATACGTCATTCCTAGTCGATGGCGACGACGCTTCCTACGAAGAAGCTGCAGATGCTGTTCGTCAAACCACGGCGGCGGCTCCATCAGGAGCCAATGCTGTCGCAGGCTCGTCGTCACTCAAGGCGCTATCTGAAGCAGAGACCGTCCAAAGCGATGTTCAAGGAGTACGCATCGTCGATGATCGAACCTACTTCTATACAGAAGGGATTTGGGTCGACAGCGAACACGTCGACCAGGAAACCCTCGACATCGCCCTTTACAGTGATGCCTACTTCGAATTGCTCAGTCTTGTTGAGTGGATTGGACCACATTTGGCCATTGGAGACGCCATCATCCTGCGCATCGGCACAGTATTCGTTCAAATCGGAGAGGAAGGCATGGAAGAGTTGAGTGAGGGACAACGCGCGTCGCTGTCTCTCTAGTCAGGCAATTGAACAGGGCGCAGGCCTCGTGCGTGCGCCCTTTGTTTCCTGCTGGCTCTAGATACGGCATTGACATGCTATCGAAGCAAGCAGTGTCTGTCAGATCGCCGCAGTAGAAACATTCAGTTGAGGACCTCATTGCCGATCTCTTGCCCTTCCTCAACCGGGCGTGAACGAGCTCCCAATTCGTCACGAAGTCACAGATGCCCTAGGATCGAACTGAGGTGATCTGCGCTGTGAAGACTGGGACTGTCGTTACTCTTGCCATCGTTCTTCTTGTTGCTGGAACCGCAGAAGCGGCATCAATTCTTGATGTGACGGAGGTTGCGGATCTCGTGACCACGAGCATTCTTCCTGAACTGGCAATCTCCGCGGACTACATCGCATTTACACATCCACAGCTTCTTGATGTGAATGACGAACTCGCTCCCTACGCGCCATCGTCAATTCCTGCTGATGTCAATCAGCTTCCGTACCTTGTTCCTTACGATTTGGATGACCCGACATGGCTTGTGTGGATTGACCTCCAACCCTACGCACGCTATGCCCACGAGACGTTGTTCGTTCTAGTCGATGCTATAAATGGCTCGTATGTCATTCATGAAGAGATGTGGTGGCCAGTCCTCAATGGAGAGTCCCTATGGGTCGATCAAACCAGCTATTGGGCTGAGGAGAACTGGATTGCATCCTCGCTCTCCGGAAGCATCCCAACCGGAGATTCCCTGGCTTCGTGCGTGCCCGATGTGCCAGGGTCTGACTACTATGACTGGGCGCTGATCATCAACGGATGGTCGCCTGGTGAACCGGGAGAAGAAGGTTTCAGTGCAGACGCACGCGGCATGTGTGAAGCACTCAACACATTGGGAATGCGTGTCAGCATCCTTGATGCTGGCGCAGCGTCCCCCGAAGCCCTTGAAGCGCACGTCATTCGTTTGTTCACGGAAATACCTCTCTACATGTGCTGCGATCGCCTCTATTTCTACATCACGTGTCACTCGTCGCCAGGAGCACTATGGATCGGCGGACTGCGGCTCTCAAGCACGGAACTTGCTCGAATGCTAACGTTGCCAGGAGACACATACGTTCCAAGTCGCGTTTACGTCATGCTTGAGGCAGGCTATGGCGGCAGCTTCATTCCCGCCCTCAGTCCTCACAGCAATATCAACCGCGTGTGGACAGCCTCAGCAGCCAATGAACCGGCAATCGCCGATCTCGATCCGCAGACCGATCCGAATCTAGAGGATGCAGGCGGTGAGTGGACGAGCAGCTTCCTAGCCACAATGGCGCAACTACTACGGGACGATCCGCTGGCGATTCAGGCGACCGAATTCAGCCGCGAGTACATGCCCCTCAATATGGCCTACGACAGCTTAGGGCCAGTGAATGCGGCGATGCTGGAAGACTTGAGTCACCCTGCTAGCTATCTATTTAGCGACTCGGACCCCGAGGGACTTCTCGAAGACGTTGCGTATCTGGCACGCTGGGATCGCGCTTATCATCTCAATGAGGGGAATCTCGAAGAAACGATCGCCCTCTATGAGCACGCTCCCTACATGGAGCTAATCTGGTTCCTCAACAACATGGCGCGGCACGACTCACTTCCACGACCATCACCCGAATTCAACGAGCGGGTTGGGAAAGGGGCCGCCAAGAATCTAGCTCACAGCGATTGGTGGAAGCTCTGCGACTACTTCTGGAGCATTTTCACCACTCCTGTGGAGGGGGAGTAACCCACGAGCTACTGCACAACAAATGGCAGAAGGCAAAGGCGACATCCCTGCAAAGCCTTGGACTAAGACGATTCCCTGTCTCACAACAGACGCGCAGATGATGTGGCTCGTTGAGTTGCTAGGAGCCGTCCGAATCGTTAGGGGAAGTGGATTCCAAGGAACGCCAGGCGGGGCCATAGTCAGCCGCTCGGTGCTGGGTGATTGGATGCTGATCACTACCATCGCAATTCATCACGTAAATCTCTTCATTGCCATGCTCGGATTCGTAGACAATTTGGGAACCATCTGCAGACCAGGACGGGAACTCATCAGCGCCGGCGAAGTCAGTAAGCTGCTGAAGGAGACCGTCATCGGAGGCCTCGCTTTGTAAAACAGCTTCGACGTTCATGACATAGATATTCCAGTTGCCATCTCGACGCGACTGAAAGGCAATGGATACTCCATCAGGTGACCAGGCGGGAGCAATATCCCATGCACTGTGTGTCGTCAGTCGGCGAGGATCGCCGCCAGCAGCATCCACAATATAGATGTCATCATTGCCTCCGACATCCGCTGCGAAGGCGATTGAAGATCCGTCGGGAGACCAGCTGGGCTGGAATTCGCCAGCTTCTGAATGCGTCAATCGCTGAAACTCACCCGTGACCGTGTCAAGCACGTACAACTCGTAGTTGTCGTCTCGATCAGAACCGAAGACAATCCTCGTTCCATCTGGCGACCAGCTGGGGAACTCGTTGTTGCCGTCTTCTGTCAGCCGAGTGAGATCCGTTCCATCCGCATTCATCACATAGATGTCCCAATTGCCATCACGGTTCGACTGGAAGGCAATCCGTTCTCCATCAGGGGACCAGCTCGGAAGGGCATCGCGAGCGATGTGATTGGTGAGTCGTCGGACGTCACTGCCGTCCGCGTCCATCGTATAGATCTCCCAGTTGCCATCTCGCGTTGAGTAGAAGGCAATCTCGTTGTCCAGATCAGCGGAATCTGTCGCTGACGTGACATTCGATATGCCCAAGCAACAAAACAAGACAAGGGCAATCGTTGTGATCCTACAGATTGTGCGATAGGCAAATCGATTCGGCATCGGGACTCCTTGGAATTCGGTCATGCTCAATCTCGGGTGCGTGGTCCATCGGAATAGACAAGCCATCACTGTGCTTCGCACCAGGCACAGACCCTAGTATCTACGGAATGGCAAACAACACAAAAGGCAACCAAGCAAAACGGATCTCCAAGTGAGAGAGGACACAAATCCCGATATACTCAACGCGATCTATTGGACACAGTCATCATGAAGCATGGAGGCAACAGGTTGAGCGGAACAATCTTCAGTTTCCCTGTAGTCAATTTGCCCTGCTTTGTGTCTCTATAGGCCCCCTGGTTTTGCATGCCAGCGCTTCGTGATGGTGCCCAATAGAATCGTCTTCAAGCGAACGAAGACAGGAGAGCTTTCGCAATGAAGCAACACCGTGTTGTCGTGACCGGCATCGGCGTAGTCACGCCTATTGGTATCGGACGCAGGGCATTTTGGAATGGCCTACTTGCCGGACAGAACGGCGTTTCTGAAATCTCCCTGTTCGACGCATCTGGCTATCGATCACAGATGGCTGCAGAAGTGAAGGATTTTCAGGCCGAAGACTGGATGGATCGCAAACAGGCCAAGCGAATGGATCGCTTCACTCATTTCGCCCTCGTTGCTGCTGATTTGGCCATGAAGGATGCTGGCTTGGATACACAGTCGTTCGATGGCCTGCGGACAGGCGTCATCATTGGATCAGGGATTGGAGGAATGCGGACAATCGAGGCTGCTCATGCGGATATGCTCGCAAGAGGGCCCAAAGCTGTCGGGCCTCTCGTCGTATCAGGAGCCCTGATTAACTCTGCAGCTTGTGCTGTCTCCATCGAGCATGGACTCAAGGGCCCGATCTCAGCTCCCTCAGTTGCCTGCTCGACAGGAGCCAATGCAATCGGAGATGCCTCGCGCATCGTCGAAAGGGGAGATGCCGACATCATGCTGGCAGGCGGCGCTGAAGCCAGTATCAGCCCTTTCCCGTATGCCGGCTTCTGTGCAACGCGAGCCATGTCGTCTCGAAATGATGATGTGAAGAGGGCAAGCCGCCCGTTCGACAAGGATCGTGATGGTTTCGTCATGGGCGAAGGCTCAGGTATTGTCGTACTGGAAAGCCTGGATCATGCGCTCCATCGCAATGCCTTCATATATGGAGAATTGGTTGGGTATGGGAATACAGCCGATGCCTTCCACATGACAGCACCCCACCCCGAAGGGGAGGGAATGATTCGCGTGATGGAAGAAGCCCTGCGCGACGCAGGCATTTCCCGAAAAGATATTGGTTACATCAACGCCCACGGAACGTCTACGAAACTAAATGATAAGGCTGAAAGCGCTGCCATCATAAGCGTATTCGGCGAACACGCTAAGAAATTGAAGATCAGCTCCATCAAATCAATGATCGGCCACTTGCTTGCAGCTTCTGGAGCTGTAGAGTTCGCAGCAACTGCGCTTTCCGTTTCAACAGGACAGATTCCACCGACCATTAACTACGAAACCGCTGATCCCGAGTGTCCTCTTGATTATGTTACTCAGGGAGCAGAGAAGATAGAACTCAGCGCCGCTATGAGCCAATCCTTTGGATTCGGCGGTGGAAATGCATGCCTCGTCATCAAGAGCTACCATCAGAGCCAGGACGAGAGGAGATAGCAATGAACATCCCAAAACTTCAAATAGGTAATCTCACTGCGACGACCCCAATTGTCCAAGGCGGAATGGGTGTAAGGATTTCCATGGCATCCCTGGCAGCAGCAGTGGCTGAAGAGGGTGGAATTGGCACCATCTCCAGTATTGGTCTAGGTGATTTCGAGGCAGCCAAGTCGGACTACGAGACAATCTCCAGAGAAGCCCTTCAAGAGGAGATTCGGAAAGCTCGATCCATGACAAAAGGTGTCCTTGCCATCAACTTCATGGGCGTACTTCGAAACGTCGAGGATCTTCTCAAGACAGCGGTTCGAGAAGGTATCAAGATGATTGTGTTCGGAGCTGGATTGCCCATGAGGCTTCCGAAGATCGTTGAAGATACGTCCGTGAATCTGGTCCCCATCGTCAGCTCAGCACGAGGCGCAGAGCTCATCTTGCGAGGCTGGGCCAAACGATTCGATCGAACAGCAGGTGCCGTCATCCTAGAAGGGCCTCTGGCAGGAGGTCATCTCGGATTTACTGCCGAACAACTTGAGCATCTAGACGACTACACCCTTGAATCACTCGTGCCTGAACTCGTTGAGGCTGTCAAGCCCTATGAGGATCGCTTTGGACACGCGATTCCAGTGATCGCTGGCGGTGGCGTATTCGATGGCAATGATATCGCTCGCATGCTGTCTCTGGGAGCATCCGGTGTTCAGATGGCCACGCGTTTCGTGTGCACTGAAGAATGCGATGCCTCGCAAGCCTTCAAACAGACGTACGTAGAGGCTGTGGAAGAAGACATCGTCATCGTCAAGAGCCCTGTCGGCTTGCCTGGTCGTGCGATTCGCAACAAATTCCTTGAAGGTCTGGAAAAGGTCGACAAGCTACGGATTAACTGCCTCTACCACTGTCTGACTGTCTGCAAGGTTGCTGAAGCCAAGTTCTGTATCGCCGAAGCATTGCTCAACGCCTACAAGGGAGACATTGATCACGGGCTCGTTTTCTGTGGGCAGAATGCTCATCGGATCCACAAGATCGTGACCGTCAAGGAGCTCATGGCCGAACTCCGGAGTGAACTTCAAGCGGCTCTCAATGATGCACCCCTAGGGGCACCCGCTTAGTTCAGTTCTCACCAGAATTGATTCGCTAGGCAGTGCATGCAAAGTGAAGGCTAGCCTGCTTTGTTTTGAAGATGTGCATCCAACCACGCACTGATATCGGCAAGGACCTGCGGATGTTCGGGTTCGTTATGGATTTCATGATACAGGCCGTCGTAGATAGTAAGTGTCTTGTCTGGTGATCCGAGCGTGGAATGGAGCATCTGGGCACCACATGGATCGACGACACGGTCCTCGCCCCCTTGCACGATCAGTGCCGGCAGCGTGATGTTGCCCGCCTCTATCGGCACACGAGCCATCGCCTTCAGCATTTCGCAAGCCAGTCGCGCCGTCGTCTTCCCGTTGTAGACAAGAGGGTCATCAATATAGGCCTGAACTTGAGCTGGATCGCGGCTAATGCCACTGGCATCCACTGCCGATATCCCAAGCTTGGGGACAATACGAGATAGGACCTTGGCAAGGAACACCGTGGTCCCGGGAATATTGGCAGGTACCTGGACACAGGGTCCCGAGAAGACGACGCCAGACAAGTCTGCGTCATGACCAAGCAGATACAGTGTAGCGATCAACGCGCCCACACTATGTGCATACAAGAACTGCGGAGCATCAGGATAGATACTCCTTACTTGATCCACGTACGAGGCAAACACGTCTGTATAGTCGCTGAATTGGCGCGCATAAACGCGGGTGCCCTCTGACTGTCCATGCCCAATATGATCGAGTCCATATACTGCAAAGCCGCACGACGTCAGATGACCAACAACATTCGAGTACCGGCCAGAGTGTTCGCCCAATCCGTGAGAGAGGACAACAGTAGCCTTTGGATCGCTATCAGGAAGCCAAGATTGATGATAAATCCGTGCGCCTTCAGTGGTTGCGAAAGAACCGTCTTGATGTCTCACTCATCCTCCAATGTTCTCGGTGATGCGTCGCTGCACCAGCCTCGCGCACGTTCTACTGCGCGGCTCCAGCTGCCCAGCAAGTCATCCCGAAGTCCGGACGACATGGAAGGATCAAACCGACGATCCTCCTGCCATAGCTTGCTAACGGCCGCGACACTATCCCACACTCCCACAGCAATCCCTGCAGCGAATGCTGCGCCCTGCGCCGTCGTCTCCATGTGTCGAGGACGAACGACTGGGATACCCAAGATATCGCTTTGGAACTGGCAAAGGAAATCGTTGTTCGCAGCACCGCCACCAACACGTAGTTCCTCCAACTGAGTGCCCGTATCGTTTTCCATCGCCCTCACAACCTCAAGCGTCTGGTAAGCAATTGCCTCTAAGGCTGCACGAACCAAATGCTCACGCCGAGTTCCACGGGTAATACCAATAATGAGACCTCGTGCATCGGGATCCCAATGGGGAGAACCCAGCCCTGTCAGAGCTGGGACAAAAACCACCCCTTCCGTCGAGTCGATCTGATGAGACATTGCCTGTGATTCCTCAGCATGATCGAGTAACCCCATGGCATCACGCAGCCATTGAATGGCAGCCCCTGCAACGAAGACCGAACCCTCTAGCGCATAGATCGGATCTGCATTCGGCGCGGTCCGAGCAATCGTTGACAACAACCCTGACTGGCTGTGAGCCCGACTCTCACCTGTATTCATCAACAAGAAAGCGCCCGTGCCCCAAGTCACTTGAGCCTGTCCTGGTGCCACAATGCCTTGTCCAAGCAACGATCCTTGTTGATCTCCAAGGACTCCCGCGATATCTACTCCACCCGCAGCGAACACTGGCTTGATGCGCCCGAACGCCGATAGGCTAGGACAAACACGCGGCAAGGCGCCCTTGGGAACACCAAACAGTGAGAGTATTTCATCATCCCAATCCAATGAGTTGATATCAAACAGCAGTGTGCGAGACGCATTGGTGTGATCTGTGACATACTCACCTGTAAGCTGCCAGAGCAACCATGAATCGACTGTTCCGAACAACGCATCCCCTGCATCGGTCTGCGCTCTCAATCCGGGAACATGCTCTAGCAGCCATTCAATCTTTGTCGCTGAGAAGTAGGGGTCCAGAGAGAGTCCCGTCTTCTCCGACACACGATCCGCCCATCCCAACTGCCGCAGTTCCTCACAGCGTGCTGCCGTGCGTCGATCTTGCCAGACGATGGCCGGGT
>Ga0233437_1000590_pt1 | contig 80257 bp, 44 predicted proteins | sample SI_122_August201_FD_182714 | JGI IMG/M metagenome (GOLD analysis project Ga0233437, IMG submission 182714) | Seawater microbial communities from Saanich Inlet, British Columbia, Canada - SI_122_August2016_200_MG | ecosystem: Environmental > Aquatic > Marine > Inlet | place: Canada: British... | reverse complement strand
ATATGATAAGCCCATTGGATCCTATGGGCTTATCATATTGCCTTTTGGAAATGGGGCAGAACGCATATTCCAAAATAAAAATATTGGCTCTCAAATCCTAAACCTCGATTTTAACAGGCATACCCAGGAGCACGTCATCAGGGCAGCACATGAAGGGATAGCTTTTTCGTTTAAATACGGAATGGAAATTATGGAAGAAACAGGAATCGAAGCGAATGTAATCCGTGCCGGAAATGCAAATATGTTTTTAAGCCCTGTTTTTAGAGAAACACTGGCGGGAATAACCGGAGCCACCATTGAACTTTATAATACCGATGGAAGCATAGGTGCTGCAAGAGGAGCCGGAATAGGGTTGGGCTATTTCAAATCAGCAAAAGATGCTTTCGCAAACCTAAAAATTGTGAAAATAATAAAACCAAAAAAGAACGAAATAATTAATGACGTTTATCAAACCTGGAAAAGAAAATTAAAATCTAATCTATGAAAAAGCCATACTTACTGTTATTCATCGTGGGAATTATATTTTCATCCTGCACTAAAGATTACTTACATACTGAAAACGGAATTGTATTTCGCAAGGATAATATTGATATAAAACTCACTGTGTGTTCTGAGAAAATTATCAGGATTCAATTTGACCCTGTTGATTCAGCACCTGACCGAAAAAGCCTGATTGCTGTTGATAACTGGAAACCCACAAAGTTTAAAACAACAAATGAAGGTGAAAACATTATCATTACCACCAATTATTTAATTGTAAAACTGAATAAAGAAACCGGAAATATTACTTATGAAGACAAATTGGGTAAAGTGCTTTTAAGTGAGAAACAAAGGGCACTTGTTGCTGATACGGTTATGGGTGAAAATGTTTATAATTTATCCCAAACCTGGAAGTTATCAAAGAATGAAGGAATTTATGGTTTGGGGCAACTTCAAAATGGTTTTATGAATCTCAGAGGTACAACAGATACATTGATACAAACAAATACCGTTGCAGTAAATCCTTTCCTTGTTTCTACACAGGCTTATGGGATTTTATGGGACAACTATTCAAAAACAATATTTAAAGATGATAAAAACGGAGCCTCATTTTGGTCAGAGGTAGGAGATAAAATTGATTATTATTTTATTGCCGGGGAAAATATGGATAATGTGATTTCAGGTTATCGTCTAATAACCGGAAAAGCACCGATGTTTGGCAAATGGGCTTTTGGATACTGGCAGAGTAAAGAAAGATATATTGATGAAAACGACTTGATGTCGGTGGTAAAAGAATATCGTGAAAGAAAAATCCCAATCGACAATATTGTACAGGATTGGAACTATTGGGCTGATATTTCAAATAAAGACAGTATCTGGGTAAATGCAAAGAAAAACTGGAGTTCCATGTATTTTCACCCTTCAACTTATAAAGACCCGGCAGCTACAATAAAAGAGATTCATGAAAAATACAATATGCATTATATGATATCTATTTGGCCGGCATTAGGGCCACAAACTGATATATACAAGGAAATGCTGGAGAAAGGGCACATTTATCCACCAGAACACTGGAGTTCAGGACATCTTTACGATGCCTATAGTAAAGAAGCACGAGATATTTATTGGAAACATATTAAAAAAGGCCTTATGGAGAAAGGGGTAGATGCTTTGTGGATGGATGGAACTGAGCCGGAATTGGGTGATCAGCACACCTTTAAATTATCCGAATCAAATATTAAGAAATTTGGCCAAACAGAAATTGGTTCACATGCAAGATACTTGAATACATATTCTCTGATGACCACTACAGGTGCTTACAATAACTGGAGAAAAGATTTTCCAGAAAAGAGGGTGTTCATACTTACGCGGTCATGTTTTACCGGTCAACAAAAAAATGCTGCCGTTACTTGGTCAGGAGATGTTAATTCAAACTGGAAGGTATTCAAAAAGCAGATAACTGCCGGGTTAAATTATTGCATGGCCGGGATACCTTACTGGACTACAGATATTGGGGCATTCTTTGTTCATGGACATGAAGTGGATGACGGTCCGGGAATGTATAAAGACCATAAACAAAATGCTTATCGGGAATTTTATGTAAGATGGTTCCAATATGGTGTTTTTAATCCAATTTTCAGATCACATGGAACAAATACTCCCCGTGAAGTTTGGCGTTTTGGAGAAAAAGGTGAATGGGGCTACGAAGCCTTATTGAAGTTTGATAATCTGCGTTATCGTTTATTGCCTTACACATACTCGTTGGCATGGCAGGTTACCAATTCTGATTATACAATAATGCGAGCTTTGGCAATGGACTTTACAACCGATAAGGATGCGTACGATATTAAAGACCAGTTTATGTTTGGATCAAACATAATGGTTTGTCCGGTAACTGAAGAACAATATTTCCCCTTAGATCAAACAAAGGAACAGGGATTTAAAACAATAAAAAACAGAAAAGTTTATTTACCGAAAGGCACCGACTGGTATGACTTCTGGACTGGTAACAAGTTAAAAGGAGGACAAACAATCACTAAAGAAACTCCCATTGATATTATGCCTTTATATGTAAAAGCCGGGTCAATCATCCCAATGGGGCCTTACAAACAATATGCAACAGAAAAACCCGAAGACCCAATAGAACTTAGAATTTATACCGGAGCAGATGCTTCATTTGTTATTTATGAGGATGAAAATGATAATTACAATTATGAGAAAGGAATATATTCCGAAATTCCAATCGAATGGAATGAAAAAACAAAGGAACTGATTATTGGTAAACGCAAAGGAGAGTTTCCCGGAATGCTAAAAGAAAGAACATTTCATGTGATTTGGGTTGGCAAAGGACACGGTGTGGGTGTTAATCCTGAGAAAAATATTGATAAAGAAATAAAATACACAGGCGTAAAAATAATTACTAAAAAGAAATAAAAAATGAAATATTTTAATTCAATTAAATTTAAAATGGTGTTGCTTTCAATTGTAGTGCTGGCATCTTGTAATTTTCAGGTGAAGAAAATATTCACTTTAAATGATATTAACATCATTCCAAAACCTGTAAGTTTAAAACTAAATGATGGTAGTTTTGAATTTACTAATAAGACAAAAATTGTTATTTCTCAGGAATCACAAAAGAATGCTGTTGCTAAATTGCTGCAAAAATTTAATTCAGCAGCAGCCTGGGAATTGAAGATTATAAATGCAAGTGATTCTCCTGAATCAAACATAGTGGAATTGACAGTAAATGATAGTTTGGATAGAGATGCATACACGCTTGTTATTACAGATAATAAAGTAAAAATAGAGGCAAGTGAATATGGTGGTTTCTTATATGGAATTCAAAGTTTAATACAATTGTTGCCTGTAGAAATTGAAAGTAAATCGGTACAAAATAATATAGATTGGATTGTGCCAAATGTTGAAATTCAAGACCAGCCTCGATTTGTTTGGAGAGGATTGATGTTGGATATTTCCCGTCACTTTTTTGATAAAGAATATATACAACAAGTGATTGATGGACTGGCAATGCACAAAATGAACGTATTGCATTTACATTTGGTGGATGATCAGGGATGGCGAATAGAAATAAAGAAATACCCAAAACTTACAGATATTGGCGCCTGGAGAGTTGATCAGGAAGATGCACATTGGAATAATAGAAAACTGAATGCCGATAGTGAAAAAGGAACTTATGGAGGTTTTTTATCTCAAGACGATTTAAAAGAAATTATAGCTTATGCACGAGATAATAATATAGAGGTGGTTCCCGAAATAGAGATGCCTGCCCACGTTACATGTGCAATTGCATCTTATCCATATTTATCATGTTATGAAAAATCTGTTGAAGTTCCCTCAGGTGGAGTTTGGCCAATAACCGATATTTATTGTGCCGGAAAAGAAACTACATTTGAATTTTTAGAAAATGTTTTATTGGAGGTAATGGAAATATTCCCATCAAAATATATTCATATTGGCGGCGACGAGGCTACCAAAACCAATTGGAAAACATGTACCCATTGTCAGGCAAGAATGAAAAAAGAAGGATTGCACGATGAGGAAGAATTGCAAAGCTATTTTGTGAGAAGAATGGAAAAATTCATCAATTCGCACGGTAAAAAATTAATTGGATGGGATGAAATTTTAGAAGGGGGCTTAGCCCCTGATGCTACGGTAATGAGTTGGAGAGGTGTAAAAGGCGGACTGGAAGCAGCTACACAAGGACATGATGTGGTAATGACCCCGGGAACTCATTGCTATTTTGACCATTATCAAGGCCCTCAAAATGAAGAACCTATAGCTTGGGGCGGAAACTTGCCTTTGAGTAAGGTTTATAAGTTTGATCCAATTGTAGAATCCATGACAGAAGAGGAAGCAAAACATGTATTAGGGGGCCAAGCCAATTTATGGGCAGAATATGTCTCTACAAATTCTCATTCTGAGTATATGATTTACCCCAGGCTTGCGGCTTTGTCCGAAACAGTTTGGAGTCCAAAAGAATCAAGGGACTGGAATGACTTTTCTTCCAGAATATCCACCATGTTTAAAAGATATGAGTATCTGGGAATTAATTATGCAAAAAGTGCTTACCTGATTACTGCAGATACCAAAATTAATTTAGAAGATAAATCAGTAGAACTACAATTAAAAAACGAATTCCCTGAATCAGATATTCGATACGCTTTGAATGGCGATAAATTAACTGAATCGGCTGAAAAATACACTTCCCCTATCAAATTATCGGAAACTACTACTATTAAAGCCTCTTTATTTAGAAACAACGAACCAATTGGAAAAGAACTCAATAAAACCATTAAATTTCATAAAGGAGTTGGTAAAAAGGTTTCTTACAAAGAAATTTATAGTGATCGTTATCAAGGAGCAGGTGAATTTAGTCTGGTAAATACTTTAAGAGGAACTAAAAATTTTCACGACGGACAATGGCAGGCCTGGTTAGATAAAGATATGGAAATAACCATTGATTTAGAAAAAGACACTAAAATAAATAGCGTAACGATAGGCTCCATGGAAAACCAAGGCCCGGGGATTTATTACCCAACTGCAATTGAAGTTTTTGTTTCAAATGATGGGAAAGCATTCAAAAGGGCAGGCGAAATTAGTAGGCCTTATGCCAAAAATGGCAATTCTGAACTAAAAGACTTTCAAATAAATTTTGAAGAAAAAATGGCAAGATATGTAAAAGTAAAAGCATTTCATCTAAACAAAGTTCCCAGTGGAGGAAGTGCCTGGTTATTTATTGATGAGATTTTAATTGATTAATGAAAAAAAATTATCATTCTTAATTAGGCATAATTTTAATAGAAAAACCTTAAAACTGAGAGAATAAATGAAAACTATAATTATAATTCTACTATTGATCGCACAGAGCCTTTGGGGTTTGGCAGCAAGTGATGAAAATGTCCGCTCAAGGGAAAATTTTAATCAAAACTGGCAATTTAATCGTTTTGGGGTACATCCTGAAAGGGAGGGTAAATATATTGATGAGCCTACTGGTTTGGAATCAATAAATTACAACGATAAAAAATGGCGCAAACTAAACCTGCCACATGATTGGGGAATCGAAGGCCCATTTAGGAACGATCTGGAAAACAATACGGGATTGCTGCCCTGGAAAGGGATTGGATGGTATCGAAAGCATTTTATTGTTCCTGAATCTGATAAGGGAAAGCAACTATTTATTGATTTTGATGGTGCAATGGCAAATGCTAAAGTGTGGCTCAACGGGCAGTATGTTGGTGAGTGGCCTTATGGATATACCTCCTTTAGGTTTAACCTGACACCGTATGTTAAATTTGGTGAGGAAAATGTGATTTCAGTAAGGCTTGATACCGAGAATCTTGATTCCAGATGGTATCCCGGTGCCGGAATTTACAGAAATGTTTGGTTAGTAAAAACAAATCCGGTTCATATTGATCATTGGGGTATTTACTTAACAACACCGGTAATCACTGAAAAAGAGGCTTTCGTTGATTTGCAAATTAAGATTAATAATAAGGATAGAGTTTCTTCTGATGTAACTGTTCAAACCATCATCCTAAATCCGAAAAACGAAAAAATTACTGAATCAAAAACAAATTCTGCCACTATACCTGCTACATCATCACATAAATTTAGGCTTAATATAAAAGTTGAGAATCCCCAACTGTGGGATATTAAGAATCCTATCCTTTACAAGGCAATAACAAACGTGTATATTGACGGAAAATTGGTGGACAAACAGGAAACTAATTTTGGTTTTAGAACAATCGAATTCTCTGCTCAGAATGGTTTTGTTCTAAATGGTAAAAAGCTTGAGATTAAAGGTGTTTGTAATCATCATGATTTAGGCCCTCTCGGTACAGCATTTAATATCAGGGCAACTGAACGTCAATTGGAAATTTTAAAAGAAATGGGGTGTAACTCCATCAGGACAAGCCATAATCCTCCAGCGCCTGAGTTGTTGGATTTATGTGATAAGATGGGGTTTCTTGTACAGGTTGAAGCATTCGATTGCTGGCAACAAGGGAAAAAGCCAAAAGATTATAACATCTTATTTGATGCATGGCATGTTGAAGATTTAACGGCAATGATCCGCAGGGACTGGAACCATCCTTCGGTATTTATGTGGAGTATTGGAAACGAAGTTCCTGATCAAGGGAATCCGGAACTGGCAAAAACATTGGCAAATATAGTGCGTATGGAAGACCCAACTCGTCCCGTTACTGCCGGATGTAACTGGGATGGAGCAGGATTCAATGGATTTCAGGAAGCCCTCGATGTTTTTGGATACAATTATAATCATTGGTCGTATGAAAAGTTTTTCAACGATTCAGCAAATAAAAACCTTCCTTTCATTGCAAACGAAACATCATCCTGCCTTAGTTCAAGAGGCGAATATTTCTTCCCTGTAATTGACGGAACAGCGAATAAAAACCTTCCGGGTAAAGGAATTTTCCACATGACATCCTACGACCAACAATATCCGGGTTGGGGCTTGACTCCCGATAAGCAATTTAAACTCAATGAGCAATACCCTCGCATCATGGGTGAGTACGTATGGACAGGTTTTGACTACCTCGGAGAACCAACACCTTATAATAATGATATTACCAATTTGCTAAACTATTCAGATTCAAGCCGGATAGCAAATCTCAAAAAACGATTGGAGGAGTTGGGAACGGAAGAAATCCCATCACGCAGCAGTTATTTTGGAATCAATGATTTGTGTGGTTTTAAGAAAGATCGTTTTTACATTTATCAGGCAAAATGGAGGCCTGATTTTCCAATGGCTCACATACTTCCTCACTGGAACTGGCCCGAACGAATTGAAAAAAATGTTCCGGTACATGTTTATACTTCAGGGGATGAAGCTGAATTGTTCCTTAATGGCGAATCTTTAGGAAAAAGAAAGAAGGAACAAGGTGAATACAGAATGCGATGGGATAATGTTGTTTACAGTCCGGGTGAATTAAAAGTAAAAGTTTGGAAAAACGGCAAAGAATGGGCCGAAGACATCATGAAAACAACAAAGCAAGTTGCTAAAATAAGCCTTGATACAGATAGGAAAGAAATTACAACTGATGCTTCCGATTTATCTTTTGTAACTATAAGCCTTGTTGATGAAAACAATTTGCTTGTTCCAAGGTCGCATAATATGATAAATTTTGATATCGAAGGCCCCGGTGAAATCATCGCTATTGGCAACGGTGACCCTAGCTGCCATGAGCCATTCATTGCTGACAAACACAGTGTCTTTAACGGAAAATGCCTCGTGATTATTAGAAGTACAAAAACACAAGGGACAATCAAATTAACTGTTAAATCGAAAGGGTTGGAAAGCAGCTCTGTTGAAATTAAAGTGAAATAAAAAACAAAGAACATTATGGAATACTTTAAAGGGATTGAAAAAATCAAATTCGAAGGCAAGGAATCCAGAAATCCTTTGGCTTTCAAATGGTACGATGAAAACAAAATGATTGGCGGGAAAACCATGAAAGAACATTTACGTTTTGCCGTAGCTTATTGGCATACATTCTGCGGTGTAGGTAGCGATCCTTTTGGTCCGGGAACAAAGGTTTTTCCTTGGGATAAAGCAAATGACCCAATGGATAAAGCAAAAGCAAAAATGGATGCTGCTTTTGAGTTTATCAGTAAAATGAATATCCCATTTTACTGTTTCCATGATACTGACCTTGTAGGCGATGGTTCTGTTTTTGAAATTGAAAATCGTTTGACAAAAATCCTTCCAGAGTTTAAACAAAGACAGAATGATACAGGTGTGCAACTACTTTGGGGCACTGCCAATGTATTTTCAAATCCACGATACATGAACGGTGCAGCAACAAATCCCGATTTTCATGTACTTTCAAATGCAGCCGTTCAGGTGAAAAATGCAATTGATGCAACGATTTATCTCGGTGGAACAAATTATGTTTTCTGGGGTGGAAGAGAAGGTTATATGTCACTTCATAATACAAATATGAAACGGGAACTTGACCATTTGGCAATGTTTTTATCAATGGCGCGAGATTATGGACGAAAGCAGGGATTTACCGGAACTTTCCTTATTGAACCAAAACCAATGGAGCCTACCAAACATCAATACGATTTTGATTCGGCAACTGTAATCGGGTTTTTAAGAAAATTTGGTCTTGATAAAGATTTTAAGTTGAATATTGAAGTTAATCATTCTACTCTTGCCGGTCATACTTTTACCCACGAACTCCGACTTGCCGGTGATGCAGGATTATTAGGGTCCATTGATGCCAACAAAGGCGATTATCAAAACGGTTGGGACACCGATGAATTTCCTTCAAATATTTATGAGGTAACCGAAGCCATGCTGGAAATTATCCAGTCAGGTGGTTTCGTAAATGGAGGTATTAACTTCGATGCCAAAACACGCCGAAATTCAACCGACCTTGAAGACCTGTTTATTGCGCACATAAGCGGAATGGATATCTTTGCAAGGGCTTTAATCATCGCCGATAAAATCCTGAAAGAGTCTGATTATCTCAAACTAAGAAAAGAACGCTATTTATCTTTCGATAAAGGAAAAGGGAATGATTTTGAAAAAGGAAAATTGTCATTTAATGATCTTTATAATTTTGCAAAAGAAAAGGGAGAACCCGCACAAACAAGTGGAAAACAGGAATTGTTTGAGCAAATGATAAATTGGTTTATATGATGGAATGCTTGAATTCTAAAATGCAAGAACTCATGAATGAATTTTAAAATAGTATTCTCACATTCATGTATTGTAAAACAGATAATTATGAAACAAAAAAATAAAATAATAGAAGTTCAAAATCTTCCTATTTCAATAACTTTTAAAGATGGACATGATTATATTTGTTTAACTGATATGGCCAAGGCTAAAGAAGCAGGAGGACGTGCAGCAGATATTATTAAAAACTGGATAAGAACAAGAACAACCCTTGAATTTTTAGGAACTTGGGAGGAAATTCATAACCCTGATTTTAAAGTGGTCGAATTCGACCACTTTAAATCTCATGCCGGATTACCAACTTTTGTCTTGAGTCTAAGTCAATGGATTGATAAAACAAATGCTATTGGTATTTTTTCAAAAGCAGGTCGGTATGGGGGAACTTATGCCCACAAAGATGTCGCTTTTGAATTTGGGTCCGCCATTAGTCCGGTTTTCAAAATTTACCTCATCAAAGAATTCCAACGCTTGAAACAAGACGAAAACGACCGTCTGAAACTCGAATGGAATTTCCAACGAACGCTTACAAAAGTTAATTATCATATTCATACCGATGCAATAAAAGAAAACCTGATTCCGGAGAAACTCTCTAAAAAACAAATATCATTTATTTATGCCAATGAGGCGGATGTATTGAATATTGCCCTCTTTGGAAAAACCGCCAAACAATGGCGTGATGAAAATCCCGGAGAAAACGGAAATATTCGCGATTATGCCACCATTGAACAATTGGTAGTATTATCAAACATGGAAAGTATTAACGCAATGCTCATTCAACAAGGGTTAAACCAGGCAGATAGATTGAAACAGTTAAACCAATTGGCGATTACACAAATGAAATCTTTGCTTAAACATAACAGTAGCATTAAAGAATTAAAATAATGGATTATAAAAAAAGAAAAGGATATATAATAAAACTTACGCTGATTGCAACTCTCGGAGGTTTGCTGTTTGGATACGATACTGCTGTGATTTCCGGGACAGTCGGTTCGTTGGAAAAATTCTTTATTGAACCTTTTGGATTTTCAGAAACAGTTGCAAATACAAGGCTGGGGTTTGTGGTATCAAGTGCGCTAATTGGTTGTATAATTGGTGGTTTAATAGGTGGCCTGGTAAGTTTATATTTGGGCAGAAGAAAAGGTTTGATTCTCGCAGCAATCTTGTTTTTATTTTCAGCATTGGGCTCTTCCATGCCTGAAATATTTTTCCGTCCCATCGGACAGGCCGACCATAGCTTTATTTACATTTTTGTTGTTTATAGATTAATTGGCGGAATAGGAGTGGGACTGGCATCCATGCTTTCACCAATGTATATTGCGGAAGTTTCACCTCCTGAAATTCGGGGTAAGCTGGTATCCTGGAACCAGTTTGCAATAATTGGCGGAATGTTGATCGTTTATTTTGTTAACTATTCAATTGCTTTGAAAGGCGACGACACCTGGTTAAATGAAATTGGCTGGAGATGGATGTTTGCCTCGGAAGCCATACCTGCCTCCTTATTTTTACTCTTCCTGATATTTGTTCCTGAAACTCCGAGATACCTGGTAATTCGTAAAAAAGAGGAAAAAGCATTAATAGTGTTAAGCCGGATAAATGGTTTGGAAAAGGCAAAACTGATTCTTGAGGATATAAAAAACAGCATTGCTCACAAATCAGGTTCAATTTTCTCTTATGGAATTTTAGTAATTATTATTGGAGTTTTACTTTCTGTTTTCCAACAGTTCGTAGGAATAAATGTGGTGTTGTATTATGCCCCCGAAATATTTAAAAATATGGGTTCAGGCACTGATAATGCTTTGTTACAAACTATTATAGTCGGTGTAATTAACCTTGCATTTACAGTAGTAGCAATTGTATCTGTCGATCGTTTTGGCCGAAAACCATTACAAATCATTGGTGCATTGGGAATGGCAGTATTTATGTTTGCACTTGGTTTCTCATTCTTTTTTGACCAGTTGGGATTGGCAGCACTTATCTTTATGTTGGGATATGTTGCTTGTTTTGCAGTTTCATGGGGGCCGGTAACATGGGTGTTGTTATCAGAAATTTTTCCAAATAAAATCAGGGGACGTGCAATGGCTATTGCGGTAGCAGCTCAATGGGTGTCGAATTATCTTATCTCCTCCACCTTTCCTGTTTTAGATAAATCAAGTTTTTTGATAGAACAGTTCAATCATGGATTTGCCTATTGGATTTATGGCGTTATGGGATTACTCGCTGCCTGGTTTATGTGGAAATTAGTCCCTGAAACTAAGGGTAAAACCCTGGAGGAAATGGAAAATCTTTGGAAGAAAAAATAATCTTTAAATATATATTAATTATGAAAAAGCAATTTTTATTAGCAATTATTACAGTTTTGTCACTACAGATGTATTCGCAACATGAATCACAGAAATATGTTCCTGATCCGAACCCTCTCGTTCAGGAAAAACTTGAGGAATGGCAGGATTTGAAGTTTGGTTTGTTAATGCACTGGGGTGCATACAGTCAATGGGGCATTGTGGAATCATGGTCGATTTGCCCGGAAGATTATGGCTGGTGTGAACGGAAAAAAGGTGATTCACCTGATAATTATTTCGAATATGTAAAAGAGTATGAAAACCTGAAAACTACTTTTAACCCTGTGGATTTTGATCCTGAAAAATGGGCAAAAGCTGCCAAAGATGCAGGAATGAAATATGTGGTTTTTACTACCAAACATCATGATGGATTTTCAATGTTCGATACAAAAGAAACGGATTATAAAGTTACCGATCCGGGATGTCCCTTTCATTCCAATCCAAAATCAAATATTACAAAAGAAATTTTTGATGCTTTTCGTGCAGAAGGTTTGTGGGCGGGGGCTTATTTCTCAAAACCCGATTGGCACAACGATAATTACTGGGATCCTTATTTTCCGCCACGGGACAGAAATGTAAATTACGACCCGGAATTATATCCCGAAAAATGGGAGAAATATGTTGACTTTACCCATAACCAGATTATGGAGTTAATGACTGACTATGGCAAAGTAGATATACTTTGGCTTGACGGAGGATGGGTTGCAAAGGAATCAACAAAGAGCCTTAGCAAATGGTACAATAAAAAAATAGAGGACGTGGGATCTGGTTTCTTTAAAAGTACCATCGTAAATCAGGATATTCGAATGGATGAGCTGGTTGAAAAAGCTCGCAAAAAACAACCTGGCTTGATTGTAGTTGACCGTGCCGTTCCAGGCAAAAACCAAAACTACCTTACTCCTGAAAACCGTGTGCCGGAAAAAGCACTTCCTTATCCCTGGGAATCGTGCATTATTGCAGGTGGAGGCTGGTCTTATGTGCCTAATGCAACTTACATGAGTGGGCGAAAAGCTGTACACATGCTGGTTGATATTGTTGCCAAAGGGGGAAATCTCCTTTTTAATGTAGCTCCCGGGCCTGATGGAAAATGGCATGATGGAGCTTATGAGTTGTTTGAAGAAATCGGCGACTGGATGGAGGTTAACAATGAAGCCATTTACGGGACCCGTGCTTTACCGCCATACAAAGAAGGAAAAGTTTGCCTGACCCAAAAAGATGATGCCGTTTATGCAATTTATCTTGCAGAAGAAAATGAAACGGGAATGCCTGCTAAAATATGTCTATCATCGGTTACACCGGCAAATAATGCCAAACTTACTTTACTGGGCGTTGATCATAAACTGAATTGGGAAAAGGTTGGCAATGGCTTTGTTGTGGAAATTCCCGAGCAATTTCAAAAAACACCTCCTTGCAAATATGCCTGGGTTATAAAAATTGATAAAATCGAATCAGAACAATAGTATTCAAATATGGAAAATCTCAGCGGGCTTTTTAGATATTGCAAAAGCTATAATCTTTTTGTAATTATTGTCCTTATTACCATTTCTTCGTGTTCCTTTTTTCAGAAAGCAGAGCAGTCTTCCGTACTCAACATAACTGATTTTGGGATAAAGCCCGGTACGGGAGAGAATGCAATTTTTGCTGTACAGAAAGTTATTGAAAAAGCCAAAAGTATTGATAGTGAAGTTTTGATTAAATTCCCGGTCGGCAGGTACGATTTTAGAATAGACAGCAGCCATGTTAAGACTTATTTCGAATCGAATACAACAGATAATAACCCTAAGAATTTAGCCTTTTTGATAGAAAAATGTCAAAATTTAATTATTGATGGAGGAGGATCTGATTTTATTTTCCACGGACCAATGCAAGCTTTTTCAATTGACAACAGCAAAAATATAACCATTAAAAATGTAAATATCGACTGGGATATTCCCTTAACAGCACAGGCTGAAGTTATTTCTGTCACAAACAAAACCATTGAACTAAAAATTGATACTCTTCAGTTTCCTTATGTAATTGAAGATGGATGGCTTTATTTTATTGATAAAACATGGAAGCAACCGATGTGGAAATGGGGAACCATGGAGTTTGATGTAGCTACTCGCCTTGTAGTGCCGGAAACCGGTGATAGAGGTTGCTTCAGAGCTATTGATAATAAATATTTTTTTAAAGAACAAAAGGCTGGATATGTTCAAATGATTAGTGATTTTACCCGAACTCCGGCAGTTGGTAATTATTTAGTTTTACGTCATAGCCCGCGCGACCATGCCGGGATTTTTGTGTGGTATAGTGAAAATATCCTTTTGAAAAATATTAATGTATATCATGCTGCAGGATTGGGGTGTTTATCGCAATATTCACGCGACTTAGATTATAGGAATGTGAATTTTATCCCAAACCCTCAAAAGAATCGCTTTTTAAGTGCGCACGATGATGGCTTTCAGGTATCGAATTGTGCTGGCCAGGTAAATATTATTGATTGTGAGTTTGCCGGTTTAATGGATGACCCGATTAATGTACATGGCACAAGCGTTAGAATTATTAAAAAACTTGATGAACACAAATTGAAATGCCTTTTCGTGCATCACCAGTCGGAAGGAATGCTTTGGGGACGATCCGGCGAGAAAGTAGCATTTCTGGAAAACGAAAGTATGCAAACTGTTTCTATTGGCAAACTAAAGTCATTTGAAGCAATAAATACTTCGGAATTTATTGTGGAATTTGAAGATACTGTTCCCGGGGAAATTACTATTGGCGACGCATTGGAAAACCTATGCTGGACACCTGATTTATACATTGGCAATTGTTTATTTGGAAGTTGCCGTGCAAGAGGGCTGCTTGTAACAACACCCGGCAATGTAGTTATTGAGAACAATGTTTTTGAATCAAGCGGCTCAGCTATTTTAATTGCCGGCGATGCAAATTATTGGTACGAATCAGGAGCCGTTATCGACGTTATTATCAGAAATAATACTTTTAATGATCCTTGCATGACATCCATGTATCAGTTTTGCGAAGCCATCATCAGTATTTATCCTGAAATCCCAAAATTAAATAATGAAACACCTTTTCATAGGAATATTTTAATTGAAAATAATGTTTTTCATCCATTTGATTATCCCGTTTTATATGCCAAATCTGTTGAAAACCTTGATTTTATAAATAATAAAATAATTAGAAGTAAGCGATTTAAGGCTTTTCATAAAAGGAAATATACCCTTTCTTTTGAGGCATGTAAAGATGTGGAAGTTACGGGAAATAAATTTAAAGGTGATGTGCTCGGAAAGAATATTTTATTTGAAAATATGTCGGAAAATGAAATTAAAGCACAAAAAGAATTTCAAATATCGAAGGGAATATAAGTTTATATATTAAATTGTATTATGTATTCAAAATTTAATATTTCGAATTTTATTGCAAGTGTAGTTATACTTTGCTTAGTTGTTTTCCTTTGCAGTTGCGAACAGGAGAAACTGGCTCCAAACATTTTATTCATAGCCGTTGATGATCTAAGGCCTGAATTGGGATGTTATGGAAATCCCGTAGTAAAATCACCCAACCTTGACAAACTTGCATCGCAGGGTTTGGTTTTTACAAATCATTTTGTTCAGGTTCCGACATGTGGTGCTTCGCGTTTTTGTTTGCTAACCGGGAATAGGCCTTCACAACCATCACACCTTTCAAATTATGCAATTGAAAAGGAATTATCTGATAAACCTGAAGGCGAGTTACCCGAATCATTTATACATCATTTGAGACGAAACGGATATTATACTGTTGGAATAGGAAAAATTAGCCATTCAGCTGATGGCCTTGTTTATGATTACACCGATCCGCCATCAAATAAAAGGGAATTACCCCATAGTTGGGATGAACTGGTTTTTGATGCCGGAAAATGGAAAACCGGCTGGAATGCTTTTTTTGGTTATGCCGATGGTGAAAACCGCCAAAGCAAAAAAAGGCAGGTGAAACCTTACGAGTCGGGAAAGGTTGATGATGATGGCTATGTGGATGGACTAACGGCAAATCTGGCCATTAAAAAGTTACGTGAACTGAAAGATAATGACAAACCATTTTTTCTTGGAGTTGGTTTTTTCAAGCCACACTTACCGTTTAATGCTCCAAAAAAATATTGGGACTTTTATAATTCTGAAGATATTCCCTTATCAGTAAGCCCTTTTATTCCTGATAGCGTGAATCGTGCAAGCCTTCACAACAGTGGTGAGCTTAATGGTTATCATTTAACTGATGAAAAAATAAGTATTGATAATCCTGCATCAGATGAATATTCAAGAAAACTACGCCATGCTTATTATGCTTGTGTGAGTTATGTTGATGCACAAATCGGAAAGGTACTAGCCGAGTTAAAAGAGCTTGGGCTTGATGAAAACACTATCGTGGTAGTTTGGGGCGATCATGGCTGGCACCTTGGCGATCAGCTTGTGTGGGGAAAGCACACGATTTTTGATAAAGCTCTTAGAAGTGCGCTGATCATAAAATCCCCTGATTCTGATAATACGGGAACAACTGTGCAAACCGTTGTCGAAACAGTTGATTTATATCCCACCTTGCTGGAACTCTGTAATGTAGAACTGCCTTATAAAACCGATGGGGAAAGTTTTGCTGCTTTAGTATTGAAACCCGCAAACGAAAAAGATAATGTAGCATATAGTTATTATAATAAAGGAATTTCAGTAAGAACAAACCGCTACCGCCTAAGCAGATATTTTAGAAATGAAATGCCGGTAATTGAACTTTACGACTACCTTGAGGATCCCAATGAAACAAAAAATCTGGCTTCAGCAAAACCGGAAATTGTAGAGGAGTTAATGCCAATTTTGGAAAAAGGGAATACAGAAATTTATAACAAGAATAATTATTAATTTATTATGAAGAACAGAATCTTGAAATACTTTTTTGGAACTGTAATATTAGCAGGAATATCCGTACTATTATCTTGTAATTACAAAACAGAAAAAAAGCAAGATCAAAATAGTAATTCAAAACCTAATGTGATTCTTATAATGGCCGATGACTTGGGTTGGGGTGATGTAGCTTATAATGGAAATGAAATTGCAATAACGCCAAACCTTGATAAAATGGCAGAAACAGGATTGAAATTTAATCGTTTTTATTCATCTTCACCTGTTTGTTCGCCAACAAGAGGTAGCTGCCTTACAGGTCGTCATCCTTTTAGGTATGGTATTTATCATGCAAATGTTGGACACATAAAAATGGAAGAAATGCTGTTAAGCGAAGTTTTAAAAGACAATGGATATACTACCGGGCATTTTGGAAAATGGCATCTCGGAACTTTAACTAAAAACGAGTCAGATTCAAACCGGGGAGGAAAAGATACCTTGAATTATGCTCCTCCATGGGAAAATGGATTCGATGTTTGTTTTTCTGCTGAAGCAAAAGTCCCCACATGGAACCCGATGATTGTTCCTGAAAAAGAAGCAGGAGGTGTAGGTAATAAAGTAGAAGGTGAAGTCTATGGTTCTGCTTATTGGATTAGCCCAAATCAGAAAGCAACTGACAATCTGGAAGGTGATGATTCGAGAGTAATTATGGACAGGGTCATTCCCTTTATTGAAAATGCGGTTAATGAATCCAATCCATTTTTCTCAGTTATCTGGTTTCATACTCCTCACACACCGGTTGTTGCAGGGGAAGAATACCTAAAGATGTATCAGGGCCAACCCGAAGAATATCAACATTTTTATGGTTGTATTACAGCAATGGATGAGCAAATTGGAAGGTTGAATGCCAAACTGAAAGAATTGGATGTTGATGATAATACAATCATTTTCTTTACAAGTGATAATGGACCCGAGAATAACAATGGCCGGCCAAGGTCTGTTGGCTCTGCCGGAAAATTCAGAGGACAAAAACGAAGCCTGTATGAAGGTGGCATCAGAGTACCCGGCATAATGCTGTGGGGCGATAGGATAAAATCGAACAAAATAATTGACATGCCTCTAAGTACACTGGATTATTTCCCAACTATTATTAATGCTCTTGGAATAAAAAATGCAGGAAACCCAGGCACGATAGATGGCGTTGATTTTTTATCATTAATTGAGAATAATATTAAGGAACGCCCGACTCCTATTGGTTTTCAGTCTGCTAATCAGCAAGCACTAATTGATAATAAGTATAAACTATATTCTTTGAATAAAGGCAAAACGTTTGAATTGTACGACATGCAAAATGATCCTAATGAAACAAATGATATTGCCGGGGAACATCCGGAAATTGTTGATAAAATGAAACACCAACTTAATGAATGGATTGTTTCCTGTAAAAATAGTGATGAAGGAAACGATTATTAAAATCCAATAATGTATGAAAAAAATAACTAAATTATCCGTCCTTGCTTTAACTATTGCTTTGTTTTTATTCTCCTGCCAATCATCAAAACAGGAAAAAACAGAAGAAAATAAAAAACCCAACGTCCTCTTTATTTTTGCCGACGACCAGCGATCCGGGACAATTAATGCCCTTGGAAACAAGGAAATTATCACACCCAACATCGACAAACTAACAGATTTGGGTGTAAGTTTTACCAATGCATACATTATGGGTGGATCGAGTGGGGCCGTATGTGCTCCAAGCCGTGCCATGCTAATGACCGGAAGACATCTTTACGGAATTGAAACACAAGGATGGCAGGCAAAAATTTCAGAGAAAAACAAAACGCTGCCAGAGACTTTCAGAGAGGCCGGCTATGAGACTTTTGGAATCGGTAAGCAGCACAACGGGAGGCCTGTTTTTGCCAGAGGTTTTTCTGATGGTGATGAGATATTCTTTGGTGGCATGTCTGACCATTGGAATGTGCCGGTTTATCATTTTGATTCAACAGGGAAATATGATAAGAAAACCCCATATATTAAAAATCCCGGGTATAATAATTATGTTGAATATATTGGAAATTGCGATCATATAATTAGAGGAAAACACTCCAGTGAATTATTTGCTGATGCAGCAATAAATTTTATTAAAAACCGAAATACGGAGAAACCTTTTTTTGCCTATGTGTCGTACACTGCGCCCCACGATCCGCGCTCTATGCCGGAAGAATATCTGAATATGTATGATACAGCAGCAATAACACTCCCCCCAAACTATTTGCCACAACATCTTTTTGATTTTGGCGAATATAAAATCAGGGATGAAATGCTGGCAGGTTTTCCGAGAACCAAACCGGAGGTAAAAACACATCTTCGCGACTATTATGCTATGATCACACACATGGATAAGCAAATTGGCAGGATTATTAAGGCTCTGAAAGAATCCAGTGAATATGAGAATACAATTATAGTTTTTTCGGGTGATAATGGACTGGCTGTTGGCCAGCATGGTTTAATGGGAAAACAAAATGTGTATGAACACAGCATTGGTGTGCCCTTAATTATCAGCGGCCCCGGAATTCCTGAAAATGAAAAAAGAGATGCTTTCTGCTATCTGTTTGATGTTTTTCCTACTCTTTGTGAACTAATAGATATGGATATTCCTGAAACCGTTCAGGGAAAAAGTTTTGCCCGGGCTATTACTGATAAAGAAACAAAACACAGAGAAACCATGGTTTATGGATACAAAGAATATCAAAGAGCCTATAGAAAAGGTGATTTTAAATTGATTGAGTATTATGTGAAGGGAGAAAGGAATACGCAATTATTCAACCTGAAAGATGACCCGATTGAATTTAATAATTTGTTTGGTGATGAGCAATTCGATCTAAAATATGCTGAGATGAAAACGGAAATGCTTGATAAAATGAAAGTAATGAATGATACTAATCAAATATATAAGGAATTAATAACTACACAATTTTAATAATACAGCAATATGAGAAAAATAAAGAACCTTATTTGGCTACTATTGTTTCCAATATTATTAGCATTGTCGTGTACTAATAGTCAGTACCAAAAATTATATTCTCCAAACAAAAATCTCCAATTAAATCTATTTATTGAAAATGGCCATATTAAGTTTTCTCAAAAGTTCAATGGTGATTTAATAATCGACAAATCTTTAATAGGTATCCTTATCGACTCTATTAATCTAACTGAAAATGTTCGGATAACTGATTTTAATACATCTTCCGTTGATGAAACCTGGGAAACCATAAATGGGAAAAACAAGACCGTTAGAAATAATTATAATGAATACATTATGAGTTGTCAGTCCACTGAAAATTTGAAATTTGAAATTATTTTCAGATGTTACAATGATGGTTTCGCATACCGCTACTATTTTCCAAAGCAGAATTCCTATGATAGTCTGACACTGTCAAAAGAGTTAACAAAACTGGACTTTGCCAGCGATTTCACCTGGTGGGCATACAATGGCGAGAACAATAATTTGGGTCCCTTAAAAGGTTCGGACACTGTCAATAGAGTGATACGAACGCCCATGGTAATGGAGACTGAAAACAATCTGTTTCTATCCATCCTCGAAGCAGAAATTATCCGCTATGCTCCATTTAGTTTAAGAAGTGAAGGAGGCAAACTTAGTTTGGAATTTAATATTTCTGAAACAAAAGATGTACTTCCCGTTAAAACTTCCTGGCGGACATTTATTCTTGGTGACAAGCCGGGCGATTTGGTTGAATCAAACCTATTGGTTAACCTCAACGAGCCTTGCAAAATTGAAGGCTTGTCGTGGATTAAACCCGGCAAAGTAATGTGGGACTGGCGTGTGTGGGGCTATAAAAGCGAAGATGGTTTTGAATATGGATTAAATACCACATCGCATAAACGTTTTATTGATTTTGCCTCCGAAAATAACATCCAATATTTATTGATAGATACCGATTGGTATGGCGATGAGTTTAATGAAAATTCCGATCCTACCACAACCAAAGAAGGAATTGATATAGAGGAGTGCATGCGCCATGCAAAAGAAAAGGGCGTGGGTGTTATCCTTTATTTAAATGATGTTGGGGCTAAAAAGTTTGGACTGGAAAGAGTGCTAAAACAGTTTTCAGAATGGGGGGCCAAGGGCGTAAAATATGGTTTTATGCAAGGAAGTTGGGAAGAGAAAGTGAGGCATACCCGCCATGTGGTTGAACTATGTGCCAGGTACAAACTGATGGTTAATTTTCATGATGGCCCAATACCCCCAAGCGGCGACAGACGTACCTGGCCTAACCTTGTTACCAAAGAGTTTGGGCATTCACAGGCTGATGCAAAAAAATCATACTTCCCTGAAAAACCTGTTACCTCTTCATTTGTAAATATGATTACCGGTCCGTTGGATATGTGTAATGGCTGGTTTGATTTAAACAATGCACATACACGAGTGAAGGTATTCGAAGAAATTCCGGGAACCATCGCTGCCGAACTTGTCAAACTAATTGTGGTTTATACGGGCTGGGCAGTGTTGCCCGATAGTCCGGAAGAGTATCTTAAAAAGGAAGACCTCTTTGAGTTTATCCGAAAAATGCCACCACAATTTGATAGTTTTAAAGTGCTTGATGGCGAAATTGGAGAATTTATTACCGTTACCCGACAGGCGGGTGATAATTGGTTTGTGGGTTCTTTAACCAACCGGGAAGCACGAACCCTTGAAATAGATTTTAGTTTCCTGCCCAAAAACAGAATTTATGCAGCCACCTTGTATGAGGATGCCGAGAACTCTCATTTCTTGAATAATAAGGAAGATTACCAAATAAGAAAAGTAAATGTGGACTCCGAAACCAAATTGAAAGTAAAACTTGCTCCCGGTGGTGGTTGTGCTATTTATTTATCAGGAGAACTGCAATTTGATAAGTAAAAATTAAAGTTTGAATTTTGGAAGATAACCTATTAAACCATCACGACTATTTTGTAAGGAAAGGCAGTGAAAAAAAATGAAGACAAATAAAGAACAAAAATTATGATTGAAAATAAATCATCAAAAAAATCAATACTAATTATCCTGGCCATGATATTCACAGCTCATTCAGCATGGTCACAAATTCCGATTGATAGTAGTAAAATTATAAAAGTACTCTCGTTTAATATCCTTCATGGAGCCACCATGAAAGGCGATTTTGATTTGGATGTAATTGCGAAGGTAATCACAGATACCGACCCTGATTTTGTTGCTTTACAGGAGGTTGACTATAAAACAAACAGAGCAAAGCAATATGATCTGGTTACAGAATTAGGCTGGCGAACTAAAATGACACCTTTGTTTGCCCGTGCAATGTATTTTGATGGTGGCGAGTATGGCGAAGGAATATTATCCAAATACACTTTTGTAAAAACCAGAAATATTGCACTGCCCTATACTCCCGGTAACGAACCCAGGGCTGCTATCGAAATTACAACAGTTTTGCCATCAGGCGATACCATAGTATTTGTAGGAACTCATCTCGACCATCTGGAAGATGAAAAAGACAGACTTGCTCAGGCAGAAAAAATCAACAAGGTATTTTCTGTAAATAAATATCCAACTATTTTATCGGGTGATTTAAATGCATTTCCGGGCAGTACAACAATAAATATCCTCGAACAAATGTGGACACCTTCATACAATAAAGAAAAGCCTTTATTTACTTTTCCTTCTGATAATCCTCAAGTAAAAATTGATTATGTGATGTACTATCCGGAAAACAGATGGAGAGTACTCAAAACGGAAGTTATTCAGGATACTGTAGCCTCCGATCATTGTGCTTATTTGGTAACTATCGAACTTTTAGATAATTAAAAATCAATGATAAAACAAAATTGACAAGGGTTAGATAAAAAAAAGGCTCCCGCAGATTGCGTAGATCAACGCAGAGAAAAAAATCAGCGAAAATCAGCGAAGATCAGCGGGAAACAAAATAATAAATACATGAAAAGTCATATCATAATATCTATTTTATTCTTATTAAGTATAAACCTTGCCCAGGCACAGGAAAATGAAAATTATCCCGTTCCCAACGCCAAACAACTCGCCTGGCAACAAGCCGAAATGGGTGCCGTTTTTCATTACGACCTGCATATTTTTGATGAAAAGAAATACGAACAAAATGGCCTGGCAGGCAACCGTACCAATCCCGTTCCGGATTATCAGATATTTAATCCTAAAAACTTAGATACCGATCAATGGATAAAGGCAGCAAAAGACGCAGGTTTTAAATTTGCTATCCTCACTGCCACTCATGAAACCGGATTTGCATTATATCAATCAGATGTAAATCCATATTGTTTGAAAGCTGTGAATTGGCATGACGGCAAGGGCGATGTTGTCGGCGACTTTGTAAATTCCTGCCGGAAATATGGTATTAAACCTGGAATTTATTTGGGCATTCGCTGGAACTCATTCTTTGGTGTACATGATTTTAAAGTTAACGGAGAAGGTGAGTTTAAGGAGAACCGCCAGGCGTATTACAACAAAATGGTTGAAGGTATGGTTAAGGAGATTTGCACAAATTATGGCGAATTGTTTGAAATATGGTTCGATGGCGGTGCCAGCCATCCTGATTTAGGAGCACCCGATGTACTGCCAATTGTTCAAAAATACCAGCCAAACTGCTTGTTCTACCACAACAATCAATTAGCCGAAACCCGTTGGGGTGGCTCCGAATCGGGAACAGTACCTTATCCCTGCTGGGCTACATTTCCCAATTTTTATTCTCATGCTGGAGATACACACGAAGAGCATTACAAACTACTAAAACATGGTGACCCCGATGGCAAATACTGGATGCCCGCCATGTCGGATGCCCCGTTACGAGGATATAACGGCAGGCACGAATGGTTTTGGGAACCCGGCGATGAGGAACATATCTTTCCCCTCGAAAATTTGATGGATATGTATTACAATTCAGTAGGCCACAATTCAACTTTGATAATAGGCTTAACACCAGACCCAAGTGGGTTATTACCCGAAGCCGATGTAAAACGACTAAAAGAATGGGGAGACGAGATAAAGAGACAATTTGAAAATCCGCATGCTCAAACTTCCGGCACAGGCAAACAACTAATTTTGAAATTGAATCAACCAACATTAATAAATTGTATTGTTCTTCAAGAAGATATTAAACAAGGGGAACGAGTTAGAAAATATGTTGTTGAAGGATTTGTTAAGGGTAAATGGAAACAAATTGCTGAAGGAAGTTGCATCGGGCAAAAGCATATCCAAAGAATTACAACTGAAGTAGAAGTGAAAAAACTAAGATTGAAAATAGAGGAAGCAATCGAAAATCCGATCATCTCAAATTTTTCTGTCTTAAATGTTGATTAAAGTTATTTGTAAATAATCATATAAAATTATAAAAATGAAAAATCTATTACTATTTGTTATTTTCATGTTTATCGTTGGAGCATGTAATTCTCCTCAGACAGAGAAGTCATCTGAAAAAGTCGATTACATAAAAACCGGGACGAAGCAGGAAAAAGAGCATCGCATGCAGTGGTGGCGCGATGCCGGATTTGGCATGTTTATCCACTGGGGATTGTATGCCATTCCTGCCGGACAGTATAAAGAAGAAACCAATCATGCTGAATGGATTCAGGAAACCGCCGATATCACGGTTGAAGAATATGAAAAATATGCTGTGCATTTCAACCCTGTTAAGTATAACGCCAAAGAATGGGTGCGGATGGCTAATAATGCCGGAATGAAATATATTGTAATTACAAGCAAGCACCACGATGGTTTTTGTTTGTGGAATTCAAAAGTGTCAGACTATGATATTGTTGACAGAACCCCTTATGATAAGGATATTCTGAAAGAATTGGCCAAAGCCTGTGAAGAAGAAGGAATGATTTTATGTTTTTACTATTCAATAATGGATTGGCACCATCCTGATGCACAAGGCTTGAATCATCCCGATTACAATAAAGGAAAAGGACCGAACCCGAATTTTTCAAGATATGCAGAGGAATACATGAAACCTCAGCTAAAGGATTTGTTAACGAATTATGGCCACATTGGCGTGCTGTGGTTTGATGGGGAATGGATTGAAGAATGGACAGAAGAACAAGGCAAAGATTTATACAATTATTTACGGAATATTCAGCCCGGCCTCATTATCAACAACCGTGTTGGCAAAGGCCGTCAGGGAATGGAAGGTATGAATGCCTACGAAAATGCAGCAGGGGATTTTGGCACTCCTGAACAGGAGATTCTGGATGGTTCTTCTAATTTGGATTGGGAATCATGTATGACCATGAACGACCATTGGGGTTTCAATAAGTTTGATACTAATTTTAAATCAACGGCCACTTTGATTCACAATTTAATAGACATTGCTGCAAAAGGTGGCAATTATTTATTGAATGTAGGGCCAACTCCCGAAGGTTTGATTCCTGATGAAAGTGTTAAGCGTTTAGAAGAAATGGGCGAATGGATGAAGGTAAATGGTGAAGTAATTCACAATTCAAGAGGTACAAAAAATTATAAGGAGAATGAATTCATCTATTACATTAAAAGTAACGATGATGAATATTTGTATGCAGTGCTTACTCAATGGCCCGGAGAATCTATTCAATTAAAATATGCTGTTCCTGAAGCAGGAAGTGAAATTTTTATATTGGGATATGAAAGGTCTTTGAAATGGAAAAAACACCAGTCTGAAGGAATAATTGTTGATTTGCCGGCTGAATGGCAAAACGAAAAAAACCGTGCTGTAAATTTTGCCTGGGTAATTAAAATGAAAGGGCAACAAGCCAAAGTTGCAGAAGCACCAGAATTGATTATTGATTCCGTAATAATTAAGAATAAGGCACTTTTTTCTAATCAGGTACTGGTAAGCCTGAAAACCGAAACTGAAGGAGCAAAGATTTTTTATGCTCTAAATAGCGATGAAGTTTCAACAAAATCAAATGAATATACTGATCCTTTTCGATTGCCGAAAACCACTTCACTAAAAACTTTTGCAGTAAAAGATGGGTTTATCAACAGTCATGTTGCAGAGTTTAATATTATTAAAACTTCAACCTGCAAATCCATTGATTTTGAGTATCCGTATAGTAAAAAATATGCAGCAATGGGAAATTTAACTCTGGGTGACGGAGCTTTTGGTGATGAAGGGAATCTACATGAGAATTGGCTTGGCTTTCAGTATGAAGACATGATAGCTGTCATTGATTTTGGAGAGATGAAGAATATCAGCAAAGTATCAGCAAACTTTCTACAGGATATTAATAGCTGGATTTTCTTACCCGGGTTTGTGGAAATTTGCATTTCATCCGATGGTAAGAATTTCAGAATCATCTCAAAAGTAGAAAATCCAATTCCTCAAGCAGAAAAAAAGCCGACAACTTATTTATTCAAGGCTAACTTTTCAGCGGAACAGGCCCGTTATGTGCGTGTTACTGCTGGGAATATTGGCGTATGTCCAGAATGGCACAAAGGAGCAGGTGGCAAAGCCTGGTTATTTGTGGATGAAATTATTGTGGAGTAATAAACTTATTGTATATTTTCGCAAAAATAGAAGTAATGCTTGTCAGGTTATTAGCTTGTCACTAAATTATAAATCATGAAAATAAAAATTTTACTTTTAATTACTGTAATGGTTCTTTTTACTGTGAACAAAGCCATTGCACAAGTCGAACCCTATTTATCATCCCCAACAAGTACATCCATTTGGGTTAGCTGGAAAACAATCGAAGAAACCGAATCCAAAGTAGAATATGGTTTAACTGCCGGTAATCTGGACATGATTGCCAATGGTAGTTACGAAAGTTTATCCGGTACTTACAAATGGCACACGGTCAAACTAAGCAATCTTACTCTCGCCACCCGTTATTATTATCGTACTGTCTCGGGGACGCAGGTATCAGAAATCCACCGGTTCAAAACACAAGCGGCTGAGGGCACAAACACCGGCCATTACCGTTTTGCCATTATTGGCGACCACCAGGTGATGGCTGATGATCGCTATGAAAGTTTAGTGCTTGCCTGTAAAGATAAAGTTATTAAAAAGTATGCCTCTTCACCTTCTGACACATTAATTGAAGATCATCTCAATTTAATGGTTTGCGATGGTGATATGGTTGATCAGGGGACATTGTCGCAATACGAAGAATTGCATTTTGGTCAATCAAGGCCATTAATGAGTAACATACCCATTATGACAGTTCCCGGCAATCACGAATACTATAACGACCCTAATCTTATTAATTATTTTGGGCATTATGTTTACGATGATATTTCATATCAGGGCATAACAGGGATTCATGGTGAGGAATATTATGCCTTTCAGGTAGCCAATATTTTATTTGTAATGATAAACAGTAATCGTTGGGCTGACCCTGACCAGTTTATCTGGATTGAAGACATTGTTGCTACAGCAGATACCGATCCGTCTGTTGAATGGGTTTTTGCCATAAACCACCATTGTTTTTATAATGAGCAAATGCCTTCTGACGGAATTAGCTCGGTGAGGGATGGCTATGGCCCCCGGCTGGCTGAAACCGATAAATATGTTATGCACATTACCGGCCATGCACATTTATACGCAAGAGGTTCGATAAGAAATCACCCCTGTCATGTAATAATCAATGGAGGGGCATCATGGGATCAGTACTGGGGACAAGATACAGATCTTGATTATCAGGATGTGCAAAAAACCTTTGAAAGGCAAATATTTCAGATTGTAGATGTTGATCTTGATAACAGGGAAATGCTTGTTGAAACCTATTCGAACGGTACAAATCTAACTCCCGGTTTTACCGAAGACCTGCTGATTGATGAATATTATATGAAACTTGATGCCCCGTCACCTGATAAACCTGCTGTTGCTAATTCCATTCCTGACTCTTTAATGCTGCCATTTACTTTCGAAGGTAGTACCTATTCCGGACAGGAACCTTTCAACAGTATTGAATATCAACTTGCTGATAATACAATGAATTTCGATGATCCGGTACTTTCTTTTAAAACCGATTATGAAAATATTTTCCTTAGTTCCGGTTCGCCTGATTATATACCCATTGACCAAAATGAAGGGATAGATATTACACAATTTACCATTGACTCCACGGACGTTTTTTCCGGTTTGAAGTTTTTGCGTTTTAGATACAGAGATCAATCTTTACATTGGTCTGATTGGTCCGATACGGTTTCCTTTAATGTTTTGAATGGGAAACTTCGTCCACCCAAATGCCCGGTCTTAAGGTATAAACTTGCCGGGGATGCCAATGAATTTTTGGGTAGCGGACTTAACGGAACGCCAAATGCAGGGGTTACATTTGTTACAGACCCAGACTTGGGCGAAGTGGCAGACTTTAATAATTATGGCATGATAACCATATCGTCGGGTAGTACAGCCAATCTGGATTTGCCCACTGAGGCTATTTCGGTTTCTTGCTGGGTAAAATTAAATTCAACTGATACCTGGGGTGGTTTTGTTGGTCTTATTCAGGATAATGGCAGTTATGAAAAAGGCTGGATACTTGGCACAAGATATGATAAATTCTCTTTTGCACTTTCTGCCGGAGGTTCATTAAATTACCTAACTGTTAATAGTACGCTTAATTTAGGGGAATGGTATCATGTAGCGGGTACATTTGATGGGACAAATCAAAAAATATATGTAAATGGGGAATTACAAGCATCAGCAGAGAATGCAGGAGAAATAGCTTATCCTTCTACCGGCTGGTTTCAGATTGGTGCCTATAAAGATGATGACGAAAATTTTGGACATGACGGAAGGATATCGGATGTTATTATTTGGGAAAGTGCCATTTCCCAGGAAGATGCCATGAACCTTTATAATAACACCATGCCGCCATGTGTAGATTTTGAAGCAGATATGACTGAAATCAATATCGGTGGTGAGGTGCAGTTTACTGATTTATCACAATTTGACCCGCAAAGCTGGTTATGGGATTTTGAAGGTGGTGATCCCGAAACGAGTGAAGATCAAAATCCCTTAGTAACCTATAATCAAATGGGAGATTTTAATGTAAAGTTAATGGCAGGAAATATTTATGGAAACAACACCCTCATTAAAGAAATGTACATTAAGGTAGGGCCTGTAGGAATTGAAGATGTGGATGGAAGTTTTGAACCAATCAATATTTATCCAAATCCTGCAAATAATAAAATCAATATTGAAATCAATGACAGTGAATTTGTTGGTAGCCGGTTAATAGTTCTAAATTCCAACGGCAGTAAAGTATATTCCCAAAACCTGTCTTCGACGTCAACTCTTGAAAGTATTGATATTGGTGATTTCCCAAAGGGGATATATTTTATTAAGTTGATCAATGAGGATGATAAGGTAGTTATAAAAAGTTTTGCAGTTGAATAGAGAATGAATTGTTGTTTGTAGCGGTAAATAAGATGTCTCAGATTCACAGATATATTTAAACAAGGAAATACTTTTTAAGATGATGAAATTCAACCTTATGACATCAGATTTTATGATAAAGAATTTCAACTTGTGATAGACTATTGCAGGGCGTTTGTTAATGATGAGAAAAATTAAAATTAAGAATGAGTTTAGTATGAAGACTAAAGATTTTGGGCTAAAGCCCACTAACAGTCTGGATTTCAATAACCCCGCCTTAAAGGACGGAGTTAGTGAATACTGTAATCAAAAATGAAATTTTAGAAGCAAAAAACATGACATCAAGAAGGATTTTTCTAAAGAAAATGACAACGGCAGGTGTAGCAACTATGCTTACCCCTGTTATTTTAAAAAGCGAAATGAACCCACAATCCATTACTGAAATGCAAAGAAATTCACCCCCGGTATCACCCAATAATAATTTACAAATAGCCTTGATAGGGGCAGGAGGAATGGGATTGGCAGATGCCAATACAGCCTTAAAACATAAAGGTGTAAAATTAATGGCTGTTGCCGATTTATACGATGGAAGGCTTGAAAAAATAAAAGAGGTTTACGGAAAGGATATTCAAACAACAAGGGACTATCGTGAGATAATTAACAGGGAAGATATTGATGCTGTAATTGTTGCCACTCATGACCATTGGCACAAAGATATTGCTGTTGCCACTTTGAATGCAGGCAAACATGTGTATCTTGAAAAACCAATGATTCACTCAATTTCTGAAGGGCATGAACTAATTGCAGCACAAAAGAAATCAGGCAAAGTATTGGAAGTTGGCAGTCAGCTATTGTCTTCTCTTGGTTATGAAAAAGCTAAAGAACTGGTAAAATCAGACGCTATCGGAAACCTTAATTTAGCGGAAGGTGTTTGGCAACGAAGGACATCTACCGGGGCATGGAATTATAATATCCCTGAAGATGCATCACCACAAACCCTTGATTGGGATACCTTCCTGAAAGATAAGAAACGTTATGAGTTTGACCCTGAACGCTTCTTTAGGTGGAGAAAATATGTTGACTATGGTACCGGAATGAATGGGGATTTATTTGTCCATATTATTTCAGGGCTCCATTTTGTAATGGATTCTTATGGGCCAAATAAGATTTATTCTTCAGGGGGTATTCGTTACTGGAAGGACGGAAGGGAAGTTCCTGATGTGTTAATAGGAACTTTTGATTATCCGGAAACAAAACAACACCCCGGCTTTAACTTGTCGTTACGATGTAATTTTGTGGATGGCACAAACAATGGTTACGTTATGCGAATGGTAGGAAGCGAAGGAATGCTGGAGGTATATGAAAACAAAGTAACCTTGTTCAGGAATAAGGTACTATCAAATGAAGATCCGATTATGGTACTCAATACGGCTAAAGATGTGGAGGCAAGAAAGAAAATAGTAGGGCCTGAAGAGGTTGTTTATAAGGCACAAGAAGAGTATAAAGGAAGTCACTACGATCATTTTGGATATTGGTTCAAAGCTATAAAAAATGGAGGTGATGTAGTTGAAAATTCTACATTTGGTTACAGGGCTGCAGCTCCTGCCGTTTTATGTAACGAAAGCTATCAGGAGAAGAAGGTAGTTGAGTGGGATCCTGTTAAAATGAAGAAAATAAACTGACACGGAACGATAATGCAAAAAAATTACGACATAACTATAAAAGTATCAGAACTTTTATGTTAACTTCAGTTGCAAAGTTTATGCGTTTCAGTATAAAATAGTCGATAAACTTAATAATATGAAACATCCATGATCCCGAGAATTCGGGAACACACAGGAGAATGATTATATAATGAAATTAGAAATTAGAAATTGGAAATTAGGAAAAAACCCAAATTTCCAAACTTGTCCGTATGGATTTCTACATATTTTTTCCTATAATATAATCAACTAAGAATGTATGAACTACAAAAATACAAACACATGAAATAAAAAGAAGAAATAAATGACTTTATACAAATTTACTATATATTGTTCCATCCAAACATACATTTGTTTTTAAAATGAATTTGAAATAGTCAAACATTAAACTAAAACATGATTAATCATATTATAAGAATGAAAAATAGAAAAATCAAAATAATAAGCACAGTATTGGTGTTTTTGTTAGGGGCACATGTAAATGCTCAGCAGGCAGCATTTGTATCAATGCAGGAAAAGTCTAATTTTTATGAGGATGCAAAAGAAAATTACCTGAACTGGAACAATGGTTATACTGAAGCAATATCGGGAGATAAAATTTTCTATTACTCCGGAAACCCGAAAGCGAATCATGCCTTAATCACCCGCACAAGCAATGGTAAAATGAATATTGAATGGAAAACGGCAGCTATTCAAAAAGTACAGGAAAACGGAATTGTCACACTGGTGTGGCTGGCCGGAATTAACTGCAATACCAACGAACAGCCCTACGATCTGGAACTTAACGGGAAACAGATATTGACTTTCACCACCCGCTTTTCTAAGGAGTGGAAGCAAACAGGACTTGACAGTTCAACACTTAAATTTTCAGTACTGCACCAGGATGCAAACAGAGATTTGTTTGGATATATGTTTCTTTCAGCTCCCGCTGAATACTTTGAAGTGGGAGAGCCTACAAGTCTGAAAATAACAGGTCAGGCAAAAAATACCAATAATTGGATGATGGTATTTGAATACTCTAAAGTATTGAGCGATTTTCAGAAGGCGCCGAAACAGGGATTCTTCACCATTTCGGAAGAAGATTTGCCTTGGCCTGAATACGCACAGGATTTCCCGTCCCTTGCAAGAGGTAAGGATAACACCATCTGGATGGCTGTAACTGAACGATTGGGCTACGAGAGTTATGTTTCGGTTTATAAAACTGCAGATGGAAAGCAACAGAAAATATGTATGCTGCAGGTGGAAAATCAAACAGGCATTGCAGTACCGGCAATCGTAGCCTACGAAAACACTTGTATTGTGTTTTTTCCGGTTGAAAAAGATAATAAATGGACAATTGCCTATTGTTTTATTGATGAGAATAGCTCGGATAATCAGCAAATAAACACAATAGATAGTGATGGCACTTCAAATATTTCCCCGGCTGTGGCTATGTCAGGAGATGAGGTGTATGTTGTTTGGGAGTCAAATGCAGGTGAGGCACGCGGTATTTATAGCACTAATGTCACCAAAATGGAATACGGAAAAATCAATAGGATTTCTTCCCCATTATACAACAGCTACAATCCGGCAATCATTGCAATAGATAATGGCAAATTGTTTACAGCCTGGGATTCATATCAAAATAATACTGCTGACATTTGGGGTGCAAAATTCAGTAAGGGAAAATGGGAAAAGGAGTTTCGGATAACTTCCGACCCCCGAATTGAACGATATCCAGCGCTTGCATTAAATGGCAGCGAATTGTGGTTGTGCTGGCAGGCTCAAAGTTATGGTAACAACCCACCACAGCATAAGCATAATAAGAGTATTCGCCTAAACCATGTTGATGAGCAGCGCATTGTAGTTGCTCAATTAGTTGGCAATCAATTAAAATCTCCCATTGATTTGTTTAATAAAGTATCCACAGAAAACACTCTGCTGCAAAGGCCCAACTTATTTTTCACCGCTAATGGCAAAATGTTTTTAACAGCCCGTGAGCCCATCAACCCGCATGACGGCTGGTACGGCGTTTCCTGGACTTACCAAAACAACAACTGGTCAGAAAAAAAGATTATTCATGAGTATCGTGGGAGGTGGTGTACTGTAAATATGGCTTCAACTACTGACTCTGTTTTTGCTGTAGTACAATTCGATAACAGACCAAAAAGCGGAGGAAAAGCCAACTATGAGAAAGATTGGTATTCGGCTGTGAGCCTGAAATCTATTGGAAATATTGATACCGAAAGTGCAGTTCATTTAGAAACTGAAATCCTACAAATGCCACCAACCGACTTCTCCCTGACCAAGAAAGCGGAAACTGTTTCAGCAGATTTCCCAAAAAAGTCAACTATGCATAAAAATAAAAATCTGAAACTATATTTTGGTGATTTTCACGAGCATACCGATATCTCAAAATGTGCCTGCAATGTGAATCCTGCGGGACATGATTTGTTTGCCAACCTCCGTGATATCGAGCAACTCGACTTTTGTGCCATAACCGACCATCATAACAGTCATGACCGACCAATATGGTCTTTTAATAGTGAACAAACCCGAAACAACCAAGATAACGGGCGCTTTGTTACTTTCCTTGCCCAGGAATGGTCATCCAGTGCCGGACCAAATTCTTTTGGATACGGGCACCACAATTTCATATTTCTTGATCCCTATATGAAATCTTATATCAATTTTACAGATAATTACTTAACACCTTATGAATTATGGGGAAAAATGAAAGGCATTGATTATATTTCTATTCCACACCAGTTAGCCGATTGGGGAGGATTGATGAATTCCCAGGGCGCCTGGGGCAACCCGCCAAAAGACTGGAACTACTATGATGAGCAAATACAGCCAGTTGCTGAAATATTTCAGGAAAGAGGATCTTACGAATATTTTGGTTGTCCGCGTCAGGCTGAGGAAGGTGCTCTATTTTCAAGGTTTTATCTACAAGATGCATGGAAAAGAAAAATAATTATTGGTGTAATTGCCAGCCCCGATCATGGAGGTGGTTCCGGGAAAATGGGTGTTTGGGCAGAGGATTTAAACCGTGAAAGTATATTCAATGCCATAAGAGCACGGCATACATTTGGAACAACTGGGGCAAAAATGAAATTGTTGTTCAGTTCAGGTTCAGCAATAATGGGCGATAAATTGCTCGTAGAGATCCAAAATCCTGCTTCCCCACAACCCATCCATTTTAAGGTAGAAGTGGAAGCCCTGACAGATATAAAAGAATTAGTAATATTCAGAAACAATCGCATAATATACAGTGCAACGCCTAACCAAAAATTAATTAATTTTGAATGGGCAGACGAAAGCCCGCTAAATGTGGATTTTGTCTGGTATTACGTTCGTATTCAAACCTCGAATGATGAAATAGCCTGGTCGAGTCCGATTTGGTTTATAAAAGAGTAAAAACAAAACCATGAGAAAAATAGTCTTACTTATTTTAATATCCAGTGTTTTTTTTGCTTGTCTGCCAGAAAAGAAGCTTACAGAAAAAATCAATCTGGCCGGAACATGGAATTTTAAAATTGATTCCCTTGATGTTGGTATTTCTGAAAAATGGTTTGAAAAGGAATTGCCTGAAGAAGTAAACCTACCCGGTTCCCTGCAGGAAAACGGAAAAGGGAATGATGTTTCTATTAATACAAAATGGACAGGACAGGTTGTGGATCAATCATGGTACAATAATGAAAAATACGCAAAATACCGTAAAACCGGTAACATAAAAATTCCATTCTGGTTGCAGCCCGAAAAGCACTACATTGGTGCTGCCTGGTATCAAAAAGAAATTGATATTCCCGAAAATTGGAATAACAAACAGATTGAACTTTTCCTAGAACGCTGCCATTGGGAAACAATCGTGTGGGTCGATAATCAAAAAGTTGATAAAAAAAACAGCCTGGCTACAGCGCATGTTTATGATCTAACTAATTACTTACAAACCGGAAAAAACCATATTACAATCCGTGTTGACAATCGAATAAAAGAGGTTGATCCCGGCCAAAATTCCCATAGTATCTCCGACCATACCCAAACAAACTGGAACGGAATTGTCGGAAGGATTTTACTTACTGCCAATAGTCCGGTTAATTTTGAAAAGGTAAAACTGTTTCCGGATATTGCCAAAAAAAAAGTTATCGTAAAGTTAGATCTAAAAAACTTATCCGGCAAAAAGCAATTGTGTAAATTTAGTTTATGGGCTGAAAACAAAAATCACAAATCAAATAAACTGGTAAAAGAAATCAGTCTCTCTGAAAATAAAGAGATAATTATTGAATATCCAATGGGGGAAAATCCCTTGTTATGGGATGAATTCAATCCCAATGTTTATACAATGCATCTACAGCTTGAAAGCAAGGAAGGAACATTTAGTCGAAGAATCGATTTTGGCATGCGTGAATTTAAAGCTAATGGAACACGGTTTGAAATCAACGGCAGACCGATTTTTTTACGTGGCACTTTGGAATGCGCCATCTTCCCCAAAACAGGCTATCCGGCAACTGATGTAAGCGAATGGACAAGGATTTTTAATGTCATAAAAGATCATGGATTAAATCACATGCGTTTCCATTCCTGGTGCCCACCCGAAGCTGCTTTTATTGCTGCAGACAAAGCAGGTATTTATTTGCAAGTGGAGTGTTCAAGTTGGGCAAATCAAGGCTCATCGTTGGGAGATAATAAACCAATTGACAAATGGCTGTATAAAGAAGCCGGGCAAATACTAAATGATTATGGAAATCATCCTTCATTTTGTATGATGGCTTATGGCAACGAGCCGGGCGGTAAAAATCAGGGTGAATATTTAAGTGCATTTGTAAACCACTGGAAAGAAAACGATCCCCGCAGGGTTTATACAGGTGGGGCTGGTTGGCCACCAGTGGATGCAAACGATTTTTACAATAATCATGCTCCAAGAATACAAGGGTGGGGTCAAGGATTAAACAGTATTATTAATAAAGAAGCACCGCAAACAAAATTTGATTATCGCAAAATTATTGAGAATACAGAAATACCATTAGTGAGTCATGAGATTGGCCAGTGGTGTGTTTACCCTAATTTTAAGGAGATTGAAAAATATACCGGCGTTTTAAAAGCAAAAAACTTTGAGATTTTTGAGCAAACTCTACAGGAAAATCACATGGGACATCTTGCTGATACTTTTCTTTTTGCATCAGGAAAGTTGCAGGCGCTATGTTACAAAGCTGAAATTGAAGCTGCCTTGAGAACACCGGGATTTGCCGGATTTCAATTGCTTGATCTGCACGATTTCCCTGGGCAGGGAACAGCTCTGGTGGGTGTACTGGATGCTTTTTGGGAAGAAAAGGGTTATGTCAGCCCGGAAGAATACGCCCATTTCTGCAATCAAACTGTACCATTGGCACGTTTCGAAAAAAGAGTTTTTTTGAATAATGAAAAAATCAAGATAGATATCGAAGTTGCTCATTTTGGTGAATATGATTTAAAAGATGTTGTCCCCATCTGGAAAATATCTGATAAAAAAGGAAACCCTGTTTTTGATGGCAAATTCAAAAAGACAGATATTCCTATCGACAATGAAATCAAACTTGGTGAGATAAAAGTTAACGCTGAAAATTTGACAGCACCACAAAAACTGGTTTTAAGTGTAGAAGTAGCAGGCTATTCAAACAGTTGGGGTTTTTGGGTTTATCCGGCAAAATATCAGGCCATCGATCAAGCCAAAATTCTGGTCACATCAGTTCTGGATGATAATGCTGTGGACTTTCTTGAAAAAGGAGGAAACGTACTGCTAAGTTTGAAAAAGGGCGCCCTGAAAGCTGAAAAAGGTGGCGACATTAAAGTTGGGTTTTCCAGTATTTTCTGGAATACTGCATGGACACGCAATCAGGCACCACACACACTTGGAATATTGTGCAACCCGGCTCATCCTGCCTTGCAGGAATTTCCCACAGAATTTCATAGCAACTGGCAGTGGTGGGATGCCATGAGCCATTCGCATGCCATCGTGCTGGACGAATTCCCTACTGAGCTAAAACCGATTGTCCGTGTAATTGATGACTGGTTCGAGAACAGGCGATTAGCTTTGGTTTTTGAAGCAAAAGTGGGCAAGGGTAAAGTGATTGTTTCTGGAATAGATTTGATAAATGACATGAAGAACAGGCCTGAGGCCCGGCAGATGTTGTATTCTCTTCAGAAATATATGATCAGTAATAATTTCAATCCAAAGGTAGATTTGGAGCTGGAATTAATTCAATCATTAGAAGTAAATATTATAAGGTGATTGAAATATAAGATAGGCAGGAAATGAGTACACATAATTATAATCAGAAATATCTGTATTTTGTTGTTTTTGTATCAGCATTGGGAGGTCTGTTGTTTGGATACGATTGGGTTGTAATAGGTGGTGCAAAGCCTTTTTACGAGAAATTTTTTGCTATTGCCGACATCCCTTCTCTTCAGGGCTGGGCTATGAGCAGTGCATTACTTGGTTGTTTGTTGGGTGCCGTACTTTCAGGTTTGCTAAGCGACCGTTTTGGACGTAAGCGACTGTTGATTCTTGCTGCGGTTTTATTTATTATTTCCGCTTATGGAACAGGTGCTTCCAACAGTTTCAATATGTTTATTTTCTTTCGCATTTTTGGCGGCCTCGGCATTGGATTAGCTTCCAATTTATCACCAATGTATATTGCGGAAATTGCACCCAAAACTATGCGTGGGAAATTGGTTTCAATTAATCAGTTTACAATTGTTATAGGAATATTATTAGCTCAATTCGTGAATTGGCAGATCGCTGATACTGTTCCGGTTAATTTCACCGATACGGAAATTCTAGCATCATGGAACGGGCAAATGGGTTGGCGGTGGATGTTTTGGATGGAGTTGATTCCGGCAATATTATTCATGCTATTTATGTTTATTGTCCCTGAAAGTCCTCGTTGGCTCGCTAAAAACGGATTTCCTGAGAAGGTAAAACGAATTCTCTCAAAAGTCGGAGGGAAAGAATATGCTAACGATGAATTTAATAATATTCAGGCTTCGTTGCTAAATGAAAAAGGGAAGGTGAATTTTCGTTACCTGTTTAGCCCGGGTATGAAAAAGGTTTTGATTATTGGTGTTGTTCTCGCTGTATTCCAACAATGGTGCGGAATTAATGTCATCTTTAATTATGCTGAAGAAGTATTCGAGGCAGCCGGTTATGGCGTGTCCGACATTTTATTCAACATCTTGATTACCGGAAGTGTGAATCTGATATTTACTATAGTAGCAATTTATACTGTTGATAAATGGGGTAGGCGTGCTTTAATGCTAATGGGTTCAGGAGGTTTAGCCGGAATATACCTTTTCATGGGCTTGGCATATTATCTCAATATAACAGGATGGCCGCTATTATTGCTTACTCTTTTGGCAATAGCATGTTATGCAATGTCACTTGCTCCTGTAACCTGGGTGCTGCTGTCAGAAATATTTCCTAACAGAATAAGAGGTGCTGCCATGGCAGTTTCTACAGTTGCTTTATGGCTGGCGTGTTTTTTATTAACCTACACATTTCCACTTTTAAATAATTTATTAAATGCGTCCGGCACTTTTTGGTTGTACGGTATCATCTGTATTTTAGGATTTATTTTTATTCTGAAAACATTGCCCGAAACAAAAGGTAAGTCGCTTGAAACGATTGAAAAGGAAATAATCAACTAAAACTTAAGAACCACAGAAAATGAGTAATTCAAGAGAAAATTTTATAAAAACCATTAACCATCAACAAACTGACAGGATTGTGGTAGATTTTGGGGCTACACCTGTTACAGGAATTCATGTTTCAATAGTTGAAGGTCTAAGAGCGTATTTTGGATTAAAGAAACGACCCATTAAAATAACCGAACCTTTCCAAATGTTGGGAGAAGTGGACAAAGAACTGGTAGAAAATCTTGGTGTGGATGTGCTTGGTATAGCACCCAAAAACAATATGTTCGGTGTTCCTCAGGAAAACTGGAAAAGTTTTCAAACCAACTGGGGACAGAAAGTATTGGTGCCTGGTATGTTTAATACCACAATTGATGAAAATAGAAATACATTAATGTATCCGGAAGGAGACACATCAATAGCTCCCAGTGCCATAATGCCTAAAAGCAGCTATTTCTTCGACGCCATTATTCGTCAGGATGAAATTGATGACACAAAACTAAATCCGGAAGATAACCTCGAAGAGTTTTCCTTGTTTACACCGGAAGATTTGAAATACTGGAAACAACAAGCAGAAAATATTGCTGGAAAAGAAAAAGCAGTGGTTGCCAATTTTGGAGGAACGGCAATAGGTGACATTGCCCTTGTTCCGGCTATAAACCTTAAAATCCCAAAAGGAATACGAGATGTAGCAGAATGGTATATGTCAACAGTAATGCGTACCGATTATCTCCATCAGGTATTTGAAAAGCAAACCGATATTGCACTTGAAAACCTGAAGATGGTTAAAGAGACCGTTGGTGATTTAATTGATGTAGTATTTATATGCGGGACTGATTTTGGTACACAGGATTCAACCTTTTGTTCAGGTGACGCATTTAAGGAGCTTTACACTCCCTATTATCGTAAAATGAATGATTGGATTCATCAAAATACAGGATGGAAAACCTTTAAGCATTCCTGCGGTGCAGTAGAACCCTTTATGAAGTATTTTATCGATGCCGGATTTGATATTATTAATCCTGTGCAAATAAATGCAGCAGGAATGGATTCGAAACTGCTGAAAGAGCAATATGGCGATGAACTTGTGTTTTGGGGAGGTGGTATTGATACCCAGAAAACACTCCCTTTTGGTAACCCAAAAGAAGTAAAAAAACAAGTGCTTGGACAATGTGAAATCTTATCGAAAGATGGTGGTTTTGTATTTAATACTGTTCATAATATACAGGCTAATGTTCCGGTAGAAAATATTGTTGCTATGCTGGAGGCAGTTCAGGAATTCAATAAATATTAAAAGGGAAGAACAGATATGCGAACATTACTCATAACCGGTATTTTTTTAGCATTGATATTGAATGCTTGCAATACTAATAAACAAGCTAATTATACAAGTGAGAAAGAGTATAAACTCATTTACAACAAACCGGCAGATGCCATGGCCGTTGATGATAAAAATGGCTGGAAAGACGACATGCATTGGCTAAGTGCCTTGCCGCTTGGTAATGGTTCACTCGGCATTATGGTATTTGGTGATGTAAACAAAGAACGACTACAATTGAATGAAGAGAGCATGTGGTCTGGAAGCCCCGATGATAACAACAATCCTAATGCATCAAAAAATCTGGATAAAATCAGAAAATTATTATTTGAAGGAAAGTACAAAGAAGCAACGGAATTAACCAACAGGACACAAATTTGTAAAGGCAAAGGTTCCGGTCATGGTAATGGTTCCGCTGTTCCTTTTGGTAGCTTTCAAACCCTTGGGGATTTATATATTGATTTTGATAATAAATCATCCTTTTCAAATTACCACAGAGAATTGGATTTAAACGATGCTGTTGTCAGGGTTTCTTATACTCAGAACGGAGTGGATTATAAGAGAGAAATATTTACTTCTTATCCTGCTCAACTTATGGTTGCCAAATTTACAGCAAGTGAAAAAGGAAAGATATCCTTTCGTTGCAATATGAACCGACCTGAACGCTATCGTACGTTTGTAAAAGATAAGCAACTCATTATGCAAGGAGCCTTAAAAGATGGCAGGGACGGGGATTACCTCCAATATATGACACGGTTAAAAGCAGTTAATAAAGGAGGTGAAGTAATTTATGCAGACAGCATATTAACCATTAAAAATGCTGATGAAGTAATATTATTCCTTGCTGCTTCTACAGATTATAAATTGGAGTATCCAAACTATAAAGGCAGAGATTATGTTTATATCACTAATAAGGCTATTTTAAAAGCTGTTTCAACAACTTATGACGACCTATTGCAGGAGCATTTAAAAGAATATCAGTCCTACTTTAACAGAGTAAATTTATCTTTAACAGATTCTGTAAACACAGCGCCTATAGATGAATGCATAAAAGCTTATAAACATACTAATAATGACAATCAATTAGTAGAAATCTTCTTTCAATATGGCCGCTACTTATTAATTTCTTCCTCACGCCCCGGAACATTGCCTGCAAATCTGCAAGGTCTTTGGGCTAATAAAATCCAAACACCCTGGAATGGTGATTACCATACCGATGTGAATATTGAAATGAATTACTGGCCGGCAGAAGTAACCAACTTAAGTGAGCTTCATTTGCCCATGTTCGATTTAATTGAATCGCTGGTTGAGCCTGGGAAAAAAACAGCAGAGGTTCATTACAACGCAAAAGGTTGGGTTGTTCATCCTATTACAAATGTTTGGGGTTACACTGCTCCGGGCGAACGTGCAAGTTGGGGTATGCATACCGGTGCCGGTGCTTGGATTTGCTCTCATATAAGTGAGCATTATCGGTTTACTGAAGATGAGGTTTTCCTGAAAAAAATGTATCCGGTTTTAAAATCATCAGCGCAATTTTATTTAGATTGGTTGGTTCCTCACCCCGAAACCGGGAAGTTGGTTTCCGGCCCTGCCTGTTCACCTGAAAATACATTTACGGCACCGGATGGTAGTAAAAATCAAATATGTATGGGGCCAACACATGACCAACAGGTTATTAGACAGTTGTTCACTGATTTTTTAACCGCTTCTGAAATCTTAAAGGTAAGCGATGACTTTGTTCAACAGATAAATGAGGCTAAAAAAAATCTCGCAGGTAATCAAATTGGGTCAGATGGCAGATTGATGGAATGGCCTGAAGAATTCCCTGAAGTAGAACCCGGGCACAGACATATATCCCATCTTTTTGATTTACATCCAGGCAACCAAATCAATTTGAATGAAACACCCGAATTAGCAGCAGCAGCCAAAAAATCATTGGATTTCCGCATAGCCAATGGTGGTGGACATACAGGTTGGAGTGCTGCATGGTTAATTAGTCAGTATGCACGTTTACAGGAAGCTGAAAATGCCAAGAGAAATTTAGATGTTGTACTATCAAAAAGTATTACAACAAACCTATTTGGCTTGCATCCTCCTTTTCAAATGGATGCTAATTTTGGGACAACAGCCGGAATAGCTGAAATGTTGCTTCAAAGTCATACTGGAGAAATTCATCTGCTTCCTGCTCTACCGACTGCCTGGCCTGATGGTGAAGTGAAAGGATTATGCGCCAGAGGTGGTTTTGATGTTGAAATAAAGTGGAGTAATGGAGAATTGGTTTCTGTAAAAATTTTATCAAAACTTGGAAATGATTGTATCATCAGATATAGAGAAGAAACCTTTAATCTGAAAACAGAAAAAAAAGAAGCATATTCTTTGAATTTAGAGAATTTTAAAAAGTAAAATATATATATTAATCACAATAAAAAAAATGATACTCAAAATCAAATTACTGCATCTATTTTCGTCAATGGGAATTATCCTGGCGGTTATGTTGCCTTTTATTAGTAGTTCTATTTCTGCCCAAACACCAAGCACAGAATGGTGGCAAATTATGAGTGAAATCGAAAAGAAAACTTATATCTGCTATCAAACAGGGGAGGCCATTATTATTGATGGAGAATTAACCGAAGCATCCTGGGAGCAGGCTCTCTGGACAAATTATTTCGTTGACCTCGGCCCGAAAAAAATTGAAGCTCATCAAAAACCATCTCCGGTGCCCCATCTGAAAACACGGGTGAAAATGCTTTGGGACAAAAATTATTTTTACATCGCTGCCGAATTGGAAGAACCTCATATTTGGGCTACTCTGCTTTTTCATGATCAGATTATTTGCCTGGAAAACAATTTCGAGGTTTTTATCGATCCCAACGCTGATAACCATAATTACATTGAAATTGAGATTAATGCATTAAATACTGTTTGGGATTTGGTGTTAGATAAACCTTATCGCGATAAAGCTAAACCTGATCAGGCATGGAATATTGCTGGTTTGAAAAATGCTGTTTATATAAACGGAACCCTCAATAACCCTAAAGATATTGATAAAGGCTGGTCTGTGGAAATGGCCATTCCCTGGGCATCCATAGCTCCTTATGCTGATACTCCCTGCCCGCCAATAGAAAATGACCAATGGCGTGTAAATTTTGCACGAACAGAACATGAACATGAAATAGTACAATCCGAATTCACAACAAGTGATGTAATAAATAATGCTTATCAAAAGAAGGAGGACACTGAGGTTGGAAACTGGTCGTGGTCGCCTCATGGTGTCTGTAATCTGCATACACCCGAAATGTTTGGGATTGTTCAATTTACTAAACAGCTACCGGGACGGGCAAAATGGATTTTAGATCCAACCACTGAAGCCCGGAAAATATTACTGGATATCTATTATGCCCAGCGAGATTTTTTTGCAATTAATAATAAGTATGTTAACGGATTAAAGGAACTTGGATTAAAAAACGTAAACACCAAATTAAGTAAAGCCAGGCCGACTATAAAATTGACAGATGCCGGTTATCATGCCTGGGTAGAAGTTAGTATTGCTGATAGTATTCGTCAGGTTTCGATTTTTCAGGACTCCAAAATCATTGTGGAGTAAATAGTATTTTAGAATTCATATTAGTATAATTCATAGTTGGAAATACAATTTTAAATAAAGCAAAAACAGAATCTATCAAAATTAAATTTATATAAGGAAATATATTATGAAATTTAAATCAATCTTCTACGCTTGCTTACTTCTTGTTATTGTGAGCTGCAACACCCTGGAAAGTGAAAAAGGAAATACATCTGTTCAGCAAGAAAACAGCCATACTTTCTCAATGGATTCTGTCAACTTTTTACTTGATGGCAAACCTTTCCAGATAATCTCCGGCGAAATCCATTATTCCAGGGTCCTGAAAGAATACTGGAGGCATCGTATTCAAATGGCAAAAGCAATGGGGTGCAATACAATAGCAACCTATGTTTTTTGGAATTACCATGAGGTTGAAAAAGGAAAGTTCGACTTTAAATCAGAAAACCGTGATTTGGCTCAGTTTATTGAGATTGTACAAGAAGAAGGTATGTGGATGCTTTTCAGACCAGGGCCTTACAGTTGTGGTGAATGGGATTTGGGCGGAATTCCTCCATATCTGCTTAGTATTCCTGATATTAAATTAAGATGCATGGATAAAAGATATATGCAGGCAGTGGAAAGATATATTATAACAATGTCGGCAGAAATCAGCCCATATTTTATTACAAATGGTGGCCCCATAATTTTGTTTCAACTTGAAAATGAATATGGCAGCTATGGCAACGACCGGGAATATATGGCAACAATAAAAACACTTTGGGAGGAAACAGGTGTTGATATTCCATTTTACACTTCTGATGGTGCAACCACTTATATGTTAGAGGCCGGTACCTTGCCGGGTGTAGCGGTTGGTTTAGACCCGGGGGCAAATCAGGAAAATTTTGACTTATCACGAAAAATGAATCCCGGTGTTCCGGTGTTTAGTAGCGAAACCTACCCAGGCTGGCTTACTCATTGGAAAGAAAACTGGCAGAGACCTGATACGGCTTGGCTAAATCAGCAAGTTCGTTTTTTAATGGACAATAAACTATCATTAAATTTTTATGTGTTACATGGCGGAACAAACTTTGGGTTTTCAGCGGGTGCCAACTCGGGAGGCACTGGTTACCAGCCTGACATAACAAGTTATGATTATGATGCACCAATAAATGAACAAGGGCAAGCTACCTATAAGTATTTTGCACTTCAAAAAATTCTACAACAATACAGAACTGATGAACAAACAATGTTTCCGCAACCAGAACCTATTCCTGTTATGGAAATTCCAGAAATTGAAATGAAAGCTTTCACATCTGTATGGAACAATCTTCCTTCTCCCATATTGTCAGTTCAGCCTAAGCCATTTGAGTATTTTGATCATTTTTACGGATTCGCAGTTTATAAAACGAAATTAATTGGGCGCAAACAGGGGAAACTAAAAATAACAGACCTTCACGATTATGCCACAGTATTTGTTGATGGAAAATACATTGGCACAATAGACCGTAGTGAAGGTCAAAATACGCTTGATTTACCTAAAGTAGAAAGTAAATACCCTGTATTGGAAATATTTGTTGAAGGCATGGGAAGGATCAACTTTGCTCAGGAACTCATTGACCGAAAAGGCATAACAGAGCGCGTTACCTTAAATGGCATGATCTTAATGAATTGGGAAATATTTCCACTTCCGATGGATTCAGTGTATATCACTAACCTCAGTCAGACTGAAGAAAATAGCAGGCCGGGCATTTTCTATAAAGGCGAATTTTCACTTGATAATATTGCTGATACTTATATTGATATGTCAAACTATAAAAAAGGTATGGTTTGGGTAAATGACCATAATTTAGGCCGGTACTGGGAAGTTGGCCCGCAGCACAGTTTATATTGTCCGGCACCCTGGCTGAAGCAGGGGAAAAACGAAATTGTGATTTTTGATTTACATCAATTGGAAGCAAAGTCAATTAAGGGGATAAAAGAACTTAAATGAATAAGATAATGACACAAAAGTTTTTTACTATAACACTATTTTTAACTCTAATAAATGCAACACTTTTTGCACAAAATAGAATTTCTATTGACAAGCAGTTCGCCCGGGAAAAAGAAAATAATTCTTTCTGGTTTTTAAATTCCCTTGAATTCAAAAGCATTGCTATTCAGGATAATGGCTGGCAAATTTGGGGATGCTCGCCCATTATTGGCCCGGAAGGCAAAACACACCTTTTTGTTGCCCGCTGGCCACAAGAAACCGGCCATGAAGGTTGGTACACCGATAGCCAGATTACCCATTATGTTGGGGAAACCCCCGAAGGCCCATTTCAATTTTCAGAAGTAGTGTTTGAAGGGACAGGAAAAGATACCTGGGATAAATATGCACCGCACAACCCAACTATCCATAAAGTTGGCGATACTTATGCCCTGTTTTATATTGCCAATACCGGGAAGGAGCAAAGGCCGAGAAATCAAAAAATCGGGCTTGCAACTTCAAAGTCGCTTTATGGCCCATGGAAAAAAGCTGGGAAAGATGGCTTGATTTTGTCACCACCATCTGATTCAACGTACTACAATTGCAATTCTACCAACGGAGTTGTTAACCCGGCTTTTCTGCAACATCCAGACGGACGTTTCTTTCTTTATTTCAAATCAAATGATATGCGTAAGAAAGATCATTGGAAACCGATGATGGGACTTGCAATTGCGGATAAAATGGAAGGGCCTTATATTCAAATGAAGACTCCGGTTACAAAAAACAACAGTATTATTGAAGATGGATATGCTTTCAATTACAATAACAAAATATATTTGGTAACCACTGATAATCACGGCATGATTGAAATGGGTGGTGGTTTGATCTGGGAATCTGAGGATGGTATGAATTTTTCGAATCCCAAACAAGCATATAAAAGATTAGCACATTATTTTGGTGGCACACTTCCTGAAAAAGCAAACAAAACAACCGGTGATCGTGGTAGTAAATTTGAACGCCCTCAAATTTTAATGATTGATGGAAAGCCTTCATATTTGTATTGCCCTTCGGGAACAAATACTGATGGTGGGAAGGGTTCTGCCGGTTATATTTTAAAAATTAGAGAAGATTTTTTACCTTTGTCCGCTAATCAAAAAGCTGATGTTTTTAAATAAAATTCAATTAATGTTTGCAAAAAAGGAAACCAAATAAATAAGAAAATAATTTATTCTAAACTGAAATATTTAATATGAAACTTTCAAAACATATTTTTTCGATTTTTGCAATTACACTGACGGTAGCAATAATGTGTTTGCAAAGCTGTCAGTCAAATGTTTCCTCAAATAAGGAAAATGACCAACCCAACATTGTACTAATTTTTATCGATGACATGGGTTATGCAGACATAGGATGTTTTGGAGCTACGGATTATCAAACGCCAAATATTGATCGTTTGGCAAATGAAGGGATTCGGTTTACCAGTTTTTATGCTTCGCAGGCTGTGTGTAGTGCTTCCCGTGCTTCATTGCTTACCGGGTGTTATGCTGAGCGTGTGGGTATTCAGGGGGCACTGAATTCTCATTCAAATATTGGCATAAATCCAGATGAAACAATTATTTCGGAAATGCTAAAAGAAAAAGGCTATGCCACCGGTATTTTTGGGAAATGGCATCTTGGCCATCACAAAGAATTCCTGCCCCTGCAGCATGGTTTTGATGAATATGTTGGTTTGCCCTATTCAAACGATATGTGGCCGGTTGGTTATGATGGTGTGCCACAAGCTGGTACCGGAAAACGAAAATCCAATTACCCGCCATTAAAATTATTCGATGGCAACGAAGTTATTGACACCATTGCCACCCTTAAAGATCAGGCAATGTTGACCACCATCTACACCAACAAAGCCGTTCAGTTTATAGAAAACCATAAAAATCAACCTTTCTTCCTGTATATGCCACACTCTATGGTGCATGTGCCGATTGCAGTTTCTGAAAAATTTAAAGCTAAAAGTGGCAAAGGCTTGTTTGCCGATGTAATGATGGAACTCGACTGGTCGGTAGGGGAAATTTTAAAAACGCTTGAAGAAAATGGTTTGGATGATAACACCCTCGTTATTTTTACAAGCGACAACGGCCCCTGGTTAAATTTCGGGAACCATGCAGGATCTGCCGATCCTTTGCGTGAAGGAAAAGGAACCATGTGGGAAGGTGGCCCCCGGGTTTCAACAGCCATGCGATGGCCTGATAAAATTCCGGGAGGTATTGAATGCAATCAGATTGCTTCAACAATTGATATTTTACCAACATTGTCAGAAATTACCGGTGCAGCACTTCCTGAAAAGAAAATTGACGGGGTGAGTATCCTTTCATTGTTGGAAGGCAAGAAAGAGGCAAAACCCCGAAACCAATTTTATTACTATTATGGTGGGGATTTAATTGCCGTTAGAAAAGACAACTGGAAACTGGTTTTTCCGCATAAATTCCGTTCGTACGAAGGTGTTGAACCAGGAAACAATGGTTTGCCCGGGCCTTATGGCAAAGGCATAATAACCGAATTGGAACTATATGATTTGGATAATGATATTGGTGAAACCAAAAATCTTGCAGCACAATATCCGGAAATTGTTGAAGAACTAAAGATAATTGGCGATTCAACACGTGAAGAACTTGGGGATAGAATTCAAAATAAAAAAGGTAAGGCTGTTCGCAAACCGGGACGAAGGTACCGGGAAAACAAAAAAGTAAACCATCTGGCCATTGATAAAAACATTTTTGTTAACAACGAGTATTCCTACCAGTATTCCGGTCATGGTGATAAAACTTTGATCAATGGTGTGATTGGAAGTTTTGATTACACGGATCAGGAATGGCTTGGGTTTCGAGGAACAGATTTTGAAGCAATTGTTGATTTAAAAGAACTTGTTGAAATTAAAACAATTGAATGTGACTTCCTTATAAACCAGGGATCATGGATTTTTAGTCCCGAAAAAGTTATTATCTCGATATCATCTGATGGTACCAATTTTAAGGTAGTAAGGAGTTTTGAAGAAGATGCACGAAAAGAAAACAACAATCAGGAGATCAAAAAATTCAAAACTGAAATAGAAGGTTTAATAGGACGTTTTGTCAAAATAAATGCAAAAAACATAGGTGCTTGCCCGAATTGGCATGAGGGTGCTGATGGTAAAGCCTGGTTGTTTGTTGATGAGATCATTATCAGATAAGAAATTTCAATTATGAGAAAATTACAATTTGTTATTATTTCTGTCGCTGTAAGCTTTTTTATGGTGATATCGTGTCAATATCCACAAACACAACAAAACCCTTTCTTTGAAGATAAAGTAGTTCTTGAATCAAATTCACGAGTTGCTGCTTATGCAATACCAAATATCGTTACCACGCCAAACGGAACCGTTTTATGTTTTGTAACTGCCCGTATCGGAGATAACCACGACTGGGGAAACATACAGGAGGTAGTGGTGGTTCGTAGCAAGGATAATGGCATTAGCTGGGAAGAACCTCAGCTAATTGCAGCCATTGATAATTGGACTGTCAGGCAATCCAGTGCTATAGTTGACCCTGAAAGCGGAAAAATTATGGTTTTTGGCCAAAAAGGCCCAAGATTTACTGAAGAAGGTGAACGTATTTCAGAAACCTGGAAAATTGCAAATCCTGATGAAATGAAAAAAATGGGGGATGGGTATTTTTATATTGAAAGTATTGATGAGGGGGAGAGCTGGTCAGAAATTAAAACCGTTGACTTACCCTATTGGCCCCATGATCCGGGTATTGTTTTGCGAAATGGAAAATATGAAGGCCGGTATATTCTTCCTGCCCGGACAATCAAAGGAGAAAAGTTTGATTGGAATAATATGTTTAACGGTGTTCTTTTTAGTGATGACAATGGAAAGACATGGCAAGCAGGAGGATTAACACAGTCACATGTTGGAGAAGCATGTGTGGTAGAATTATCGGATGGAAGAGTATATGTTAACAGCCGTAATCATGCGGATAATTATGGGATTCGCAACCATGCTATCAGTTCTGATGGAGGACTGACTTTTACAGAATTTGGGGACGATATTCAACTCATTGAACCCACTTGTGACGCCGGAATGATAAGTTTTGAAAGCCCGGATAAAGGCCACATAGTTTTATTCTCCAATCCAGCGGTAAAAGCGACAAAAAGATGGGATGGTGTTTCCCGCAGGCGCATGTCGGTGAGAGCCAGTTTTGATGATTGTAAAACATGGCCCCTAAATAAATTGGTTTATGAGGGCCCATCGGCTTACTCTGGAATTACCTTTGGAAAAGACGACATGATATTTCTGGCTTATGAACGTGCCGGGTTGGGCAGCAAGGATTCCCGTCAGAATATTGCCATTGCTCGTTTTAATCTGGCCTGGCTTAAACAGGAGGAGATCAGTCCTCCTGTAATTGAACCGAAAAATTTGGTTTTTCATAAAAAGCAGGAAGTAAGGATAAGTACAGAAAATAACAATGAAATACATTACACAACTGATGGAACTCTTCCTGATATTAACTCTCCTCTTTACGAAGAACCCCTATGTTTTGATGAAAGTACAATTGTCAGGGCAATTACTATCTCTGGAAATATTAGTAGTATTGTTAACTCATCTCGATTTGTAAAGAGCAAACTGCAGGCCCCTCAATATATCAGCAGTTATAGTGAAAAATATCCTGCCTCTGGTCAACTGGCCCTGGTTGATGGGATCAAAGGAAGTTTGAATTATCATGATGGATGCTGGCAGGGATTTGAAGGCGATGATTTTGAAATAGTAATGGATTTGCCAAAAACCGAAGAACCTCTGAATATTACAGTTAGTTTTCTTCAGTCAACTGATTACTGGATTTTCTTTCCAGAGTATGTATCCTTTTTAATTTCAAATGATGGCAAGAGTTTTCAGGAAATGAAAAAGATTAAAAACTCGCATTCCTCCAAAGATAAAAATGAATCTATTCAATCCTTTAAAGTTGAATTGGCTGTAAGTAATGATAAATACTTAAAATTAGTTGCTAAAAACATTGGTTCTTGTCCTGCCTGGCATAAAGGTACCGGTGGCAAAGCCTGGCTGTTTGTGGATGAGATAATTATTGAGTAGAACACAGACATTATGAATTTGTACCTAAAACTAATAATGAATAATTCGTGTCAATCAGTGTAATATGCGTTATCAGTATTCTATTGAAAATTATTTTTTAATAATATGAAAAAATTATTTTTGTTTTCGTTAATTGGTTTTGTTACCATTTTGTCTTACAGTCAAAATGGATGGCCCGTATTGAAGCAATATGATCAGGATCATTTGTATTGCATCGCTTTACCTCTTGGAGGTATAGGCACAGGAACTGTATCACTTGGAGGAAGAGGAGAATTACGTGATTGGGAAATAATGAACCGGCCGGCAAAAGGATTCCGAACAACTCAGAATCGGTTAAATGCACCTTTCTTTTCGATCTATACAAAAACTGCTGATGGTAACTCAATGACAAAGGCCATATTAGGGCCATTATATGACTGGGAATATGAGCACATGGAAGGTAGAAGTGTTGATCATCATGGGCTTCCACGTTTTGATTCGGCTACTTTTAAAACGGCTTATCCTTTTGGACAGGTTCAATTAAATGATAAAAAAATGCCTGTTGAAGTAACATTAAAAGGGTTTAATCCATTAATTCCCGGAGATGCAAATGCAAGTGGAATTCCCATTGCAGTATTGACCTACGAAGTAACCAATAAAACAGATCAGACTATTGATGTTTCGGTGTGTGGTACTATGAGAAATTTTATTGGGATTGATGGAAGCAAAGTACAAAGAGACTGGAAAGGAGAATATTACCATATTGGAGCAAAGTATAATAAAAATAAGTACGAAGAGAGTGAGCAGATAAAAGGAGTATTCATGTATTCCGATAGTGTAAATGTGAATGACCCTGCATGGGGAACAATGGCATTGACAACTGCAATTGATGAAAATTCTACATATAGAACAGGAACAGTACCTGATGCCTGGGGAAATGCTATCCTGAATTTTTGGGATGATTTTTCTGATGATGGAAAACTGGTTGAAGAAGATTGGTCTTTTGACCATCAACCCATGGCTTCGTTAGCAATAATAAAACAATTAAAACCAAAGGAAACAAAAATCTTTACTTTTTATTTGACCTGGCATTTTCCAAACAGGACTTCCTGGTATGGACCTGATATAGTTGGTAATTATTATACTGAAAAGTATTCTGATGCATGGGATGTAATTAACCAGATAATACCTGAACTTCCTGTACTGGAAAACAAAACGATTGAATTTGTAAATGCATTTATTAGTTCAGATTTGCCTGAGGTAGTTAAAGAAGCTGCATTATTTAATTTGAGTACTCTTCGTTCTCAGACTGTTTTCAGAACAAAAGATGGACACATGTTTGGCTGGGAAGGGAGCATGGATAATGTGGGTTCATGCATGGGCTCATGTACTCATGTGTGGAACTATGAACAAGCAACTACCTTTTTATTTGGTGACCTGGCAAAATCCATGAGAGATGTGGAATTCGGACATGCTACTCATGATAATGGTTTAATGAGCTTCAGGGTAAACCTTCCATTGGAAAATGCAAAAAGAAGTGTTATGGCTGCGGCCGATGGCCAGATGGGAACGATAATGAAGTTTTACCGCGACTGGCAATTATCCGGTGATGATGCTTTTCTGAAGAAACACTATAGCAATGTAAAAAAAGCATTGGCATTCTGCTGGATTGAAGGTGGATGGGATAGTGATGTGGATGGAGTAATGGAAGGCTGCCAACACAATACCATGGATGTGGAATACTTTGGGCCAAACCCACAAATGCAATTATGGTATCTGGGTGCTTTAAAAGCAGGAAAAGAAATGGCTTTAGCAATGAATGACAATAATTTTGCTACTATTTGTGATGAACTTTTCAATAAAGGAAGTAAATGGACTGATGAGAATCTTTTCAATGGAGAATATTACGAGCAAATAATCAAGGTTCCTGATAACCCTGATGAAATAGCTTCCGGTTTAACAGTTGGAATGGGAGCCTCTGATCTTACAAATCCTGACTTCCAACTGGCAAAGGGTTGTTTGGTAGATCAGTTGGTTGGACAATATATGGCACATATTTGCGGATTAGGTTATCTGGTAAAGTCCGATAATGTTAAAACCACTTTGAACAGCATCATGAAATACAATTATAGGGAGAGCCTCAATGAGCATTTCAATAACATGCGTTCATATGCAATGGGAAATGAATCAGCTTTATTAATGGCCAGCTGGCCAAAGGGAAGGCCAAAAGTGCCGTTTCCTTATTTCTCTGAAGTAATGACAGGTTTTGAATACACTGCTGCTGTAGGAATGTTATACGAAGGTTTGGAAAAAGATGGACTTAAATGTATAAAAAGTATTAGAGATAGATATAATGGTAGCAAAAGAAATCCATTTGACGAAGCAGAATGCGGTCACCATTATGCCAGGGCTATGGCAAGCTGGTCATCAGTGTTGGCATTAACAGGGTTTCATTATTCAGCTGTTGACGGGACACTTAGTTTTGCTGATATTGAAGGGACTTATTTTTGGTCAACCGGATATGCTTATGGTACGGTAACTCTCTCAAGTTTAGAGAAAGAAAAAAAAGTTGAAATAAATGTGTTAAATGGAGAGCTTGCCTTTAATAAATTGCTCATAAATAGTTTTGGTGAAGCAATATTTACCTCAACAAAAGAAATTAATGAAGGGAAAAAAGATTCTTTTAGGGTAAAGAACAATAATACAAAAGCAGGCTTTTCTGAATATAAAATAAAAGAAGTGAAAAGCACTTCTGTCATAAAAGCCCCGGTAATTAAGGATATATCCGGAAAAATTATCAGAACAGCTTCGTTTACCGATTATATTGAGATAACTATTGAATCAGAACCGGGAGCAACAATTTTTTATACACTTGATGGCACTATACCTGCTAAAGAATCAAATAGGTATCAATCGCCAATAAAACTATCAGAAAATGTAATTATTAAGGCTATTGCGGAAAAAGACGGGAACACTAGTTTCTTTACAACTTCTGCTGAAGTGTTCAAAGTAATTGGATTTAAAAAACTGGAATTAATAACAAAACCATCAAAAAAATACGAAGCTAAAGGTGAATTTTCCTTGTTTGATGGGATAAAAGGGAACACCGATTTCAAGGATGGCAATTGGTTAGGTTATGAAGGGAATGATCTGATTCTTATAATAGATATTGGAATGAAAACAAAGATTAATAAAATAATTGTCAATTGTTTAGTTAACGAAGGTTCATGGATATTTCCTCCCAAAAGCATAGAGTATTATACAAGTGAAAACGGTAAAAAGTTTTTAAAAAAAGCTGAATTAAGTCAGAACGAAATTAAATTACAAAGCAACAATAATATAACAGGATTTAAAAGGGATTTTAACGAATTGCAGGTTCAATATCTTAAAATTAAAGTGAATAATACAGGTGTATGTCCTACAGGTCACCCCGGAGCAGATAGTAAAGCCTGGTTGTTTGTGGATGAGATAATTATTAAATAGAGTTTGTCCAGAATATCCGCTTTCTGCGTTACTCTCATCTTGAAAGCAAACATTCTGAAACAAACTCTCAATTTATGGACGGACAAAATAATTACAAATTACAAATAGGATGAGTAGAATTATTAAAGCTTTATTATTTTTATTAATAGGAATCATTATTGTTTCCTGTTCCAGTGAAAAAGCAACTTTTTATTTGTCTCCTGATGGAGATGATTCAAATAAAGGAACCAGGAATCAGCCCTATAAAACCATTAAAAGAGCTCAGAAAGAGGTTAGAAAGCTGATTGATTCCAAATACAAAGGAGAAATTCACATACTATTGGCTGATGGGATTTATGAACTGGAAGAATCATTAATATTTACATTGGATGATAGTGGTAATGATAGTTTGGCTATTTTTTACGAAGCTGCTGAAAGTGCAAATCCTTCAATTAGTGGAGGAAGAACGGTTTCACAAATTAATAGTGAAGATGGTAAGTGGGCCTTCAATCTTTTAAATGAGCATGAAATCAAGTATCACGATATATATGTAAATGATAAAAGGGTAACCAGGGCAAGGACTCCTAATCAGGGTTTTTATATGATGAAATCGGTTGACGAAGAAATCCTGGTTCAGGGAACAGGAAGGGCTCCTAAAAGCGCTATTCAAACAATAACTTTTTCTCAGAAAGATGTTTTAAATAATTTTTCTAAGCTTGCTCAGGAAGAAATCAAAAAGATAAGATTTGTAGCTTTTCATAAATGGGACAATACGGTTCGCTACATTGATGAAATAGATACCTTGATGAATACATTTTCCAGCCGGGGAAAAGGCATGAAACCATGGAACCGGATGACAACAGGTACTCGTTTGTTTTTTGAAAATTATCAGGAAGCTTTGGATACAGCGGGCGAGTGGTTTCATTCAACTTCCGGTTTTGAATATATTCCTCTGGCTGATCAATCTTTGAGCGAAACTCAAATTACAGTTCCCGTATTAGAAAATTTGTTGGTAGTATCAGGAAAGCCTGAAGAAGGAAAGTATGTAAGAAACATCCACTTCAAGGGGCTGAAATTCAAATATGTTGCTTGTAATATGCCTGAAAACGGTTTTGAGCCAAACCAGGCAGCAGCCTATATTGAGGCTGCTATTATGATTGATGGTGCAAAAGATATTTCTTTTTATGACTGCGAAATAAGCCAAACCGGGCAACATGCCATCTGGTTCAGGCGAGGCTGCAAGGATTGTAAACTGGAAAAATGTTTCCTGAATGATCTCGGAGGAGGAGGAGTTCGCATTGGTGAGGTATTGATTCGTGAAAATAAAGAGGAACATACTGAACTTATTACTATTGATAACTGTATTATTCAATCAGGAGGTTTTAACTTCCCATGTGCAGTGGGTGTCTGGATAGGGCATAGCGGGAATAATAATATTACAAATTGTGATATCAGTGATTTTAGATATACTGGTGTCTCTGTTGGCTGGCATTGGGGCTATGGCCTCAGTCTTGCCAAAAACAACAAAATAATGCACAATAAAATCCATCATATTGGCTGGTCATTGTTGAGTGACATGGCTGGAGTTTATTCTTTAGGCCCTTCTGAAGGTACTGAAGTAAGCAATAATGTTGTACATGATATTTATGCCTACACCTATGGTGGCTGGGGTTTATATACTGACGAAGGCTCATCTTACATAAAAATGGAGAACAACCTGGTTTACAATACCAAAACCGGAGGTTTTCATCAGCATTATGGTAAAGAGAATATAATTCGTAATAATATTTTTGCTTTCGCAGATAAGTATCAACTACAGGCCACCCGCATTGAAGAACACCAATCTTTCTCTTTTAAAAACAATATCGTTGTTGGCAAAGAAGGTGTTTTATTGGCAGGGCCGTGGAAATCTATTAAACTTGAAATGGATAGCAACTGCTATTGGTTTAATGATGAAAAATCTTTTGATTTTGTTGGATTAACATTTGAAGAATGGAAGCAGGAAACCGGGCACGATCAAAATAGTATGATCAAAGAGCCGGGAATCATTGATATAGACAAAGGAACTTATAAGCTAAATGACAGACTTGCCGGAAAGATAGGATTTAAAAAGTTTGACCCTAATGAAGCGGGTGTTTATGGAGATGAAAATTGGAAGAAAAAGGCAGAGCTACCGGAAACGATTATCAAAGAATTTGAAGCTACTGTGATTGAAAATAGGAATAAAAAATAAATTAAAATAATAAGAAATGAGGAAAATATTATATTTATTAAGTATTGGATTAATAATTTTAAATAGTTGTGTAAACAAAAATGAAAAAGCAAACTATTCAGAACCGGAAATTAAAGATTATAAACTATGGTATCTGCAACCGGCAGTTATATGGGATGAAGCATTACCGGTTGGGAATGGCCGCCTTGGAGCGATGGTTTTCGGAGGTGTTTATAACGAACGTATTCAGGTAAATGAAGAAAGTTTATGGGCGGGTAAAAATTTTAATACTAATAATCCGAATGCACTTAAAGATCTGGACAGAATCAGGGATTTGATTTTCGAGGGTAAAATAAAGGAAGCCTACAACCTCGGTAATAAAAGTTTACTTGCTACTCCGCACCGTTTTCGGTCTTATCAAACCTTGGGCGATATTTATTTGTCATTCGACAGTGTATCGCCTTTTTCAGGTTATCAGCGTGAGCTGCATTTAAACCCCGGAATATCAACTACGGTTTTTACAATTGGAGATGTAACTTACAAAAGAGAAGTATTTGCCTCTGCACCTGATAATATTATTGTCATACACATCACTGCTGATAAACCGGCAGCAATTAATATTTCTATTGCTCTTCAAAGGCAAAAGGATGCTTTTATTAAAACTGAAACCAACCGTTTAATATTGACCGGTCAAATTATCGACAACTCAACCAAATCACACGGCTCTGGTGGTGAGAACATGAAATTTATTGCCGAATTATTAGCAATGAACAATGGTGGAGAACTAAGTTCTGATGATTCAACACTTCGGGTTAAAAATGCAGATGAGCTAACAATATTATTTACTGCCGCAACGGATTATAATCTTGGAAATTTAAACTTCGATAGAAACATTGACCCTTTAAAGATTTGTAATACTATTTTGGTTAAGGCTGAGGAAAAATCTTATGCACAGTTACGGGAAGCACATATTATAGATCACACATCTATTTTTAACAGGGTTCAGATTGATTTGGGTGGTGAAAAACTTTCATCAACACCAACCGATGTAAGATTAGATTCAGTAAAAAAAGGATGCGAAGACGCTGCACTGATCGCCTTATATTTTCAGTATGGAAGGTATATGTTGATGGGAAGCTCAAGGCATCCCGGAATATTAACTGCTAACTTACAGGGTGTCTGGAACGGTCATTTCAATGCACCGTGGAATTCCGATTATCATACCAATATCAATCTTCAGATGAACTACTGGCCTGCTGAAGTTTGCAACCTTACAGAAACTGTTGGCCCGCTAACAAATATTGTGGATAAATGGCGGGAACCGGGAAGAGTAACTGCCAGGGATATGTACGCTTGTTCGGGTTGGGCTATGCATCATGCCACGGATATTTTTGGCAAAACAACACCCATTGCCGATATGCGTTGGGGAATGTCACCACTGAGCGGAGTTTGGATGACTTTTCCTTTGTGGAGGCATTTTGAGTTTACACAGGATAAAGAATATTTGAAAAACAGAGCTTATCCAATTATGAAAGAAGCCATGGATTTTGTTACTGATTTTCTCATTGAGAAGGATGCTTATCTGGTTACCAATCCCACTATGTCTCCCGAAAATGCCTACATCCTTGATGGTAAAGACTATCCTTGTCAACTAACGTATGCCTCAACAATTGATAACCAAACCTTATTAGCACATTTTGATCATTGCATTGAAGCGAGTGAGATACTCGGTATTGATGATGAATTAAGAGAAAAATGGAAACAAATGCGTTTAAAAATACCTCCCGTACAGATTGGTAAAGATAGCACAATAATGGAGTGGATAAAAGATTATGATGAATGGGAACCCGGCCACCGACACATGTCGCATTTGTTGGGACTTTATCCTTTGGCACAAATTACACCTGAGACACCTGAAATGTTTGAAGCAGCCAAAAGAACTATCGAAAAACGATTAAGTCATGGAGGCGGACATACGGGCTGGAGCCGGGCCTGGATAATTAATTTCTATGCAAGATTACTCCAACCGGAAAAAGCTTATGAACATGTAATGGCCTTATTAAGAAAATCAACTCAAAGTAACTTATTCGATTCTCATCCGCCATTCCAGATTGATGGCAATTTTGGTGGAACTGCCGGAATTGCAGAAATGTTGTTGCAAAGTCATAACGGGATAATTCACTTATTACCGGCTCTTCCAAAAGCCTGGCCTGAAGGAAAAGTTACAGGACTTTGTGCAAGAGGTGGTTTTGAAGTGGATATGGAATGGAGTAATGGAGAGTTAATTTCTACAAGAATCCTATCAAAACTTGGAAATGATTGTATCATCAGATATGGAGAAAAAACTGTTAATTTGAAAACTGAAAAAGAAAAAACATTTCCTTTGAATTCAAAGGATTTTAAAAAGTAAAAAAACATAGAATCTCAAAGAAATAAAATGATACTCAAAATCAAATTATTATTATTAATAGCCTTAATCCTGTTTACAAGAAATATTTCAGCACAACTAAATGATGGAGATACTTTAATTGTAAATGTTGTATCATGGGAAGATCCCAGTCCTGAGGGGTGGGTTGCACATTACAAAGAAGTTGTAAAATTTCCTAAAATCAGTGAAAACTGGGCAAAAATTGTAATGATTCAAACCTTAAAATGCGATTCTTCAACTAAAGCCGATAAATACCCATGCGGCGAATGGGATTATATTTGGAATACACTGCTTAAAGTTTCAAGAGGTGATACTACTGAGGATTTTGTAATTGGCAGTTTTGTAACTCCTTATGGCAAACGTTTGTGGCTTGGGGGTGAAAAGGGCTGGCAATGGACTTATGATGTTACTGATTATGCCCCGATTTTAATAGGGGAGATGGAAATTATCACCGGAAACAATCAGGAATTATTAGACCTTAAATTTTTGTTTATTAAAGGAAAGCCTGTTAGGGATGTGCTGGCTATGGAGAATATTTATCCCTTTGGCAACTATAATTATGGGCAACTTGCTGACGATAGTGTTTTAACATCCAAAAGAATTCATTTAATGCCAGAAGCAAAAGGCTATCGGCTAAAAGCCAGAATTTCAGGGCATGGGCATAAAGGCCCAAGAAATTGTTGCGAGTGGGATAGTAAAACACATTCGTATTATATGAATGGAGAGGAGATTTTCCGCTGGAATGTATGGAAAGACTGTGGGAATAACCCTATTTATCCTCAAGGTGGAACCTGGCCTTTCGACCGTGCCGGATGGTGCCCCGGAACAAAAGTTGATGAATATGAGTTTGAGATAACACCTATTGTAAAACCAGGGGACACTATTGATTTTGATTATGGTATTGAATACTATTCTGATAATGGTGAGAAAGGAGGCAATTTTCGGATGGCCCATCAATTATTTTCTTTTGGCCCACCAAATTTTAATAACGATGCAGCAGTTGTAGAAATAATAGCCCCGAGTTCTGAAGATAAATACAGCCGGATAAACCCTGTTTGTAGTAATCCAAGAATTATTATTAAAAATACCGGCTCCTACAATTTAAAATCTGCCATTATTTCTTATGGATTAAAAAATGGAAATAAATCAAAATACCATTGGTTTGGCAATCTTGATTTTTTGGAAACGGAAGAAGTTTTCCTGCCAACTCCTGATTGGGCCGGACTAACTAATAATCAAACATTTTTAGTTGAAATAAGCAAGCCGAATGATGTTGAGGATGAGAACACCTTAAATAATGTTTTGAATTCTGAAGTTAAATTTCCACTTGTATTACCCGCTGAATTAATACTTAGGATAAAAACAAACAACCTTGGAAGGGCAGCCGAAAATGCATTTACTATTTCAAATGAAATGGGTGAGGTCTTGTATGCCGAAGCTTCCTTTAATGATGATTCAACTTATAATTATGTTGTTCAACTTGAAGATGGCTGTTATCAATTCCGGTTTATCGATAATATGGAAGACGGGATATATATTCATTGGTGGAATCGTAACAGTGCTCCGGATAAGGTTGGAATTAAGGGTAGCATTAAATTTTTATCTAAGGATGAAAAAGAATTATTTAATTTTAAGGCTGATTTTGGCCAAGAACTTTTATTAAATTTCAGAGTGGGAAGGTTGCAGTAAAAACTTAAGGGATTTTAAATACTTTCTGTATTTTTGACACTTTGATATTTTTAACATATTAATCAATATAATTAAAACAAATGAATATTCTCGAGCAAATTGCGTATTGTGTTGAATTTGGAAAAATCAACAAAGCAGCCCCTTTCCCACCGGATCTAAAAGGCCAGAATGGAGCTGATGAACTTACAAAACAAGCATTGGAGGAAGGAATTTCACCCGATGACATTCTACAAAAATCTTTTGTATCGGCAATGAATAAGGTAGGGCGGAAATTTAGTGAAAATAAGATTTTTGTCCCTCAGATGCTAATGTCTGCAAAGGCAATGAGCACAGGCATGGAACACCTTAAGCCATTCTTTCAGTCGGGCGAAGTACAACGAAAAGGAAAGTTTGTTATTGGCACTGTTTCCGGCGACCTGCATGACATTGGCAAAAACCTTGTCGCCATGATGATTGAAGGGGCCGGTTGGGAAGTGATTGATCTGGGAGTGGATGTGAAAACTGACAAATTTATGAATGAATTGTCTGAAGACTCAAATTGTATTATCGGGTTATCTGCTTTGCTGACCACTACCATGGTTAATATGGAAGATACTGTTAAGCAGATTAAAGAAAAACACCCAAATACGAGGATAATTATAGGGGGTGCGCCGGTAACAGAAGATTTCAAAAATAAAATCGGAGCCAGTTTTTACGCACCAAGCCCACAGGAAGCTGTAGAGTTTTTAGGATAACCAGCAAAGATCAATTTGTAAAAAGTTATATAATTATAAATAGTATCTGCACGAAAACTATCATAATGTAGTATGGTTGATAAGAAAACGTTAAGGTCGAGGCGTGGGAAGTCTTAATATTCAGGAGTTTACTTTTGTAAATGAATGGATATTAAGACGAGCACAACGAAGAGATTGATGTTTTCTTGCAGCCACTAAATAGTATTATACTTAATTCTATTAAATCATACGTAATGCAAACATTATTAAAAAGCAAAACAAATGAAGTCATCATTGATACTAATGGGCCAACCATAATAATTGGTGAAAGTATCAACCCAACCCGAAGAAAGAAATTGATCACCACTTTACAAGAAAACAATTACGATTTTGTACTTGAGTTGGCAGAATCACAAATTCAGGCCGGTGCTGATGTGCTTGATGTAAACGTTGGGTTTCCGGGAGTAGATGATGTGAAATTATTACCTGAAGTCGTGAAAGCGATATCCGAAAAATATGATATTCCTTTATGTCTGGATTCTCCTAATCCGAAAGCTTTGGAAGTTGCACTCGCAGTAGCTCCGGGTAAATGTTTGATTAATTCCGTTAACGGAGAAGAAGCTTCGTTGAAAGCTATTATCCCTATTGCAAAAGAGTACGGTGCCGCACTGATTGGTTTAACCATGGATGATGATGGAATCACCCAGGATCCGGATAAACGCTTGGCAATTGCAGGTAAAATAATTGAACGTGCCGGCAAAGCCGGAATCCCAATCAATGATATTGTAATCGACTCACTTGCTATGGCTGTAAGTGCCGACCACTTCACTGGTCTGGTAACCTTAGAAACAATAGAAAAGGTAAACAAAGAATTTGGAGTTAACCAAACATTAGGTGCAAGTAATATTTCATTTGGTCTACCCGGACGCAATGTAGTGAATCAGGCTTTTATGACTGCCTGTATTATTAAAGGAGTATCATGTCCTATTACAAATCCGGTACACCTAACCGGAGTGGTGCGTGCAACCGATTTATTACTGGGAAAAGATGAATATTCAATGCATTATATTACCCATTTCACATCCTTATAAATTAAATTCAGATGATAATTTTTTAAGGTTTAGAAATCACTTATATGAAAAAAATTGTTGAAAAAATAAAATCAAAGAACATCCTTATTTCCGATGGTGCCTGGGGGACATTCCTTTATGCAAAAGGTTTGAAAGGCGGTGAATGCCCCGAATTGTGGAATATCGAACATTCGGATGATGTATTTGATATTGCAAAAAGTTATATTGATGCAGGTGCTGATATGATAGAGACCAACAGTTTTGGAGGAAGTAGTTTTAAACTTTCCGGATATGGCCTGGCCAATCGTGCTTATGAATTAAATAAAGCTGCCGCAGAAATTTCCCGTAAAGCAGCCGGCAATGAAAAATATGTATTAGGTTCCATAGGCCCGTCAGGTAAAATATTGATGATGGGAGAAGTTACCGAAGATGAAATTTATGATGCTTTTAAAGTGCAATCTGTAGCTTTGTCGGATGGTGGTGCCGATGCCATTATCATCGAAACATTTACTGATATTCAGGAAGCAGTTATTGCTGTGAGGGCTGCTAAAGAAAATACTTCGTGCGAAATTATTTGCACCATGACATTTGATAAAACTGTTGATGGGCAATACTTCACAATGATGGGTATAAGCCCTGCTGCAATGGTTCAACCGTTAATGGAAGCCGGAGCCGATATTATTGGTGCCAATTGCGGTAATGGGATGGAAAATATGGTTGAGATTGTTAAAGAAATCAGAACAATTAATTCGGAAATCCCGGTACTGATCCATGCCAATGCCGGTATGCCCATTTATAAAGATGGAAAAACCGTATTCCCGGAAACCCCTGAAGAAATGGCTGGTTATGTCCCTGCTTTGCTTGATGCCAGGGCAAATATTATTGGCGGATGTTGCGGAACAAGGCCTGAACATATAAAACAGATTAAAATAATGGCACAACAGAATAATGGATAATATTATCACCAAAGGGTTGGTACAATCATATACACTCAATGAGCTTATACCTGCAAGAAGTAAGGTTTTAGCTTCAATGGGAATTGAGAATAGTGTTTCTGTTCCTGATGATGTTCAGTTTTTATTCAATGAAGCTATGAAGATTTTTAATGATTTAGCGAAACCCATTGGATTGATAAAGCAAATTAACAAAGAAACGTTTGAGGAAATATTAAAAGGGAAAGGGCAAAATGAAAACAAATTCCCACTTCAGGGGATTGTTGCCAAAGCCAGCCATTTGGCGTTATTTGTTTTTACTCTTGGCGAAAAAATAAGTCATGAAATCCAACAACGGATACGCGAAAAGGATTATCCAATTGGATATATGTTAGATATTATAGCATCGCGCAGTACTGAACTGGCAACCGTTGTTCAGGAAAAGAGGTTTGTTGAAAACATTGGTTTTGCTTCAAATCAAAAAGCATTATTGTACAGCCCCGGATATTGTGGCTGGCATATTACAGCCCAACAAAAGATATTTGTATATTTGAGACCTGAAGAAATTAATGTAAAATTGAATGAGAGCAGTTTAATGTCCCCAATAAAATCAGTTACGGGAATTATGATTGCCGGAGATAGCGAAACTCATAATTTTAAAAATAATTTCAACTTTTGCCGAAGCTGTAAAACATTTAGTTGTCGTGAAAGGATGAAAACATAAACAGATTAATAATTATCATGAATCAGACAGAAAACGAATTGCTTTTATATAAAAACAAATTCCAATCTGAACTTACAAATATTCTTGCCTGGTGGCAGAAATTTGCTATTGAAAGAAATGGCGACGGCTTTTATGGTGCCGCCGATCTGGAAGGCAAGCCGGTATTGAATGCCAATAAATCATGTGTTCTGAATACTCGAATCTTATGGACTTTTTCTGCTGCTGCAAAAATGTTTGATAATTCTGAATACCTGGCAGTTGCAAATAGGGCTTATAAAGTTGTTACCGAAGATTTTTCCGATACAAAGTTTGGCGGCTTTTTTATGGAGCTATCCCCTGATAATAAAGTGGCCAATGATATTAAACATACATATTCCCAGGCATTTGCAATTTATTCTTTGTGTAAATATTATGCATTGAACCCTGAACGGGAAGTTATGGATTTAATTCAGGAAAATTTCAAATTATTCGAAGACAAAACAAAAGATAAAAATAATCTGGGTTATATTGAGGCATTTACCCGGAATTGGAAACCCATCGAAGAAAACCGCATGGCCGACAATAACGAACCAAAGTCGATGAATACCCATCTGCACGTTTTGGAAGCATACTCTGCACTTTACAAGGTTTGGAAAAATGATTTGGTTAAGCAATGCCTGACAGAACTTTTGAATATTTTCCTTGATAAGATTATTCGCGAAGACGGGCATCTCGGGATTTTCTTTGACGAGAATTTTAATGAAGTTGAAGCGTCAAAAGGTATCTGTTCCTTCGGGCACGATATTGAAGCCTCCTGGTTGCTTTATGAAGCGGCTGAAATTTTGGGGGATAAAAAGATCATTGAAAGGATGAAGCCACTTGCTATAAAAATGGCCAATGCAGTTGAACGGGTTGGTGTTGATAAAGATGGAGGATTGTTCCTGGAATCCACAAGGTATGGCAGTCATGTAAGAACAAATAAACACTGGTGGTTGCAGGCTGAAACATTAGTTGGGTTTATGAATGCGTTTGAACTTTCCGGGGATAAAAAGCATTGGGAAACAGTTAAATTGTCCTGGGATTTTATCAATAAATATGTAATTGACCATAAAAGAGGGGAATGGTACACAAAAGTCAATAGGTTGGGCGTACCCTATTTGGTTGAACCAAAAGATGATCCTTCTCCATATTACAGAAACGATTGGAAGATTGATCCCTGGAAATGTCCTTACCATAACGGCAGGGCAATGATGGAATTAATTAGGAGGATTGATAAGATAACTAATCACTAACCCTACCTTTTTTGGTGAGGGGAATCATAACCCCACCTTTCAAGGCAGACATAAGAAGTAAAGAGCATGAAAAATAATGACACATCACTAATCCCACCTTTCAAGGTGGGGTGATAAAGGACCAACAATAACACGGGCTTTAGCCCAACAAATCATAAACTATGGCATACGTAAGAATCTGGGTACACTGTGTATGGGGTACAAAAAGAAGAATCCCTTTACTAACAAAGGACAATAAATGGAATATTATTAATCATATTAAAGAAAACTCCAAATTGAAAGATATCTACATAGACCATGTTAATGGTCACGAAAATCATCTCCATTGTTTGGTTTCACTTAATGCAGATCAATGTATATCAAAGGTGATGCAATTAATTAAAGGGGAGTCTTCATTCTGGATTAATAAGAATAAAATTGCTCATGATGAATTTGAATGGGCTGATGAATATTATGCAGTTTCAATAAGTGAGTCGCAAGTAGCAAAAGTAAGGAAATATATAAATAATCAGGAAGAACATCATAAGCATAAAACCTGGGAACAGGAATGTGAAGAGTTTATGTAAAAGTATGGCTTTGTAAAGGTTAAGGGCTAAAGCCTGAGACAGCGGCAGAAAATATCTCCGCCCTAAAGGACGGAGATAGTGAATAACACTGAGAGATCAGACAGAGAATTATGATGAATAAAAACAACATATCACTAACTTCACCTTTTAAAGTGGGGATGTAAGGAGATACCAATAGCATGGGCTTTAGCCCAACAATAAAATAATAAGTAACATTGAAAATATGTATAAGCCTCAAAAATTATTACTAATTCTTCTTTTCATTGTGGGTTCTATCAATGCCCAAAATGATGATCAGTTAAAATCCCAAATCCAATTTCTGGAGCAGATAAAAGACAGTTATGAAGGCTACCAATCCAGTAAGTGCAAAAACACCATTTCATACCACAGCCTCCGAAATGATATTACCGAAGGCATGCTAACCCGTGCCACAAACGGTTCCATGAAAATTGAATGGCAAACACAGGCGATTCCCAATTATTTTAAAGCTGACGGAGCTTGGTTTGTGTGGCTTGCTGCCCTCGACATCACAGAAAAAAAAGTGAATTTTGATGTGTTTATTGATGGTGTAAAAAGATTTACTATTCCTTCGGGGAAGAAAACCTCATGGGCCATGACAAGCCCTGACGGAGGAATTTTAAAATATCAGCATTTCGATACAGATCAGCACGGTGATACACATGGTTACATGACTTTGTTTGCTCCCAAAAGCTGGTTAAAGAATGGCAAATCATTGACTATTAAAATTGTTGGGGAAGCAGCCGGTGAAAATACATGGATCATTGTTTTCAAAGCCAATGACATTATTTCCTATCTTGAAAAATCAATTGAAGTGCAGCTATGGCTGGATATTATCATTTCTAAAACTAAAGATATTTACGAAATATTTGTTAAAGCGCCAGCTCATCTGTCAGGGGAAAAGCTTCATTTCCGGTCAGGCAAGCAAAATGAAAATTTTTTGTTAAAGGAAGCAGGAGAATTTTCAAGCGCTAATTTTAATTTGACCGGAAATATCACGGATCAGGAATTTATTATCAGTGATGACATTGGTGAATTGTTATTTCTTTCCGGCCTTAATAATGACACCATTATCAGAAAACTATTGCCCAAAGCCGTATTAATAAGCGAGCTTTCCATCGACGACAATAAGATGCATGCCAAAGGCAGAAGGATTTATAAGCCTAAAACAGTAGCAAGTATTTTGGCGTTAAATGACTCAAAACTCAGCAAAGGGAAAATATACCTGATGAATTCCAGCCATCAGGACATTGCCTGGATGGATAGTCCTGAAAAATGTGTGCTGGAAAGAGATACCATGTTGATAACCCCATTAATTAAACAAGCAAAAATAAATCCTGATTACAGATTTGATATTGAAGATGCCCTGATGATCAAAGAATACATTGAAAGACATCCTGATAAAAAAGAAACCATTCAAAAATTGTTTGATGAAGGAAAGATATCCTGTGGTTCAAGTTTTATACAGCCTTACGAAGAAATGTATTCAGGGGAAGCTTTGGTGAGGCAGTTTTATTTTGGTAGAAAATGGCTGAAAGATGAATTTGATTACGATGCCAACACCTACTGGAATGTGGATGTTCCCGGACGAACCTTACAAATGCCGCAAATATTAAAAAAATCAGGATCGCCGTTTATGGTAATCAGCAGGCACGAGAAAGGAATTTTTAATTGGTTCAGTCCTGATGGCTCTTTTGTAACAACATATTCACCGGGACATTATGGGGATGCTTACACACCATTACACAAGAATTTTTATGAAGCAGCCGAATACCTTGCCACAAGCTTAATGGATTGGGAGGGTTATTATTCTGAGACTTCTCCCGAAAACATTATTCCTGTTTTATCCGATTGGGACATGAGTCCTGCCAAAGATTATTGCCATATTATCAGCCAGTGGGAGGGTATATCTTACTTAACTGATGAACATGGAGTAAAAACAGAGTTAAGCCTTCCTGCATTTACCATAACTACTGCTTCTGAATTTTTAGAAGCCTTTGTTTCAGCGGCAGGCCAGCTACCGTCCCTAAGTGGCGAACGTCCTGCTTTGTGGCTTTACATTCATGGGCCGGCTCACCAGAAAGCCCTGAAAGCAAGCCGTGAGGGTGATATCCTACTGACAATGGCTGAAAAATTTGCAACCATTGATGCCTTAACAGATGGATCATTTACAAATTACCCTGAACAAAGTTTGCAACAAGCCTGGGAAGCAAAAATATTCCCTGATCATGGATGGGGAGGGAAGAATGGTCAGATTACCGATGACTTGTTTAGAAGAAAATTTGAATTTGCCCGCAATGAGGCAAAGCATGTCCTGGAAAATGCAAGCCGTTCGATTTCATCAAAAATTAAAACCAACTTAAAAATGGGTGTACCTGTAATTGTTTTTAACAGCTTGAACTGGCCCAGGTCTGATGTTGTAGATTTTATGCTAAACTTTGATGAGGGAAATGCCAGATCATTTACTATTAAAGATGCGGAAGGAAATACTATCCCATTTCAATACAAAGTTGATAAAAAATATCCTGATGGAAGCTTTCAATCAGTAAAATATTATATAGTTGCTGAAAATGTGCCGTCTGTTGGATACAAAACTTATTATGTAAAGGCTTCAGAAAAGAGTGATTATTCATGGTCAAATCTGTCATTGGAGAATGATTTTTACAGGATTGAGTTTGCTGACGGTGGCTTAAAAAGTATCTACGACAAACAATTGCAGAAAGAATTGATAGAATCCTCGAAGTTTTCAGCCGGAGAAGTGTTCACCATGCAGTCGAAAGGGAACGGTGCGGGTGAGTTTGCTGCAATTCAGCAACCCACAATGGAGGGGTTTGATAAAACAGGGAATCATACCGGAGAATGGAGAATCATTGAATCAGGGTCAATATTCAGTTCATGGGCAAAACGCAGTCAATTGCCTCATGCAGAAGTTGAACAAAAAATCACACTTTATCATAAAATAAAAAAAATTGATTTTGAAATTGATTTGCTAAACTGGGAAGGCGTGTTGTACCGTGAATTCCGAATGGCACTACCATTAAAAATGGAAAATGGATTAGTTGCTTATGAAGTTCCGTTTGGTGTGGTTGATGTAGGCAAAGATGAAATGGAAGGTGCCGCAGGTGAAAGGTATAATGTGCGTGCAAAAGACCTCCATCCTCGTGGTATCGAAAACTGGATTAGTGCTTCTGATGGATCACTTGGGGTAACATTGAGTTCATCTGTGGCCGTGGCTGACTACATAGATCCAACTGAGAATCAGAATTCCAACATTATTCTTCAACCGGTATTGCTGGCTTCACGCCGCAGTTGTCATGGCGAAGGGAATGAATACCTACAAACAGGCAACCATAATTTTAAATTTTCAATGAGTTCGCACAATCCCAGGTGGATCAATGGTTATAAATATGGCCGACAGGCCAATGAAGTAATGTTTGTTGTTGTAAATCCAAAGTCTTTTGCCACAGCAAATTTGCCACCGGAAAAAAGCTTTTTTTCTTTTGATGATGCAGGTACTTCTGAGGATGTGATCATATCAACTATAAAAAAAGCAAAGGATGACAATTCAGTAATTGTGAGATTGTATGATATAAAAGGTGAAAGTAGAAATGTTATTCTGAAAAGTGCTAATGATTTTAAAAGTGCAGTTATTACAAATCTAATTGAAGAAGAAATTAAAGAAATACCTATGAAAAAAAACAAAGTAAAAATAAATATCGGACATCATTCTATAGAAACGATAAAGTTGAAAAGATAATAAACACTAACCTTACTCTTTAAGATTGGAAATCAGAGAAGATGACATAATAAGTTGCTGGAGGGCTAAAGCCCAAGGGTTTTGAGGGCTTTATAACCCCGGCATAAATGCCGGGGTTAGTGAAAAAAGTAACTTTGAACAATATGTGTGGAACTATAATGAGTAAGGATAGGAAATCAATAACCTTGAGAGATCAGGCGGGGACTCTGATGAGTGAGAATGATAATTCACTAATCCCATCTTTTAAGGTGGAGACTTTGATGAACAGCGATAACAAATCACTAACTCCACCTTTCAAGGTGGGGTAATAAGAAGACAACAATAACACGGGCTTTAGCCCAACAAATTATATCAATATGAATAGACGTAAAGCATTAAAAAAACTGGGTTTTGCCAGTCTTACCCCTTTTGTTTTAAATACCGGCTTTACAATTCCATCTGAAAATGTAGTTGAGTTACCGGCTGATGAGGGCAATCCTGCTCACATTGAATTTGATAAACCCTTAACCTGCATCATTGTTGGAGCAGGTAACAGAGGGTGGGGCTATTCAAGATATTCGGTCAATTATTCTGAACAAATGAAAATAGTCGGGATTGCAGAGCCTGTTAAGATCAGACAGAAAAAGTTTAAAAAGGCCTATAACCTGGATGACAATAATATTTTTGATACCTGGGAGCATGTATTTGACAGACCAAAGTTTGCAGATTTTGTTATTGTTTCCACCATAGATAAACATCATTATGGTGCAGCCATGAAAGCACTTGAAATGGGATACGATGTCCTTCTTGAAAAAGCCATTGCACAATCATGGGAGGAATGTGAGGATATACTTCATCAGGCAAAAAAATATAATAGAATTGTGGGTATATGTCATGTACTACGTTACTCACCCTACTTCATAAAAATGAGGGATGTGATCCAATCCGGGGAGATTGGCGATGTGGTGAGTATTCAACACCTGGAACCCATTGGGAATATTCATTTTTCCCATTCTTTTGTCAGGGGTAACTGGGGAAATGAAAAGGAATCTACACCTATACTATTATCCAAATCCTGCCATGATCTGGACATCATTTACTGGCTGCTGGGGAAAAAGTGCAACCAAGTAACATCATTTGGAGAACTAAACTATTTTAATCAGGAAAATGCACCTGAGGGAAGTACATCAAGATGTGCTGGAGGTTGTAAGCTTGAAAATGACTGTCCTTACTCCGCATTGCGTATTTATTATAATGAGCGGGTTTGGGGAGTTAGTCACCTTATCGACCTGCAACCCTGGGATGCGGATAAAGTGTTAAAAGCAATTGAAGAAGGGCCTTATGGCCGTTGTGTGTTTCATTGCGATAATGATGTGGCTGACCATCAGGTGGTCAATATGGTTTTTGAGGATGATATTACTGTGGCATTTTCAATGGAAGGCCACACCGGTTACGGACATCGTCGGACACGTATTATGGGTACTAAAGGTGATATTGTTGGTGATGAGGCATCACTTACGGTTTCTAACTTTTCAAAAAGGGATGCGATTACCTACAAAGCGCAGGAACTAGCTCAGGATTTTGAAGGTGGCGGTCATGGTGGTGGCGATTATCGATTGGTCAGAGACTTCCTTCAGGCAGTTTACCAAAATGACCCATCGCTCTTAACTTCTACAATTGAAGATTCGATGGAAAGTCATTACATCGGGTTTAAAGCGGAAGAAAGCCGGAATAATGGTGGAAAAGTTATTAATTTATGAATTTTTTCAATATGAAACGTTCATGTTTAATTTTATACACACACTTGTGTGACGAAGCACTACGGTGCGCAGGCACAGGAAAATGATTAATAATAGCCGCGAATACGCTAATATTTATTCGCGTATTCGCGGCTAATAAAACAATAAGCATAAATTGAATACAAAATTTTAAACAAATGAAAAAAACCTTAATTATTCTAAGTTTGATTCTTTTATCAAACATTATTGTTTTTAGTCAAACAAAAAAAATCCTTTTCCTCGGGAACAGTTATACCGCAGTGAATAACTTACCTGACAAGGTTTCCTTGCTGGCTGCTTCACTCGGAGATTCTGTTTATTACGAAAGCAATACACCCGGAGGATACAGGCTGTTGAATCACGCGACAAATTCAACAACTCTTTCATTGATCGGTAAAGGTGGTTGGGATTATGTTGTGATTCAGGCACAAAGTCAGGAGCCTTCATGGCCACCAGGACAGGTTGCCTCACAAGTTTTGCCTTACGCAATTATATTAAATGATTCGATTAAATCAGCCAACCCTTGCACCGAAACAGTTTTCTATATGACTTGGGGAAGAAAATACGGTGACCAGCAAAATTGTGCATCCTGGCCGCCGGTGTGTACATTTTTAGGAATGCAGGAAAGATTGATGACCGGATATATGACTATGACCGAGCAAAATAGTTCTACACTTGCACCCGTCGGGCTATCGTGGAAACATACAATGGATAACGACCCTGACAGTCTCATTAATTTATATGCCGGTGATAATAGCCATCCTTCATTGGCGGGAACTTATTTAACAGCATGTGTTATGTATGCCACCATGTTTCAAAAGTCGCCTGTAGGGGCAGGGTTTTCGGCAGGCTTACCTGTAAACGATGCATTGTTTTTACAGCAGATGGCAGAAGATGTTGTTCTAAGTAAAGAGTATAATTTTTCTTTTTACGATACATATACAAGTATTAATTATGACCTGGGATGGAAAAGTTGGTTCGATTTCGGTAACATAGCATTTGCCGGTTTTTCATTTTCAGGTATTGATGCAACTTTTAGTTTTTATGATAGTTCATTAAATGCAGAAACTTATTTATGGGATTTTGGGGATGGCATTACTTCTTCTGTTCAAAATCCAACACATACTTATACTACAAGTGATATTTTTATTGTAAAACAATTAATTACTAATCCTTGTTTTAATGATGTAGCTTATGATACGGTAGATGTGGATCTTAGTGCTTTAAACGAGGTCATTGAACAAGATATTGTTTCAATTAGCCCCAATCCTGGGAATGGAATTTTTGAAATGATTATCAAATCACAGGAGGTGTATGATGTAATGCATTATAAAGTTTTTGATCTTAATGGCAGGTTAATCGACCAAAGTAAAGTAACGAAAGATGGTGATGTATTTAAAAAACAAATCAATTTGTCATCATTCAATACCGGACTATATTATTTGAGAATTTATCTAAATGATCTAATAATTAATAAAGTATTGATAATTCATTAATTAATTCTATAAATCTTTTATAATTTATATATCAATGCGTAAATCATTATATCTTTTTTCAATTGTTGCAGGACTTGGAGGCTTTTTATTTGGATTTGATACAGCTGTTGTTAATGGTGCCCTTCCATATTTCAGGGAGTTTTTTCAGATAAATATGGCTGTTGAAGGCTGGGTGGTAAGTTCTGCCCTGGTGGGATGTTTAGCTGGCGCTATGTTTATCGGCTATTTTGGCGACCGCTACGGCCGAAGAGAAATGCTCAAATTGATGGGACTGCTACTGGTAATCTCTGCTATTGGTTCAGGCCTGGCAAATGATACTACTACTTTTATTATTTTCAGAATCATTGGTGGGCTGGGTGTCGGGGGTGCCTCTGTACTTTCACCAATGTATATCACAGAAATTTCACCGGCCAAATTTCGCGGAAGGCTTACCATTATTTTCCAGATGGCGATCGTTATAGGTATATTGGTTGCTTTTGCCTCTGACCTGGCTCTGATCAATCTTGGTGGAAATAATTGGCGATGGATGTTTATTGTTGAAACCATACCGGGCCTGATATTTACAGGACTGTTATTTTTTGTTGCAAGAAGTCCTCGCTGGCTGGTAGCCAATGGCAGAAACGAAGAGGCACAGAAGGTAATAGAAACAGTGAATACACTTGCAGATAGCAGGATTGTACTGGAAGATATACAGGCATCCATCAACGAAGATGTTATACATCATTACAGCGTTCTCTTTAAAAAACCTTATTTCCGCTTGATACTGATCGGCATTGTTGTTGGGATGCTTAACCAGTTTACCGGTATCAACGTGGTGATGTATTATTCTACGGATATTTTCAGGTCTGCAGGTTTTTCAACTGAGAGCGGGATTATGCAAACTATTATCATCGGGGCAACCAACCTGGCTTTCACTATTCTGGCAATGTCCCTTATCGATAAAATCGGCAGAAAAACAATGCTGTTGATTGGTGCCTTGTTCATGTCGGTTTTTCTGGGATTTCTTTCATGGTTCTTTCTTAGTGAGACAGAAGGATATGCCGTACTGATTATGCTGATCATGTTTGTTGCATTTTTTGCATTTTCACAAGGGGCGGTTATTTGGGTTATTTTGTCTGAAATGTTTCCTAATAATATTCGGGCAAGGGCAACTTCAATCGGATCTTCATCACTTTGGTTCTTTTGTGCCCTGACTACTTTTTTATTCCCTGTGATCAAAGACTCCTTTAAGGATACCAGTGGTATGGGGTATGTTTTTGCTTTTTACGCGGTAATGACTTTGTTCAGCTTTTTCTTCTTTAAAAAATACCTAATTGAGACCAAAGGAAAAACACTGGAAGAGTTGGAGAAGGAGGTGTTGAAATGAGAAAAGTAAATTTGAAAAACTTCATTCCAAAATTGATGTTCTTGGTAAAAAATTGAATAGGTTTATTTCAGCAGTAGAAAAGAAACATAATATATAAATCATTAATAAAGGAAATATAGATTATGCGGCGCATCCAGCATCTAGAATCCAGCAACCAGCAACCAGAATCCAGAATCAAATATCAAAAAATATGAACGGATACCAAAGAATAACAGCAGCTCTTAAAGGAGAACCAACTGATACCACACCCATTATGCTACACAATTTTATGATGGCAGCAAAAGAATACGGTGTAACAATGGAGCAATTCAGAAACGATCCTAAGGTTATAGCCGGTGCTTTTATTGCATCAGTTGAAAAATACAAATACGATGGTATTCTTGTGGATATTGATACGGTTACGCTTGCCGGTGCAGTTGGAGTGCCGGTTGACTTTCCCGTAAATGAACCGGCTCGCACTCATCAGGGAAACCTTGAAAGCGTTGAAAATGTAAAATCATTAAAAGCTGTTAATGTTGAAAATTACAAATACATCCAGGTTTGGTTGGAAGCGGTTTGTTTGTTAAAAGAATATTTTAAGGATGAAATTTTTATAAGGGGTAATTGTGATCAGGCCCCTTTTACTCTGGCAAGTATGATGCGTGGAGCACAAAACTGGATGCTCGACCTGATGATGGTTGATGAAAACCTGATTATCGAATTATTGAACTATTGCACAGACGTAACTTCTCAATTTCTAAAGTTAATGGCACAAACAGGCTGCGATATGCTTTCGAATGGGGATAGCCCCGCTGGCCCGGAAATGATCTCCCCCGATATGTATGAAAAGTTTGCACTGCCTTATGAAAAGAAAATTGTTGAAGTCTCACATGATCTGGGATTACCATATACTTTACATATTTGTGGTAATACAGAAATAATTCTTGATAAAATGCTTCAAACCGGTGCCGATGCTTTTGAACTTGACTATAAAACCGATGTGCAAAAAGTATTTGATATTTATCATGATAAAGCAACATTGATAGGGAATATTGACCCCAGTGGGGTTTTAGCTCTGGGTACAGTTGATGATGTTCATAAAAAAACACTGGAATTATTGAAGATTTACAAAGGTTCCAACTGCTTTATCCTGAATGCAGGCTGTGCTATGCCACCCAACACTCCACCTGAAAACCTGAAAGTTATGATAAAAACTGCACGGGAATTTTAGTTTGAGGAAAATTCATCCGATGACTGGGAGTCATTTGATGAGTTTTTTAATAATTTTACACTAAGTTTGATAATAAATCAGTAATATTTTGAATTATTTCAGAGGAATTTTCAGTTATTACAGTTTTAATTTCATTGATATTTTTACCTGCTTCGCTCATAGTATTAAACCAATCAACCGGATTCTTTAATTTTCCCATGAATTTTTCCAACCTTTTTATTACTCCTTTACGTTTTACATCACCAACATTTTTCGTTTGCCTGATTGTTTCAATATCATTTAAAGTTTGAATGATTTCCTTCGGGGTATTATCTCTCAACTCATCTTTTAAATAATTCAAGTCTCCTTCAAGACTATCAAGTATTGGTTTTACTATATTTATATTAATTGCAATATCAATTTTAGGTTTAAATACATTATGTACATCTACTTTTACATTAACATCACCATGATGTTTATCTTTTTGTTTTTCCAATTCTTCATTAATCTCATTCTTAGGTGCAAACATGCAAAGCAAACCCAAAATATTTTCTTTTCTCTTTAAATCGTTAATAAATAATTCTGTCTCACCACATGATAAAGCATTCATTAAAATTTGAAATGAAATACTTTTTGTTCCCCTTTTTTCATTATCGAGGGCAACATGAAGTTTAGGATTTAAACCTGAATAAAAGCCAGTCAATTTTAACAACTCGCGGGACAAATAACTCCAATAGCCCCTGATATCCTCTCCTTTGATATATAAATTTATTCTTTTCTCTTTATCTTTCATTTCAACTAATGCGGTAGTATTGGAAGCAGGGTCTTTTAATACTATCCCCCTGTACCAATAATCCTTTTCATCAGCATCGAGAATATGGGAAGTAATGAAACTATGAATAATTGAACTTGGCATAAAATGATCAAACTCAAAAAAATACATTCGGCTATCAACTGTCCTGAAATCAGAATAATTAGCTTTAATATCTTTTCCAAATTGTGGAGGTACTAATATATCAATGTCATTCTCTGAGTAGCACAATTTAAACTGTTTCATCAAGGCCAATAAAAATGAATAGTGTTCAGGTTGAAATTCTAATTTGAACTTCTCATCTTTTTTAAATATTTCAGCAAAATCAGCTACTGAAATGATACCTTTTTTTTGTTCTGTTATTTTATGGGTAATAATCCGGTAAACGCCAGAAGATAACCATTCAGGGTTTAATACATGAAATACATCTAAAAGGCTATTATCAAAATAAACAATAGTCCCCAGTGTAGATAAATCCTTTATTAATGTTTTTTTTGATTTTTCAGGAATACCCTTTTTTTTACAAATTTCTTCATATCTTTTATATGTAATATAATTTTTACCAAATGACGTTTCTTCTTCCAGTTGCTCCTTTACTTCAAGCCATTCGGCAGGGTAAGGTTTAGTAGCGCTATCCATTTTATTTATTTCAGCTTTTAGCGTGGGAAGTAAACCATCCTGTATTCCAGTGTCGTTTTTACAGGATACAGGGAAAAATCCCCTGATATTTGAATAATCGTCCATTAAGGTTTTACGTGCGTACAGTTCAGGATTGTTCTCATCACTTTTGTTATATACAACAAAGGTAGGTGCATTACCGCCAAGTGTTCGGATGTGCTCTAAAAAGTATTTAGGATCATCGTCTTTCCTGTTATCCGAAACCAGAATATAAATACATGAGTCGGTTAGAAAGAATTTATGAACCGTATGTTGCATTACCTGTCCACCAAAATCCCAAAAGTTGGTTTTTATTTTTTTATCTTCAATATCAAGGTTAATTGATTCTAAATTTATACCATGAGTAGTCTCTTCATCCTCATTATAAGTGTTATAAACAATTCGATTTACCAAACTTGTTTTACCTGATTTACCATGCCCTATTAAAATGATTTTTACTTCATTAAAAGGCTTGCTTCCCTTTTCATTTGCCTCAAACCAGTCTATTACTGCTACTCTCCCTTGTTCAACTATACTTTTTGGGGGGGCTGTTAAAGGATTATCCTTAATTGAAATCCCTGAACTGTACTCTTTCCAACTAATATCCCGTCTTTTATCAGTAATCAGGTTTTTTAAAGGTGTAATGTCGCTGATTTTATTGTAGCTAAGGTATAAAGCTTGAAGATCCGTTAGCTTCTCCAAAAAACTAATATCGCTGATTTGATTGTCGCTAAGGTTTAAAGTCTGAAGACCCGTTAGCTTCTCCAAAAAACGAATGTCGCTGATTTGATTGGAGAGAAGGTATAAATTCTGAAGACCCGTTAGCTTCTCCAAAAAACTATAGTCGCTGATTTTATTGAAGCTAAGGTCTAAAGTCTGAAGACCCCTTAGCTTCTCCAAAAAACTATAGTCGCTGATTTGATTGTAGCTAAGGTATAAATTCTGAAGACCCGTTAGCTTCTCCAAAAAATTAATGTCGCTGATTTGATTGGAGCTAAGGTCTAAAGTCTGAAGACCCGTTAGCTTCTCCAACAAACTAATGTCGCTGATTTGATTGGAGCGAAGGTGTAAATTCTGAAGACCCGTTAGCTTTTCCAAAAAACTATAGTCGCTGATTTGATTGTAGCTAAGGTATAAAGTCTGAAGACCCCTTAGCTTCTCCAAAAAATTAATGTCGCTGATTTTATTGTAGCTAAGGTATAAAGTCTGAAGACCCGTTTGCTTCTCCAAAAAACGAATGTCGCTGATTTGATTGGAGCGAAGGTCTAAAGTATGTAGCCATGTTAAATCATCTATCTCATCCGGTATTTTATTTAATTCTCTAAATGATAAATCAAGTTTTCCGGTTTTTTCTATTTTTTCTTTTTCTATAAGTTCAAGAGCAGTCATTTGTTGTTTTTGATTGATGATTTTTAATTCAATTGATGGTTTTTTATTTTAATTTTTACTATGTGTTTTATTCTTAAAGGAAACCAAATTTAGCAAACCAAATTAACAGTCATAGATGAAGTTGGATTTCCCGTCTTCTGTTTCCATCTTCCGTCTTCTGTCTTCTAATCCAAATTCTCATAAATCGCATCCAACAACTGCGAATCATAATCATCTGTATATTCCCAGAACATGACACCGCCGAGGCCTTTTTCTTTAAGGTATTCAATTTTGTATTTGATGGAATTTGTTTCCTCGTAAGAGATGAAAATTCGTGAATCCGGATTCCAAAGATAAGGTGCACGGGCAGATTCATCCCAATACCTGGTAAAACCGTTTTTGTCAATAAACTGCTCCGCAAGAATTCTGTAATACTCGATCATACCTACTGTTTCTGCAGCTTGGAACAAACCATTGTTGCTGTTATTCACACCCTTCCATAAACGGCCATAAAATGCAAGCCCCAAATTGATTTTTTCAACGGGTACTCCGGCATCAATATGCCCTTGAACGGAGGTTAGGGCACTTTTAACTTCCTCACCTTTGGCTTTAACGGCAGGATCGCCATTGGCAGGGAAAAGATTGGCATGATGGCCGGTTGTAGTATGTAAACCATTATAAGCATCATAAGTCATAATATTTATAAAGTCAAGATATTTCTGAGCATCACCTAAATTTGTGTTGTTAACATAAGCCTGATCTCCACCTGTAGCAATTGTAAGCAAATATTTGTCTTCATTTGGCCTTCCGTCTTTTTCACTTTGTTTATCCAAATGTTTCCTGACTTCTTTTAATAGTAATGTGAAATTCTCTTTATCCTCAGGCCTGTGTGGATTGCCGGCACCCGTCTGGTTAGGATATTCCCAGTCCAGATCAATTCCGTCAAGTTTATATTCTATTAAAAAATCAACAGCACTTTTTGCAAATATTTTTCTTGATGAATTGGTAAGGGCTACATCCGAGAAATGCGTTGACCATGTCCAGCCACCAACAGAAACCAATATCTTTAAATCAGGATTTATTTTTTTTAAATCATGAAGGGATTTGATGTCATCTTCCTTCAGATCAGCTTCATTGCTGGCAGTTTTGCCACCAAAACACACTTTCCCGTCAATGATATTTGCAAAAGCATAATTTATATGAGTTAGCTTTTCTGCTTGTATTTTTGAGAAATCAAAATCCCTGTAACCTGCAACGTAACCAACTGTTTTAAGTTTTTTTTCAGTAACTTTCGGTTTGTTTTCAAGGGCTTTTTTTTCGGATGGTTTTGGGTTATTACATTGCCAGCAAAGGCTGCTTAGAATTATTAAAAATAGTATGAGTTTTGTTTTCATTTGTAAATCAATGATTAAATATTTCCGGTAAAATTACAGATTATTGTGAATAATTCAATTAATCATATTTTATTTAAAATCTTTAGTAATTATTTAGGTGATTTAAATATCTGCTTTTGTGAATTTTCACGCAAAGGCCGCAAAAATATTCGCAAAAAGTGCAAAGACTACGACCTTGCGAATTAATTCTTTGCGTTTTTAGCGATTCGTCTGTGTATTTTGCGTGGAATTTTATATGTCTGTTTATCAGGCAACATTGCCAACTAAATAATTACAATCTTTATTAAAATTCTTTTCCTATTTTTACAACTTTTAAAAATAATGCTACATATGAAATTACAAATTCTCGACCTTGCTATAATTATTGCATATTTAATCCTTACTATTCTTATTGGTTTCTGGATTTCAAAAAAAGCCAAAAAAAACCTTGATTCATATTTTCTTGGAGGGAAAAGCCTGCCATGGTATATGCTTGGTTTGTCGAATGCTTCTGGGCAATTCGACATTTCCGGGACTATGATGATGGTTGCATGGTTGTTTGTTTATGGAGTAAAAAGCGCCTGGATTCCCTGGCTGTGGCCGGTCTGGAATCAGGTATTTTTGATGATATTTCTCGCTGTCTGGCTGCGACGTTCAAATGTGCTCACCGGTGCCGAATGGCTCAAAACCCGCTTCGGAGAGGGTAAAGGGTCAGTTTTGTCGCACATCAGTGTTGTAATTTTTGCCATTGTTGCCGTTATCGGTTTCATTGCTTATGCTTTTGAAGGAATCGGAAAATTTGCTACCACATTCTTACCCTGGGATTTGTCGGCAAATATTGTTGGTATCCAAATAACTTCCGAAAGAATGTATGCTCTCCTGATCATGGGCATTACCACGATTTATGTAATTAAAGGAGGAATGTATAGTGTTGTAATGACTGAAGTATTGCAATTTATTATTATGACAGTCTCGTGTATCGCCATTGGCATTATTGCTATGAATCTTGTTTCGGGAGAACAAATTGCAGCAGCAATACCCGAGGGATGGAAAAATCTTTTCTTTAGCTGGAACCTCGACCTTGACTGGGGTAATCTTATCCCAGAAGTTAACGAGAAAATCAAAAGTGATGGTTATGAATTGTTTGGGGCTTTTATGATGATGGCGGTCTTTAGGGGTATCTTTGTTAGTATTGCCGGCCCTGTGCCCGGTTACGACATGCAAAGAGTGCTGGCTGCCCGTTCACCAAAAGAGGCTGCACTGATGAGTGGTTCTGTTTCACTTGCATTATATTTCCCGCGATATTTGATGATCACCGGACTGGCGGTTTTGGTGA
>Ga0233437_1000588_pt1:37500-80359 | contig 80359 bp, 57 predicted proteins | sample SI_122_August201_FD_182714 | JGI IMG/M metagenome (GOLD analysis project Ga0233437, IMG submission 182714) | Seawater microbial communities from Saanich Inlet, British Columbia, Canada - SI_122_August2016_200_MG | ecosystem: Environmental > Aquatic > Marine > Inlet | place: Canada... | reverse complement strand
GAGTCGGGGGGGGGGGGCGGGGTCGGCGGAGGGGGGCAGCTGAAGAGCCTGCGGCTGCGTAAACAGGTTTTTTTGTAGAGCAGCTGCGCAATCGCGAAAGGGCGTTTCTACGGTGTTGGCGGGCGCGGGGGATGGGGGTGTGCCTGTAGGAGAGTAAGGGGGCTGTCGCGGAGGCTGCGCGATTGAAATGGGAATTAAAGGTTGATACCGCCAGAATTTCGTCGTATTATTTATCCATATCAGGGAAAAAAGGTCTTCTTGTGTGCGGTTTTGATCTCTGTCGTTGGGGAAGGGGCATCGGTGCTGGATATTGGCATATAACCCGATGTTTATCAAGTAGATATATTTTTATTTGTGCACCGGGTGGGTTTTTCTTATGTTCTGTAAGTGAAATTACTACACAATGGTAGAAAAGTTTTCCTGCTGACAGGTCTTTTCTTTTTCCTTAAGTTTAGACCTGGTGATAAGGGTCACGGTGCCCCCGGGCTCTCGCCCCTATTTTCTGGATGAGCCAAGAGAGCGACGCTATTCTGGGATTCGGTTCTCGGGCGCTATTCGGGTGGCGGTTTTTCCGAGATTTTGTGCGTAAAAAATGCTTGACACTCATCAGCTTGGTTGATATAATTAAGCTCCGTTCTACATACGTTGCGGTTTGATGTGTCGTAAACTGTCTGTTAATGCAAAATTTCTTATGAGTTTTTGGCGAACTATGGGATGCTTTTCCAAGAGAGAAAGGAGGGCTGTGGCGCAAGATACTAGGATATCAGATCTTGGATCTCGGTTCCCTGTTCCATCTGGGAACTGGGCAGAGAGTATTGAATGCAATCTGTCATTATTAAGAGGGGAGAGCTTCTCCCTGAGGAGGAAACAATGAAGTTTACGCGTATAGCTTCTTTGATCGCTATTGCCGTGGTGCTCAGCGTCGGGCTTTTCGCTGGCAGCGCGGATGCGATCTTGGATAGCGTTAGAGTCGTCACTCCCGACAGCGGCGTCGTCAGGGGCATCGACTCCACGATCGTCGTCGAAGTCTACATGAAGACGGCGGGTGCCGATAGCGCCAATATTTCCGCGTTTGTCTGGCTCGGCACCAAAGCCACTGCCACCGGCAATGTGCTCGGTCAAGCAGTAATTGCCGATGGCGTGGACAACGGAGTGGTTGAGACGCAGGTCCAAGCGGCATTGGGGGCTGCTAACACTATCACAGGCACGACTGATAATTTCATCGCGATGAAATCGACGGTGGACAAGAGCACTTTAGCTCTCGAACTTGCTAAGGCCCGTACGGATGCCGGTCGCCTCGTCGCCATTGGTGACGCCGACTCGGTCACCGTTGGTGATGGTCCCGCGCCTCCGGGAGGCGTTGGTAAGACCTGGAAAGTCACATTCTTCTACAAGCTCTCTCCCACCGTGGGTGTGGTGGACGGCGTGACCGCTTTTGCTGCCGCCTACGATCTCAAAAATGTGGGATCCACCGAAGCTCCTGCGGGTTACCACCCGGTGCAGGCGGTCAAGCGCGGTTGGGCCACCAAGCTGAGCGGTGATCGCCCGACTCAGGTCATCACCCTCTCTGCCGTCACTGCGCGCGGTGGGTTGAAGGTCAGCGGCTTCACCGATATCAGTCCCTCCTCTGCGGGCGTTCAAACCATCGGAACGGTGCTGGGCGTTGGCGACACGGTCAAGATCGACTACGATCTGGGCACCGCCGCCTCCCAGATTCTCTTCGGCGGTCTGAAGCTGAGCGCCAAGCTCGCCGGCAAGGTCATCAGCCTGGGGCAACTGACGCAGCAGGTCGACAGCGCCTTCGTCATTATTGCCGAAGACCAGTACGCCAATATTTCTGCTGCTTCCACGCAGGGTGAGATCGCCCTCTTCCTGGCCGACCAGGCCGGCAACCTGGGCGATACCAATAAGTATATCGCGGTGCCCAGGGGTATCACCACGGCCGCGAGATTCGTTCTCGATGCCACGCGGCCCAAGATCGATTCGGCCGCCGGCGACACCCTCCTGCCGGCCGCCAACGACACGCTCTCCGACGGCACCCGGCACAGCGGGTATCCCAACGATGAGAACGTGATCACCTACAAGCTGGCCGAGGCGCTGTCCAGTCTGGCGCTTACCTTCGACAGTGCAACAGCTGCCAACGATCGGACTTACAACCTCAAATCGTCAAAGGACGGCAAGTCCAATACCACCGCGTACTTGCTGGGGGATAACGCTTTTGCCGCAGCCGGCAATAATCGCACGGTCGACCTGACCTACACGGCTGCCAGCGAACCCAGCAAGAATGTGAAGATCGATGTCGCCAACGGCACTACGCTTTCCACGTTCACCACGGGCGCGTCGCCGCTGAAGACGGGCGTGTACACGCTCAAGCTCAAGGGCACCGACGTGGCAGGCAACGCGGGCGTCGAAAAATCCGTCGCCAACGTGTACGTCGATGTCGATGACTTCAAGTTCACCGATCAGTTCCCGACGATGGCCTCCTTCGGTGCGAAGACCGCCGCCCGTCTGGATACGATCGAGGAAACCACCTCGATCATCACCTTCCAGCTGAGCGAGCCGGTCGACAGCCTCTTGATTACCTATAGAGGTATCACCGGTCCCGACGCCACCAAGAGCCGCACCCGCAAGGGGACCGGCGCCGAGTTGACCAACACGGCCAAGCTCTGGACGTTCCCGGTCGATTCGCTGAGGGACCAGACGGTTTACGAGTTGAATATCATCGCCCGCGACCTGGCGGGGAACTTCACGCTCTCCGGTCCGGACACCTTCATGTACGATACCTCTTTCGTGGTGCCGTTGATCCAGAACTTCATCATCACGGCTTCGCAGAAGGGGCTGGCCAGTCCGCTGCTCGCAGGCGCCGAAGTGACGCTGACGATCAAGGCCAACGCCAAGGTCGATTCCAGCCGCAGCGCGGTGACCTACGGCGGGGACGTGGTCCTCACGGCCGCCAGTGGCAGCGGCATCACCTTCAAGGGTGAAGGCGTCACCGATCAGGGCGGCGGCAAAGCCCTCCTGTCCGGCGACAAGTGGGCGGCCGGTGAGCGCACGGTCACGCTGAAGGATACGACCTCGGTCGATACCCTCGCAATCTCCGTGGTCGACGCGTCTTCGTCCGGTGGTCCTTACTCCGGAACGCTCGATTCGCGGATCGTCTTCAACCCGGAGGCCTACACCAAGATCATCGTCAAGGCGGACGGCCCGGCAGTTCAGGGCACGGCGTTCCCGGTCGATGTGATCCTGTCGGACAAGTTCAACAACACTCGCGTCCTCGACAATCGCTACGTCAGCATCTCGGCCAACAAGCTGGGTGTTGAGGTGCCGGTCGGCGACCTGTACATCAAGAAGGGCATGGGCTCGTTCATGGCCAAGTCCAACTGGGCCGGCGACGGCCTGGTCTTCACCGTCAAGGATTTGCTCAGCGCCAATACGGGTGCAGTGATTCACGGCATGTCTGCCGCGATTACGGTCACGCCCTCCGATGGCACTGTCGTGATTCCTCCGGGTGATGTGCTGGATGCCCCGAACACCCTCGTCGCTCAGGATTACATGGGTGCCGACGGTATGGGTGACCAGGGCGGTTTCGTCATGCTGACCTTCGACCTGTCGGAGGATCACGAGACCGTGGATGCCTATCGCATCTACCGCACGATTAAGGTCGATATGGGCCTCAATGCCGCTGGTGACGACATCGTGCCGCTGGCTGCAGCGGAAGATGCTTGGGTCGCGTGGGCCAAGGCCGACGCCATTCCGGGCGAAGGTATCGGTCGCGTAGTGGTCGCCACGCTGGACAACGTCGCCACCTTCTGGGGCATCGCTGCCGAGCGCGGCAACGAGACCACGGCTGACGATGAGGTCGCTCCTGCAGATGAAGCTGCAGCGACCAAGATCGCTTTCGCCACCGCCGAGAACGTGGGTACGCCTTATGAGCTGATGGCCAGCACTATGGTCGAAAGCAAGAAGGCTGCGCAGTTGCCCACTGGTCCGGCAATCGCTACCCTGACCCCCGAAGCGCTCGCCTACATCGAGCAGGGCATTGCCCCGCAGATGAAGAGCGTGAACGGTCTGGTGTCGCTGTCGCCGATCGTCTCGACTGAAGAGCCGGTTCGCGCCATCGACAACATCGCTCCGGAGGCGATCTCTTACCTCCGCGTGATGGATACGCCGAACGATGCCGGTTCCAGCGTTACGGTTACCTGGACCCGCTCCGAGTCCGATCGTCTCCTGCCCCGCCTGGCCGCCAACGCGGTCGGTAACGGTGCGGTCGCCGATCAGGTCGCCGGTGTGAAGGGTTACCAGATTCTCCGCAAAGCTGGCGACGGCGAATACACGCTGGTCGGCAAGGCCCTCGGGGGCGAGACTTCCTTCGCGGACGTCACCGCCCTGAACGGCGTGCGCTACAGCTACCAGGTGCGCCCGTATGACGAGGACAACGTCACCGAAACCGCGATCGAGCGGACGGCCATGGCCATCCGCAACAACGCGGCGGACAAGGACGGTCAGCCGATTTACGGTCTGTTTGGCATGGACAACAAGGTCGGATTCGACGACTTCTTCATCTTCGCGGACAACTTCGGTATGACCGCGGCTGACGAAGCCTTTGAGCCGGCTTTCGATCTCGCTCCCAGCGTCGGGCTGCCTACGATCAACTTCGAAGACTTCTTCGTCTTCGCCGACAACTTCGGTCGCAACATCGAAGCTGCCGGTAAGGTAATCCCGATGATGGCTGGTCTGAACACCGATGCGCGTCTCTACCTGGATGCCAGCGCAGAGCTGCCCCAGGTCGGCGACGATGTAGTCATCGATGTCAGCCTGGCGGACTTTGCCGAACTCCAGGGCTACGGTTTCAGCGTCAACTACGACGCCGAGTTGCTCGAGTTCGTCAAGGCAGTGTCCGTCAACGACCTTCTGGGTGAGGGTGATCTGGCTGCACCGCAGATCGTCTCCCAGACGGACGGCGAGGTCGCCATTGCTGCCTACGGTGAGGCGGTTTCGGAAGGTGATCTGGGCCTGAGCCTGGTGTTCCGCACCAAGACGGAGATCGAGGATACCTTCGTCGAGGTGACCGAGAGCGAAGTGCGCGACGGTAATTTCTCCGTCAACCAGGTCGCTCTGCCGGCGCCGATTCAGATCCAGACGCGTCCGGAGCAGTTCGCGCTCGCGAACAACTATCCGAACCCGTTCAACCCGGCGACGACCATCAAGTACGCTCTGCCGGAAGCTGCTTCCGTCAGACTGGAAGTCTTCAACGTAGTCGGTCAGGTGGTTCGCACTCTGGTGGCTGACCATCAGAATGCCGGTCGCTACGTAGTCCAGTGGAATGCTTCCGATGACAGCGGTCACAGCCTGTCCTCGGGGATCTACTTCTACCGCCTGCAGGCTGGCGGTGAGTTCCTCGAAGTCAAGAAGATGCTGCTGCTCAAGTAAGCAGAGGCAATACTCGATACTGAGATGGGACCTCAACCGAGGTCCCATCTCAGTATAGGTCGAAAATGGTAATCTTAAATCCTTTTGACATAGGAGAGACAACCATGCAGAACAGCGTGCGCAAGACATTACCACTTGCCATCGCCTTCTTGCTCGTCCTGTCGGGCGCCGCTTTTGCCGGAGACAACGCCGCCGTCGTTCTATCGCTCGATACCCCAGCTGAGTTTACGGGTATAGAGGGCGGGGGCACGGTCGACGTGACGCTCTCGGCTGCGGGATTGGTCGGTGCCAAGCAGTTCGACATCATTTTAGAAGTAGCTCCAGCCGACGCTTTCGATCTGACTGCCACGACCTTCGCGCACAACGCGGCTAAGTTCACCATTTCCCCCGGCGTCGAGTTTCCCGCTGCCGGTCAGGTGAAGAGCGGCGCTGCGAGTTTTGGTGCGGCGGTCGATGGAGATGAACTGATGGGTACCTTTACCCTGAAGACGGCGGACAGCTACACAACAGATATAGAAGCGACGATCAAGGTCGTTCGCTACTCGGTCGGACCGACTTCGACCAACAGGGACGTCTTTGACGAGGCCGCCTTGGCCCTGAGCATCACCGTCAATCCGCCGGCGCCTCCCATTCCTCCAGTGGCCGGAACGTTGACGCTGCCTTATGCCACGGCGGAGGTAGAGGAGATTCTGCAGGACGAGGCAAAGTCTGCGAAGCTCAAGGAGGATATCAGGACCGTACTGGCCGCTCAGTTGAGCATCTCTATTGAGCGCATCGTCATTACGGGGCTCCGTGCAGGCAGCCTGATCGTCGATTACGAGATCCTTGGAGATCCGGATCCTGCAGCACCGACTGGCGAAGAGCTGGTGGCCAGTCTGGATCAGCTGGTTGCCGATGACCCGGGGACGATCTTCACGGCAATTGAGGAGGGCACTGATCTCGAGGAGATTGGCGAACCGACTCTGAGCGCTGGTCCGATCACCGACGCCAGCCTGGATTATTCAGCTGTCGGCGAGGGCAGCAGCACCGACGGCAGCGCCGGCGAGGTTACCTTCTCGGTGAATTTCACCGACAACACCGCCGCCGCCGCCGCAGGACAGGCAGTTAGCTGGGCCATCACCAACAACGGTTCCGAGACTGTGTACGTTCTCGGCGAGGGGGAAGTCGCCGCCGGGGGCAATCTGACCGTCGAAGTCGCCACGGGCGCGGATGGCAGTTCTGCCATTTCTCTGGACGCCGAAGGGGGCAAAGCGGCCGGCACGACCAGCATTGCGGCAGTGGCCAGCGTCACGGCTGCCAATTCCGCAGGGGTCGAACAGGCTCTGAGCGTTTCGTTTGCCGCTACCTGGGACGTTCCGGTGGCTGCCGAGCTGGCCAGCTTTGCCGGCGCGGTCACCCCGGATGACGGGGTGCTGCTGCAGTGGACCGTAGCTTCGCAGTCCAACAACCTGGGCTGGGAGGTCTTCCGCAGCACCGACGACGTCGTCTTCGAAAAGGTGGGCGATCTGGTGATCGGTGACGGCACTTCCGACGAGTTCAAGTCCTACAGCTTTACCGACGGCGAACTGCCCGTGGCCGACGTCCTGTACTACTACCTGAAGCAGGTAGACCTGGACGGCACCACGGCCCGTTCCAGCGTGATCGAGGTGGTGCTGGCAGCGACGGCGGTGACGCAGCAGGCGCTGCCCACGGCCAACGCGCTGCAGCAGAACTACCCGAATCCGTTCAACCCCGAGACGACGATCAGCTTCGATCTGAGCACCGAATCGATGGTTACGCTGACCGTCTACAGCATGACGGGGCAGATGGTTCGGACGCTGGTCAGCGATCGGGCCATGGGCGCCGGTCAGTACAAGAGCGTCTGGGACGGTCGGGATGAGAACGGTGCCAAGGTTGGTAGCGGTGTCTATTTCTACCAGCTGAACGCCGGTGACTTCACGGCTAAAAAGAAGATGACCTTGCTCCAGTAAGTCATCTCTGGCATCATTTGCACGAGGAAGGGCCGTTGGATCTCAACGGCCCTTCCTTTATTTTACGTTCAATTTGCATTGCGGGGAATGCACAGCGATGAAGATCAGCGTCCTTTTTTTTGCTTCAATCAGGGAGATCGCAGGCTGCAAGGAGATGGAGTGGGATATTCCCGAGGGCACCTGCGTGGGGGAGTTCCGGAGGGATCTGGTCGATCGCTTCCCCGGTATGGCCGCTCTGGAGAAGGTGCTCTCCGTAGCGGTAAATGCCGAATACGCGGATGATGAGATCGTGCTGATGCCCGATGCCGAGGTGGCCCTGATACCTCCGGTGAGCGGAGGGGGCCATGTTTGAGATTACAGCGGATCCGATCGATCCCGATGTTCTGTACCGACGGGTCCTCCGGGACTACAACGGCGCGGTGGTCACCTTTGCCGGCGTGGTGCGCGACCACACCGGTGACAAGCGCACGGAGTACCTGGTCTATGAAGCGTACGCCGAGATGGCCGAAAAGAAGATGGCTGAAATCGGCGCGGAGGTGAAGGAGAGGTGGGATATCGAGGACATCGCCATTCTGCACCGGGTCGGCCGTCTGGAGATCGGCGAGACAAGCGTGCTGATCGCCGTGGGTAGCCCTCATCGCGGCCAGGCGTTTGAGGCGTGTCGCTATGCGATAGACCGTCTCAAGGAAATGGTGCCGATCTGGAAAAAAGAGGTGGGCGAGGATGGAGAGTCGTGGATCGAAGGGCCTGGAAGCGGGCAAGGCGAGGCCTGAATCGTGCTCGCAAATTTCAGCTGGCTGATTCGGGAGCGAATCGCCGGGATGGGGCGACCGGGTGGGTGGGGCGGGTTTGAGCAGCTGATTGAGGAAATGGAGTTGCTGCGTCAGCAGGGGATTCGCGCCATCGTCTCTTTGACGGAGGAGGCGCTTCCCGTCGATCTTCTGCAACTGCAGAAGATGACCTATCTGCATTTGCCTGTAGCGGATATGCAGGCTCCAACCCTCGAGGATATTGCCGCTTTTGCGGAGTTCGTCGCGGCGGAAGAACGGGCCCAAAGACCAGTTGTCGTGCACTGTGGAGCGGGAATGGGCAGGACGGGAACGATGCTGGCGGCCTATCTGGTGGGCTGCGGCTGTGAAGTGCGCGAGGCGATAGAGCAGGTGCGGCGCCAAAGACCCGGCTCTATCGAAACCCGGGAACAGGAAGCCGTCCTTTTTGCCTATGCGGCTTACGTGAAGAGCAAAGAGAAGGAGAGGCGTTGAGGTCGGCGGCGGTGTCTGAGCCGGAGAATTGTGGAAAAGGGGAGCTAAAATGCTCGCCTCGATCGGTTTATATAAATTACTATAGCGGTTGACAGTTGAGGTTTACATATATAAATTGAGTAGTGTCATTTGCCGGAGAGTTCGGCGAATGACGGTTTATTCATTGGACTGCCCATCCACTCAAACAACTCGAATTACCACTAAAAGGGGGGGGAGGTTTAGGATGGAAACCAATTATCCGACATGCCTCAAGTGCTCTCAGGGTGTTCTCGTGCCTCTTTCCGATTACGGAAGGGATGGCGCTGCTATCCACTATAAAGCCTGGGCCTGTACCAATCCAGACTGTGGATTCCACATCAGGATAGACAACGGAGAGCTGAGTCTCGGCAAGGAGTTAAAGGAGTCCTATAAGTAGCGCGCTCCACTCCTTCTGCTCGGAATCTCTCTCTATCCGGGGTGTTGCCTTTGGATAGCACTCATTGGGATCGATCATGAGGCACAGTTTGCGCTGTGCAGATTGCAAAAGGCTCTCTTGTTCAGAGAGCCTTTTCTTCTCTCTATAGGGCGCTGTTGAAGAAGATCAATTGGGGAAATTGGGGAATCAGAGCCGGAGCGCTGGCGCTGGCTTTCTTCCTGTGGTTTTACGCGGTAACCGAACACCTCTACGAAAAGGAGGTGTTCGTTCGTCTGCAGGTAGAGCCGCCGCCGGCTTTGAGAGCCCAATCGAGAGAAATTATCGTCGCCAATTTGTTGCCCGAGTACGTGCGCGTTTCGGTCTCGGGCCTCGGCAGGGACTTGCTGCAGTTGGATGGCGACGATTTCATCCTGCGTCTGCAGGCGGAGGGAGCCGCGGGAAGCGCCCGTTCCTATCGGTTGACTCCGGCGATGGTCGAGAATCGGACTACCGATCTGGAGATCGGAATCGAAACGATCGTCGAGCCGAGGGAGATCCAGGTCACTCTGGATTGGCGCGATGTGCGGGAGGTGCCGATCAGGCCTCTGGTCGAATTGGAGATAGCGGAAGCCCACGTCCAGGTTGGAGAGATCGGACTCGAGCCGCGAACGGTCAGGATTTCCGGTCCCAGCAGGCAGATCGACCAGGTCGCCTACGTCGAGACCGATTCGCTGATTCTGCGCGGCGTGCGGGAAAACGTCGATCACCAGCTCCTTCTGCATTCTCCTCTGGGGATGCCGGCCAACCTGGATCCGAGGTATGTAAGGGTGCAGGCCAACGTGCAGATTCTCGCCGAACATCCCTTCGCCCGGATTCCAGTCAAGGTGCGCCATGCCGGGGGACGTAAGATAGGAGTGGAGCCCCCGACCGTACAGGTGAAGGTGCGGGGGGGGTTCGACATAATCGCCCATCTGGACGCCGAAAAAGACCTGGAGTTGTTTGTCGATTACAGGGACTTCGTCGGAGAAAACCTGGTCATCCTGAGTGAGAGCAGCTCCCTTTTCGAGGTCGTCGAGATTATCCCCCCCCAGGTCGCCCTGGTAGAGCGGTGAGAGGTAGTTGATGCTGGTCCTGGGTATCGAGACTTCCTGTGATGAGACCTCTGCCGCGGTCATCGATGAAAAATTTGCGGTGCGGTCGAACGCGATCCTCTCCCAGCAGGACCACGCCGCTTTTGGTGGGATCGTCCCCGAACTGGCGTCCCGAGCGCACATGCGGGCTTTGGTGCCGATCGTCGATGAGGCTCTGGAGCAGGCAGGGGTCGACCTGGGAGACATAGACGGGATCGCGGTCACCAGGGGACCGGGGCTGGTCGGTTCGCTCATAGTGGGACTATCGCTGGCCAAGGGGCTGGCGCTCGCCGTGGGGAAGCCACTGATCGGCGTTCACCATCTGGAGGGGCATATCTTCTCCAATCGAATCGAAAACGGTATTCGGGCGCCGTTTCTGACGCTGCTGGTCTCGGGTGGCCACACCGAATTGGTGCAGGTGGTGGAATGGGGGCAGTACGAAATTCTGGGGCGCACCCGGGACGATGCGGCCGGGGAGGCGTTCGACAAGGTGGCCAAACTTCTCGATCTGCTCCCCTCAGAGGGAGTAGTAGTGGGAGGTCGAGTAGTGGCCGAATGGGCGGAAAGAGGAGATCCCGAGGCAATAGCATTCCCCCGGGGGTTGAGCGGGGAGGAGACCTTTGATTTCAGCTTCAGTGGCCTGAAGACCGCTGTTTTGAACTACGTGCGCCAGCTCAGCGCCGACGAGCGCCAGGCGCAGCTAGCGGATATCGCAGCCAGTTTTCAGGCGGCCGTCGTCGACGTGCTGGTGGCCAGGACGGTCGAGGCGATGGAGCGGACCGGTGCCGAAGCTGTGGCGTTGGCGGGAGGAGTCGCCGCCAATCGCAGCCTGCGCGACCAGATGCGCGCCCGGGTCGAGAGGGGAGGGGGATGCTTCCACTGTCCTCCGCCTGTGCTGTGTACGGACAATGCGGCCATGATCGCTGCGGCCGGCCTCTTCCACCTGACTCGGGGGGTGCGCTCGGGGTTGGAACTCGATGCCGCGCCGCGCCTGAGCTTGTGATGACCAGACCAGCGCGCTGCGATGGCTGAGTGGCTCGACATTCAGTTCCACCTGGAAGGGAGCCATATATTCCCCGCTCTCCTACCCCTGATCGGCGGTTTCATCTACTACATCTATCGACGCACGCATCCGGCCGGGGGGAACCTCGAGCGCGCGTTGCTGATTGGCTTGCGATGCGCAGCTGTCGGGCTGCTGCTGCTGGTCCTGGCCGAACCAGTGCTCAATCTGTGGAAAAAACAGGTGGTGCGTCCCCTGTTTTTACTGCTGGTGGACACGAGCACCAGTATGGCTACCGAAGAGGAGGGGACGCGGCGCCTGGATCGGGTCGCGCAGATGTTGGGGCACGAGGAGTGGGGGAAGGCCCTCGAAGGGGCGATCGTGCGTGCCTGGGGGTTTGCCGAAGAACCTTACAGCCTGTCTCCGGACAGGCTGGCCGATCCGAGCGTGGGCGGCAAGGCGACCGATCTCTCCAGCGCGCTGACGATGAGTCTCGATCAGGTCTCTGAGCGAGACCATTTACGGGGGATTATCCTCGTTTCCGATGGTATTCACAACCTGGGTCCGGACCCGATCAGGACGGCAGCGGACATCGGCACTCCCGTCTATGCGCTGGCAGTGGGGAAAAGGGAGAACCCGGCGGATATCCAGATCGTCCAGGCTGGTGCCGTCGGGGTGGGATACGTCGGCCAGCGGCTGAACATCCAGGCGGAGGTGCGCGCCTGGGGGTACGCTGGCCGGGATGTGGAACTGCTGCTCTACGAGGGAGAGCGATTGATCGACCGGCAGCAGATCGCTCTTGGAGAGGAGAGCCAGGCCCGGCGCGTCTCCTTCACGGTCAGGCCAGAAGCGGCCGGGGCGCACATATACCGGCTTTTGATCCCGCCGATCGAGGGGGAACTTTTCCGCGACAACAACGAAGCGCTGGTCTTCACCCGGGTGCTCGAAGAGCGCATCCAGGTGCTGCTGATGGCCGGGGGACCGAGTCCGGATCTGGCGTTTGTGCAGCGGGCGCTGGCGGCCGATTCGAATATCGTCGTCGACAGCTGGGTGCAGAAGGACGGCCAGGCGTTCTATCATGGAACAGTCGATGCGGAACGGGACTTCGAAGATCGGGATGTAGTGGTTCTGCTCGACGTCGGCGCGCAGTTTTTGGGAGGAGAAATCGCCCAGCGGCTCCGGAAGAGAGTTCAAAAAGGGGTGGGGTTGCTCTTCGTGGGAGGGAGCAGGACCTTCCGGGAGTGGGATCGGTCCGGGCCGCTGGCGGCTGTGCTCCCGGTCGAGATTGAGCGTTCCAGTCTGTTTTTCTCCGATCGGGAGATTCCCCTGCAGCTCAGTCCGGAGGGAGAGCACCATCCGGTGGTGCGCCTCCAGGCGGAAATTGAGGGGAGCGATCCATGGCGCCAACTGCCCCCCCTCCTGGGGTATTTGCCCATTTCCCAACGGCGCCGGCACGCCATACCCTTGATCGAGGGGGCGGAAGGGGCGCATCCGCCGATCATAGTGGCCGGTACGAGCGGGGAGGGTAAGGTCATCGTCGCGCTGTCGGCCTCTTTCTGGCGACTCGATCTGCTGAGCAGCGGGGTCGAAGGAAGGCCACAGACGATCAGGGAGTTCTGGTGGAATGCGGTCAAGTGGCTGGCCATCCAGACCCAGGAGGGTCGAGTGCGGGCGTCGACCAGCCGGCAGGTATATCGCTCTGGAGAGCAGGTCGTCTTCGCCGCTCAGGTTTTCGACGAACTGTTGCGCCCGCAGGAAGAGGCCAGTGTGCAGATCTCCCTGGATCAAAAGGGGGGCGAATTTCAGCTGCTGGAGCAGGGGCAGGGGCGCTATCGAGGTGAGTGGGCCGGTTTGGAGCCCGGAGAATATGCGTATAAGGTCCGTGCCTACGCCGGAGGGACGCTCATCGGCACAGACGAGGGGCGCTTTATCGTCGAACGACACAGCGTTGAATCGATAGATGTGAGGGCAGATCTCTCTTCTCTGAGCGAGATGGCCCGGGTAAGTGGAGGCAGGCTTCGCCTCCTGGCCGACTGGCGCGAGATGCTCGATCTGCTGCCGCTGCAGAAGCGGTTGGTAGAAGAGGAGGAGACATTGTCGCTGTGGGGTCAGAATTGGGTTCTGGCTCTCGTCGTCGCGCTGCTGGCCCTGGAGTGGATTCTCCGCAAGCGCCGGGGCATGATCTGACACGGGCATCTCTCCGCCCATCAGGGGGTGCAGAATAGCGCGATTTTGCTTACTATTGTCAGTATATCCAGGGTGGGAAACCGGGACAGACGGTGTCTCTCGATGGTCTTGACGGGCGTCGAGAGTGGATATGGGGAGGAACGTACAAAAAGGGTATCGGGTGTTTTCTGTCGAGTCTCTCCATAACCGGTTTCACCATTTCATCCAATCTGCCGCCGTTCCCCGATGGCGCGATCTTTGATGGCCCGCAGTTACGACGGTCCCAGACGTCGTGACGGCGGTTTCTGTATGACTTTAGTCGAGTTCCTCTCCCCAATGGAACTCGGAGGTCGAGATATGTCCCATTGTCTCCCCTCCCCTTTCCCCTGTTCGGCGTCCTCTGCTTTTTCTGAATTTTTTTGATTCCTGCTGCCGATTCGCGGCAAGGATGGAGCGATCGAGGTATGGCTGAGTTTGTCAACAAGTTCGTCAAAGGGAAGAAAGGTGCCCAGGCGAGCGGGGTGCTGCTGCTCGGGCTGAGTATCTTCCTGCTCATCAGCCTGGTGTCCTATTCGGCCCACGACTATCCCAATTCCAGTAAACCGCCCGGTGAAGGGGTCAATTGGGGTGGGCGCATCGGGGCGTATCTCTCCTACGGAACGTTCATGGGAATAGGCTATGCGGCGTACGTACTGCCGCTGTTGGCGCTGCTGTGGGGTTGGAACAGGCTGCGCTATCAGCCGGCGACTCCCGCAGCATATCGGAGCGTGGGGTTGCTCTGCATGGCGCTGCTCTTCAGTATCGGTTCAGGTTTGCCGACCTATTCCGCGTACACCGCATTCAAGATGGGTGGCTGGCTGGGGACGCAGACCAGCAGCGTTCTTCTCATACCCTATGTAGGGAGGATAGGATCGGCGATTTTTCTCGGTGCGCTGTTTATCGCCGCGCTGATCTTAAGTACTGATATTGATTTGCGTCCGCTGCTCAAGCCGATAATCTGGGGGGGGCGCGGTTCTCGCCGCGCGGCCGACTGGTTTGCGCGGTTCCCCGAACGCTTCAGGGAATACATGGAGAGACGCCGGGAGGCGCGGGACGAGGAACCCGAGGAGGACGAGGAAGATGTCGCGGAACCTTTACCTGAGATCGACCGTCTCCCCTCTATAGGGAGAAGCGGTGGGGAAACGCCCGAGATCGAATCTCTGGAGGATCTCACACCCTCAGAGGAAGAGTCACCCGTAGCGGAAGCGGAACCGGTGGCAGAGAGGGAGAAGAGCGGGGGGAAGAATGGACGGGTAAATCGAGCATCGGGGAAGGAAAAGCAGGCCGCTGCCGTCCCGCCGGTCGCTGCTCCCCGGGCGGGGAAAAAGAAAGTGGGAGGGCGGTATAAGATGCCCGCTATAGGACTCCTCGATGAGATTCCCGACGAACAGGGGAAGCTCGACGAGGAGTCACTGCTGGCGAACGCCCGGCTGCTCGAAGAGGCGTTGAGCAATTTCGACGTGGCTGGCAAGGTGGTGGAAGTGAGTCCGGGGCCAGTGGTCACCCGCTACGAAGTAGAGCCGGCTCCAGGGGTCAAGGTAAATCGGATCGTGACGCTGTCCGACGATCTGGCGCGGGTCATGAGTGCCACCGGCATCCGCATCCAGGCACCGGTGCCCGGCAAATCGGTTGTGGGGGTTGAGATTGCCAACAAGCAGCGCGAGACGGTCTATCTGCGCGAGATTCTGGAGTCGAAGAGCTTTCGCCGGGCCGACTCTAAGCTGACGATGGTGCTGGGGAAGACGATCTCCGGAGACCCTTTCGCCACCGATTTGACAAAGATGCCCCATCTGCTCGTAGCCGGAGCCACGGGGGCGGGCAAGAGCGTGTGCATCAACTGTCTGATATGTAGCATTCTCTTCAAATCGAAACCGGACGAGGTGCGTTTCCTCATGGTCGACCCAAAGGTGGTCGAATTGACCATGTACAACGATATTCCCCATCTGCTGGTGCCGGTCGTCACCGACCCGAAGAAGGCTTCCGAGGCGTTGAAATGGGCGGTGGCGGAGATGGAAGTCCGCTACAAGAAGCTGGCCAAGCTGGGGGTGCGTAATCTGGCCGATTACAACAGCAAGCTCGAGCGGCTGAATCAGGAGGAACGGGAGGAGGGGTTGGAGCCGGAGGCACCGATACCCTACATCGTGATCGTCATCGACGAGTTCGCCGATTTGATGCTGACAGCGCCGGCCGATGTGGAGACTTCGCTGATGAGTCTGGCCCAGAAGTCGCGGGCGGTGGGCATCCACATTATCCTGGCGACCCAGCGACCGTCGGTGAATGTGATCACCGGCGTGATCAAGGCGAACTTTCCGTCGCGCATCGCCTTCCAGGTAGCCTCGAAGACCGACTCGCGGACTATTCTGGATTTGAACGGGGCCGAGCGACTGCTGGGTCGGGGCGATATGCTCTTTCTTCCCGGTGGCCAGGGGGAACCGATTCGCGTCCACGGGGCCTTTGTCTCCGGCGAGGAGACCGAGCGTCTGGTGGAGGCGATAAAGAACACGGAGTATGCTGCCGAGGAAGTTGCCATCTTTGCCGATCCTGCGGATATTAAATCGGGCCGCGAGGAACAGGACGAACTGTTCGACGAAGCGGTGCGTCTGGTGGTCGAGGCGCAGCAGGCTTCCACCTCTTTTCTGCAGCGGCGCATGAAGGTCGGATATTCGCGGGCGGCGCGGTTGATGGACGAACTGGAGACGGCCGGTATTGTCGGACCAGCGGAAGGAGCCAAACCGCGCCAGATCTTGATCGATGGGGAGGAACTGGACGAAACCGAAGACGAGGAGCTGGCCGCAGGTTGATGGGCAAGCGTCGAAAGATGAGCTGTAAAAGCGTTCTGAGCGCCGCGCTGGCGCTTCTGATCTTTTCCCTTCCCTATCGGGCCGAGGGAATTACCGGTGCCGAAGTGATCGAAAAGGTGCAGGAGAAGCTGGCCGAGTACAAGACCTTTTCCGCCCGCTTCGAAAAGCAGTTCTACTGGGCGATTCTCGACAAGAGGAGGAGCCGCCAGGGTAGGATCTACATGCACCGGCCCGCCCGTTTCCGCGTAGAGGTGGAGGATGGTGACCTGGTCGTCGCCGATGGCCAGGCGATCTGGGCGTACGTAAAGAAGAACGTCCAGGTGGTCGTCAGTCCCTACCGAGGAGAGCTGAAGACGCCCTGGGAAGTGCTGTTCGACTACGCCGAGAGTTACGCGCCGATTGCGATAGAGGAAGTAAAACTGGACGGGCGATCCTGCTATCTGGTCAGTTTGGAACCGGAGATCGCCAATTCCAGAATTGCCCAGATGAAGATCTGGGTAGATCGCAAGCGCTGGTTTCTATTGAAGGTCGAACAACTGGAGACCAATGACAACGTCACTACCTACATCCTCAAAGACCACAAGACGAATAAAAAGCTCGAAGAAGCCCTCTTCCGATTCACGCCGCCCGAGGGGGTCGAGGTGATCGACAGAAGGGATTCGGGGTTGGGGGAATGAGCGCGCGGATGGGTCGACCTGCAGCGCCTGGGGGATGGATGCGCCTGGGTATACTGCTGATTTTGCTGCCTTTCGGTGTACAGGCGCAGGAGAAGGTGTGGGTCTTTTTCGCCGATAAACCGGATGGTGCGGGGAGTCGCCTTCTCTGGCAGGATGGGAGCGGCGATCACAGCGATGCGGAGCTGGATCTGCCGATCGACTCCGAATACGTGCATCGGCTCCAGGAGATGGACATAGTCCCGGTTTTGCGCTCGCGCTGGTTCAATGCGGTCAGCGTCGAAGTTGCGGAGGTCCAGCAGCGCTGGCTCGAAGCGCAGTCGTTTGTGCGCCGCGTTCAGCCGGTGCGGCGGATGCGCCGGCCGCAGCTTTTGCCCGAGACAGCGATCGGTCCGGCCTCTGCCAAAGCGGCCTCTGCCCTCGACTACGGCCCCGCTTTCGATCAGCTGGCTCAGATCGGCGTGGTCGAGCTACACAGTCTGGGCTACGACGGAGACGGGGTGCGCATCGCCATCATCGACAACGGCTTTCACTACGTGCACGACAGTTTTGCACAGCTCGAAGTCGTGGCCGAGCGGGATTTCGTCAACGGTGACGATGTGGTGCTCGACGAGCCGGATCAGCCGGTGACCGGGGACGAGACGAGGTCGGTGCAAAATATCCACGGCGCCCAGGTGTTGTCGCTGCTGGCCGGGTACGAGCCCGGACGTTTCATCGGGGTGGCGCCGCGGGCGGAGTACATTCTGGCCAAGACCGAGGACAATCGCATAGAACTGCCGATCGAGGAGGATCGCTGGATCGCCGGTCTGGAGTGGGCGGACAGCCTGGGGGCGGACGTGGTCAACAGTTCGCTCGGGTACAATCTCTGGGACGACGGCAGTGGCTACACCTACGAAGATCTCGACGGCGCCACTGCCCTGACCAGTATAGCGGCGGAGCTGGCGGTGCGCCGGGGTATCGTCGTGGTCGTGGCGGCGGGCAATGAAGGAGATAACTCCTGGCGCTACGTGACGGCGCCGGCCGACGCTCCCGGCGTGATCAGCGTCGGTTCGGTCGATGTGCCGACGCCCGGGGTGCGGGAGCCGCTGCTGGCTGCCTCCAGTTCACGTGGACCGACCGCCGACGGCCGCATCAAGCCGGACGTGGTAGCTCCCGGGCAGTGGGTGGTGGCGGCGGATATCCGTGGTGGTGACTATGTGCGCGTCAACGGCACTTCCTTTGCTTCGCCGATGGTGGGTGGGGTATGCGCCCTGCTGCTCCAGGCCCATCCGACCTGGTCGCCCGCCGAGGTGCGGGAGGCGCTGCAGCAGTCGGCGACCGATCTGGGTGAGGCTGGCCCGGATACGGCTTACGGCTGGGGAATGGTCGATGCTCTGGGGGCGAGCGGTCTGCAGCTGCAGCGACCGGAGAGTTTGCTGGCCGGGAATCCATTTCCCAACCCGGCGTCCGGGGAGGCGATCCACTTCCCTTTGGTGTTGAACGACCGGGAGGATGTGGAACTGCGCATCTTCGATCTTGCCGGCGGTCTGGTTGCCGCTGTCGAGAGAAGCCTGGTGGCCGGCGACTACACTGCGCCCGGACGAGCCCTGCGCTGGGAGATTCCCCGAGAACTGGCGGACGGGCTCTATTTTTATTTGATGCAGACTTCCTCCCTTTCGCGTTCGGGTAAGTTCGCCCTGGTCCGTCAGCGCTCCCAGGTTGATCGACAGCCCTGAAAAAAGGGTTTTTATAGCTCCTCATTTATTGAAGATTTTTTCGAGTGACATGCTGAAACCTCCGACCTCGAAGAAAGAGCGGCTCGACGCCAGGATGAAGACGCTCAATCGCCTGGTGCTCATGGGGGTCTTCATTCTGCTGCCGCTCTACCTGATCATCCGCTTCACGGGCGGTTCGACCGAAAAATTGCAGGAGCTGCCCGATATCATCGACCGGATCAAGACGCCGATCATCTGGGAAGTGCCCGAGGGAGGGGTAAAGTATCTGAACTTCTTCCGCGGAGAGCCGGAAGAAGGGCACAAATTCGTCCTGGTGCACGTCCGCATGGAAGCGCGCATGAAGATCGGTTTTCCCCTAGTGCCGAAATGCTTCAGGCTGGTCGACGATCAGAATACGCGCTATTATCCCCTAGGGCATTCGCCGATCTTCATCGAATACTCGGACGAGCGCTTTCTCGAGCAGGGGGAAGTGTACGAGGGGGATCTGCTGTTCGAGATCCCGCGAGAACGGCAGTCCGTCAATCTGCTGTTCGACCGCTACAAAGAGTGATATCCCCACGGATTCAGCGGACGATGGGAATCGTGGGTTCATGCCGTAAAGTTCTATTAAGGTTCTGCAAAGGAGAGATCGCCATGCCCTTAGCCGAAGATCTGCAAAACTATCGGGAACGCCTCGAACGTCTGCGAGGCTATCTTTGACTTGGATGGCAAGAAGCAGCGGCTGGCCAAAGTCGAGGAACAGATGGCCAGCAGCGATTTTTGGAACGACCGCCAGCGCGGCGAGAAGATCTCCAAAGAGGCGCGTCTGCTCAAGGATTCAATAGTTTTTTGGGAGGGGCTGAAAGGGCAGCTCGAGGACCTGGATGAACTGCGGTTGATGGCTGCCGAGGAGGATGAGGATGAGGAGACGCTGGCGGAGCTCGAGTCGGAGGGAGCCGAACTGGCCATCAAGGTCGACGATCTCGAATTCCGCACCATGCTGAGCGATAAAGACGATCCGAAAGACGCGATTCTGGTCATCCACTCCGGCGCCGGTGGCACCGAAGCGGCGGACTGGGCCGAAATGCTGATGCGCATGTACTCGCGCTGGTGCGAGCGCAACGACATGCAGTGCAATATCATGGACATCGCACCGGGAGACGAGGCGGGAATCAAGGGGGTGACGATCGAGATCAAAGGGGACTATGCGTACGGCTATCTCAAAGCGGAGGGGGGCGTCCACCGTCTGGTGCGGATCTCTCCCTTCGATTCCAACAGCCGCCGCCACACCTCTTTTGCCTCGGTCTTCATCTATCCGGAGGTGGATGAAAAGGTCGAGGTCGATCTGAAAGACGAAGATCTGCAGATCGACGTGTACCGCGCCGGCGGCGCCGGTGGTCAGCATGTCAATAAAACTTCGTCGGCGGTCCGCATCACCCACCTCCCGACCGGGATCACGGTCCAGTGCCAAAACGAGCGTTCGCAGCTCAAGAACAAGGGTACGGCGCTAAAGGTGCTGGCCGCCCGGATCTACCAGCACCACAAGGAGGAGGAGCAGAAAAAGATGGATGTGGTGGAGAGCGCCAAGAAGAGCATCGACTTCGGCAGCCAGATCCGCTCCTACGTCTTCCATCCCTACAACATGGTGAAGGACCATCGCACCGATTTTGAAACGGCCAACGTGCAGGCGGTGATGGACGGGGATATCGACGGCTTCATGAAGGCGTTTCTGACGCAGCAATAGGGTTGAGGAATTGGTGTTCTGTCAATTTTTTGACAGAATTGCTATCAGCAACCTTGCAGGAAATTCTAATATTTACGCGATTTCCAATTACCGAGATTGGAGTTGACGTTTATTGGTCCCGTACGAACTCTTCATCGCCAGGCGCTACCTGCGCTCCAGCAGGAAGACCGGTTTTATTTCGATCATCACCTATATGGCGATCGGCGGTGTCGTGCTGGGGGTGGCCGCACTGATCATCATCCTGTCGGTGACCAACGGTTTTTCCGGAGAAGTGCAGAATCGCCTGATCGGGATGAACGCCCACGTGACCGTCCGTCGCTTTGACGGAGAGGTGATGTTGAACTATCGGGAGCTGCTGGACCGGTTGAGGGAATTCCCCGAGGTGGTGGGGATTGCGCCGGTGGTCGACAGCAAGGTGATCATTGCCTCTAAGCGCAATCTGCACGACTACGATGGCTGCCTCCTCTGGGGGATCGATCCGGAGAGTTTCGGCAGCGTCTCCGATATGCCGGAGCACCTGCAATACGATCCGGACAACGAACTCATGCTCGGGGACCTTCCGGATAAAAAATATCCCGGTATTGTTCTGGGCGAGCAGCTGGCCAATCGCCTGAGGGTAGGCCCGGGCTCCGAGGTGTTTCTGATGACGCTGAGGAATGTGGACCTGGAGGATGCGGTGATGGATGGTTTCAAGCCGCACCTCAGGCCGTTTTTAGTGACCGACACCTTCGAGAGCGGCATGTATCAGTACGACGACCAATTCGCCTTCATCGCCCTCGAAGACGCCCAGCGGATCCTGGATTTGGAAGATGGAGCCACTCACATCCACATCAGGGTCCAGGATGTGCATCGCGCCACCCAGGTCAAGGAGGCGCTGCAGGAGGAGATGGGTTACCCTTACCGGGTAACCGACTGGAGTGATATCTTCCCGGAGTTCTTCAACTGGATCAAGCTGGAAAAATGGGCGATCTTTATTGCCCTCAGTCTGATCATCCTGGTGGCGGCTTTCAACATCATGTCGATTCTGTCGATGTCGATCCTCATCAAGACGCCCGAAATCGGCATTCTGCGCGCTATGGGCAGCACCACGCGCAGCATCCGGCGGATCTTCATGTATCAGGGGCTGGTAATCGGCGTGGTCGGCACCGTCTTCGGCTGTCTGACCGGTTTTGTCATCTGCTACCTGCAGCAGCGCTTCGAGCTCATCTCCCTTCCCGGAGACGTGTACCTGATCAACTCTCTGCCGGTCGACATGGAGCTACTCGACTTCCTGCTGGTCGCGGCCGTGAGTCTGTCGATCTGTCTGCTGACATCGGTATACCCGGCGCGCAAAGCTTCCGCGTTGATGCCGGTGGAGGCGATTAGATATATTATGTGAGGGGAAAAGCCGAGGTGATGGACGATAGCGATAGAGAGGCGGTCCTGCGAGCCCGGAGCCTGCGCAAGGTCTATCGGACCGGCGGCGGCGATCTGGAGATCCTCAAGAGTGTCGATCTGGAGGTGAAAAGAGGAGAGCTGGTGTCGATCATGGGTGCCTCCGGAGTGGGCAAGAGCACGTTGCTACATCTCCTGGGAACCCTCGATCGGCCGACGGCCGGAGAGCTGGCAATCAGGGGGATGGATGTGCTGAGTCTACCCGAGGTGGAGCTGGCCGCGTTTCGCAATCGGCACATCGGCTTCATCTTCCAGGTGCACCATTTGTTGCCGGAGTTCACGGCGCTGGAGAATGTGATGATGCCGGCGATGATCGCCGGCACGCCCACGCCGGAGGCAGAGGCGGTCGAACTGCTGAGCCGAGTGGGGCTGGAACAGCGGCTGCATCATCGGCCCGGAGAACTGTCCGGGGGGGAGTGTCAGCGGGTGGCCGTGGTGCGGGCGCTGGGGATGAGACCGCAGGTGGTTCTGGCCGACGAGCCTTCGGGCAATCTGGACGAGGGAACCAGCCAGGTTCTGCATCATCTGATTCGGGAATTGGCGCAGGTGTACGATCAGGCGTTCGTGATCATGACGCATGACCGGACGCTGGCAGATAGCGCAGATCGCGTGGGGAAGTTGGAGGCGGGTTTGCTCCATATTTAGCACACCTCTGGTACCGGCGGATCAGGCTGGTGGAGTGATATTGGCCGGTTACCTGCGATGATGGAGAAGTCGATATGAAGTGCGAAATGTGCCACAAGAGCGAGGCGACGGTCGCCTACACCCATATCGTGGAAAACGAGAAGAAGACGGTAAATTTGTGCAGCTCCTGCACGCCGCAGCAGAAAGTGCAGGTGGCGGCAAAAGCTCAGGCTGAAGCGGGACCCCCGGGAATGGTGAAGAAGGTGAAGGCCGAACTCAAGCAGATGCCCAAGACGGAGGGAACGACGATCGCTCAGTGCTCCGGCTGCGGCACGACCTACGACGAGTTCCGCAAGTCCGGGCGGTTTGGCTGCCATCAATGCTACGAAGCGTTTGGAGATCATCTCGAGCGCCTGATGAAGCGGATTCACGGCGCCGTCGTCCACCAGGGAAAGGGGCAGATCGAGCAACGGGAGTTGGTGCAGCCCGAGGAGGAACTGAAGGGACTGCGGCAGGATCTGGCCGCGGCCGTCACCGATGAAGCTTATGAAAAGGCAGCAACGCTGCGGGATCGCATCCTGGAATTGGAAGCGGAGATCGGCAGCGAGGCGGATGAGTGAGGGGAACGGAGGGTGGCGATGAAGTTGAACGAAGTCATCCGCAATACCGCTTGTTGGCTGAGCGGGGCTCAGGACGAAGAGGGTATAGTGGTCAGCTGCAGGATTCGTCTGGCCCGCAACCTGCAGACGGTGCCATTTGCCCCCAAGGCGAATCCGGCGGATCAGGAAGAGGTGATCGAACAGGTGCTCGCAGCCGCCCAGCGAGGGCGCCAGATGCGCACGGCGACGTTTTTCCCGATGTCGGCCCTGGGGAGCAACGAACGTCGACTGCTGGTCGAGCGCCACCTGATCAGCCCCGCTCTGGCCGACAGTCAGGGATCGCGGGGTGTGTTGTTCAATCGGGACGAATCGCTCAGCGTCATGATCAATGAAGAGGATCACCTGCGGCTGCAGGCGATTCTGCCCGGACTCCAGGCGGAGGATGCCTGGCACAGGGCCAGCGCGCTGGACGACGAATTGGGAACGGGGTTGAGCTATGCCCACTCCGAGCGCTGGGGGTATCTCACCGCCTGCCCTACCAATACAGGCACCGGCATGCGGGGTTCGGTGCTCATCCACCTTCCCGCCCTCGTGTTGACAGAGGATATGGAGCGGGTGCTGCGCGGTCTAACCCAGATGACCTTCACGGTGCGCGGTTTCTACGGTGAGGGGACCAACGCGGCCGGCAATTTGTTCCAGATTTCCAACCAGACGACGCTGGGGCGCGGAGAGGAGGAGATCGTCCGCGACCTGCTTCAGGTGACCGGGAAGCTGATTCGCTACGAACGGGATGCCCAGGAGACGTTGATGGGTGACGCCGCTTCGCAGGTGGAGGACAAGGTCTGGCGAGCATTCGGCCTGCTTGCGCACGCACGTGTGTTGAGCAGTCAGGAATTTATGAATCTGCTGTCGGCCGTCCGCCTGGGACACAGTTTAGGGCTGATCAAAGGAGTGCCCTCCAGCTTTATGAACCACTTGATGATCATTACGCAGCCATCTCACCTGCAGGCGGATGCAGAGCAGGAGCTGAATCCGGAGGAGCGGGATGTGCGCCGCGCCACTCTGGTGCGTCGCCGCTTTGAGGAACTGGCGGGAGATGGCTCGACCAAGCGCAAGGAGGATTGAACGGAGTCGCCATTCTTCCCACCCTCGTTTTCCCGATGGCCATCCGGCTGCCTACCTTGACAAGAATATGGGGTTTTGGTAGTTTCAGAAAGCCGTAATAAGAGCGCTGCTCGAGGATAGAACTATCTTATTTTTAAGATAGTACAGGCATTCTTCGAGGAATTTGTAGCGTCTCGCACAGATAGCGAAGCCCGGCATTTTCCGATCTCCTCCGTGGGGATTGGCAAGTGGTTCGAGCTTCTGCACCAGGCGCCCCCCATCCCGTTCTCAGTACTTCAAACAGTTCACGGTCAAATAAGACGCCATGACTGGTCTACTGCCGGTGGTGGATTCGGCACGGGAGGAACGCCAGACGGTGCGACCCGTGGCATTGCGCAGTCGCATCCGAGGAGGATCACAAAGATGAACAACATGTTTACCGATGGTGTCAAGCGAGTGATGCAGCTAGCGCGCGAGGAGTCGGCGCGCCTTGGGCACAACTATATCGGCACCGAACACTTGCTCCTGGGAATCATCAAGGATGCCAAGGGCAAGGCCGTCACCGTGTTGACCAATCTGGGACTGAGTCTGGAGACCGTCAAACAGTCGATCGAGGACTACGTGGCTACTTCGGGGGGGACGATGACTATCGGCGAGGTCCCGTTCACACCGCGGGCCAAGCAGATCCTCGAGGTCGCGGCCAGCGAGGCCAAGGAGATGAAGACGCAGTTCGTCGATGTCGAACATCTGCTTCTGGCTCTGCTGAAGGACAAGGAGGGAGTGGCCGCTCAGATCCTGGCCGCCTTTGGCGTGGATTACAAGGCCGCTCTCGAAGAGACTCTGGCCGTGCTCGAGGGGAAGACGAGCAGCCGCAAAGAGAAGGGAAAGAAGAGCAAAACACCCTTTCTCGACCACTTCGGTCGCGATCTGACGCAGCTGGCTCGCGAGAGCAAGCTGGATCCGGTGATCGGTCGTCAGAAGGAGATCGAGCGGGTCACGCAGATTCTCAGTCGCCGCAAGAAGAACAATCCGATACTGATCGGCGATCCGGGCGTCGGCAAGACCGCCATCGTCGAGGGATTGGCTCAGCGGATCATCGAAAAACGGGTCCCCCAGATTCTGCTCGACAAGCGCCTGGTCACCCTGGATATGGGCGGTGTGGTGGCCGGCACCAAATATCGCGGGCAGTTCGAGGAGCGGATCAAGGCGGTGATGAATGAGCTGCAGCAAAACCCGGAGATCATCATCTTCATCGACGAGTTGCACACGATCGTCGGCGCCGGCAGCGCCGAAGGGACGCTGGACGCCTCCAATATGTTCAAGCCGGCTCTGGCGCGCGGCGAGCTACAGTGCATCGGCGCCACCACCCTCGACGAATACCGCAAGCATATCGAAAAGGACGGCGCTCTGGAGCGCCGTTTCCAGACGATCATGGTCGATCCTCCTTCCATGGAGGACACCATCGAGATCGTCAAGGGGCTGCGTGCCAGTTACGAAGCCCACCATCACGTCGAGTTTTCCGACGAGGTGGTCTCCTACGCCGTGCGTCAGGCGGATCGCTACATCAGCGATCGGTATCAGCCGGACAAGGCGATCGACGTCATCGATGAGACCGGGTCCAGGGTCCATCTGGCGCGCCTGAGTCCGCCCGAAGAGATCGGCAAACTGGAGGGGGAGATTCAGGAGATCAATCGCCGCAAGAACGAGGCGGCCGAACAGCAGGATTTTGAGGAAGCCGCCCGTCTGCGCGACGAGGCGCTGAATCTGAGCGAAAGTCTACAGCAGAAGCGGCGGGCCTGGGAGGAGCAGGTGCGCGACGAGGTGGTGGCGGTGACCGAGGACGATATCGCCGAGGTGATTTCCAGTATGACGAGCATCCCGATCTCGCGGCTGGCCAAAACCGAGACCGATCGATTGCTGGCGATGGAGGATGAGATCAAGAAGAGCGTGGTGGGCCAGGAGTTGGCGGTGGCCACTCTCTCTCGCGCCATCCGGCGCAGCAGGGCCGGTCTCCAGGATCCCAAGCGCCCCATCGGATCGTTCATCTTCCTGGGCCCCACCGGCGTCGGCAAGACCTATCTGGCCGCCAAGCTGGCCGAATTCCTCTTCGACGATGAGGATGCCCTGATCACGGTCGATATGTCGGAATACATGGAAAAGTTCGCCGTCTCCAGGCTGATCGGCGCTCCTCCGGGCTACGTCGGCTTCGACGAGGGGGGGCAGCTGACCGAAAAGGTTCGGCGTCGTCCCTATTCCGTCATCCTGCTCGACGAGATAGAGAAGGCGCATCCCGACGTCTTCAACATCCTGCTGCAGATTCTGGATGAGGGACGGCTGACCGATAGCACCGGCCGCAAAGTCGACTTCCGCAATACCGTGCTGATCATGACCTCCAACGTGGGCAGTCGCGAAGTGGGAACAGGTGGGGTTCTCGGCTTTCAGAATTCGGATGACGACACGATGCACGAATTGATGGAGGGGAAGATCAAAGATGCGCTGAAGAAGACGTTCAATCCGGAATTCCTCAATCGGATCGACGACACTGTCATCTTCCACACCCTGAGCCGGGAAAATATCGCCGAGATCATCGACATCGCGCTGGAGGAGTTCAAAACCCGCCTGGTCGGCCGCGACATCCAGGTGCGGGTCACGCCGGGAGCCAAGAATCTGCTGGCCGAAAAGGGGTTTGATCAGGCGTTCGGAGCCCGCTATCTGAAGCGAACCATACAGAAATTGCTCGAAGACCCGCTGGCCGAGGAGATTCTTCAGGGCCGGTTCGGTCCGGGCAGTCGCATCCGCATCACCAAGAAGGGGGAGGTGCTGGTCTTCGACGACGAGCGCGACTCCAACGAATCGGTGGAGGAAAAAAAGAAGGAAACTACCAATTAGCCGCGGAGTCCTACTAAAGGGCTAATGAGTCCATCAGTTCGCCTGAAGAGCCGCTTTATCCTCTGGGAAAGCGGCTCTTCGACTGAATAAGTCTCCGTCAATTCCGGGCGACGGCCTGTTCTATTTTTTGCCGCTTGCGTTGCCGGATTAGCCATTTCCAGACGGAGTTTCAGATACCGGGATAGATACATCATTTGGGGAAGATCGAGGTATGAAAAGTACTATGCGTTGGCTGCGGGGAGCGCTCTTTCTGCTGTTGTTGGGAGGGAATGCCGAGGCTCAGAAAGTGGTCGAGGTCGAGGTGCAGGGAGAACTGCGCAAGGTGGCGGAATCGCTCATCCTGTCGACGATCAGTCTGGTGCCCGGCATCGAGTTGTCGCAGGAGAACGTGCAGGCGGCGGTGCGCGATCTGCAGGGATTGAACGTATTTTCGGATATCCAGATATGGGGAGATCCGGCGCCGGGTGGAGTCAAACTGTTCGTCATGGTGGTGGAAATGCCGGCGCTGGAAGGGGTGCGTTTCAAAGGAAACGAAAACCTCAAGGAAAAGGAAATGAAGGAAGGGCTAGGCCTGGTCGTCGGTCAGGTCGTCTCCGACGCCGACGTCATACGCGGGGAGCAGACGATTCTGGAGCTCTATCGGGAGAAGGGATACCTGCGGGCTCAGATCAGCGGTCGCCTGTTCGACGCAGAGGAGAAGGGCAAGGTCTTCCTGCAGTACGAGATCGACGAAGGGGAAAAGGTCAAAATCAAACAGATCAACCTCAAGCTGCGCCACGAGGATGGAACGGTCAGCGACAGGCCGGAGCCGCCCTACGACGCCCGTCGTCCCGGCAGCGCGCGCCAGTTGGAAACAGCCGGTCTCTCCCAGAGGGCGATCAAGCCGTTGATGGAGACCAAGGAGAAGCGCTGGTGGCGCAAGGGTGAGTTCAAAGGGGAAGTGCTCGAAGAGGACAAGGAGAAGATTCTGGGCTACTATCGGAGCCAGGGGTATCAGCAGGCGATGGTATCCCGCGATAGTGTCTACTACGACTCCACGCGCAAGAATCTGTTTATCGACCTGGAGATCGACGAGGGGATGCAATACCGGCTGGGCGCGGTCGACTGGGGGGGCAACAGCCTGTTTTCCGACTGGGAACTGGCGGTGCGTCTGGAACTGGAAAAGGGTGCGGTCTACGGGTATTCGGGTCAGGAGCTGTCGGATCTGGTGCGCATGGCCTACTACGAGAAGGGATACCTCGACACCCGGGTGATGGCCGACGAGCAGGTGCGCGGCGACACGGTGGACGTATCGTTCCAGGTCTTCGAGGGACAGCCGTGGACGATTCGACGCATCCATATTGCCGGCAATACCAAAACGCGCGAGAAGGTGATTCGCCGCGAAGTCGAACTGCGCCCCGGGGATGTGTACAAGCAGAATCTGGTGCAGGAAAGTCAGCGGCGGATCTATATGCTCAACTTCTTTCGGGATGTGCAGCTGCAGCCCGAATACAGCCCGGTCGAGGGGGAGCGGTACGTCGATCTGACCTTTCAGGTGGAGGAGCGGCCGACCGGTCAGGCGTCTATGGGAGCGGGGTACAGCGATCGCGACAAACTGGTGGGACAGATCGGCCTGCAGATCCCCAACTTCCGGGGACTGGGGCAGAATCTGGATTTCAGCTGGGAGTTCGGCACGCGTCGCGAGCAGTTTCTGGTCGGCTTTACCGAGCCCTGGTTGTTCGATACGCCGACCAGTCTGGCGGTCCGGGTCTACACCCTGAATCAGAATTACTACGACTACTACGACTACAGGCGGGATGCGATCAGCGTGCGCGTGGGCCGCCGATTGAGGAAGCCGGCCTATTCCAGTCTTTCCATGGGGTACCGGCTGGAAAACTCCAATTATTCGGATTTCAGCTCGGAGTATGCGTCGCTGAGCGATGAGAGTCGGTATCAGCCGCGCACGACCAGCACCTTCGATATGACCTATCAGCGAGATACGCGCGATCTGGCGCAGTTCGCCACGCGGGGAACGCTGTTTTCCTATAAGCCGGAGATCGCCTCTTCTCTGGTGGCCGGCGACGTGGATTTCCACCGGCACGAGGTGGGCTTCAACTATTATCACCCGAGCTGGTGGAAGTTCGTCCTCAGCCTGGAGACCAAAGTGGCCGTCGTCGACGGCTTTTCCAAATTCGACAACGACAACATTCCCTTCTGGGAGCGATTTACACCGGGTGGGGTGGATTGGTGGGACGGCCAGGTGCGCGGCTATCCGGATCAGTCGCTGGGGCCGCGTCAGAGCGGGATCCCGATCGGTGGGAACTCGATGATGGTTCTCAACCTGGAATACCGCTTTCCGCTGGCCGAGCAGCAGGTGTACGGTCTGCTGTTCGCCGATGCGGGGAATGCCTGGGCGAAGATCGGCGATATCAGCCCCCTCGACCTGCGGCGCTCGGTCGGTTTCGGTTTTCGCGTCATGACGCCGATGCTGGGCATGATCGGCTTTGACTTTGGCTACGGCTTCGATCGCCGCAAGGTGGACGGGGCACAGGCCGGGTGGAGTACGCACTTCCAGTTCGGGCCGCAGTTCTTCTAATATTTTTCTCTGCCGGGATATAGCGCTCCTTTATGGGCGATGCCGTGTCTGCGGGGAATGCGACGATTAGTGCTGCCAGAAGGGAATGACTGCCTGGTTCTTCGCAGGTTTGCCAAGGAATTTTTGACCTATCAAAAATTTTCGCCAGACAGCACTCGATCTACCGCCATATCACGGTCCGATCCAACCGGAGACGGCGGTGGATCTTTCTTTTTACTCCATCTGGCTCTATCTTTTATTGCTCTATTGCGCTTTTTTTAACTAAATTCTCGGATTTTCCGATGTCGGCAGTCATTCAGAGAATATCGGTCCGGCCTCGAAAATCGATAGATCAAATCAGCATTCCTAGTGGGGGAAAGAAGAGGAGCTGTCATGAGACGAATGGTGCTGTCCGCGGTGATCGCGGGATTGGTTTTCTGGACGGGGGATGCCCTGGCCGAATTGAAGCTGGGTTACATCGATTCGGAGATTCTCAAGGAGCGGCTGCCGGAGTTCAAGGAGGCACAGCGCAAGCTCGATCAGCTGCGCCAGGACTTTGAGCGCGAGGCCCAGGACCGCGAGGCCAAACTGCTGAAGCTGCAGGAGGATTTCCGCAAGCAGGAACTGCTGATGAGCGAAGCGAGAAAGATGGAGATGCAGACCGAGTTTGAGGAGAAGGTGCGTCTCCTGAAGGAGTTCACGGAGATGAAGTTCGGTCCGGAAGGGGAATTGATGAAGAAGAATGTCGAACTCTCCTCACCTATCTTCGAAAAGATCAATCTGGCGCTCCAGGAGATGGCCAAGCAAGACGGCTACGACTTCATCTTCGACGCGGCGGCGCCCGGGACGGGTCTGGTTTTTGCGCAGGAGAAGTTCGATCTGACCGAGAAACTGCTGGAGCTGTTGAAGGAGAAGAGCGAAGAGGCGGCGAAAAAGTAGAGGCGGCGTCGACCGCTCTGCCGGGGAGTACGGAGCGAAGCTCCCGGAGAAATCGAAGTAAAAAGAAAAGGGGATCGGGAAAACCGGTCTCCTTTTTTATTTGGGAATCCGATACCAGCGAAAATCTCAACGGCATTAGGGCATCTATTTTTTATTTGATACCAGAGTGCTGAACAGATGGATGTTACCGGGGTTTCCGGAGGAGAATCGCCGAACAATAGAAATCATCAAGCAGACAGGCCACAATACTGAAAATACAAGGTCATCTGAAAATCAATTCGATATGACATGAGAAATTTCACCCCTGTGGAGTGTGGAAAAAAGAAACGGCGCCCGGCCATAAACGGTCGGGCGCCGCGCTGTTGAAACCTGGATGGCTCGCTCTTATCTGAGCAGAGTCATCGGATGACTCTGCTTATTTGAGCAGAGTCATCTTGTAGCTGCGGGTGAAATTCGACGCCTGCAGGCGGTAGAAGTAGATGCCGCTGCCCACCGGTCGCCGGTTGCTATCCAGTCCGTCCCAGATGGCGGTGTAGAAGCCGGCCGCGTGGTCGGCTTCCCCAACCAGCGTCCGCACGCGCTGTCCCAGCACGTCATAGACACTCAGCTCGACCGGACCGGCCTGCGGCAGCGCGAACTCGATGTTGGTGGACGGGTTGAAGGGGTTGGGGTAGTTGGCGCTCAGGTAGAAGGCCTGGGGCAGCAGCACGGCGGAGCGCAGCTGCTGCACCCGCTTCACCTGAGATCCCGAGCTGGCTACCAGCGCTTCGGTCAGATCGAAGTGGGTGTTGGCCGAGCCGATGACGCGGAAGGTCAATTCGGCCAGCAGGCCGCTGCCCGAGATCGGCTCTCCAACGGTGAGGCCGTTGCCGATGATCAGCTGTCCCGGCGTCTGCTTCATGACCTGGAACAGCGGCGCCTGACCCCCCTTGCTGTCGAGCAGGTGGCCCGGCCCCGGGCTGGCTTCGCGCCATTCGACCGCTCTGTGGTCGTAGCGCAGCACCAGGCCGAAGGCCTTCAGCTGTTCGATCTGTTCGGCCCGGATGCGCAAGGTTACGAGCCCCTGGTCTTCCCGACCGCCGCCCAGAGCTTCGAGGGTGACGATCGCGTTCTCGTCGACCGACTGAGTGGCCGACCAGAGTTTGCCCGGAACGCTTTTGCCGAAATTGTCGACGAAGAGGAAGAAGTCGTCGAAATCGACCATCCCGTTGCCGCTCAGATCGTAGATGACGAAGTCGCCGGTCGCCTCCTTGCCGAAGGCATCGACGAAGAGGAAAAAGTCATCGAAGGTGACCGCGTTGTCGCCGTTGAAGTCGCCCTGCAGGACGACCGGAGCGCGGGCGACGAACTGTTCGGCGTCGGAATACGGGCCGGTCAGGTCGCCCTCGATGGCGCGCACCCGCCAGTAATAGGTCTGGTTTTCGGTCAGGTCGCGGTCGATGGCAGCCCAGGCGGTCTGTCCCGGATCGGTATCGCCCGATCCTTCGGCCAGGCCGGAGATAGAGGCGGTGACGTTGCCGAACTCTTCCTCGGTCGACACCTGGATGGTGTAGGTGAGGGTCGCTCCATCGACAAAGGGTGTGGCGTTGGTGAAGATGAAGGTGGGACGCAGGTAATTTTCTCCCTCGCGCGTTAGGTTGGCTGGTGTCGTCGGTGCGGCAGACGACGTCGGCATCGCCTCTACGGCCGCGGTCGGATCGCTTTCGTTCGGCGGGTTCTGCCGGTCGATAGCGGTGATCTGGTATTCGTAGGTGGTCTCGTTTACGACGACCAGATCGGTGAAGCGCGTGGCCTCCAGGCCGGAGGCGATCTTGGTGAACGTCTCCTCGCCTGTGACCTTGCGGTATACGTTGAAGCCGCCGAGGTCAAATTCGAGCTGGGCGTCCCAGCTGAGCTGCACCTGCTTGTTGGAGCTGCTGGTAGCCAGGTCGAAGGGAACCGCTGGCGGCGTGACGTCCGCATCGGCATTCGTGGTGAAGGAGGCGATGGCGCTTTCACCCGGCGGGTTGTTGGCCCGGTCAACCGAGCCGACGCGGTAGTAATACTCGGTGCCAGCAGTCAGGTTGGTGAGCGTGAGTTCGTGATTCAGGGCATCCTCTACATCGCCGATGCTGAATTCCAGATTGAGGGAGTCAGCGCCGAATTCGACGAAGCTGTCGGCCAGTTCATCGGTTTTCCAGGTGACGATGACAGAGACGTCGCCCGGTGTGGTGACGATGTCACTGATAGTGGGCGGCGTGAGGTCGGCAGCCGCGTCGGTGGTGAAGGAGAGGATCTCGCTCTCGGTCGGTCCGTTGTTGCTCAAGTCGGTGGAAGAGACCTTGTAGTAGTATTTGGTGTCGGCTTCCAGGTTAGTGAGCGTGATCTCCTGCGTGTTGCCGGTTTCCAGCAGGGTGCGGACGAAGCCCAACTCCTCAGTGGGGCCGAACTCTACCTCACCCGAGGTCTCTTCGTCGGTGGTCCACTGGATGGTGGCGCTCTGGTCGTTTTTGTAGACCACTTCGGGATCGGAGATGATCTTGGGCGCGGTCAGGTCGATTTCCGGGTTGGTGGTGAAGACCGCCTGGGCGCTCTCGGTGGCGCCGTTGCCGCCGGCGTCGGTGGATCCGACCATATAGCTATAGGTGGTACCCGGCGTCAGGTTGGTGAGGGTCAGTTTGTGGCTCCCCTCGTTGTCGCCCGAGGAGATTTCGTCGTCCAACTCTCCGGCGCCGAAGCTGATCACGCTGTTGGCCGGCTCGTCGGTGGTCCACTCGATGATGGCGGAGTCGTGCGTCTTGGCGGCAATCCTTGGGCCGGAGAGGATGACCGGGAACTGGGTATCGGGGGTCAGGTCGGAGACAAAGGATCCGCCGCCACCCGGTGGCTGTAGTAACTTAGCTCCTTTTGCCGCAGCAACCGTCGGCGATACCGAACCGAGGGGATCCCAGATGATCGACTTGCCGTTGGCCGCAGTGGCTTCGATGCGGAAGCCGTAAGCGGTTTTTCTACTGAGGCCTCGGATGACGACACGGTGCCTCTTCCTGGAGCGCAGTTTGCCCGTGCGAGTCAGATCCTGAACCTCGAATTCGTCCGGCGTGCCCAGCGTGCCATCGGTGCCGGTCGTGCCGTAATAGACCGTGCCGGTCGTGGGCACATCGGTTCTCCACTTAAGGGTGGCGTAACGGGCGCGGGGTTTCACCTGCGGACCATGGGTGATTACGGGTGGAAATACGTCTTCCAGCGCCGAGGTTTTGAACCAGAGGTCCTTGCTCCACTGCTCGTTGCCGCGCGGGTCGGTGGAGATCTGAGTAGCGGAGTTGTAGATCACAGTCGACGCTTCCCCTTCCTCCTCCGAGGGCAGGTAAGCGGTGATCTTGTACCGGTACTGAGTGGAGGGATCCAGGCCGGTGATCGTGATGTCGTGCTCCGCGGCTTCTTCGGCGACGGAGACGCTGTCGGAATAGAGCGCGAAACTGGACCCGACGGTGGCCTGGGTCGCGGCGGTTATTTTGGCACTGAGTATCGCGGTCGTGCCGTAGTGGATCTTCAGCAGGGCCGGCTGGTTGAGCCGGACGTTGATGACGGCTTCCTCACTGCTGACTACGGGCGTCGGTTTGCCCTTGAAACGGAGAGGTTTCGCCTCTTTTTTGGTGCGGAAGGGGCGGATCTTCTCGTCCGCAGCATCCTCCTTCGCCATCTTGCCCGAGGGGAGCGGATCCTCCTCGGAGATCAGGTCTTCGAGTCCGGTGCCCGCAGAGGTGACTGTGGCGGAATAGCTCGTGGCCGGATCGAGGTCTTTCACCAGGATGGTATGTACCAGCGAGCCGTCTTCATCGGCGGTGACGGGATCGCCGATGGGATCGCCGACGGTCCCGTCTTCGTTTACTTTGGCGATCTGGACGCGGGCGTCGGCCAGCCGCGTGGTCTTCCAGCTCAACTTCACCAGGTCCAGACCAGGCTGGATGTCGAGCTCGACGATCTTCACCGGGCGGAGGTCCGGGGCGGAGCGGGTCTTGAAGGCGAGGGGCTCGGTGGGTAGCCAGGCGCTGGGCTGATTACCCAAAGATGTCGACTGCGCCTGAAGTTCGTACGCGGTGTCGGGCTCGAGGTTGGCGACCGCGAGACGCGGACCGGTCAGAACCGCGGTGAGAAAAGCGGCGAACGCCTCCGTGGTGAGATCAGACCCCATCAGGAGCTGGATCCCGGGACCGAGCAGCTGGAAATCCAGGGTATCGAATTTCTTGCCGTCTTCCAGTTCCCGGATTTTGGTCAGGATCGCCGAGAGCGCTGCGGGGAGTTCGGGGCTCACCTCCTGCCATTCGGTCTCGCCCTGAACGCGATAGCGGACCATGTTCTCGATGCTCGGAAAACGGCTATTCCAGACGACGACGGCGGAGTTGAATCCCCGCTCTGTCACCCTCAGACCGAAGAGCTTGTTGGGTTGGTCGACGACAAAGGCAATATTCTGGGTCGCCTCCGGTGCGACGGCCACTGGATCCTGGACCAGCACCGGTTTCAGCTGGGTCCCCTGTGGGGGAAGAGCGGACACCAGGTAGGTCCCCTGTGGGATCTTCAGAAGGTAGTTGCCATCGGCGTCGCTCTCTGCTTTGTAGGTCTTCTCCAGGGCGGTGCCCCTGCCGAAGGTGGCCCGGACAGCGGCCCCTTCGATCACATTGCCCTGCGTGTCTGCGACATTGCCGGACAGGGTGCCCAGGATCTTGATCTCCACGTCGAGTACTTTATCCGCATCCAGGGCGATTTTACCGTCGATGTAAGTCACCAGTGGCAGAGTTTCGTCGGCATCGGGGCGCCGGACGAATAGGCGGTAGGTGCCCCCCGGCATTTCCAGGGAGTACTTGCCATCTGCCTTGGTTCTAATGCGGTAGTCGGCGATTTCCCCCTCGGCGTCGGCTTCGGTGGCGGTGATCACGACTGCGGCGCCTTCGACTGCGGCGCTCTGCGCCGATTCGGTGATGGTGCCCGACAGTTTGTAGAGCACGGTGCGGGTGACGGCCCTGCCAAAAGAGCCGACCTCGTAGGTGACATTGTCCTTATCCGAAGAGGATGCCTGGATCTGGACGTCGACGATCGAGATGAAGCTTCTCTCGGCGGAGGGCTCGGCGATGACTTTGAAGGCCATGGTTCCCAGGAGGCCGGTGCCCGAACCGGGCGTGCCGAAAAGCTGGGTGCCGCCTCCCTGGATGGAGGTGAGGCCGTCGTCGCCGAGTGTAGGGGTGCCCGGCAGCACGAGCATGCCCGGCTGAGAGGGCCGGCAATGAACTCTTTAAATTCAATGACAGCGGCGTCGTATTTGGCGGTGATCAGGCCGCCTTTGGCCTTAACCGCGCCCTGGATCTCGACGGCGATCTCGATGAGGTCGCCCACGGCGGGATCTTTTACCTCGGCATCTTCGATGATCGAGGCGGTGAAGCCCTCATTGGTGCCGGCGAACGTCGGAGTCGCCAGCAGAACAAAGAGCAGGGGAATGGCCAGAAGCCTTCCCGGCAGTCGCGATAGACGCATGTTGGCCTTCCTTTCGCAGAAGGTAAAATGTTGAATCTTCTTGAGTTGAGAGAATTATCCCATATGTAGAAAGCATTTTTTCTCAGCCTAATATATATATACCTCCTATTATAGCAAAAAAAAGGATCGGCTCCAAATCCGGAAATCGACCGGGGATCAATACTAATAAAAGGGATTTTGAGACAAAAGTTGTGATGAAAATCAAGTCGGGGTCTGTTTTTTTTATTGCCAGTGCGGACCTTCGGGTATTTATTAGAAGGAAGAATGAGTAAGGAAGAAGCCGTGGATAGACCGACATTCAAGCAGTTTCCGCACGCTAAGCCCCTGGCATCAGGGGCTATTTTTTTTGCTCCTCACGCACGAGCCGATACTCTCTATCAGGTTTTCCGCAGGGATCGGCTGGGGAGCACATCTCTCATCTCTCACCTGCCAAGGAGTCCGCAATGAGCCGTCTTTTTCACATCGTCGAAGCGCAACAGTTCGATACCGAACTGCTCTCCGACATATTCGCCGTGGCCCAGGAGATGGAACAGGTGGTTCAGCACTACGGGTCGAATATTCTCAGCCGACGCGTCATGGCGACGCTGTTTTACGAACCCAGCACCCGCACGCGCCTCTCGTTCGAGTCGGCAATGACGCGCCTGGGGGGAGGCGTGCTGACGACTGAAAACGCCCGGGAGTTTTCCTCGGCTGCCAAGGGGGAGACCATAGAAGACACGATTCGGGTGATTGCGGGATATGCCGACGTCGTCGTCATGCGCCACTTTGAGAGCGGGGCGAGCAAGCGGGCTGCGGCCGTCTCCAGCGTGCCGATCATCAACGCCGGCGACGGCGCCGGGCAGCATCCGACCCAGGCGCTGCTCGATATGTACACCATCCAGCGGGAGATCGGCCGATTGGACGACATCTCCATCGCCATGGTGGGGGATCTGGCCAACGGGCGAACGGTGCGCTCGTTGTGCTATCTATTGACCAAGTTCAAGAATCCCAAGATCTATTTCATCGCCCCCGGCCTGGTGCGGATGAAAGACGACATTAAGGAGTACCTGCAGCGCTACGAGGTGGACTTTGAGGAGGAAGAGGATCTGCACGCCGTCGCTTCTAAGGTCGATGTGATCTACCAGACGCGCATTCAGAAGGAGCGCTTCGGAGACCGCATCGCCGACTACGAACAGGCACGGGGAAAATATATTATCAACAAGTCGGTGATGGACTGCATGCAGGAACACGCCGTGGTCCTGCACCCGCTGCCGCGCGTCGATGAAATCGATTCTGAGGTAGACGGCGATCCTCGGGCGGCCTATTTTCGTCAGGCCCACAACGGGCTCTACGTGCGCATGGCTCTGCTGCGGATGCTGTTGGCCTAATGGCGGGTAGAAGGAGGGGTCGGTGGATCTCGGGCTTTCAATGTGAGGCGGTAGAACCGATCGAAGGGCAAATCTTGACGAGGGATCTTCCTTTGAATATATTGGCTTGCACAGAATCGCAGCATTTATCGCATTGGCGAGCCATCATTTTGTAGTCGAAAAAGGGGAGTATATGCCCTCGAGCAAAGGCAGGACCAGAGAAAAAGAGCTGCGCCGTCGGCGCCATCGTCGGAAGAAACGCCTCAAACAGCGAGTCAAAGAGGCCAAGTTGGGCAAGAAGGGATCTGCCAGATAGGCGCAGAGCATTTGAGGCCGATCCACAAGCGGCTTCCTCGAGTTTTAAAAAGAGCTGACAGATCTTCTGTCCGCTCTTTTTTTATGGAAGTATTTTCAGCTGTGCTCGAAGAAATGATGTAGTCGGGGTTTTCCGAGAAAAGAGCCGAATGGCAGGAGATTCGGAAGCCAAGTTGGCAGGAGAGTCTCGTAAATCTGTTTTTTTGAGAGGTCGATAGCCATGACGGAAAAACTGCGAGTGGCCGTTGCCGGGGCCAGCGGCATCGGCAAACACCACGCGAAATGGTATCACGGGGCAGATTGCGAGGTAATCGGCTTTCTGGGCAGCGGTCCGGACAGCTGCGAGCAGACGGCGCAGACGTTGAGAGGACTCTTCCCGTTTGCCGGGAAGGGATATTGGAACTGGGAGCAACTATTGGAGGAGGCGCGGCCGGATATAGTGGATATCTGCACTCCCAACGAGCTTCACGATGAACTCGCCTTCAGAGGGCTGGAGGCCGGTTGCCACGTGCTGTGCGAAAAACCGCTGCTCTGGCAGTGGGACACACCGAGCACGGAATTGTTGGCGCGGGCGAGCGACGTCGTCGCCGTAGCGCGGGAAAAGAGTTTGCACTTCGGGGTGTGCACGCAGTATGCTATGGCGCTGCCGCACTACGCGCAGCTCTACGAATCGGCCCGGGGAGTGCTGGGGCGCATCGACAGCTTCTACACGGAGATGGAGACGCTGGCGCGAGGTCGCCAGCGCAGCGCCGCCGAGATCTGGATCGATATGGGACCCCATCCGTTGAGTTTGCTGCAGGCCTGGATTCCGGATGGGGTTATCGACGGAGGTAGCTTGCGGGTCGAATTCGAGGGAAGGGGGGCGACCACCCGGTTCGACTTCATCGCGCCGCAGGGGAGTTGTAGCTGCGAGATCGCCGTCCGCGATCGGGATGAGGGAAGTCCGGTGCGGAGGTTCGGGGTGAACGGGCTGATCGTGGACTGCGGAGGGCGAGCGGACGCCGAAGGGGTTTATCGCTCGGTCCTGAGTCTGGGGGATGAGGAGGTGTTGGGGGAGGACTTTATGTCGCTGCTCATCGGCTGTTTCGTCGAAGCGGTCCGGACGCCGGGCGCGGCCCTGCCGGTGTCGGGTGAAGTCGGTCTGCGCAATCTGGAACTGCTGATACAGGTCCTGGAGCAGGCTCGGGCGTGAGTCGCGGCGCAGATCGGGTAGAGCTCAAAGGCAAAGGGGCTATCGCGGGTCTCCGACAGATCCCGGGGAATTCTGGGAAATGAGCGAGTTGTTTTCAGGCGGCAAGCTGACCGCCAGGAGGATCAGGGCACACTATATGGGGCTCGCCCTGATCCTGGGAGCGGGGCTCGCCCTGCGCCTCTGGGGGATTTCCTTCGGGCTTCCCAATCTCCACTGCCGTCCGGATGAAAGCACTCTGGTCAATAAGGCGCTGGCAATCGGCAGCGGGGATCTGAACCCGCACTTCTTCAATTATCCCAGCTTCCACTTTTACGTCCTCGCGTGCATATACGGATTCTTTTTTCTCTGTGGCTGGGCGAGCGGCGCGTTTACGGGTATCGCCGATTTTCAACACTTGTTCTTCACCGATCCCTCCGTCTTTTACATCATTGGGCGGATTTTCAGCGCCCTGCTGGGCTCTGGATCGGTCGGCGTTATCTATCTCATCGGACGTCGCCTGGAGAATGAGCGGACGGGGTTGCTGGCCGCCTTCTTTCTCAGCCTGGCATTTCTGCACGTGCGCGACTCGCATTTTCTCACGGTGGATATTCCGGCCACTTTCTACATGCTTCTCGGCTGTCTATTCGCCCTGCGCCATCTGGCCAAACCGGCCTCGGTGGATTGGCTTTGGAGCGCCGTCTGCTGCGGCCTGGCCGCTTCGACCAAATACAATCTGGGGCTTTTTGGGATTGTACCGCTGGTAGCTGTGTGGACCTCTTCCAGATTCCGGGAAATTAGCGTCTCATGGGCGAAGTTGTTGGGAGTAGTAGGGGCGATGCTTCTGGTTTTCGTCACGGTTTCTCCTTTTGTCGTGCTGGATTTTCCCAGTTTCTGGCGCGATCTATCCTACGAGCGGCTACACTTCAGCGCGGGACACGGAGGGTTTGAACTGCAGGCGGGCCGAGGATGGTTGCATCATCTGCAGTTCACTCTACGCCACGGCCTGGGATGGCCTTTGCTGGTGGTCGCTCTGCTGGGAGTGGGACGCATGCTCTGGCGCCGGCGTCCGGAAGAGTTGGTGCTGTTGAGCGGGATGCTGGTCTACTATGTGGTGGCGGGAAGCGGCAGGACTGTTTTCATGCGCTACATGCTGCCCGTGGTGCCTTTGCTGTGCGTGGCGGCGGGAACCGTTTGCCAGGCGACAGTGCGCCGAAGGGGGGGGGCGTTCCTACTGGCTGCGGCGTTGATCGTTCCTTCGGCGCATGCGGCGTGGCAGCACGACCGCATATTGACCCGACCGGACACCCGCCTGCTGGCGGCGCAATGGATCGAGGAGGAAATACCCGACGGAGCCTCGATAGCCATGCACGGCAGCGATTTTGGCTTTCCCCAGGTGCGCCGCAATCGCGTCTGGTTGCGGGACCAGTTGGAGGTGGCGAGAAAAGCGGGACAGCGAGGCCGGCGGCTGACAGTCATGCTGGAATGGGAAGATTATCCCCCCGCTCCGAGTTTTTACGTGGTCGAACTGCAGGCCGAGAACCCGTTGCATCGCCGCGCAGTCTGGACGTCGTACGATGCGGATCGCCTGAGGGCGAACGGTATCGAGTGGATCGTCACCCACGACCATCCACTGGTCTATTCCCAGGTCGCGCCTCGTTTGGAGGCAGAGCTGGCACGCGAGGCGATGCTGGTGCAGCGCTTCGAGCCATTCAATGAAGATGGGCAAATTCCCTTGTTCGACCCGACTGACGCCTATTATGCACCTGTGGCCGGCTATGGGAGCGCGGAGCGACCGGGGCCGCTTATCCGAATCTATCGTTTGAAATAGGCAAAAATAAGATTTCAACTTGATATGGATAGCCACTTTGGCGAGCTTACTTTTGATCTGCTTGCCATGCCGTCTTTGTATGGTATGCGGATTTGGAGCCGATAAACTATATATAAGGAGATCTAATTATGGGAATTTCACAGGAGACCTTGCAACGGCAGTTCGCGGCGCTGGCTGCCGACCTCGAACTTCGGGGGATCGACATCAATGAGATCAAGGCGCAGTTGAAGACCCAGGCGATTGAGACGCCTTCCTGGGGCTACGGCAACTCAGGCACCCGTTTCGGCGTGTTCAAGCAGGACGGGGCCGCCCGAGACGTGCACGAGCGCCTGGCGGACGCGGCGCAGGTGCACAAAGTGACGGGTGTGTGTCCAACCGTGGCGCTGCATATACCCTGGGACAAGGTGGATGACTTCGCGGCGCTCAAACAGGAAGCCGCTGACCTGGGCGTCGGGATCGGGGCGATCAATCCGAATGTGTTTCAGGCTGCGGACTACAAACTGGGCAGTTTTGGGCATCGGGATCCCGCGGTGCGGCAGAAGGCGCTGGATCACATGTACGAATGCATCGACGTCATGCATCAGACCGATTCAAAACTGCTCAGCCTGTGGTTTGCCGACGGCACGAACTACGCCGGTCAGGCAGATATCACAAGTCGCAAGCGCTGGTTTGAAGAGTGCCTGAAAGGGACCCATGACGCTCTGCCGGAAGATAGCCGAATGCTGATAGAATACAAGTTCTTCGAGCCGGCCTTCTATCACACCGATATTGCCGATTGGGGCATGGCGCTCACCTTTGCCAACAAGTGTGGTTCCAAGGCGGAGGTGCTGGTCGACCTGGGCCACCATCCCATGGGCACCAACATCGAGCATATCGTCGCCTTTCTGATCGACGAAGGCAAGCTTGGGGGGTTTCACTTCAACAACCGCAAGTACGCCGATGACGACCTGACCATAGGCTCGGTCAATCTCTACGAGGTCTTCCTGATCTACAACGAGATCGTCGGCGCCGAGGTCAGGGGTGCGGAGACCAATATCGCTTACATGATCGACCAGAGCCACATCATCAAACCGAAAATCGAGGCGATGATCCAGTCGGTGCTGAACATCCAGACCGCTTATGCCCGCGCCCTGTTGGTAGATCGGGCCGCCCTGGCTGCGGCGCAGGATGAGGAGGATGCCGTGGGCGGTGAAGAGGTGCTGCGGAACGCGTTCGATACGGATGTGCGTCCTCTGCTGGCGATGGCACGCGTTGAACTAGGAGCCGAAGCTGAGCCGCTGGAGGCTTTCCGTCAGAGCGGCTACTACGCGGGAATCGCCGAAGCTCGCCAGGGTGAACTAGAGGGCGCTGCCAGCTGGGGTTGATATGCGATTTCTGACGCTGTGTCTGCTCCTGTTTATGCCTCTTCTGGTCCGGGCTCAGAACGGTCCGGGGCCAGGGGTGTTCGCTTTGCGCACCATGCTCAAGGACAAGGATGCCGAGATTCGCACCAAGGCGGCGGAGGGTTTGGGTCGTGTGGGAGGACGTCAGAGCGTCATGATTCTGCGTCAGGGGTTACAGGACAAGAACTCCAGCGTAAGGGTTGCCGTGGTACGGGCCCTGGGGTTTATCGGCGGACGTCTGGCCATGACCGTGCTGTCGGAAGCGCTGAAGGATAAGAATTCGGAAGTGCGCAAGCGGACGGTGGAGGCACTTAAGGATGCGGGGACGGTCAACAGTATTCCCATTATCCAGAAGGCGTTTGGCGACAAGGAGGAGAGCGTTCGCCTGCACGCCGCCTTGATGCTGCGCCAGATAGGACACCGACGCACGGTGCCCGTACTGGGTAAGGTCGCCCAGGATGACAACAGCCCGACGGTGCGTGCCGCAGCCGCAGAGTATCTGGGTAGGGTGGGCGTCAAGGTGCCTCAGACAATTGGTCTGCTGGACAAGGTGCTCAACGATAAGAACCCCACTGTGCGCATTCGGGCCGTCGAAGCCTTGGGTTTTCTGCAGCTACGAGCTGCAATTCCGGTCCTCGAAAAGGCGCTGGAGGACCGAGATACAGGGGTGCGCATTAGGGCGACCGAAGTGATCGGGCATGTCCTCGCCAAGGATTTTGAATAAAAAGCAGAAAAATTTCAGATAGGGGTTGCGCGGAAAAACTTTTGCCCTATCTTTTAAAGCTCCTCGGGACAAGGAACACCGGCAGCAAAAACGTCGGATTTACTCGAGGAGTTGTTGACAAAGTGAGAGGGTTTTATTATC
>Ga0233437_1000588_pt1:0-32500 | contig 80359 bp, 57 predicted proteins | sample SI_122_August201_FD_182714 | JGI IMG/M metagenome (GOLD analysis project Ga0233437, IMG submission 182714) | Seawater microbial communities from Saanich Inlet, British Columbia, Canada - SI_122_August2016_200_MG | ecosystem: Environmental > Aquatic > Marine > Inlet | place: Canada... | reverse complement strand
ATGAAGCCGAGCAATACTAATTGGCCGTGCGGCTTGACCATTTTTTTGCCACTTTGACATTTGTGGTTTCAGTGCGAGTGTGTTGAGTTAACTCGACAGTTGATCTGCGGTGTGAACCTATATTCGGTTTATATGATTTTTTCCGGTGGCTATAGCGGAGGGGAAACACCTCTTCCCATTCCGAACAGAGCCGTTAAGCCCTCCTGCGCCGATGGTACTGCTGGGGACACCCGGTGGGAGAGTAGGACGTTGCCGGATTTTTTTAAGAGAGCCCATCACAATTGCGATGGGCTCTTTTTTGTTTTTGAGAGTGTCCGCAGCCTCTTTAGCCTATTGCCTTGACAGTAATGAAAAGGCTGGTTTAATTTTACGGTTTACTAATTTACGGCCGCTGAGCGGAGGCGGGGAAGGCTCCGGCCGCTTTCGATTTTCGAGAGTCTTCATATATAAGGAAGGGGGCTTCCGTTGGCAAAGACCACCGAACAGATTCGAAATATTGCCGTATGTGGACATAGCGGAGCTGGAAAAACCATGCTCTCCGAGGCGATGCTATTCAATATGGGTATCACCAACAGAATGGGTCGAATCGAGGACGGAACGACGGTATCAGACTACGATAAAGGGGAGATCGAACGCCAAATCTCGCTCAAGGTTTCCCTCCTCAACGGCGAATGGCAGTCCCATCATCTCAATATTCTGGATACCCCCGGGTATACAGATTTCATCGCCGAAGCCAAAGCTGCGTTGCGGGTGGCCGACGCCTCCATCACCGTGGTTGATGGGGTAGCCGGGATCGAGATCGGAACGGAGCGGGTATGGAACTTCGCTGCGGAATACAAACTGCCGCGTCTGCTCCTGATCAACAAGATGGATCGCGCCGATGTAGATCCGGAACAGGTGCTGGAGATGGCCAGGGAGCGCTTCGGTCGGCAGGTAGTGCCGCTTCAGTTTCCCGTCGCCCCAGGGGAGGGGTTCCATCAGTTGGTCGACCTGGTGGAGATGAAGCTGCTGACCTATAAGGATGGGAAAGCCGAGGTGGGTGAAATCCCGAGTGATGTGCAGGACGAAGCCCAGGCAGCCTATGAACAGTTGGTGGAAGCGATAGCTGAGACGGATGAGGAATTGATGGAGAAGTACTTCAGCGATGGAGAACTTTCTCCTGAGGATCTCAAAGCCGGGCTGCGGAAGGCGATCATCCAGCTCGATCTATTTCCCGCATACTTCAGCGACGCCTATAACAATGTTGGCATCGATAATTTGATGGACGGTCTCATCCATTTTGGTCCGTCTCCGGCCGAAAGTGCGGGTTTGAGTTTTTCTACCGAAAAGGAAGAAGAGGTAGTTCTCGAAGCCAGCGAAGGGTCTTCGCTGGCGGCTCTGGTATTCAAGACGATCGCCGAGCAGCACGTGGGTGAGCTGAGTCTGCTGCGGCTCTACGCCGGCAGCCTAAAGCCGGGTGACGAAGTGTTCAACTCGAGCAAGAATTCGAATGAGCGAATCGGCCAGTTTTTCCACTTGAACGGCCACCAGCGGACGGAAGAGGAGTCTGCTGCAGCCGGCGATATCGTGGCGCTGGTGAAGCTCAAGAATACGCACACTGGAGATACTTTGTGCTCCAAGGGGAACCAGGTCAAGCTGCCGGGGATCGAGTTCCCCGAGCCATTGATTTCGGTGGCGATAGCTCCCAAGGAAAAGGGAGGCGAGGATCGAATGGCTACCGGGCTGGCCCAGCTGCACGAAGAAGATCCGAGCTTCATTTTCAAATACGACGGGGAGATCCACCAATCACTGCTGTTCGCCCAGGGAGAGTTGCATCTGGGCACTATTCTTCAGCGTTTGCAGGAGCGCTTCAATGCGGAGATCGCAACTGAAACACCGAGGATACCCTATCGTGAGACGATCAGAGGGAATGCCGAAGGACATTATCGCCACAAAAAGCAGACCGGAGGTCGCGGTCAGTTCGGTGAAGTTTTCTTGCGGGTAGCCGCCAGGCCCCGGGGTGAAGGGTTCGAATTCGGCAGCGCGGTGGTAGGCGGAAATATCCCCAGCAATTTCATCCCCGCCATCGAAAAGGGAATCGTCGAAGCCCTGCCCGAAGGACCGATTGCCGGTTACAAGGTGATCGACGTCGCCGCCACGGTCTATGACGGGAAGCACCATCCGGTTGATTCCGACGAAGTCTCTTTCAAGCTGGCTGCTTCGCACGCTTTTAAAGAGGCCTTTCTCAAGGCCAAACCGGGGCTGCTCGAACCGATTTACAGCATCAAGGTCACTGTGCCCGAAGAATTCATGGGGGATGTGATGGGGGATTTGTCGTCGCGGCGGGGGCGCATAAGCGGCATGGATACGGACGGGCATTTTCAGATCATTGGTGCCGATGTACCGCTGGCCGAATTAGATCGCTATGCGACCACTCTGCGGTCGATGACTCAGGGGAAAGGGCTGCACACCCAGAAATTTGAGCGCTACGAAGACGTGCCCGGCGAGATCATGGCCAAGATCGTGGAAGATGCCAAGCAGGAAAAGGAATCGGCCTGAGGCTGCCAATCCGAGATTCCTACAGCGTTGTTTGTAAGGAGCGGCTCTCTCTTTGGGGAGGTGCCGCTCCTTTTTCTTATCTATTCTGGCAGATTCAGTTAGTCGTTTTTGCTGTTGCTTTGGCTAATGTTTCGCAATAGATTTTCAGTAATTCGGAAGGGCAGAAAAACAAGGAGATCGAGTCGATGTCAGGTCACTCCAAGTGGAGCACGATTAAACGCAAGAAGGGGGCTACTGACGCCAAGCGCGGCAAGCTATTCACCAAACTGATCAAAGAGATTACGGTGGCGGCGCGCGACGGCGGTGATGAAAATTCCAATCCCCGCTTGCGCGCGGCCGTTCAGACTGCCAAAACGGCCAATATGCCCCAGGCGACGATTGAGCGCGCCATTCGCAGGGGGACCGGAGAGGAACCCGGCACGGTGTACGAGGCCGGTTTATTTGAAGGGTATGGACCGGGCGGGGTAGCTATCATAGTTGAGACGTTGACCGACAACCGCAATCGCACCGTCTCCGAGGTCCGCCACGCTTTTACTAAGCACAACGGGAATCTGGGGGAGAGCGGAGCGGTGGCCTGGATGTTCGAACAGAAGGGGGTCGTCGAGGTAGATAAGGAAACTGTGGATGAGGAAGATCTGATGATGGCGGTGATGGACGCGGGAGCGGAAGACATTCAGGATGGAGATGAGGTGCACGAAGTAGTGGCGCCGATACCCGATTTCGAAGCGGTAAAACAGGCGCTAGAGAGCAATGGGATTGCCTTCAATCAGGCCGAATTGGCATGGATTCCCAAGGGCGATAACATGCTCGAAGTGCAGAGCCATCAGGCCGAGCAGATCATCCGCTTGCTCGAGGATCTCGAAGATCTGGACGACGTGCAGAAGGTTTACTCCAATTTCGACCTCGGCGAGGAGGAATTGCAGCAGCTGATGGCTCAGGCATCGTGAACGGCTGTCGCGGCACTCTTTCCGCTGTTTGCTTTTCGTCTTGATCATCCTCGGCATCGACCCCAGCAGCACGAGCACGGGCTACGGACTGCTCGAATACGAGCAGCGCCGATATCGTTTTATTGTCTGCGGTTGTATCCGTCCCCCAAAGAACATTCAGGATTTTGAGGATCGCCTGGTTTTTATATACCAGCGCCTGGGCGAAATAATCACCGAGCACGCTCCGGACGAGGCGGCGATTGAGAGCACCTTTTTCGGCAAGGATGCAAGTGCGGCCACCAAACTGGCCCAGGCCAGAGGTGTGCTGCTCCTCGGGCTGCGATTGGCCGATCTACCCATCGCCCACTACACCCCGGCTCAGGTCAAAAAGGCAGTGGCCGGCAATGGCCAGGCGACCAAGGAACAGGTCCAGTACATGATCACCAAGATGCTGAACCTGAAAGAAATGCCGCGTCCTCTCGACGCATCCGATGCCCTGGCTATCGCCCTGTGCCACACCTTTCGTCCCGGCTTGCGCTGGCCGCAGGGAAGCAGCCAGCGCAAGCCGGAAGTAGAGGCGCTGTTGCGCCGCATGACCAGGCGCTGATCCGGAAGGGATCGGCTAGTCGCCCATTTATCTTTCCAAAAAAAATGATAACACACTTACGCGGAACGCTGGCTCATAAAGCCCCTACTTCGGCCATCATCGACATCGGAGGGGTGGGCTATGGCGTGGCCATCTCGCTGATAAGCTACGAACAGCTACCCGAGGTGGGCGCCGATGTCCGGCTCTTTACCTATCTATATGTGCGCGAAGATCGGATGGAGTTGTTCGGATTCGCCGAGGAGGGGGAGCGCGATCTGTTTGAGCTGCTGATTGGTGTATCGGGCATAGGACCTACCTCGGCGCAAACTATCCTGTCGGGGATGTCGCAGCGGGATCTGCAGGAGGCGATCTTCCACGAGCGCGTCAACGAATTGACCGCGATCAAGGGGATCGGCAAGAGGACGGCTGAACGAATGGTCCTCGAGCTAAAAGAAAAGGTGGGTTTCCCGTCTCCAGAAGAGGAATCGGCTGCAGAAGAGGGAAAAAAGACGAGCCCGAACATCGTCGAAGAGGCGGTGCTGGCGATGATGGCGTTGGGTATCGCGCCTGCGGCTGCGCGCCAGGCGGTGAGCAAGGCCGATCAGCGGTTGGGCGGCGCCCAGAACGTGCAGCAGTTGCTCAAGCAGGCCCTCAAGGAGCGTTGATGAGTCCATGACTGAAGATCGCCCCGTAGATCCGGAACCAAACGACGACGACCTGGAATTCGACTACACCCTGCGCCCCACCTCTCTGGACGAGATGCTGGGACAGGATAAGGTCAAGGAGCAACTGCGGATCGCCATCCAGGCGGCCAGGCAGCGGGGCGAAGCGATGGATCACGTGCTGCTATACGGGCCTCCGGGCCTGGGGAAGACGACGCTCTCCTACGTGATAGCTCAGGAATTGGATGTGGAACTCATCGCCACTTCGGGTCCCTTGCTCGAAAAGCCGGGAGACCTGGCCGGCACCCTCACCAATCTGGGGCCGCGCGACGTGCTCTTCATCGACGAGGTGCACCGCGTCAATCGCGTGGTGGAGGAGTATCTCTATTCGGCGATGGAGGATTTCAAGATCGATATCATGATCGATCAAGGGCCGGCCGCCCGTTCGGTGAGCATCCCGCTGGAGCCGTTTACGTTGATTGGCGCCACCACGCGTCAGGGGCTGCTGACCTCGCCGATGCGTGCCCGGTTCGGCATTACCGGCCGTCTGGACTACTACAGCATTGAGGAACTGGCGGGGATTGTCGAGCGAGACGCGCGGCTGCTGAAGTTCGACATCGATGGGGACGGCGCGCGCGAGATCGCTCGGCGGGCGCGGGGGACGGCGCGCATCGCCAAGCGCTGGCTGCGGCGGGCGCGGGATTACGCCCAGGTGGAAGGGGATGGAATGATCGATGCCGAGATGGTCACTCTGGCGCTGAAGGTCCAGAATGTGGACGAGGTGGGGCTGGACGAGATCGACGTGAGGCTGCTGACTGCGATCGTCGAAAAATTCAACGGCGGGCCGGTGGGGTTGACCAATCTGGCGGCGGTTATCGGCGAGGAGGCGGAGACGATCGAAGAGGTGTACGAACCGTATTTGATCAAGGAGGGTTTTTTGAAGCGCACCCCTCGGGGCCGGCAGGCGATGGAGCGGGCGTATCACCACCTCGGACTGACGCCTCCTGCGGGAGTGGATCAGATGGATTTGCTGTAGTAGAGATAACGGGAGAGCTTTTTGTCAATCCTCGCATTCGATACGGCCACGCCCGTGGGCAGCGCGGCGCTGGTCGATGAAGAGCGGACGGTCGTCGGACGGTACTTCGACATCGGTCTTCAGCACTCCCAACGCCTCTTTGTCGAGATCGAGCAGGTTCTCGATACGGCGGCGGTGGCCATCGGAGAGGTGGAGGCCATAGCCGTTTCGATCGGGCCGGGGTCGTTCACCGGCCTGCGCATCGGACTGAGTGCCGCCAAGGGATTTTGCCTGGCCACCGGTCGGCCGCTGATCGCCGTGCCCACGCTAACGGCGCTGGCCGCCCGCCTGCCGTTTGCCCTGCATCCGGTCTGCGCCATGCTGGATGCCCGCAAGAGAGAGGTATACACGGCGCTTTTCGACAATTCCACAGGGTGGCCCCGATTGCTGAATGAACCGCGCGCGATATCACCCGAGGCACTTTTAGAGGAGCGCATGGGCGAGCCGACGATCTACACCGGAGATGGAGCTCTGGCGTACCGCTCGCTCGTCGTCGCCTCCGGCCGGCAGGCACTGATGGCGCCGTCTCACTGTGCGCGCCCCGAAGCCGGGACGATCGGTCACCTGGCTCTGTCTATGCTGCGCGCCGATCCGAGGTGCGGTCTCCAGGGAACCGAACTGGCAGCCGTTGAACCGCTCTATCTGCGCGAACCCGATGCCAAGGTCGCTCCCAAGCAGTTTCCCCGGCGCTGAGCGTCCCGCAGCGGTAGGAAGCTCGGAAGAGAGAGGGGGCGATCACCGCTTCACAACTCTGGTCGCCGAGCAGATTGGATGGGTTGTCGAAATTGAGCGGCATTCCTTTGCCTGTCCCTGGACTGCGATCGATTTCGACGAAATCATACGCGACCGGTCGGCCGTGAGCCTGGCGATGCTGCTGAGAGAAGAGGGCATAGGGTATGCGGTCGGGTACGTGGACGGGGCGGATTTCCATCTGGCCAATCTGGCCATTGCCGTCTCGCAGCGTCGTCAGGGATGGGGGCGAGCCCTTCTCTACGAGATGCTCAGAACGGCGCGAGAAAAGGGATGTCGAACCTGCAGTCTGGAAGTCCGGGAGAGCAATTCGAGTGGCATCGAACTCTATCGTTGCTGTGGTTTTCGACAGATTGGGGTGCAGACAGGTTTCTACAGCAGACCCAGGGAAAATGCGCTGGTGATGCGCGCAGGCATAGAGAACTTTTGATTTTTTTTTTATCTTTTACAATTCGCACGTAGCTAAAAGGTGCCGACGAACGGGCTCCTCATGACGAGAGCGGATCTGTCCGAAGTTTTCGACTTGGGAAGATGAGGGATTGGTGAAGCTGCGGATTCCACTGTGAAAAGTTGATAGATCTTTGCCGCCGTCAAACGGGTTTTCGGGTGTTTTGTGGTGATACATGACGTATCGGTATTTAGACTCACCATCTGAGATCTATTTTTTTAAAGCGAGAGAGGGATGCAATGGCCGAGGTGATCCTCAAGAACGTGCAGAAGGTCTACGACAAGAACATCGTGGCTGTGGACGATGCCAATATAGAGATCCAGGACAAGGAGTTTGTAGTTCTGGTGGGACCTTCCGGATGCGGTAAATCGACGACGTTGCGCATGATTGCCGGCCTCGAGGAGATCACCAGCGGCGAGATTTTCATCGACAATTCCCTGGTCAACGATATTCCACCCAAAGACCGCGATATCGCCATGGTTTTCCAGAACTATGCTCTATATCCGCACATGACGGTCTATCAGAATATGGCCTTCGGCCTGAAATTGCGGAAATATCCCAAGGATGAGATCGATACCCGGGTGCGCGAGGCGGCGGATATTCTGGGAATTGAGGAACTGTTGGACCGAAAACCGAAGGCGCTTTCCGGTGGGCAGCGGCAGCGGGTGGCGGTGGGGCGCGCCATTGTGCGCAAGCCCAAGGTTTTTCTATTCGACGAGCCGCTCTCCAACCTGGATGCCAAACTGCGCCTGCAGATGCGCACGGAGATCAGCAAGTTGCACACGCGTCTGGAGGCGACCATGGTATACGTTACGCACGACCAGGTGGAAGCGATGACCATGGGGGATCGCATCGTGGTCATGAAGGATGGTCGCATTCACCAGATCGATTCGCCGCTCAATCTCTACAATTATCCCGTCAACCAGTTCGTCGCCGGTTTTATCGGCAGTCCATCGATGAATTTCCTCCATGGACGGCTGTTGACCAACGGCGACGGTCTGATCTTCGACGAAGGGAATATCCAGATTCAGCTTCCCGCATCCTATACCGAGCCGTTGAGCAATCATCAGGACAGGGACGTCATGCTCGGTATTCGCCCCGAGGATATTCACGATTCCGATGGCATGACCAAGGATATGGAGCTGGTGGAAATCCAGGCTAAGGTCGAGGTCGTCGAACCGATGGGCAGTGAAGTACTGCTCTATCTCACCACGGGCAAATCCTCCTTTGTCGCCAGAGTCGATCCGCAGCACATGCCGGTGGTCGACCAGGATGTGACGCTGACAGTGGAAATCGGCAAGGCCCATTTCTTCGACTGCGACAGCGAAGAGAGCCTGCTGAAGAAATAGAGATAACTTCGGCAGATGGAATTGCCGGCAAAACGGCGGGAGATAGCCCTCTTTGTCCTTTGAGCAGATCATCGGCCAGGAACGGGCCAAGAGCATGGCCGAGGCCTGGATTGCGGCCGGCCGCCTGCCGCATTCCATCCTGATCTGCGGCCCTGCCGGTGCGGGTAAACGGCGCTTTGCTCTCGAACTGGCGAAGGGGATTCTCTGTCGGGAAGAGGGAGTCCGGGCGTGCGACCGCTGTGTTTCCTGCCACAAAGTCGACAGCTTACTCCATCCCGACGTCCATATGCTCCTGCCGTTGCCGCCGCGTCGGGGTAAAAAGAACGACGCGCGTATCCTGGAGGAGATGCGGGATGCGGTGACCGATTACGTGCAGCAGGACGATACGTTTTTCCACAGCACGACCAATATTGCACGCGATCACCTTCGTCTGCTGCAGCGAGAGATGGCCTATGCTCCGGTGGAAGCCCACGCCAGGATCGGGCTGATTTTCGAGGCCGACTGCATGCATCCAGCCGGGGCCAATTCCCTGCTCAAGATTCTGGAAGAACCCCCTTCAAGTGCACTTTTCATCCTGGTCTCCGCCGCTCCCGAGCGCATGCTGAGTACGGTGCTCTCCCGCTGCCAGCGCCTGAGCCTGCGGCGACTGAACAGGGGAGAATTGAGGGAATATTTCAAAACGACCGACCTGGAGTCGGAACGGGTCGAACTGGCGGTGCGTCTGGGAGAAGGCAGCCTGCAGCGGGCGGGGCAGGTGGCCAGGGGGGAAGTGGACGAGCTGCGCGGGCGGGTCGAAGGGTTTCTGACCGCCGGCGTTCGGGGAGAGGATGAGGCGTACTGGTCGATGCTCGAAGAGCTGGGTGCCCGCAGCGACCGGGGGCGGTTGGAGCAGTTTTTGACGCTCTGCAGCGCCTATATACGCGATCTCTTTCTCCTGGCTTACGGGCGGGGTGAGGAGATCTCCCTGGTCGATCGGCGCGTTCTTTTGGAGCAGCTGCGCTCCCAAATGGAAGTGGAGCAAATCGAGGCTATCGCCATGGAAATCGATCGGGCGTTCGATTATCTATCGCGGAATGTGAACGTCAATCTCATCCTGGTCGATCTCTGGCGTCGTCTCGGCAGCGAGGTGCGCCGTCGGCACGGCACGGCAGCGACCGGGATGGTGGGAGGGGGAAGCGCGCCGCGGTGAGCGAGCGAACGGAGGGTGGACGACACCGACCGCGCAAGCGCTTCGGCCAGCATTTCCTCGTGGATCGGGGCGTCGTTCGCCGAATCGTCTCCCTGGTAGATCCGCAGGCGGGAGAGGTCGTGCTGGAGATCGGGCCGGGCCGGGGCGCGCTCACAGACTCGCTTGCGGAGGCACTGCCCCGTCTGCTCGCGGTGGAAATCGATCGCGATTTGGCCGCGGCGCTGCGGAGTCGCTTGGGCGAACCGAATCTGCGCCTGATCGAGGCAGATATCCTGCAGCTCGATATGGGAGATATCCTGAGAGAAGAGGGTGGAGAAAGTCTGCTGCTCGTCGGCAATTTGCCCTACAACATCACCGCACCTCTGCTGTTCAGGATGCTGGAAGAGGCCGGAAAGATCAGCCGGGCGATTCTCATGGTTCAGCGCGAGGTCGCTCGGCGCCTGGTGGCCCGCTCCGATTCCAAAGAGTACGGCCTGATTACGGTGCTGCTGGCCATGCACGCCGAGGTCGAGGTGCGTCTGGAGGTGGGGCGCCGATCTTTCAGACCGGCGCCCCGGGTCGATTCCTCGGTCATCGAGGTCCGTTTTTCCGCAGCATGTCGCCGCCCAGTGCGCGACGAAGCACTGTTCGGCCGTCTGGTGCGCACCGCCTTTGGCCAGCGGCGCAAGATGCTGCGCAATTCTCTCCTCGGCCTGACTGCGTCGGGGAAACGTGAGGAATTGGAAGGGTTGGCCGAACGAGCGGAGGTGGAATTGACGCGCCGTCCGGAGAGCCTCAGTCTGGAGGAATTCGCTCGTCTGGCCGACGAGTTGGCCCTGATGGAGAGGGACTGCCAATGATTTTGGAGATGCCTGAATCGATCGGGGTGCCGAGCCCAACGGAGTGGGGGTTGGAATGGAACGCCTGACGATATTGGACGCTGCTGCCTGAAGGTCTACCGCGGTCGATCAACGGAGAGTGCGGAACTGATGCGCGAGAAAGGGGACTGGATTGGCCTGGCCTTTGTGGTTCTGTTGCTCGCGGGAAATGTTCCCGTGCAAGGGCAGCAGTATTCCCTGAATTTCAGCAAAACTTCCTCGCGCATGACCTGGAAGCCCACACTGCCCAGCTGGAACTACTCGGTCCCCGTGCGCCTGTCGGCGGCGGGGGATTCCACGTCCAAGCTGCGCCTGGCAACATCGGCCAGTATGAACTTTATCCTGGATCAGCGCAGCGATACGTGGAAGGAGACCGCCTCGGTCAATACCTCGGTCAGCTACCCCATTCTGGGACCGAAGGCGACGATCGGGATCGGGGCAAATATGTCGGTCAACAACGCGGCGCTGACCAAACAGAAAATCCGCAATCAGACCTTCAATTTCAGGTTTCAGTACAGTCCGTTGCAGGAGGGGAAGTTCAAGAGCCTGCGGGTGAACGTGACACCGGGATTGATCACCGCCAGTCGGGCGAATCGGGCCGATCTGAGCAGCACTCTCGAGGAGCGGGGGATTCAGTACAATGCCTCGATGCGGGTTTCGCCCGATGTGAAATTGGCGGATAAAAAGCTGAGCAATTCGTTCAGTCTGAGTAAGACCGACAATACACTAAAGAGCAACAAGAATCGCAGCGAGAGCTTCAATACCAATTTGGGATATACCTTTTTTGAGGGTGTGCGCACTAACCTCACGCTTTCTGAATCCCGCTCTCAGAGGGGGGTCACTTGGTCGAAGGTCGATGAAGAGGAGGTGGATGGAGAGGTGGTCCGCGACACACTTGTGGCCGTCGATACTCAGGATACGCGCAACACGAGTGTTTCTTCCAGTCTGAATTTCAAGCTGGGACGTTTCGATTTGAAGACCAGCTCCGCATACAGGGAAAATGTGCGCACCAACACGGCCAGCAGCGTCGAGAATGCGGGCAATCGGTGGTTCGCCTCGAACAGGGAGAGCAATAGCTGGAGCTTCGATTCGAGCATTTCGGGCAAGCTGACCAACGAACTAGTCGGCAATTCGTCGGTCAGCTTCGACGCCAGCGACGCGCGCTTTCTACCGGTCCGTCTGAGCAGTGGCGGCCTGTTTCGCGATCCGAGTTCGGATCTGGAGGAACGGGATCTGGTGGTGAAGGGATCGCTCGACTGGCAGCTGGCCGAAAAGCACTCGCTGAGGTTGTCGTCGCGGGTGCAGATTCAGCGCAAGGAAAATCCGGGGGCAACCGAGCAAAACCGGGACACCTACAGGAATACTTCCAGTCTGTCGTACGAAGGGAGCATGAAGAGCGGCCTGAAATTGAGCGTGCGACTGGACAATACTTTTTCGCACCAGGTCAATCTGCACGTCACGCGTTCGAGCGACAATTCCAGGAACCGGGATCTCGGCCTCAAGTTCGACACGCGCTACGAACGGCTGGGGATCAGTTTTTCGCACAATTTCAGCATATCGGCCAAGCGCACGATCTACGATTTCGACCGCCAGATCAGCCCTGAAGAGACGGAGCGCAGGAGCAATATCCGCCGTGGCTGGAGTATGGCTCATTCGCTGCGGCGCAAGTTTTTCGACCATATTCAGCTCAATACTCGCTATACTTACACGGCGGACGATTTCGGCAAGCTGATCACCGAGAGCCAGGCCCAGATCGTGGAGGAGGACAGAGGAGATCACAAGGTGAGCTTCGGCATGTCCTACAGTCCCAGCACGCTGCTTTCGACGAGTGTGAATTACTCCTATTCTTTTGATCGCCGCTGGCAGCACGAATACGAAAATTTTCAGGAGGCGCGCGTTCTCGGCAGTCGCAGGAAGAGCCGCAATCTGAGTCTGAGCCTGAACTACAACCCCAGCAACGTGACCAAGCTGAGCCTGCGGGGTAGCCGGTCGCGGCAGCGCAGCGGGACTTTCGACAGTTTTAGCGTTTCGTACAGTCGAACTATATAGCGCGATCGCCGGGCTTTTGAGGTGCACAGTCAGCCGCCTGAATTCGGTGGCGTCAATAAAGCGATTTTCTACAGGTGAAGAGATATATCGGCATTCTGTGAGGTCTTTTTAATGCTTTCAGGTTCAATAATCCATTTTTCAGGGCCCGGAGTGCGGGTCCCATTTCGAGGAGATCGTTAGTCATGCCCATGCCGCAATCGGAAAAGATCTGGTTCAACGGGAAGTTCGTCGATTGGGGAGAGGCCAATATCCACGTGCTCTCGCACGTCGTCCACTACGGTTCCAGCGTGTTCGAGGGCATTCGCTGCTACAACACTTCCAAGGGCCCGGCGATCTTCCGTCTCCAGGACCATATGAAGCGGCTCCTCGACTCGGCCAAGATCTATCGCATGGAGATTCCCTATACGCTGGAGGAGTTGTGCGAGGCGGTGCTGGAGACGGTGAGGATCAACGGTTTGCAGGAGTGCTACATCCGGCCGGTGGTGTTCCGCGGCTTTGGGGCACTGGGAGTCCTCCCGTTCGAATGTCCGGTGGAGTCGGTGATCGCGGTGTGGGAGTGGGGAAAGTATCTTGGGCCCGAAGCGCTGGAAAAAGGGGTATCGGTGTGCACCTCTTCCTGGAATCGGATGGCGCCCAACACCTTTCCCTTTCTGGCCAAGGCCGGCGGCAATTATCTGAACTCGCAGCTGGTGAAGATGGAGGCTACGCTCAACGGATACGACGAGGGGATCGTGCTGGGCACGGATGGGCTGGTGAGCGAGGGGAGTGGAGAGAATATTTTCGTCATCCGCAACGGGAAGATCTACACCCCGTCTTCCAGCTTTTCCATTCTGCCCGGCATCACCCGGCATTCGACGATCGCCATTGCGCGAGACCTGGGATTCAAGGTGGAACAGCGGGCGATTCCCCGGGAGTTCCTCTACGTGGCGGACGAGATCTTCTTCACTGGCACTGCCGCCGAATTGACGCCGATTCGCGCCGTCGACCAGATCAACGTCGGCGCGGGAACGCGGGGACCGATTACCCAGCAACTGCAGGAGCGGTTTTTCGAGATTATCGACGCCAAAGTGGAGGATAGCCACGACTGGCTGACTTTTGTGTAAGAAGGTTAGAGGTCAGGAGAGCAAAAATGCTGAGAACGAATGGATGGAAGACAGCGGCAATTTTAGGCGCGTTCTGGACGATTTGCTGCATCCGTCCCGCCGCCGGAGACGTGGAGCAGGCCTGGGGCAAGGTCAAGCAGATTCTCTCGGGGACTCAGGATATCGTCGTTCTGGACGGAACGGAAAAGACGGATCTCCGCTATGCGGGAGAAAAGGATCCGGTGTTCGGCGATTGGATGGTCCAGAACATGATGTCGGATCCGGAGAATTTCAATCCGTACACCTCCAACGACGCCGGCGCCTCCACGGTGCTGGGCTATATCTTCGAGTCGCTGCTCTACGCCGAAAACGAGCCCCCCTATACGATGAAGGGGCGGGTGGCCAAGAGCTATCCGACGATTTCTGAGGACAAGCTCTCCTATACCTTTGAACTGCGCGAAGATGTGCATTTTTCGGACGGCCAGCCGCTGACGGCGGACGACGTGCTGTTCAGCATGAAGGTCATTCAGAATTCGAAGGTGCTGGCGCCGCACATGCGCAACTACTTTGCCGCGGTCAAGGATGCGCGACAGGAGGGGGCGTTCAAGATGACTTTCGTCTGCGATAAGCCGTATTTTCGCAACGATGTGGCCCTCGGCTACTTTGAGATCTTGCCCAAGCATTTCTACGATCCGGACGGTCTGATGGATCCGGTGTCGGTCGCCAGTCTGATCGATGGAAGCTGGGAGAGCGGTCCCAACGCCGAAAGGGTAGAGCGCTTCGCCGAGCAGTTCAATCAGAACTTCAATCGCCAATTGCTGGGCTCCGGTCCGTATCTGGTCGAAGACTTTGAGCGGGACGTCGTCACTCAGCAGAAGGTGGTGCTGACGCGCAACAAGAAATATTGGGGCGCGGAACTGGAGGATTTGCCGGCGACCGGCTACGTCGATAAGGTGGTGTACAAGATCATCAACAATACGGACGCGGCGTTTATCGAGCTGACCAACGGCAATCTGGACTATCACAGTTTGCGGCCTCTGGAGTTCAAGGAGAAGAGCTGGTCGCCCGATTTCATGGGGCGCTTCCTGAAAGGGGTGGAGTATTCGCACAGCTACGTGTACATCGGCTGGAACAACGCGCATCCGATCTTTCGCGATCGGCGGGTGCGGCGGGCGATGACGCTGCTGACGGACAAAGCGAGCATGATCGAGAATCTGCTCTTCGAGTTGGCCGAGTCGGTGCAGGGACCGATCCACAAGTTCAGGCCGGAGTACAACCACGATCTGGAGCCGTATACCTACGATCCGGACCGCGCTCTGGATCTGCTGGATGAGGCGGGTTGGGACGACGCGGACGGGGACGGCGTGCTGGACAAGGAGATCGACGGCGAACTGGTGCCGTTCCGCTTTGAGATCCTGGTCAACTCGGGTAACCAGATCCGCAAGGATATCGCTCTGACTTTGCAGAACGAGCTGCAGGATATCGGCATCGAATGCCAGGTGCGCGAACTGGACTGGTCGATATTTTTACAGAAGGTGCGCGGCAAGGAGTTCGACGCGGTGGTGCTGGCCTGGACCGGGGGCGTGGTCTTTCCGCCGGACGGATATCAGATCTGGCACTCGTCGCAGTCGAAGTCGAACGGCTCCAATTACATCAGCTTCATCAATCCCGAGGTGGATGAAATTCTGGAGACGTACCGGCAGGAATTCGACATGGACAAGCGGATAGGGATGTATCAGCGCTTCCAGAAGATTTTGCACGAGGAGCAGCCGTATACCTTCCTGTGGACAGTGCGCGTGGCGAGGGCGTACAGCCGGCGCTTTGCCGGGGTGAACTGGTATCCGGCCGGGGTGGATCTGCAGGAGTGGTGGGTTGGGCCGGAGAATCAGCTGTATCAGTAGGTCTGTCCGCCTGCCGATTCGTCTGGAGATGAAGCGATCCGGTGAGTATTTGAGATGACGGCGAGCGATCATTCCACAGAGCGCGGGAAAGGATCGGGCGAGGATGGGGTCGTGGAATGGACGATTCATCCGTTGGCGCAGGAATCGCGCGCCAAGACGGGTTTGCTGGTGGCCGTCGTCACCGGCTTGACGGTCGGCGTGTTCTCGAGCTTTGGAGGGATCGGCTACAGCCTGGTGACGCTGGTCGTGCTGCTCGGAGCGCTGTCGCGCTACTGGCTGCCGACGCGCTACCGTCTCGACTGCGAGGGGGTCTGCAGTGGACATCTGGGTATCCGGCGGCTGCGTCGCTGGGATGAATTCGCACGTCTGGACGTCCATCGGGAGGGGATCTTTCTCAGTCCGTTCGTCCGCCCCAGTCGGCTGGATGCCTTCAGGGGATGCTTTCTGCGCTGTCACGGCAACCGGGATGAGGTGATAGATTTTGCGCGCCGACAGGTTGCGAGTAGCTCGCCTTAAGGAGTGGCTCCATCACGCTTTTGCAATCGAAGACCCGGCTATCGAGCCGGCGCCCGAGGAGCGCGAGCTGGTGGAGCGACTGGCCGAGCTGGTGGTGCGCCGACGGATGACGACACCGGCGCTGATGCTGCTGGAGAGCGGGCGGCCTTTGAACTTTATCGGCAGCCAGATTCTGGCCTTTCTGGGGCCGTTTGCCAAGATGGTGTTCTCGCCGGTGGAGTACGATCGATTCGTCGAGCTTTTGGAAAAGCGGCGGAGCATCGACTTGCTCGTCGATGCCATCACACAACGGGAAAACAGGGAGCATGAGTGATTTACAGGTAGTGATCGCCACCGACTGCGGCAGCACGACCACCAAGGCGATTATGATCGAAAAGAAGGGAGGCGTCTATCGCCAGACCTACCGCGGCGAGGCGCCGACTACGGTGGAGGCGCCGTTCGAGGATGTGACTCGAGGGGTGCTCAACGCCATCCAGGAGGTGGAGGAACTGTCGGGGCGCCAGATCCTGGATGGAGAGAAGATCATCACCCCGGCGGAGGGGGATCGGGGGGTGGATATCTACATCTCGACCAGCAGCGCCGGTGGCGGGTTGCAGATGATGGTGGCCGGCGTGGTGCAGTCGATGACCGCCGAAAGTGCCCAGCGCTGCGCCCTGGGAGCGGGGGCGATCGTCATGGATGTGCTGGCCTCGAACGACGGCCGTCTGCCGCACCAGAAGATCGAGCGGATACGCCAGCTGCGGCCGGATATGGTGCTGCTGTCGGGGGGAACCGACGGGGGGACGGTGAGCCACGTGGTCGAGCTGGCGGAGTTTATCGGAGCGGCCGATCCCAAGCCGCGGTTCGGCACCGGTTTTCAACTGCCGGTGATCTACGCGGGGAACAAAGATGCCCAGGGAGAGGTGGAGCGGGTGCTGGACGAGAAGACGGCGCTGACTATAGCGGAGAACATCCGTCCGGTGTTGGAGCGGGAGAATCTGGGTCCGGCGCGGCAGGTGATCCACGATCTGTTTCTGGAGCACGTCATGGCCCAGGCTCCGGGTTACCGAAAGCTGATGACCTGGACAGGGGCGCCGATCATGCCGACTCCGGGTGCGGTCGGAGAGATCATGCAGACGATCGCCCAGCGCCAGTCGATCAACGTCATCGGCGTGGATATCGGCGGGGCGACGACCGATGTTTTCAGCGTCTTTGGGGAAGTGTTCAATCGCACGGTCAGCGCCAATCTGGGGATGTCCTACAGCGTCTCCAATGTTTTGACCGAGGCGGGGATGGAGAATGTGCTGCGCTGGATGCCGTTCGGTATCGACGAGGCGGATCTGCGCGACCGGATCAAGAACAAGATGATTCGGCCGACCACGGTGCCGCAGTTGTTGGAGGAGTTGCAGATCGAGCAGGCGATTGCCCGCGAGGCGCTGCGCCTGGCGTTCATCCAGCACCGAGAGCTGGCCGTCGGTCTGAAAGGGGTGCAGAGCGAGCGCACCCTGTCGGATGTCTTTGATCAGGGGGCGACCGGCGAGAGCCTGATTCGCATGATGGAGCTGGATCTGCTGGTGGGCAGCGGTGGGGTGCTGTCGCATGCGCCGAATCGCGCCCAGGCGGCGGCGATGATGATCGACGCCTTCCAGCCGGAGGGGCTGACGCGTCTGGCGGTGGACAGCATCTTCATGATGCCGCACCTGGGGGTGCTGTCGACGGTGGATGAGAAGGCGGCCACGGATGTGTTTGAAAAGGACTGTCTGATCTATCTGGGGAGCTGCGTCGCGCCGGTGGGCAGCGGCAAACAGGGGTCGGTCTGCGCCTCTTATGAATTATCATTACCGGACGGCGGGAAATCGGGCGAGCTGAAGGTGGGCGACCTGCTGCGCTTTCCGCTGGCGGCGGAGGAGCAGGCGGAGGTGGTGGTGCGGCCGTCCAAAAACTGGGATGTCGGCGCCGGTCCCGGGCAGGAGATGCGGGTGGTCGCAGAGGGAGGGGTCGCCGGGCTCATACTGGACGGTCGCTGTCGGCCGATTCAGGTGGATGAAAAGGAAGAGGTGTGCCTGGCTCAGGTGGAGGCCTGGAGCAGCGCCCTGGATCTCTATTGAGGAAATGCTGATATGGCTCATGCTTATACGCCCGGTCTGCGTGTGACAAAGCAGGCGACGATTCGCCGCGAACGGAGATTGCCGCTCAAGGGGGAAGTGCTGGTCGTTCCCGGAGAGGAGGTGCGGCGCGATCAGGTGGTGGCGAGGACGGAACTGCCGGGGGATGTGGTCTCGCTCAATCTGGTCAACCAGCTGGGTGCCTCGCCCGGAGAACTGGCCGGGTACATGCTCAAGAAGGAAGGGGAGCAGATCGAAGAGGGAGAACCGCTGGCCGAGACACGGCCGCTTATCAAATGGTTCAAGACGACGATCAAGGCGCCGGTCAGCGGCACGGTGGAGAGCATCTCGAGCGTGACCGGCCAGGTGATCTTGCGCAAGGCACCTCGGCCGGTCGAGGTGCTGGCGTATATCGACGGCACGGCGGTGGAGACCGTTCCCGAGGAAGGGGTGATAGTGGAGACGCGCGGGGCGTTTATCCAGGGGATCTTCGGGGTGGGCGGGGAGTGCTGGGGAGAGCTGATGATGCTGGCCGAGACGGAGGGTGAGGTGCTGGATGCCGAGCGGATCGGACCCGAATGCGCGGGGAAAATTCTGGTAGGTGGTAGCCTGATTTCCTATCCGGTTATTGAAAAGGCGAGGGAAGTTGGCGCCGCCGGGCTGATCGGCGGGGGAATCCGCGACCAGGACCTGCGGCAGTTGCTGGGGTACGACCTGGGCGTGGCCATCACCGGGACCGAGGAGATCGGGCTGACGGTGATTGTCACCGAGGGGTTCGGGGAGATCGCCATGGCCCGCAAGACGTTCGAGATTCTGAAAGAGTGTTGCGGGCGGGAGGGATCGATTTCGGGTGCCACGCAGATTCGTGCCGGCGTGCTGCGGCCCGAGATCATTGTCCCCGCGTGGGATGCGGAAATAGAGGAAGCGGCCAAGGGAGGGCAGGAGGGACTGCAAGTGGGGGACACACTGCGGGTGATCCGGGTGCCCCATTTCGGCAGCATCGGCCAGGTGAGCGACCTGCCATCCCAACTGAGGGAGGTGGAGTCGGGCGCGAAGGTGCGGGTGCTGGAGGTGGAGTTCGAGGATGGATCCCGAGCAGTGGTGCCGCGGGCCAACGTGGAAGTGATCGAGGAATAGAGCATAGGGCCGGATGACTTCGTCAGCCGGCCCTATGCTTAAGGAGTTTATATCTAAACGACGAGTTGTTTAGATGTAAACTCCAATGAGGTCGCTCCGCAATGAGCTAAGGGATGTCAGATTTGAGGGATGAATGAAAGGATTCTCATGTATAGATCTATGATTATCCTGCTGGTGCTGATGGGGAGCGCGACGGCCTGGGGGTTGAAGGCGCCTGTCGATTTTGAGGCCGCCGATACGCCCAACGACGCCGGCACCAGTGTTACGCTGACCTGGGCCAGGGATGCCGACGCTCCTGCGGGCGCGGTATACCAGGTTATGGTCGCCACCGATTCGAACGGTCCGTTCTACCCGGCCGGGGAGGTGAGTGCGGCCGGTAGCCCGATGTCGGAGGACCCGGCCGCTTTCGGCTTCTGGAGCGACCATGACGACCGGCAGTACGTCCATGTCGAGGAGTTTACGCGGCCGGGAGAGGATCCGACGAAGCTGGAGACCGACCGACCTTATTACTTTCGGCTGGAAGCCCGGCTCGGGGAGGAGAGTGTCGCTAGCGGTGCCGCGGTAGAGGCGCGGGCCATGGAAAATTTCTTCAACTGGGCCAAGCTGAACAACTTCATCCTCGCCATTTCATTCTCGGCCATCATTCTGATCTACATCAGCATAGCGCGTCGGCGCGAGCTCTATATCCGGCGCATCGCCGGTCTGGAGGCGCTGAACGAGGCGCTGGGCCGGGCGACGGAGATGGGCAAGCCGGTGCTATTCATACACGGCCTGTACGGCATGGACCAGCCGTCGACCATCGCCGCAGTCAACATTTTGGGAAGGGTGGCACAGCGGACGGCCGAATACGACACGGCGCTGCGGGTGGCCAACTACGACCCGGTGGTGCTGGCGGTGAGCCAGGAGGTGGTGAAGGAGTCGTATCTGGAGGCGGGACGGCCGGACGCGTACTCCGAGAACAACGTCTTCCTGGCGGCCACCGAGCAGTTCAGCTACGCGGCCACCCTGCAGGGAATGATGGTGCGCGAACGGCCGGCGACCAATATCATGATGGGCTACTTCTTCGCCGAATCGCTGCTGCTGGCCGAGACCGGCACTACCATCGGCGCCATACAGATCGCCGGCACCGACTCGTACACGCAGCTACCTTTTTTCGTGACTACCTGCGATTACACGCTCATGGGCGAGGAGCTGTACGCGGCCAGCGCCTATCTGGCGCGCGAATCGCGACTGCTGGGCAGCCTCAAGGGGCAGGATATAGGCAAAGCAGTGTTGATCGCCGTGCTGCTGTTGGGCACGGCACTGGCAAGTCTGGATATTCCCTTTCTCGCCCGCATGTTTTCTTCCTACTGAGGAGGAACCGATGCTCTTCCTGAGACGCACTTTGCCGATGATCCTCGCCTTTGTAACGGGCATAATCGGCATATCTATATACTACGTGCCCCACAGCTCAGCTCAGGGGTTGGAGGAGGTGCTGGCGCGCTGGCTGCGGATCGTGTACGCCTTCGCCTTCTTCCTGGGCCTTTTCAGTCTGCTCAATCTGCACTGGCGGCGGGTTCGCGCCCGGCAGGCCGGCTGGGGATACAGTCTGATCGTGTATCTGAGCTTCGGGCTGATGATCTTTTTCGTCCTCTACAACGACGGCACCGGCCCGTTCAGTCCACAGGCCAGGGCGGGTGGATACCAGTGGCTCTTCCTCAATGTACAGGTTCCCTGCGGCGCCACCATGTTCTCGATTCTGGCGTTTTTCATTTCTTCGGCGGCGTACCGCACCTTTCGGGCGCGCACGCCGGAGGCGGCCATCCTGCTGGTTGCGGCGGTGATCGTTATGCTGGGCCGCGTGCCGGTCGGGGCGTATATCCACGATTTTTTCCCCGCGGCGGCCCAGTGGCTGATGGACGTGCCGAATATGGCGGCCAAGCGGGGCATTCTGCTGGGGGTCAGCCTGGGGATCGTCGCCACTTCGCTGCGCATCATTTTCGGGATCGAACGATCCTATCTCGGCGGAGGTGAGGAATGATCGATCGCCTGCTGAATATCGACCGCCGTATCATTTTCGTCTTCGTCTTCATAGGCGTGGCGGTGCCGCTGCTGCTCGACTTCAACCTGCCGGTCAAGATCACCCCGTCCTCTCAGGCGATGTACGATCGGATCGAGCAGGTAGCCGCGGAAGGGGAGGGGATCGTGCTGCTCTCCTTTTCCTACGGCCCCAGCACCGTGCCCGAGATCCAGCCGATGGTGCTGTCGATTCTCAGACACTGCTTCAGCCACGATCTGAAGGTGGTGGCCATCTGTTTGTGGCCCGATGCCGTGGGGCTGGCGCAGCAGGCGTTGGAGACTGTTTCGGCGGAGTATGGCAAGGAGTACGGGGCGGACTACGCCTTCATGGGGTACAAGCCGGGGGGCGCCATCGTCATCGTCAATATGGGACAGGATTTGCACAGCGCCTATCCACAGGACAACTGGGGCAAAGCATCCAGTGAACTGGAGGTGACGAGCAATATCCACTCGTTGCGAGACTTCGACTTTGTCATCGATTTTGCCGCGGGGAATTCGGTCGATCACTGGTGGGTTCCGTACGGTCAGGAGAAGTACAAATTCCCACTGGGCGCCGGCTGCACCGCCGTGGTGGCACCGGACCTCAAACCGTATCAGAACTCGGGTCAACTCGTGGGTATGCTGGGCGGTCTGGCCGGGGCGGCCGAATACGAGAAGCTGGTGGGCCAGCCGGGATCGGCCACGGCGGCGATGACCTCGCAGTCGTCCACCCACCTCATTCTGATCGCCTTTATCGTGCTGGGCAACGCCATGTACTTTATTTCGCGCCGGTCGGCGCGCAGCCAGTAGAGGAGCCGACATGAACCGCGACAAGATCCTGTTTCTCGCCGTCGTCCTGCTCTTCGCACTCGTCAACGGGTATCTGCTGGCCGCCGGGGAGCTGCCGGCCGATTGGACCGGGGTGGGGGTCATCGTAGCCGCCGGTCTGACGCTGGCGCTCTATAGCTTCCTCTACAAGGACAACCCGCTGTTCAAGTTTGCCGAGCATGTGTATGTGGGAATAGCCGCCGCCTACACTTTCGGCCAGGTCTGGTTCCCCACGCTCTACGGAGAACTCCTGCGGCCGATCTTCACCGACGATCCGGAGGTGGCGGCGACGGCCAGCGTTTGGCTGCTGGTGCCGACCGTGCTGGGCATTCTGATGCTGACCCGGTTTTCCAGCCGCTTCGGCTGGCTCAGTCGTATCTCCTTCGCCTACTACGTGGGGTTGGGCGCCGGCCTGGCCATCCCGCGTTACATCTCGGCCAATGTGCTGGCACAGATGGCTCCGAGTCTACAGCCTCTCAGTTTCAGCTGGGAAGGGCTGACCCTGGTATTGGTCATGGTGGGCGTGGTGTCGGTGCTGATCTACTTCTTCTTTTCAGTTGAGCACACTGGTGCGGTGGGCGTGGTGTCGAAGGTGGGAATCTGGTTCCTGATGGTCTCTTTCGGGGCGTCGTTCGGGTACACGATCATGGGGCGCCTGTCGCTGCTGATCGGTCGCGTGCAGTTTCTGCTCGACGACTGGCTTCACCTGATGTAGGGGAAAAATGGTTGACGATCTCAAAAAAACCGATCACTGTCTCACCGGTCCGCAGGATGCCGATTTCGGGCGGATTTTGATGACTACACCATGATTCAATACGCCATTCAGCGCATCCTGCTGGCGATCCCGACGCTGCTGGGGATTTCGCTGATCTCCTTTTCGATCATGCGTCTGGCTCCGGGCGATCCGGTCGATCTGTTTTTGGGCGGGGCGGCCGGCGGTGAGGGGATTTCCACCGACCAGCAAGGGGATCTGGAGAAGACGCGCGAGGATCTGAGCCGTCAACTGGGGCTGGACAAGCCGCTGCACATTCAGTATCTGAACTGGCTGTCGAGCCTGGTGCTGCGGCCGGAGCGACTGGACGAGTACGAGCGGGCGGCGCTGCTGGCAGACGAAGGGCTGGCGGAGCTCGATGCGGCGACGAGGGCGGCGCTGGAAAATCTGGATATACCCGAGCGCAAGGCGCGCTTTCTGAAGGCGTTCCGCCAGGTTCATCCAGAGCGGGTGGATGAGCTGACGGAATCGATTTTCTGGCAGGGAAAGACGTTCGCGGTGGAGGGTAACTACGCGTACGGCGGCGCCGGAGTGGAATTGCTGCACACCGCCGGATGGCGGCTGGTGACGCTCAACTTTGGCCGCTCGTTCAAGGATCAGCAGCCGGTCATCCACCACATCGGCGAGCGGCTGCCGATCACTCTGGAGATCAATCTGATCAGTCTGCTGCTCGCCTATCTGATCGGCGTTCCCCTGGGGGTGCTGCTGGCGGCCAGACAGGACAGTTTGCTGGACAGGGGGGTGACCGCCGGCACTTTCATGCTCTGGTCGATGCCGTCGTTCTGGGTCGGCATGCTGTTGATCATGTTCTTTTGCAACAAGGAATTTCTGTATTTGTTCCCCGCGGCGGGCATTCGCTCCCTGGAGGCCGGGGCGGATTGGAGTGGGTGGCGATTGTTCAAGGATCACGCCCACCACATGGTGCTGCCGGTGCTGACCTCGTGCTACGCCAGTTTCGCCGCCATCTCGCGCTACATGCGCACCAGCATGCTCGAGAATCTGCGTCTCGACTACGTGCGCACGGCGCGCGCCAAGGGGCTGCGGCAGAAGGTGGTGGTGGTGCGCCACGTGCTGCGCAATTCGCTGATTCCGATCGTCACCCTGATGGCCGGGCTGCTGCCGGCGATGATCGCCGGCTCGGTCTTCGTCGAGACGATCTTCACCATTCCGGGGATGGGATTTTTGGCTTTCCAATCGGTTATCGTGCGCGACTATCCGATGGCGATGGCGATCTTCACCATCGGCGCGGCGCTGTCGCTGCTGGGCATTCTGCTGGCGGATATCCTGCTGAAGGCGGTCGATCCGCGCATCGATTTTTCGCGGGTGCAGGGGTGATGGGTATGGAAGCGGAAAAGCAGACAGTCCTCGACGGGGAAGCGAAAGAGTTGATGGTCGGTCAGTCGTACTCCCAGATCGTCTGGAAACAGTTCAGCAAGAATCGGCTGGCGCTGGCCAGTCTGGTGGCGATCGGTCTGCTGGCGCTGGTGGCTCTCTGCGCCGATCTGCTGGCGGGAGACAAGCCGTATTACATGGAGTACAAGGGGAAGAGTTACTTTCCGGCGTTTCGCCAGTACGGGGTGCATCTGGGGCTGATGGAGTGGCCAAAGGAGCTGCGACGGCGGCGGAATTTCAAGAAGCTCAAAACGGAACAGGCGATCTTTCCGCTGGTGGCGTATGCCCCGGGTGAAATCCGTCTGAAGGATAAATACCAGCCTCCCAACGCCGAGCACTGGTTGGGAACCGATCGCCTGGGCCGCGACGTGCTCGCCGGTCTGATCCACGGTTCACGCTACGCCCTGACCATCGGTCTGGTGTCGGTGGGGATCTCCATGGGGATCGGCCTCTTTCTGGGGGCAATGGCCGGGTATTTCGGCGGCTGGATCGATCTGGGACTGTCGCGTCTCTTCGAGCTGTGGGCGTCGATTCCGCCGTTTTTCCTGATCATAACGGCGGCGGCGTTCTTTCCGCCCAGCGTGTTTACGGTCATGGTCATCATCGGTCTGACTAGCTGGGTGGGGATCGCGCGGCTGACGCGCTCGCAGTTTTTGCAGGTGCGCAGCTACGACTACGTGTCGGCCGCTCGCAGTTTGGGGTACTCGAATCTGCGGATCATGTTCCGGCACATCTTGCCCAATGCCATCGGGCCGATCCTGATTCCGGCGGCGTTTGGGATCGCCGGGGCGATTCTGGCGGAATCGGGGCTGAGTTTTCTGGGAATCGGGGTGCCGGCCGAGGCGATCACCTGGGGGGCACTGCTGGCCGGGGCGCGCAGCAATGCGGCGGCCTGGTGGCTGGTGGTGATGCCCGGTCTGGCGATCTTTTTTACGGTGACTCTGTACAACCTGCTGGGAGACGGGCTGCGCGATGCCCTGGACCCGCAGATGAAGCGCTCAAGCCAGGGCGTCGGGTAACAGTTCGTTGGCCAGCAGCTGATCGAGAGTCTGGCGGCGACGCACCAGGTGCGGCGTGCCGTCGCCGGCCAGGAGCAGCTCGACTGCTTCGGGGAAGGAGTTGTAGTTTTTGGCCGGCATGGCCGCGCAGTACGCGCCGCAGCCGCCGATGACGAGTCCGTCGCCGATGCGGGCCTCGGTGAGCAGTCGGGTCTTCAGTTCCTCGGGATTGTCGGGTGCCGGAGTCAGCACATCGCCGCTTTCGCAGCAGTGGCCGGCGACCAGGTATTCCATCTGGCCGCGCTCTTCCTCGACGGCCGGGACGACGGCGATCGGATGCTGGGCGCCGTAGAGGCTGGGCCGCAGCAGCTCGGTCATACCGGCGTCGATTTTGATGAACTGGTAGCCGCTGTCGCCGGTGTCGACGACGTCGATGACGGTGGCGACGAGGGCGCCGGCGTTGGCGGCCAGAAAGGTGCCGGGTTCGATCTCCATGTGGAGTTCGCGCCCGTGCTCGCGGGCGAAGCGTTCGAACTCCTCGGCGATCGGCTGGCCGGCCGTCTGCAGGTCGGTGGAAGGTTCGCCGGCCATGCGTCCCACCTTGAAACCTCCTCCCAGGCTCACCCGTCGGACCTGGGGCAGCCGGGTGGCGATGGCCATGGTCAGGCGAGCGCAGCGCTGCCAGACCTCCGGGTCGCTGCCCGAGCCGATGTGGCTGTGGAGGCCGATGAGTTCGAGGTCGAATTTTCGCTGAATTTCCAGAATCTGATCCAGATACTCGTGCCAGATGCCGAAGCTGGCCGATGGGCCGCCGACGTTGGTGCGATTGCTGTGCCCGGAGCCCAGCCCCGGATTGACGCGGATGGAGAGCTCTCGTCCCGGGAACTGCTGCCCGAAGGTGCGCAGCTGATGCAGGGAACAGGCGTTGAAGAGGACGCCCATCAGAACCAGCTCCTCCAGATCGTCGGGAAGTTCCTGAGCGGTGAGCTGGATCTGTTCGGGCGGTACCCCGGCGCGCATGGCGCGATGCGCCTCAAAGCCGCTGCTGGCGTCGATGTGCAGTCCCTGGCGGCTGAAGATGCGAAGGACGGCAGCGCTGGGGCAGGCTTTCATGGCGTAGCGGGCGGTCAGGCCGTAGGGGTTGGGGAAGGCGAGCGCCTTGCGAGCCTGTTCTTCCAGAGTGCGCTGGTCGTAGACGTATGCGGGGGTGCCGAACTGGCTCTGGATGGTTCTGACCTGTTCTGCGGTGGGGAAGGAGAGCTGTTTCATGAGGTCTCTATCTTGCTATTTTTATTTGAAGTTGATAGCTTAATTCAAGGCTGGAAAAGTATCGAGAACGAAGTTAAACCTGTCAAGGTCGCAGTGGAGTAATCAGCGGGAATGTCCACTTACATTCTGGGTATATCGGCGTTCTACCACGATAGCGCGGCCTGTCTGGTGTGCGATGGCGAGATCATCGCCGCCGCCCAGGAGGAGCGCTTCAGCCGGATCAAGCACGATCCGGGTTTTCCCCGGAACGCCGTCCAGTACTGTCTGCAGGAAGCGGGGATCACTGCTGCGGAGCTGGACTATGTCGGCTTCTACGACAAGCCACTGCTGACCTTTGAGCGGCTACTGGAGACCCATCTGGGCACGGCGCCCAGGGGGATTCGCCTGTTCTGGAAATCGATGGCGGTCTGGCTCAAGCAGAAGCTGTGGATTCCGCAGACGATCGAGAAGGAACTGGGCTGCGATGTGCCGGTGCTGTTCGGAGAGCATCACGAGTCGCACGCCGCTTCCGCCTTCTACCCCTCGCCGTTCCAGGAGGCGGCGATCATGACGCTGGACGGGGTGGGGGAGTGGACGACGACCAGCTACGGGTACGGACAGGGGAATGAGATCCACACCCTGGCCGAGATCAAGTTCCCCCATTCCCTGGGGCTGCTCTACTCGGCGTTCACCTATTTCACCGGATTCAAGGTGAACTCGGGGGAATACAAGCTGATGGGGTTGGCGCCATACGGGAAGCCGAGATACGTCGACCGAATTCTGGAACATTTGATCGATTTGAAGGAGGACGGGTCGTTCAAGTTGGACACCCGGTATTTCGACTACCTGTCGGGGTTGAGGATGACCAACGAGCGGTTCGCCGATCTGTTCGACGGGCCAGAGCGGCAGCCGGAGTCGCCGCTGACTCAGCGGGAGATGGATCTGGCGCGTTCCTGTCAGGTTGTGACCGAGACCGTGATGCTGCGGATGGCGCGCGCAGCGCACCAGGAGACGGGGATGCAGAATCTGTGTCTGGCCGGGGGGGGGGCGCTCAACTGTGTGGGCAACGGCCGGATTTTGCGCGAAGGGCCGTTCGCGAAGGTGTGGATTCAGCCGGCGGCCGGAGACGCGGGAGGGGCGCTGGGGGTGGCGCTGGCGCTGTGGCACCGATATCTGGGGAAGGAGCGGACGGTGGATGGGGGGGGCGACCGGATGCAGGCGGCACAGCTGGGTCCGGGCTATGGAGAGGAGGAGATTCGGGCATTCATGGAGGAGCAGGGGGCGGTGGGAGAGGAATGGGGCGAAGAGGAACTGCCGGTGCGGGTGGCGGAGCTGTTGGCGGCAGGGAAGGTGGTCGGCTGGTTCCAGGGGCGAATGGAGTTCGGACCGCGCGCGCTGGGAAGTCGCTCGATCATGGGGGATCCGCGTTCGGCGGAGACGCAGTCGGTGATGAATCTGAAGATCAAGTTCCGCGAGAGCTTCCGGCCGTTCGCCCCTTCTGTGCTGCGCGAGCAGGTGCACGAGTTGTTCGAGATGGACTGCGATTCGCCGTATATGCTGCTGGTGGCGCCGGTGAAGGAGGAGCGTCAGATCGCGATGAGCAATGAGCAGGAATCGCTGTTCGGGATCGACAAGCTGAACGTGCCGCGTTCGGATATTCCGGCGGTGACGCACGTGGACTATTCGGCGCGGGTGCAGACGGTGGCGCGGGAGGACAATCCGCGCTATTGGGCGGCGATCCGGGCTTTTGGGAATCTGACCGGGTATCCGGTGATCGTCAACACTTCGTTCAACGTGCGCGGGGAGCCGATCGTCTGCCGTCCGGAGGATGCGTACCGCTGTTTCATGCGCACGGAGATGGACTATCTGGTGATGGAGAGCTTCCTCTTGGCCAAGCCGGATCAGCCGGTCTGGCAGGAGGAGAGCGACTGGCGCGAGGAGTTTGAGCTTGACTGAGGGACGGACGACAAAACAGGGCTTCTGGGCGAAGCCGGAGGCGGGTAAGAGGGATCTGCGGAACTTCGGTTTGGTGATGGCAGTCGGTCTGGGGCTGATCGGTGGCTGGGTGTGGTATAAGGGGAATATCCCGGCAGCGCAGTGGCTGGGCGGGATCGCCGGTCTGTTTCTGGTCTGCGGCCTGGCAGCGCCGACGGTGCTGAAGCCACTCTTCATCGTCTGGATGTATCTGGCGCGCATTCTGGGCTGGGTCAACACCCACTTGCTGTTGGGATTGGTGTTCTATACGATGTTTGCGTTGATCGGCCTGGGGATGAGGATTTTCCGACACGATCCATTGGATAGGAAGCTGGAGCGGGGAAAGGAGTCGTACTGGACCCGGCGGCAGACGCCGCTGCTGCCCGCCGACCACTACGAGCGGCAGTTTTGAGCGGCGCGGAGTTCGCGCTAACTGCGAAATTTCCGGGGTGACGGGACAAAACGAGCGGATGGGGCCGGACAGCGGTTCCCAAGCCTTGATCTTATAGGTAGTAGCCGTTATATTTACACGCTTTGAGAAGAGCTCTTAAACGGGCTCCACACGGTCTTTGACAATGGCAGATTCCCTCGCGGCCGATGCGCTGTGGATGAAAGAAGCGGTGGCGGAGGCGGAGAAGGCGCGCGCGCAAGAAGAGGTGCCGGTCGGCGCTCTACTGGTCAGAGATGGACAGATCATAGGACGCGGTCACAACGTCACCGAGCAGCAGCGGGATCCGACCGGGCATGCCGAGATGGTGGCCATTCGCCAGGCGGCAGTTACTGCTGAATCGCGACGCCTGCTCGATGCGACGCTCTACGTGACGCTGGAACCGTGCGCCATGTGTGCCGGAGCGATCGTGTTGGCGCGCGTTCCGCGGCTGGTCTTCGGCGCGTTCGATCCCAAGACCGGGGCCTGCGGATCACTGCGCAACGTGGTCCAGGATCGCCGTTTGAATCATCGCTGTGAGCTGATCGGAGGCGTCCTGGAAGAGGAATGCGCCGTCCTGTTAAAGCGCTTTTTCAGCGGTCTGAGGGGGGTCGGGGATCCATAATAATCATGATTTAGGAGAGGTGCCAGAGTGGTCGATTGGGGCGGTCTCGAAAACCGTTGTGGCCTCGCGGTCACCGGGGGTTCGAATCCCCCCCTCTCCGCCATCTGGCGACTTGAGCAAATGACGGGGTCATTTGCTCAAGTCGCTCGGGAGTTATCCGGAAAGCGAGAAGCCGCTTTCCGGATAACTCCAGGTTTATTTTAGCTGTATTTCGAGGTTCTGGGAGAGATGGCCGAGTGGTCGAAGGCACACGACTGGAAATCGTGTGTAGGGCAACCTACCGTGGGTTCGAATCCCACTCTCTCCGCCATCTGGCGACTTACTAAAATGACGCGTCATTTTAGTAAGTCGCTTGGGCGTTTTCTGGAAAGCGAGAAGCTGCTTTCCAGAAAACTCCTAAGTTATACCCAAATGTGGAACGGATGTTTTAAGGCCCGGGAATTCCTCCGAGGAAAGGGCCGCCAAATTGAGGACATTCGATTATCGCTTGGTATGATAAGAAAAAGGCAAGCGTTTTGGCATGTGGTCGGTGCCGCGTTTGTCCGACAAGTTTTTGAGTGGGGCAGTAGCTCAGTTGGGAGAGCGCCAGGTTCGCAATCTGGAGGTCGTGGGTTCGATCCCCATCTGCTCCACCATTTTTTTGTTATGGCAATTTAAGGTCGTGCTAGATGGGGAGATAGCGGTTCCCTGTACCCGCAATCCGCTATAGCGGGGTCGAATTCCCGTCTAGAGGTCTTCGAGATTTCGGCGCGATCGGCGATAAGTGGCGTCGAAGGTCGGATTCTGCGCAACGCGAGGCTTCCGAACTCCGTCAGGACCGGAAGGTAGCAGCGGTAGGAATGTCCCCGCGTGTGTTGCAGAGTTATCCGACTGGAGCTAACTGGCGCCGGGAAAACCGGAAATCGGGATCGAAGATGGGTGCACGGCCTTATTTTTTTTCCCGAGCGCGGGTTTTTTCGGCCGCGACGGAGTGAGATCGGCGCACCCCCTCCGGCGGCAAAGCGCTTCCGCTCTTCCCCAAATCCAATTCCGCGACGGTTCCGCGACTGGCTGCCCATGGCCTACCAGGTTACAGCACGGAAATGGCGTCCCCGAAAATTCGACGAGGTGGTGGCTCAGGAGCACATCACCACGACGTTGAAGAACGCCATCCAGTCCGGGCGCGTCGCCCAGTGCTATCTGTGCTGCGGCCCCCGCGGCGTCGGCAAGACGACCACGGCGCGTATCCTGGCCAAGGCGCTCAACTGCCCCAACCGCTCGGGAGCGGATCCCTGCGACGAGTGCAACTCCTGCCGCAGCATCGCCGACGGCACCAGCATGAACGTGCTGGAGATCGACGGCGCCTCCAACAACAGCGTCGACGATATCCGCGAACTGCGCGAAGTCGTGCGCTATGTGCCCACCGAGGGGACCTACAAGATTTACATCATCGACGAGGTCCACATGCTGTCGACGGCGGCGTTCAACGCGCTGCTGAAGACGTTGGAGGAGCCGCCGGCCCACGTGGTTTTCGTCTTTGCCACTACCGAGGCGCAGGAGGTGCCGGAGACGATTCTATCCCGATGTCAGCGCTTCAATTTCCGCCGCATCCCGACCGGGCAGATCGCCGCTCATCTGCAGAAGATTGCCGTTGCCGAGGGGATCGGAGTGGAGGAGGAGGCGCTGTTCCTCATCGCCAATCGGGCGGACGGAGCGCTGCGCGATGCCGAGAGCCTGCTGGACCAGGTCGTCTCCTTCGATCCACAGGCGGTCTCGGTGGAAACGGTGCAGCGGGTGCTCGGGTTGGTGGACCGCAATGTGTATTTCGATTTGACGGAGGCGCTGGCCGCAGCCGAACCCCAGCGCGTGTTGGACATACTGGGCGAGGTCGTCGAGGCGGGTATCGACGTCGAGGAGTTCGTCCATGGCCTGGTAGAGCATTTGCGCCACCTGCTCTTCGCCAGAGTGCAGAATTCGGCGGCCAAGCTGGAGGTGGCCGAGAGCGAGCGGCTGCAATACGAGCAGGCGGCAACCCGGTTCGCCGAGGAAGATCTACTGCGCATGCTCCAGGCGCTGATGGAACTGGGAGTGGAACTGCGCCGTTCGCTGCAGCCCCGCTTCCGTCTGGAGATGGCGCTGGTGCGCCTGGCGCTGATGGGACGGGCGCTGGATGTGGGCAGTCTGCTCGGACGCCTGAAGGCGCTCGAGGGCGCCCTGCAGCAGGGAATCCCCAGTGGTATGGAGGGAACGCCCGGAAGAGGCCCGGCTGCGAGCAGAACTTCCGTGGGACAGAGTGTGCGAGATGTTCCTGCCGGATCGCCTCCGGTGCAAGCGGGCCCTCCGGCCCAGATGGCGCCCCCAAGCCAGGAAGCGCCTCCGATTCAGGATGCCCCCCCCGTTCAGGAAGCACCGCCAGTGCAGATGGCCCCCCCCGTTCAGGAAGCACCACCCGTGCAGACGGGGTCACCTATTCAGGAGGCGCCTTCTGCTCCACAGCCGAAAGTAGCTCCGGCTCCTCCAACTGGTGATGCCGAACCGGCGCAGAGCGATTCCGACAATCCCCCTTCCACCGGGGAGCTGGATTTGCAGACGGTCAGACAGGGTTGGGATGGTCTGGTGCAGGATGTGCGCAATTTTCAGCCCGCTCTGGGAATCTTTCTGCGCGGGGCCGAGCTGGTCGAATTGGACGGCATGGTGCTGCGTCTCGGTTTTACACCCGAGGATCGCTTCCCGATGACGCAGGTCGTCAAGAATCGGGAGAGTGTAGAGAATATCTGCGCCAAGAAATGGGGACAGAAGCTCCGTCTCGAATGCGTCGTGCGCGAGGCGGGAGAGAGTAAAAAAGAGCAGGCACCGCCGGCGCCGGAGGCCGATCCCACGGTCAAATCCGTGCTGGACGCCTTTGATGGAGAGCTGGTCTAACGCCGCCGACTGCGGTCGCATTTTCTGGATGACGCGTATGGGCCCTAGACCGATCGAAGAACTGATAACCGCTTTTGCCCGCCTTCCTGGCATCGGGCGCAAGACTGCTCAGCGCCTGGCCTTCCACGTCATCAAAAGACCGAGGGAGG